>ERZ894251.1135-NODE-1135-length-9900-cov-6.561199_pt1 | contig 9900 bp, 9 predicted proteins | sample MGYA00380301_ERZ894251 | MGnify/ENA primary metagenome ERZ894251 (study PRJEB32331, sample SAMN06328418) | human gut metagenome | biome: human gut microbiome; feature: stool | host: Homo sapiens | collected 2014-02-13 ... | reverse complement strand
CTGCACAGGATGTCGTCAACGATCCGGATGCAACCGCAGATGAGCTGAAGGCAGCGAACAGAGTGATGAGCAAGGCAGCCCAGGAGCTGTGGGAGATTGTGACGAAGGCAGAGCTGGAAGCACTGATCGAAGCCGCAAACGGCTATCTCGATGGCGAGTATACGTCAGAAAGCCTGGAAGCGCTTCAGACAGCGATCGAAGCAGCACAGACCGTAGCGATCAATGATGATGCCACAACGGCAGAAGTCACGGAAGCCATCACGAACCTGAGCAATGCGATCGCCGGACTGGTCGAAGAAGCAGGCATAGACAAGAGTGCGCTCGCATACGAGATCGAGCTCGTCAACGAGATGCTTGCCAACATTGGCAACTATGTAGCGAGCAGCGTAGAAGGCTTAGCAGACAAGCTGGCCGCAGCACAGCAGGTCTATGATGATGCGGACGCGGCACAGGAAGCCGTCGATGCAGCAGCACAGACGCTGAGAGAAGCACGTCTGAATGCGCGCACGAAGGCCGATGTCAGCGCATTGGAAGAGCTGATCGCTTACGTGAACAGCCTTGATCTGAATGCATACACCAGCGCAAGCGTAGCGGCGATGAACGTACCGTATGCGAAAGCGCTGAAGATGATCACTGATGAAGAAGTGACACAGGAAAAGGTCGATCAGCTGGCAGAAGAGCTGCAGAGCGCGGTCGATGAACTGGTCGAGGCAGATGCTGGCAGCGTAAATGCAGGATCAGATACGACGAACACTGCAGCCGTAAACACTGCAGGCGCAATGTTTGGTCTGCTGCTTGCGGCAGGCGCGGCAGTTATGGTGATCCGACGCCGGCATCACGCATAAACAAGTGCGTTGAACGACATTTAGGGTGGAGTCAACTGACTTCGCCCTTTATTGATTTATGGGAAGGAAAGAAAAACAGATGAACGAGCATACGAATGGTAAACAAAGCTTCAGATATATATGTTTGGGATTGAGTGCATCCCTGGCATGTTCAACCCTATTTCCTTATACGCAGGTCTATGCTGAGGAAAAGCAAGAGGACATGTCACGTATATATACTGCTGCAGATGTAAACGAAGATTTTCATGCGGCTCCGGTATATGACGCACAGACCAATACGCTGACACTTCCGCAGATCGAAGGCTATGATGTGGAGATCTTTGGCAGCGACAATCTGGCAACCATCGGTCTGGATGGCACAGTCAGCCGTCCTTTACAGGATCAAAAGGTCAAGCTGCTTTATAAGATCACTAATCGTGAGAATCATGAATCGATCACGACGGAAACGAATGCTGAGATCATCATCCCTGCTGAGGAGAATATGGTTGACGGATCAAATGCCAAGCCTAAGGTCATTCCAGAATTGCGTGAATGGGACGGGGGCGAAGGAACGATCAATCTGACAACGGCATGTGTCGTCGTGCAAGATGAGGCATTTGCACAGGCCGCGGCTACATTTGCGAGTGATTATGAAGAAATGACTGGCAGACCGATCGAAATCGTCGCGGATGCGCAGCCGCAGGCAGGAGATATCCTTTTTGCCCGCTCTGCACAACAGATGCTTGGCGAGGAAGGATATGTGTTGAATATTGGTGGAGAAGACGCTGATGCTGATTACGCAGAAATCGAGGCTGTCGATCATGACGGTGCGCTTTATGGCGGTGTCTCTATCTTGCAGATGCTCAAGCAAGATGAAGGAATGAACGATCTTCCGCGCGGTCTGATCCGAGATTATCCAAAATTCAAACAGCGCGGAATGATGTTTGATGTCGCCAGAAAATACATTCCGATGGAATATCTGAACGATCTTTCCATACAGATGTGACAAAACAGAACGGTTCGTTTGGGTAATAGATTAAGAAAACCAAGGAGGAACGAACCATGGAGGAATTGAAAGAGCGAACAACAGCAAATGGCATGGAGTATGTCCTGGTCGGCGACTACTACATTCCTGACTTACAGCTACCAGAAGAAACCCGCCCTATTGGGATTTGGGGGCGGATGCACAAAGCCTATCTGGAGAAGTACCACCCTGTCCGCTATAATGACCTGATCTTGACTGGCAAACTCTGGACATATCTGGCTGATTTGAATGAGCAGGCACAAAACCGGCTCGATTGTATTATTTCCCAGATGAAAGAAGCAGAAGGAATCACAGAGGAATTGAAATCTCAGGATCAGATGGCATGGGTCAGGGCAATGAACAGTATCCGCAACCGGGCAGAAGAGATCATCCGGAATGAGATAGTTCTTAAATAACACAATAAGGCGCCAATAAACCATGAGGTTTAAGACCCTAAAATAAGCAAAACAAAGCCACTCATTGATAAACCAATGAGCGGCTTTGTTTTTGCCCAAATTATACAGCGGTAGTGAGCACATTGATTTTATTCGCATTAGCGAGTATAATGTAATTGTAATTTGTCGAACCAAAGGAAAGGCAGGTAAAACATGACTTATTTGTCGATTGCTCAGACGGCAGATAGATGGGGTATTTCTCCCAGGCGAATTCAGATTCTGTGCCGTGATGGGCGTATTCCTACGGCAATTCGAATTGGCCGTGCTTGGGCAATTCCAGACGATGCCGAAAAGCCCACAGATGCCAGAATCAAGTCCGGAAAATACATCAAAAACAAAGGATAACCAGAAAAGGGGTACTATCGATGGCTGACATAAAGCTATTCAATATCAAAGGCGCTGTAAAGGAATATCAAAGCGGAACTGTAACGCTGGAAAAGGAACTGCAAACGGTCATCGAGCAGAATATGGAAACCTTCTTTGGTGTGACTTTTCTGGCCACGGAGTACCGTACCACAGACGGCGGTAGGATGGATAGCATTGGAATTGACGAGAACCACTGCCCTGTCATTTTTGAATATAAGCGTTCCATGAAGGACAATGTGATCAATCAAGGCTTGTTCTACTTGAATTGGCTGCTTGACCACAAAGACAGCTTTAAGGTGCTTGTTATTGAAAAGCTGGGTCTGGAGGCGGCAGATAATATCGACTGGTCTATGCCCCGAGTCGTTTGTATCGCCGGTGACTTTACTAAATACGACGAGTCTGCTATCAAGCAAATGAACCGCAATATCAGTCTGATTCGATACAAGAAGTTTGGTGATGATTTGTTGATGTTTGAGCAGATCAACGAAAGCATCGCTGCTACTATTCCCGAGGATAGCGGTTCTACTCCCAACATTAAAGCTAAGAGCGGACAGAAAACCTTTGCAGAGAAGAAAAAAGACGCTTCGAAAGAAGCTTTGACCCTGTATGAGGATGTTCGGAATTATGTGCTCAGCTTAGGCGACGATGTCACTGAGAACCAGCTGAAGCACTATGTTGCCTTTAAGAAAATCAAAAACATCGTATGCGTTGAAATATTGAAAAATTGGCTGACATTGTATCTGAAGTTGGATGCAAGCACGGTTGATTATGAAAAAGGCTTTACACGGGATACCACCCAAATCGGTCACTACGGGACAGGCAATGTAGAAGTAACCATCCGCAACCGGGCCGACTATGAAAAAGCCAAGGCACTGCTGGACCGTGCCTACAATGAGAATTAAAACAGGAGAAATACTATGGCAAGAGCAGCGAAACCTAAGAAAGAAATCAGCATGGAGGAGGCCCTCTGGAAAAGTGCAGACAAATTGCGTGGTTCTGTAGAACCGGCAGAGTATAAACATGTCGTTTTGAGCCTTTTCTTCTTAAAATTTGCAAGCGATAAATTTGAAGCCCAACGCAAGTTGATTGCAGAAAAATACGGAGAAAAGTTCCTGGACAATGTCGCTTTCTATACCAAGGACAATGTATTCTTTCTGCCGGAGATCAGTCGGTGGACCTATATCATGGCGAACGCCAAGCAGGATGATATTGCTCTGAAAATTGACACGGCGCTGTATACGATTGAAAAGGCCAATCCCTCTTTGAAGGGCGCTTTGCCGGATAACTACTATTCACGGCTCCACATCGACACGGCAAAGCTGGCATCGTTGCTGGACGAAATCGACAAAATCAATACTGGTGACGCAGAAAACGATATCATCGGCCGGATTTACGAATATTTTCTGAGCAAATTTGCGCTGGCGGAAGGCAAGGGTAAGGGCGAATTTTACACCCCAAAATGTATTGTTAATTTGATTGCTGAGATGATTGAACCTTATGACGGCATCCTGTATGACCCTTGCTGCGGTTCCGGCGGTATGTTTGTGCAGTCCATGAAGTTTGTGGAGGCCCACCACGGCAACAAAAAGAAGGTGTCCATCTACGGGCAGGAGTACACCAACACCACCTACAAGCTGTGTAAAATGAATCTGGCTATCCGAGGCATTTCCGCCAACCTGGGCGAAATGGCGGCGAACACCTTCACCAACGACCAGCACAAGGACCTGAAAGCGGACTATATCATGGCAAACCCGCCCTTTAATCAGAAGGAGTGGAGAGCTGCCGATGAACTGGTAGACGATCCCCGCTGGGATGGCTATGAAGTGCCGCCCACCAGCAATGCAAACTACGGTTGGATTCTGAACATCGTCTCCAAGCTGTCCCAGAACGGCGTGGCCGGTTTCCTGCTGGCCAATGGTGCTTTGTCCGATGACGGCACCGAGCTGAAAATCCGCCGTCAGCTGATTGAAAACAATCTTGTGGAAGCCATCATCATCCTGCCTCGCAACCTGTTCTATACCACCGACATCAGCGTGACCCTCTGGATTTTGAACAAGAACAAAAAGGCCCGTGTGGTGGAGGAAAACGGCGAGGTGAAGCGCTATCGCAACCGGGAGCGGGAAATCCTGTTCATGGATCTGCGGCAGATGGGTAGCCCTTACGAGAAAAAGTATATCGAGCTGACTGAGGAAGACCGTGCCAAGGTGACCGGCGTCTATCACGCATGGCAACAGGAGGGCTATGAAGAAGCCTATCAGAATGTGCCGGAGTTCTGTTACAGCGCCAGCTTTGAGGAAGTGGCAGAAAAGGGATTCACCCTGGTACCCAGCCGGTATATTGAGTTTGTCAACCGGGATGAAGCCATCGACTTTGACACCAAAATGAAGACCTTGCAGACTGAACTGAAAGAGCTGCTGGTGGAGGAAGAAAAGTCAAAGGCGGATTTGTTGGCGGTATTTAAGGAGCTGGGCTATGAGATCGAATTATAAGGCTATTGGAGAACTTGTTGAGCGGGTAGATATAAGAAATACCGATGGAAGTATCGACACCTTAATTGGACTGAGCATCGAAAAATGTTTTATTCGTTCAGTTGCCAATACCATCGGAACCGATTTAACAAAATACAAAAAGATACGAAAAAATCAGTTTGCGGTCAGTTTGATGCAGGTCAGCAGGGATGAAAAAATTCCGGTTGCCTGTTTGAAAGAGTTTGACGAGGCGATCATGTCTCCTGCATATTCCATTTTTCAGGTAATGGATGAAAATACACTTCTCCCTGAATATTTAGATATGTGGTTTAAACGCTCAGAATTTGACCGAGAGGCTGCATTTATAGCCGTTGGCGGTGTTCGTGGAAGTATGCCGTGGGAAGAATTTGCAAAAATGAAACTTCCGGTTCCCCCCATTGAAAAGCAGCGCAGCATTATAAAGGCGTACCAGACCATTACGAACAGAATTGCTTTGAAGCAGCAGATAAATGATAATTTAGAAGCACAAGCCTTTGCTATATTTAAAATAAATATAGCTGATGTTGATATGTTACAGCCTATATACTCTTTCGGCAAAGTCATTACTGGAAAAACTCCACCTACATCTGTTCCTGAATACTATGGAAACGATATTCCTTTCATAAAGACACCAGATATGCATGGGAGTGTTTATATTACAAGCTCAGAATGTTCGCTTTCCACTTTAGGAGCAGACAGTCAATCCAACAAGTACATCCCTGAACAAACTGTCATTGTAGCTTGCATAGGTGCAAATGCAGGAGAAGTTTCTCTTACATCTTACCTTGCTCAGACCAATCAACAAATAAATGGTGTTGTGACTAAATATCCGTGTTTTTTATATTTCTCGGTAAAAACCAATACTGCAGAACTCCGTGCGTTAGGCGAGGGCAGTTCGACAATGATAAATATAAATAAAACATCTTTTGAGAACTATGAAATACCAACACCTGACCTTGAGAAGTTGGATTTACTTGAAAAGCAACTCAAAAAATTTTTTGCTTTAATCTTATATAATCAACAAGAGATAGATAGATTGAGTGAAATGAAAGAGTTACTTATTGCTCAATTAAGCCGCTAAATTATTATTTTTGAGGAAGGACAAAGTATGCCTGACTATACAGCCTATCAAAAATCCATTTCGGATGAACTGATCTCCATTAAAGATCGGGTTAGAAACTTTATCGATGGGCATCACTGGGGTGAAGATGGGAGATATAAAGAAATTATTCTTTCTCATACTTTGAGACAGCACCTGCCAGAAAGAGTTTCTGTTGGAACCGGATTTGTTGTCAGCGATAACGGACTGACGAAACAAATTGATATTATTGTTTATCGAGATGATTTCCCGCTGATGTTTAAGCAAGATGATTTTATTATTGCTCCTTCCGAAAGCGTACTTGGCATTATAGAAGTCAAATCACAGATAACTACTCAGATTGGAAAAGATGCAATTCATAAGGCAACTGAAAATGGGCGGATTATTGGCAAAGAAATATTCAATGGGATTTTTGCATTTGAGAGTAACAATGAATGTTTTCGTCGACCGGCTCTGCAAAATGCACTTGCTGAGAGCAGAGGGGTGGTAAATCATCTTTGTTTTGGAGCAGATATTTTCTTAAAATATTGGGAGACCGGCCATCCTGATACTAACCCTTGTGCCCAAGACAGCTATGCTGCATATAGAATTCAAAATCTTGCATTCGGCTATTTTATTTCAAACCTTATTGAAGATATACATATTGCACTGCACGGCCAACAGCTTCCAAATGTTCTTAATAGGATGTTTTATCCGATTGAAGGGACAAAAGAAGCTCATAAGATAGATGAAATAGCAGTTATGGAGGGGTAGATCTATGCTAACCTTCAATGAACATTCTCTGGAAATGTCCATTATGGAATTGTTTCAGGATGAGAAATATATCTACCTGAACGGCGAACAGATTCACCGGGAGCGTTCGGAAGTTCTGCTCATGGGGGATCTGTGATAGCTTATAGGAGGTATTTCCAATAATATAGAAGAAATACAAAAATCGGAATCGATTTGCGATCCATTTAGAGCTCACTGGGTCACCAATTGTTTATGTGAGGCCAAAAAATGCACTATTTTTACTATGATGAGTCAGAACACAGCAGAAAAATCAATTATAACACAGTAAATGACAGTAATTATTATGACAATTTTGTATCTGCAATTGTGGGATGGCCAAAGGAAAAAGAACAGGCTATTTTTGAAAAATATAAGTCTTTTGAAACTAAGTATGCGGAACGAAAGGACAAAGACGGAGAATTAAAGAGCAAAACACTGAAGAAAAAACAGTTTGAATTTGGTTTTGCTTCTATGACCAAGCCCAATGTTCAATTTGTAGATGATTTCCTTTCACTTTTTGATGAAAATATTAACTTCTATTTTTCTATTGCGAGTAAGATAGAGTACCTGGTTTTGCAGCTTTTCGCCGAATATAAAAGTAACTTTTTCTTCGATGCGGATGCTATGAAGTATTCTATCACGAAAGCACTTGTTGTGTATCGGCCTGAGGAAGTAATTACCTGTCTTTTTAACTCTCCAGAATCTTTCGTGGATGTTTTGAAAGATTTTTTTCGAGAACGAATTGAGTGCAACAAAGAAAATATTAAGCTGAAAAGAGCGGAAAACCAAGCCTTTTCAGAAATTTTCAGTTATTTAGAAAATGTCTCTATAGTACCGAAGCTCGACTGGGTTTATGATATGCCTTTTGATGGGTTCCGAAAGTATTTGGAAGAAGAAAAAATTGCTGACTATTTCTTAACACTTGACAAAGAAGGAGATGCAGAACAGGACAGCAAAACATTACAGGCTGCTCATCTTATGGGACTTCAAAACACCACAGAAGTAGATTCTTTAAGCAGTTGCGGTGTTCGTATGGCGGATATGATGGCAGGAATTATGACAAAGCTGCTAAAATCATTGTGCGATTCTCTGCGTTATCATTCTCCGGAAGAAGGTGTGCAGAAAAAAGTATTAGCTGCCAGATGGTTTCAAATGAATGAAGCCCAGTTGGGACTTTACAAAAAGTTGTATAAGATAATCTGCGAATGGGATCACGCTTGGTACAAGTCGTATGCAGGAATCTATTCGGATGATTTAGTGACATTTATTGCGCTACTAAATTATATGAACCATTTTGAATCTGTAAAGCAGATACATGATGAAGGTCTCAGTATGCAAGGAGAATATTTTAATAGCTTTGCCTGCAAACAATTGGAGGACTATTTTGGTAGAAGAAACAAATTGCCAATCGAGCCGATTATGGATACAAATAAAGATTTTTTTATAAATAAGCGAGGCGCAAAAGTATTTTTTGATATTGAAAAACAGCCGATTTTTCCAATAAATGAGGGTAGCCAAACGGCCATGGTATTGTCCGTAGGTATGAGCAACATGACACTCCCTTTGATCACAGTTTTAAAAGATGAAAAGCCTGTATGTTATAAACTGCCTCAAGAATTGAGTGATTGGGCATACACCGTTATTGGAATAGCTAATATGGGAGAAAACTTGTTTCCTGCACAAGTTACTTTTTCCAAGATAAATGGCAGATACTATGCCGATATATTATGAGGTTGATCTTTAAGGATAGAAGGTGATAGTAGTGACAAACTTCAATGAACATTCTCTGGAAATGTCCATTATGGAATTGTTTCAGGATGAGAAATATATCTACCTGAACGGCGAACAGATTCACCGGGAGCGTTCGGAAGTTCTGCTCACGGATGATCTGCGGCAATACCTTTTAAACCGCTACGCCAAGGACGGGCTGACCACCACGGAAGTAGACGGTGTCCTGTTGCGGTTAAAATCCATTTCCGGCACTATCTACGAAGCCAACAAAACATTCTGCAAGCTGCTCTGCGACGGCTTCATTCTCAACCGGGAAGACCGCACCCAAAAGGATTTGTACATCCAGCTGGTGGATTACGACCATCCGGAAAACAATGTTTTCAAAATCGTCAACCAGTTTGAGATTGAGGGTGTGGGCGGTCAGCTTCGTATCCCGGACGGCATTGTCTTTCTCAACGGTATTCCGGTGGTGGTGCTGGAGTTCAAGAGTGCCGTCAAGGAGAACACCACGATCTTGGATGCCTATACCCAACTCACTGTGCGCTATCGCCGGGACATTCCCGAACTGTTCAAGTACAACGCCTTCTTGGTCATCAGCGACGGTGCGAACAACAAGTATGGCTCCTTCTTTGCCCCCTACGACTTCTTTTACGCCTGGCGCAAAATCGAGGCCGATGACAAGGAGCTGGATGGCATCAGCTCTCTCGTGACCATGGTGAGCGGCCTTTTCCGCAAAGACAGGCTGCTGGCTGTCATTAAGGATTTTATCTATTTTCCGGACAGCTCCGACAGGGACACAAAAATTGTGTGCCGGTATCCGCAATATTTTGCGGCAACCAAGCTGTTTGAAAATACCAAGAAGCACTTGAAGCCGGAGGGCGATGGCAAAGGTGGCACTTACTTTGGTGCTACCGGCTGCGGCAAAAGCTATACCATGCTGTTCCTTACTCGGATGCTGATGAAAAGCCCCTATTTTCACAGTCCCACTATTCTGCTCATCACTGACCGCACCGATCTGGACGACCAGCTTTCCAAACAGTTCATTGCCTCCAAAAAGTATATAGGCGATGAAACGGTGGTAAGCATTGATTCCCGCGAGGCCCTCCGGCAGGAGTTGCAAGGA
>ERZ894251.1131-NODE-1131-length-9937-cov-15.521554_pt1 | contig 9937 bp, 10 predicted proteins | sample MGYA00380301_ERZ894251 | MGnify/ENA primary metagenome ERZ894251 (study PRJEB32331, sample SAMN06328418) | human gut metagenome | biome: human gut microbiome; feature: stool | host: Homo sapiens | collected 2014-02-13 ... | reverse complement strand
AAAATTACCACTTAATATATAATAACACAATTTTATATATTTAGCAATAATTAAACACAAAATGAAACTGAATTGAAGCAGAAATGATTGTGCAAATGCTCCTTGTCAAGATGGGTAGTGACAAGGATTTGGTCAATCTCTTACGGGTTTTTAGAATACCATAGAGGCGATATTAGCGCTGTTTTGTATTATTACTTTGAATACAGCTCATATAATGCCGAAAAATATTTGGCTTTAGCCTTTGAATAAGGTATTGCGTTATAATATATAGAGAGATAAAAATAAAAGAAAAATGGATATTATGCCATGCTTGTAGGAATAATACAAGGGTGCAGATACGGGAAGATACAGTACTGAAAAACTTTCCCCTATACTGCCCGAAGTGCAAGCAGGAAAGTTTGATTGAAGCAAAGAATTTTGTATATAACAGTTATCAAAGAGCCAGACGCAAAGACGCAGAGCCGATGAACTGGCGAGATAATCTCGTAATTCATCGGCTCTTTCTTTTCACATAACATAAGTAGGACAAGCCCGCCAAATAAAAAATGGTGTTTTGGGTGGGCTGTTTCTTCACGCCCAGATTAACAGTTTCCCTCCAGACCTGTTTTGAGTTTGGAGGGATTTCTTATGTGCTGGTCAAGTGTCACCGCAACGCTGCTTATCAGAAGCAGCAACTATTTACATAATACCACGGATTAACGAGGATAACCTGTTAAAAAATCCTTGCTTCTGCGTGGAACTCTTATACCCTAAAAACAGATACCAAATGTCTATATAATAGAAATAGTAATGCCTATATCCGCATTGGTTTGACAACCTTTGCGGATTTTCTTTTGTCGTGCTTTATTTAATAAATTTTATCCTCACGTCAGATCGTCTGAGATAAACTGAACCGGAACGCGTTTTGTCATCCATACTCCGTTTTCTGAAAGATAAAATTTAAAGCCTCTGCGGTACATTTCGCCTGACCGTATTTTAAAAACGTGAGGCTTTCCGTATATTCTTCCGATTCTTAAAGCTGTTTCAGCGTTATTTGACAGATGGACATACCGATTTCCTTTTGCATATAAACCGTCTGTCCAGATTGAATTTACACGGTTTTCTCCGACAGCGTAATAAAGATAATCCGGAGGAGAGCGTTTCTCTTCATTGACCTGATTTGTAAAGCCGTTTGTTGTGTCCATTTCTATCACCGTCCTGTTTACTAAAGTATACCATATACAGATATTAAAATCAACACAGCCATATATCCGGCGCCAAAAAAAGAGTCGACAACGCGGCTCTATGTTCCATTTATCTGTTAGGACAATTACAATTGTTATGTCCTAATTTTCTTCAATTGTCAGTGTGAACTTATTTTCCATGAACATTCCTCCCGAAGCTTATTGTACTGATTATACCATATTAAATTTAAGCAAACAAGTGTAACACAGCCGTTACCGCAAAGGGCAGAAAGGTCCAGAGATGTGTCATTGCATTTTACTGCAATCGGATTGTGCATATAGAAAATTTAATGCTCAGTAGCTTTAATAAATGAATTGCTATAGATATAAAACAGTTCTTGGCTTGACCTATATTCCTTTTTAAATTGTTCGAAGTCCTTGTCAAATTCCGCTGCATCTTCTTCTTTAATATTAAACACATCGCTTTCCTTATAAATCCAGTTTTCTCCTTGAAGAGCATTAATTTTAAGTTCTTTAACAAGTAAAGGTACAGGAAATACATCTTTAGAAATTCCAACATTATAGTTTTTACAGCTTTTAAATCCACAGCTTACGTAATTTTCAGGATTGCCGAAAATCACGATTGTGTCAAAACCAAGCTCTGCCGCCCTTTTAAAAGAATGCTCCAAGAGCTGTTTGCCATATCCTCTGCGCTGATATTCCGGTAGAATGCTTAACGGTCCGAATGTCAATATTTCCTTTTCATTTCCGCTTTCATCTATCAGTTTAGACTTTGTGTACATTATATTTCCGATGATACAATTATCTTCCTCAATAACAAAGTCCAATTCCGGTACAAAATCTCTGTGATTTCTCATGACGTGAACAATGTAATGTTCGTTACATCCCGGAAAATTAACATTCCAAAAGGCTTTTTTAGTTAATTCTTCGACTGTTCTGAAATCCTCTTTTCTTTCATTCCTGATAGCTGCCATTTATTTTATACTCCTTTATTAAGCTTTAGCTAATCAGCGTAAAACTTGTTAGTTTATTGAATTGTAGCATGTTTTAATGAAAAAGTCAACAAAATCACACAAGCTTTTTCGCTACGAACTAACCCGCCCTTACGGCAGTATTCACAGTGTGGGAAACGCTCATCAAAGCTTGTATCCAGTGCAAAATGCTGAGCGATCCTCGGAACCTCGTTGATAACCGCGAAGCTCTTCCAGCTCGCTGTCCGTAAGCTCTCCGGAAATCTGACAATCAAAAATTCCCATAAGCTCTCCGTTTACCTCTCTGACGGACGGAAACGCTGAATAGACCTTTTAGCATACGGACGTTTCCTTGTCATAGTATGCCTTAAGTCCGCGGTGTTCAATTGCTTTTTTAAAAATTTCATATTGGTTGTGTCTTTTTCGGCTTCTGCAATTGCAATTATCTGTAAACCTTACCCATTTTACCAGTACCAGAAAAACCAGTCATCATTTCTTTACAGTGACCACAGAAAAGTTTAGTAGTAAGCAAATATTCCACTTTGGCTCTTGCTCTTGCGGGAGCTTTTTTATTTTTGTTCATTATCTCTGTAACTTTTGCAAACAATTCATCTTAAATAATTCTCGGAATACCACCGGGCTTTTCAGTACCTTTATATGCCTATGTACCTTTTATTTTTCAGCATCGTATGCAGAGAATTTTTATTGAACTTAGCCCCTCTTGATGTCCGTATTCCTTGTGCATTCAGTTGATTTGTTATTTCAGTTACGGTTTTTCCGCTTGCATAGCTTTCAAATATAAATTGGACGATGGGAGCGGTTTCTGGGTCAATCTGAAAGCGTTTATCCTTATCCACCTTATAACCTAACGCAATGTTCCCACCCGTAGAAAGGCGTTTCTCAGCGTTTATATCCATACCTCTGTGGATTTTCACGGATAACTCATCGGTATAGTATTGAGCATGAGCCATCATCATATTTCGGTAAAATCTGCCTGCCGGGTCGTTCGTAAAATGCTCTGTTGCGGAAAAAAGAGCAACCCCGTTTTGCTGTAGCTTACTTTCGTTTACCAAAGACTGCATTAGATTACGTCCAAAACGGTCAATAGAATATACAATGACAGCATCAAAAATATTTTTCTTACTGTCAGCTAACAGCCTTTTCAAACTGGGTCTGTTATCATTTTTACCTGTCATTGCTCTGTCAATATAGGTATCTATAATAGCATAATCATTTCTTTCTGAATATTCTGTACATACCTTAATTTGTCCTTCGATACTTTCCTCACGCTGTCCGTTTGAACTAAAACGAGCGTATATTACCACATTCATTTTTTTAATTCCTTTCAGAAAATGCTTTGTTGATGTATTTAATTATATGATGCTTCAGTACAGAAGTCAACTGTTGTCTGGTATTTCATTCGTATCATAAATTTCAGAATTTCATTGAACATTCTATCCGGCTTTTTCTTACGTCTGTTGAACTTATAACAGCACTCTGATAAATAGCGTTCACTATGAGCAAGGGAACAGCTGCCTTGATGAACGTTAATCAGTTGCCTGTCTTTCAAATAAGTGAGAATTTTCTTTGTTATAAGCAGTTTATTGTCCGCACCTATTTTATCAGAAGCTTTGTATCTGTAACTATGAGGAAGTCTTTTATCAAACTCGCCGTAATATCCCCAAAAATTCACCTTTGTAGAAACAACGGTGCTTTCCTTTGCAATGCAGTTTTCTATAAATTCGCCTATATCATCTGTGGCATAGGCTTTTTTTAATTGCATTTTTATCCGCAGAACGCCACTCTTATCTTTCACTATTGCAATGTAAACATCTTTAGATTCTTTTTTTGTCCTCGCAAATACAGGAAAATAGTCCACATATACAACATTGTTGAATTTTTCATTTTCAATCATACCCATAGCATCTCGTATTTTATTCAGAACGCTGAGAGCCGTTCGATTACTGCCAATATTGACAGCTTTTTGAAATTCCGTAGCATCTACAGCACTTTTGCAAGATACGATGTACCAAATCACACGAAACCATTTCATTCTGTCTTACAGACAAATACATAACCCAAAAGTATAAATGTCCACAGATAGAGTGTGATTTTACTGTTTTGAAACTGCTGAATAGGGCAAGAGCACCTTCTATTATAACATAATTACACTTTTTACGCTTTTGCCGAACTTTTGAAAGGAGATGAGCAAAATTAACATAAATAATATGTGTGCCTCTTCTGACACAATTGACTGTTGGGGCAAAATTGATTTTGACTTAGCAGAAAAGAGCGTTAAAAAGCTGCAAAAGTGTATTGCTACAGCTTACCTCAATAGTGATAATAGATTAGTGATGAATCTTCAAAATAAACTGATTCATTCATTCTACGCTAAAGCATTATCTATAGATATTGTTACATCCAATAAAGGAAAACATACCACTGGTATTGATAATACTTTATGGACTACACCTACGGATAAATTTCAAGCAATAGATAAATTAAAACGCCGAGGCTATAAGCACAAAGCTTTAAGGCGGATATATATTCCAAAATACAATGGACATTTACGGCCATTGGGAATACCGACAATGAAAGACCGTGCAATGCAGACATTATACAGATTTGCATTAGAGCCTATTGCGGAAATAACTGCTGACACAAATACCTTTGGATTTCGTCAAAATAGAAGTGCAAGGGATGCAATTGTAAAAACAGTTGAGATATTATCTAAATGCCCTGAGTATGAGTGGGTGATGAAAGCTGATATTAAATCGTGCTTTGATAGCATAAGTCACAATTGGCTTATGGATAATATTCCTATGGATAAAGAAATGCTAAAGCAATTTATCAAATGTGGATATGTGTATGACTCTGACTTTTACTCTACTGATAAAGGAATTCCCCAAGGGGCTTGTATATCAGGTGTTTTATGTAATATGACACTTGACGGACTGGAGAAAATTCTCAAAAGCAGATTTGGAGATTCTATAGAAGCTATACGCTATGCAGATGATTTTATTATCATAGGGACGAGTAAAGCTGTTTCCCTGCAAGTTGTTGCCCCTGTGGTTGAATGCTTTTTATCCGAACGTGGATTAAGCCTTTCTAAAGAGAAAACTAAAATTTCTCGTATTGAAAAAGGATTTAATTTCCTCGGATATAGAATTTATAAAGAAAACAATGACATAATCTCTGTACCGACAAGGGAGAATATAGATTCTTTGATAGGAAAAATTGAGGAAGTTTTTAAAACTATGCCTCAAATACCTATTGAACACCTATATAAGTTGCTGAAAAGTAAAATAAGGGGGTGGTTAAATTATTATAAAAGTATAGCGACAACACAATCCCTACATTGTATAGAATATGAAATTGTTTCTTATACATTCAAACGCACAGGGGGACAAACAAATTGCCAAATTCATTGGAAAATTATTTGCCCAATATGACTTATAATAATGGTATAAATATAGTCTGATATTTTATTTATCAGGATTTTTAAAACATTGTATAATATCCATTACAACTGCAACTTGTTTGACAGAAAGACCTTTGACAGAGATTGTAGAGGTTTCATCCATTCCCAGTAAGTAATCTGTAGAAACATTGAAAGACTTTGCAAGTTCTACAATATATTGCGTAGACGGGGTAGATAAGCCCATTTCCCAAGCATTTACGCCTGAACGGGAAATTCCCAAAGATTTTGCAAGTGATGATTGTGTAATATCCTTTTGTTCCCGAAGAAGCTTTATTCTCTCCGCTAGTGTAAACAGCTCTTTTGACATTATATATCACCTCTATATAGATAATATTATAGTCAAAAAGATATTGCATTATCATTATGATATTTATACTTGACATTTGTCAAATTTAGGAGTATAATGTAATAAATAGTTTTATCCGTGAAAGGAATGATGAATATTATGATAAACGATTTTTTTAAGTATTCGTATTTTAATATTACAAAGGATGATAGTATGCAGGAAATTATGAAAAAATGTGCGGAAAAGGCTTATCTCGACTTATGCCGAACAATCAAATTCAAGACGGCAGATAAGAACTTAAAGGCAGAATACAAGTCAAAGGTATGCGACAAACTCGTTAAAGAGTATGACGTTTTGCTTAATGCTGTTGAAATCTCTGATGATAAACAGAATGCTTTTGACAGTGAGCATAAAAGAATATGCGAAGAAATCATCGGTACGTATTCTGAAATCTGCGAATTTACATACGGACAAGCTCAAAAGTGGCTTAATATGACGCTTAAATATATTGTTTTGCTTGAGGAAAATTCAGAACTGAAAAGTTATCTGCATATTCCCGTTGACAGCTTAATTATGCAAGCTGTCGGCTCTGATAATGCAAAACTGAAACATTGTCTGAAACTTAAATGTGTTCCGAAAAAAACGGTACTGTCAGCAAATACAGCGAAGGTAGCTCTAAACCTTGGAGCAAGTGGAATTATGACGAGTATATCGCTTTTCAGAACACAGTTAGAAAGGCAATAAACGAAAAAACTTCTTTCTGCTCACCTATTGAATGGGAGAATGAGGCTTGGATTGAAGTTGCGGAATACAGAAAATAAAGGATTAAACAAAAATGGCACATAACAAGAATAAAGAAAATGAAATTATTGAAAGAGATATTCATTGCCCCTACTGCAATACAGACCATGCCGTATTGCTCAGCAAAACCACATCAAAGAAAATTTCCATTCAGCTGCCGTCATATGGATTGAAATTTTTACTTTCTCTTTTATATCTTTATATCGTACAGGTGATGATATATGGATTTAAGCTAATTGAAGCTGTCAAAGTAATTGACAACGTGACATATGCTTTTTGCCCAAACTGCGGAAACAGCTATTCCATGGCGCCGCCTGATGTAATTCGGGAAGAAGTCAAAGCGCCTAAATTTTGCAGAATTAAAAAAGACAAAGTGGTTATGGGAATGTGTACAGGTATTTCAGAATATACCGGAATTCCTCTGCTTTGGATTCGTATTATGACTGTGTTTTACGGATTGACGGTAATTGGCGCAATTCTGTATTTTCTGATTGGCGCTTGCATTACATATAAAGAAAATGCGGAAGAGGGAATCCAAAGAGGAAAATTCTATCGTGTTCAGAAAGGCAAGGACATCACAGGATTGTGCAAAGGATTTTCAGTGTATACAGACATTCCGGTTATGTGGGTGCGTATTTTTGCCGTGTTATCCATAGCTACAATAATCGGACCGATTCTTTACTTTATCGTTTCAGCTTTTGTCCCGGTAAAAGAAAAAGTAGAACAAAGCATAGTGCGCAAAAAGCTTTATAAAGTCAAGAACAAAAAAATATTTCTGGGACTGTGTGCAGGTTTCGCAGAATATTCCAATATGCCCTTATGGCTTGTACGCTTGCTGACAATCATCCTGATTTTCCCAATGGCATTGTATTTTATCATTGCAGCTATTGTTCCTACGGAGGAGGAAGAAAATGCCCAATAACAATCTTCCTCCCGGTTGGGGAAACAGAGATTCCTCTGCGAAACCAAACTGGGGGAATCAAAATAATGAACCGGCAAATCAAGAAAATGAAACGATATCAGATTCAGATGTTAGTAAAAGTACAGAAAATGCTCCGGTACAAAAAGAGAAAATTCCTGATAATCCAAAAGCTGAGTTTACCGATGATTCCTCTTCTATAGTCAATAATGAAGAAGTTAAAACAGAACCTATAGAAAAGATTACGATTTCTGAACAGCCAGTTGACACCGTTCAAAAAGATGTAGAAAAAATTTCCGGAAAATCAAAAGCTCCAGTTATTGTACTCAGCATACTTCTGGTAATTGTCATTATTGCTTTAATAGTGTTTGCGTTTTTGTATTTCACTAAAGATAACCCTGACGATAATGCAGTTTCTGTTTCAAATTCCATATCAGAAACCACAACAGAATCAGCGGTTACAGAATCAACAAAAAGCCCAACCACAACAACTGCCACAACAACATCAACAAGCACCACTACTACAATTACTTCAACTGTTACAACAACTGAATCATATTATGAAGATGTAAGCAGTTATATTGGATTCTGGCACAAAGAAAGCATTGGCTATGACAGAGAACTGACAATTTCAAGTGTAAAAAGAAATAACATTATCTTTTCACTATGGTATTATCGAACAGATTCCATTGAGGATGTTCTCGCTACACTTGAAAATGATACCGCATATTTTGATACGGGAGATGTTCAGGGATATCTTACATTTGAAGATGATATTATAACTGTTGTAATCACAAATTCCTCTCGTCCATATATGACACCAGAGCTTATGACCTTTGACGGACGTCATGAACATTCTTGGGAATATGAAGGATTTGACGATCCGTCCTCTTTTGAGCCGTATAGCATTCAAGTTACAAATCCTAAATTATCTATATATGATTCGCCAAGCTACAGTGGAAATATTGTTGGAGAAATTACAGACAAATCAAAATATACAATTGTTGAGGAATACATTGAGCCAGGGCAAACCTCAATCGGATATACCTGGGGAAAGCTAAAATCCGGTTTAGGCTGGATAAATATGTACGAAGCCACTATTGTTGATGATTCGTTTTATATGGACGAAACACCAAACGTATGGTGTCCTGAATGCGGCTATGGCTTTTTTATAACCGGGGTCGGAACAGAAGGGTTCAGTTGCCCCAGCTGTGGTCATAACTGGTTACCGTAATGAAGTCTATATTAAAGAAAACATCTCTTTCCGCTTATAATTTTATACACAAAAAAATCAGCCGTAATCTATAAAAATTACGGCTGAAAATATAAAAGAAACAGTTGACTTCTTTTTGTTTATATCTTATGATATTTACACAATTAAATCTTGAATGTTTGTGAGATATTAACAATGGTTTACGGCTATGCAAGATGTTCAACTAATGAGAAGCTACAAGACATTAACAGACAAGTACGAGAACTGAAACTTCAAGGGGCAAAAGATAAAACTATTTATCTGGAATACGAAAGCGGAATGAAAGCTGACCGAGTGGAACTAAATAAACTACTGGATATTGTTCAATCGGGAGATACAATTATTGCAACGGAAGTCAGTAGAATAACCCGAAGTACAAAACAGCTTTGCGATATTATCGAACTTGCCAAGGTACAGTTCCTCAAGCATTGCAAGCTTTTTTTGAATCAAAATCATTTGAAGATGCTTTAAGAATTGCAATTTCTGTTGGAGGAGATAGCGATACATTAGCTGCTATCACTTGCTCTATTGCAGAGGTGTACTACGGAGTCCCAAAGCACCTTTATAACAAGGCATTACTTTATCTTGACGAAGAGCAAAAACAGATAATTGAAATATTTGAAAAGAAATTTGGAAACTATATTTATTAACTGTTATATATCAACTTAAAAATTTTATTGAAACGTTACTACTGTATTTGTACAAATCCTAAGCCGTATGACGAATTTGAATATATGTAGCATTTTACATTATATTCCATAAACGAAGAAAAACCCTCTAAGGATTTTAAACCTTAGTGGGGTTTTCTGTGTTATTACAACCAACCGCCTACATAATAAAAGTAGCAGGGTTTTGTGTAATATTGTGTTGGGTTTACGCTACAAAAAAGATACCCTCTTGTTTGAAAAGAAAAATATCTTTTTTGGACGCGCAACCCTCCTTTTCAATTATTTCATATATAGTATAGCACAAGTCTATATAAAATGCCAAAAAGCAGGTACAGAGAAACACCGACAGCACATGGTCTGCCAGCATTTCTCTGT
>ERZ894251.1130-NODE-1130-length-9943-cov-11.829794_pt1 | contig 9943 bp, 4 predicted proteins | sample MGYA00380301_ERZ894251 | MGnify/ENA primary metagenome ERZ894251 (study PRJEB32331, sample SAMN06328418) | human gut metagenome | biome: human gut microbiome; feature: stool | host: Homo sapiens | collected 2014-02-13 ... | reverse complement strand
CGCTTTCTATACAAACTTAGCTGAGGGACAGTATTTTGATTTATCCCATGAGAGCGCTGATATAGATTTCTTTGATGTTAATAACGATGGTGTTATTAATAAATACGATTATTACCTTATGTACGATTTGGTGTATAATCAGAGAAGTCCAGAGGTAGTAAATATACCGGATCTTACCGGTGATGGTCTGTTTACCGATGCTGATTTGCAGCCGTTCTGGGACAGAATTAATGAAGCCGCGAATCCTGATAAATGGATATGGATTTATAACCATGATATGAATCGTGACGGTATCGTGGATATAAATGATTATATAATCGAAAAACTGAATTATTATGGAAATCCGGTTCCGCAGTCTGCGGAATATAAGTCTTACATGGACAAAAACGGAAACGGCAGCATTGATAATTCTGACGCTGCATGGTTTCAGGCAGCATATAATCAATACGGAGAGCTTGACTGTGACCGAGCGTTTAAAAGAACACTGACAATGAACGCAAACGGCAAATTTAATTGGAGTTTGAATCTTCATGATACAAACTTGAATTTAAACGGCTGTGCGCTTTATGTTGGTGACAGTATGTCGTTTACTACAGATATACCGTCTTTCTGGTCTGACGGAGAGGGCGCATATCTGAATATCAACGGCGGCAGACTGGAAACGGGAAATAATCTGGTATTCCGAACAGCCTCACCCGATGGTTGGAATGGAAATGCAGGTCAGACAATGAACCTTAACGGAGGTTCCGTAATTATTGGTGGTGACTTTAATTTCGGTCAGGCAAATTGCTATGACACGATTTTGATGAACAACGATAATGACTATCTTGAGATAAATCATAACTGGAATTATATAACGCTGACCGATATGGAGGGCAAATGGACAGCCGGAAATATAAATTTTCAAGGCCCTACATGGCAGGTAAACGAAGCTTCCGGTCCTAAGTCTGTTTATTCCTCCGGAACCCACTCAATCAGATTTTATTATGCAGACGGTAAGCAGACGATTCTGTGGGATAATCCGAATGAGTTTATCAACGCTGAGGACGGAAGCAGGAATACTCTGCGCACCTTTAACTTCGATTATGTTGACCCGACTACTGGCGAATGCTTAGGTCTGATATTCCCGGACGGATACAGCGGGGAAAGATACTGGTTCCGTCCTTGGTTTGAGGTGGAAGCGCCTGCTGAATGGATACCATTTGAGGAATGGAAAAACTATCCCGATACCGATGGTGACGGACTTCCTGATGAAATTGAAAAGATAATAGGAACAGATCCTAATAAGTCTGATACCGATGGTGACGGATTATCAGATTACGAAGAGTATATAAAAACTTGTACCGACCCTACCTTATATGATACAGACAGCAACGGTATTTCCGATGGTCAGGAGGATCCGGATAATGACGGACTGAATAACATTAAGGAAATGGAGTACGGTACCGATCCCTTTGAAGAAGATACCGATATGGACAGTTTATCCGACGGAGACGAGGTCAATGTTTATCGTTCCGATCCTTTGAAGTATGATACCGACGGAGATACTCTGAGCGACGGTGACGATGTTACCCTCGGTTTTGACCCGACTTTGCCGGATACGGATTTTAACGGAATCCTTGACTGTGACGAGAAAATTTCTCAGACATTAACAATAAATGCTGATGATGATAATAATCCGATTGAATCGGTTTCAGTATCGTTCAGGGGGACTGGAAACATAAACAGCAACACATCTATAATTGACATAATGAATAAGGATATGATGTGTTCTAATGTTGCCGGATTGGTAGGCAGTCCGTATGATATTAATTCCACGTCTGATTTTGACAATGCGGAAATCAGCTTTAAAATACGCACAAATAAACTGAACGGAACAAACTTTGACAACCTTGCAATTTTATGGTATGATGAGGAAAATCATAAGTTTGTTATCGTTGACAGTATTCTTAATAGTGCCAATAATACTGTAAGTGCAACTGTACCTCATTTCAGCAAATACATGATTATTGACAAAGCTGCATGGTATGCGGTATGGGAACATGATTTATATGACGCCCAATACAAGCTCGTAAATGCAGTATTGGCTATTGATTGTTCCGGAAGTATGGAGGATAACGATCCGATACAGATAATTTCTCCGTCAACACCGCCGTATGAAGCTACATACAAAAGCGAAAGAAGCACAGCGGCAAAAGGATTTATTGATACACTAAAGGAATCTGATAAAGCAGCAATTGTCGGATTTGCGAATACTGCAACATGGCTTTGTGAAAGCCTGACAAGCAATAAGGACACGCTTAAAAAATCTTTGGATAATCTATATCAAGAAGGCTCGACAAACTTCAATCCTGTTTTAAATGAATCAATTAGTAAATTGTCAGTTGCTTCAGATGATTCATCAAAAATAATTATCCTTATGTCTGATGGCGGCATGTTTGAAGATTTGACTGAATCATTGAATGAAGCACTATTGATAGAGGCAAAAGAATCCAATATTAAAATATGTACTATTGGTTTAGGTGATGAGGTTGATGAAAATATATTAAAACATATTGCTGATGCAACCAATGGTGAATATTATCGTGCGGCAACAGCAGGTGAACTTATAAATATATATTCAAAGCTTGGAACAGAAAAGAATTTTGACCTGACTGATACAGACGGTGACGGTCTTGCAGATATCTTTGAAATCAGCGGTATGAGATTGGAAAATGGGGAAGTTATTTATTCTGACCCACTAAATCCTGACTCAGATGGCGATGGTCTGCTTGACGGAGAAGAAATAAATCCGCAGTACCAATATTTACAGGGCGCTCCAAGTGATATTCAGTATAGTACAAAGAGCATTTATTTTGAGATGTCATCTGACCCTACTAAAAAGGATACGGATGGGGATGGTTATAATGATAAAGATGATTCGGAACCTTTGGTTATTAACAGCAATTTAGATAGCGAAACAACTGAGGAGCTGTTGAATGTCCTTGATGAATATCTTAATGATATTATGCCGCCAAAATATAATTATGATGGCGAAGAAATAACAAGCAAAAATAAAGAATGTGAAGCTACATGGGATCATTTTGACCAAAAAATTTGGCCCGCTTTATTAGATGAAGGAAAAGCGGTTTTAGGTCAAGAGTACGCCGCATATATAAGTTGGGTTCGTGAAGCATATGGAACATATGGAATAGAAACATTTTGGCTTACTATGGATCAATATGTTAATATTTTGTATTATGAAATTCTTGATCCTGACACCCTTGATAAACTAAAAAACCAAGTATTAAAGGGGAATTACAGTGAAGACATAACATTGACTGGAACTGCTGGTCAAATTGTAATTGGCTTTACAGGAATCGATTTCGTTGCAGACATTCGAGATGTAACATATGATGTTACACATTGGGAATGGTCATGGAGTCATGCTGGTCAAACCGGTCTTGATATGGTTGGAATAATTCCGATAATAGGTGCAATTAAAAATCTAGATGAATTTGCTGCATTAAGTAAACTTTCAAAAGTTGATGCAGTTGATACATTGAATGATTCTGTAAATTCAATTGATGATATGCTTAAAGCTGGTAAAAATACAGATGAAATTATTGCTTTGCAGAAAGCTAAATATGTTGAATTAACTGACACTTTAAAAATTAGGCAAATTTCTGAACAACTTGATAACTTACAAAGCAATAAGATTCATCACATAATTGAAGGTAGTAAAAATAGCAATCATCTATGGGAAACTCTTGTGCCGGATAAGAATTGGAATGATATTAAACAAATTATTTTTACTACTATGTTAAATGGAACAGAAATGACTCATAAAGGTGTTTATAAAAAAGTGTTAGATTTTAATGGTAAAGTAGTGGAAGTAACTTATAAAAAATTAAGCAATGGATATATTGCCATATCAGATGCTTGGGTAGTTGCTGAGTAAAAAAACTAATAAAGATTAAAAATTTTGTTAGAGTAATAATTGCTTAAGTATTATTTAGTTAATGTACTGTATATGTTTGTATCAATAAAATTGGAAAGTTATTTATTTACTTAATTTTAATTGATGTATATGTACAGCAGACTTTTTATAGCGAAAGGAAGCTCATAACGTGAATGAAACAAAAATCATAAAATATATTAACAGCCTTAATTTTAATAAGGCACTCAATTTATTTAATGAACTTAGCGAAACTGAGAAAATGGACTTAATTGTAGCTGAATCCAATTGCAGTAGCAATATTGTAATATTGGGGTTTATCACATATTTGCTTATGAATGATAATTCTTGTTTTCACCATGAATTAGCAGCAAATGCATTAATACAAATGTGCTGGCTTGAAGGGGCATATAGTTTAGCATATTATCATGCTTCTGAAATGGTGCGAATCCAGCCTGATGTTAAAAACAAAGAATTTATGTTGTTTTTTAATGAAATCCCTGAAAAACCTATGTCTGATGACTTAGCATTAAAATTAGCAAAGGAAATTCTCGCAATAGACTCATCTTGCAGTATTGCAAAAGAAATTGTTGAAAAATTATCCGATTGATTTTTAAATTTAAAAGTCTCTATCCAATTTAAGTTGTTATTTATGGACTTAGGTAATAACTTAAATACAATGAAAATAAGAAGGTTATAACCATGATTTTAAGTCAATAACTTTAAAAAACTTTTTAGTTGAAAAAATAAAAAAATAATAAAAGTTATTATATAATTGATAGCAATTATAATGATGGGGATGATTCAACTATGAGGGCGTCTCTATTTCTATTGAAATTTTAATACTTGGTGTTACTATTTTATTTATTTCAAATAAAACTTTACATAATGCCAAAATAGCATTAATACATAAAGGGGGATTATATATTGCTATTGGATTATATATTATGGTGTTAGGATTTTTTATAGCAATGACGCTCAAGTAATTTATCATGTTTTTTATTTAATGTACATTTTGGCATGTAATATTACACACATACATTATAATTATGTAATATGTTCAATAGGATTAGCCAATACAATTTAAATTGATACAAAGTCAAGCTTTAAAATTGTTTTATTAAAAACGCACCATTTACTAAACTTATGTTGACAAAATACGTGTAATATTTCAAAATAATATTACACGTATTTTCCTTTGTGACATGAAAGTCAATATCTGTATGCAAAATATGAATCATATAGTCCCATAAAAATGAAAGGATTGATTTTATGAAAAAATTAGTTTTCTTTGCACTGGTGTTTATGGTGTTGCTTTCGGGCTGCAGCAAAGCAGATGAAGCTTCTGTGCCCGTGGAGGAAACAACAACTACCACAGAAACCATCACTGAAGCAACCACAGCAACAACAACCGAACCAACAACGGTAACAACCACTGAAGCAACAACAACCGAACCCGCAACGGAAACCACCACTGAAGCAACCACAGCAACAACAACCGAACCAACAACGGTAACAACCACTGAAGCAACAACAACCGAACCCGCAACGGAAACCACCACTGAAGCAACCACAGCAACAACAACCGAACCCGCAACGGAAACCACCACTGAATCAACTACAGTAACCACCACCGAACCCACAACAGTAACAACCGAAATAGCTTTAACGCCGGAAGAACTGGAAATATACAACACCATGCCGGATATTGTTTTTGTTTTGTCGCATTGCTATTATTCTTCTTCTAAATATGGTAAATATTCAAATATAAGAGGAGTTTATGTAACCCGAAACGGTGAGATGAAAATGTATGCTTTTAGTGATGAGGAAGAAGGAAAATATAGGGATATTCCTAAAGTTTATGATAATTTGAAAAATGTAACCTGTTCAGAACTTGTATTTCGACAAGAAGGTGATGAATTTACACAAGATGATTTAAACACAGTATCAATGTCAGATTTAATAGAATTGTATAAAAATTTAATGCTTGTTGATAAAAAAGCCAAAATTGCAGAAAGCGGAAATACTACGGATGCTATATATGGAATGTATAAGTTATATGGAATAAGAGTCGATAAAGATGGAGAAAAAGAGATAATATTATTATCAGGGTGGGGAGATGATTATTATCTAAATACAGATTTGTATGCTGATGAAATAGCTAAAAATATAAAAAATATTTTATCGAATTATTGTTAATGGAGGTAAAAAAGTTTGAAAAGAATAATTAGTGTATTAATGGTATTTGCGGTATTATTAAGTATAATACCCAATATTGCCTATGCGGAAGATTTAAACTCAAAAACCTATACACAAGATGGCTACACAATAGATTATGCCGTAGTGAACAGCTGGGGAAACAGTCAAAATGTTACTGTAACAATTAAAAACACAGGAACGGAAGCAATTGATAACTGGATGCTTGAATATGACTTCAATGGTAATGTTGTCGGAATCTGGAATGCAGTAATTGAAGCTGACAATAGCGGTTCCGAGTATATTAAAAACGCAGGATATAATGCTGTCATTGAACCTGAAGGCTCCATCGTTTTTGGATATACTTTAGAGAATTCTACAGGATTTCCGAATTCAATTGTTATGTGTCAGGAAGAAGCAGTAAAAGAAAGCGGATATGACGTTTTTTTGAACGTAATAAACGAATGGGATAATAATTTTAATGGGGAAATTATTATAACAAACACAGCCGATAAAGCTATTGAGTGCTGGACTTTGGATTTTGACAGCAATTTTACTATTGTTGAAATTACCGACAGTTGGGCGGCGGCTATATTGTCCGCTAATGAGGGGAAATATACTTTAAAAGGTACATATACAAATATTATTTACGGTAATTCAAGTGTGACAATCGGATTTACTGGTAAAAAATCAGGCGTTCCCGAAATTACCGATTTTTCGCTTACTGAAATAATTAAAAGCAATAGTGTGACTGGTACGGAAAAACCCGATTTGGCTGATATCGGTCAGATGTATTTTAAAGATATTCAAAGCGAGGACGAAATTGAATATGACGGAAACGGAATTTATTATGTACGCAGTCAAATGTTGCTGACTGCAAATGACGGCGTAAGCTTTAATGAGGTTGAAGCTCTTGCGCAAAGCTTGAACGCCGAAATTGTCGGTTATATTGAACTGACAAATGATTATCAGCTTGAATTTAATACGGAAATGACCGCCGATGAATTATATCTGCTGATTGATGAGCTTAAAATGAATCAGCTTATTGATTATTCTTCACTTAATACTGTAATCGAGGTTGGCGACGATTATATACCTCAGGATTATGACTGGTGGGACGGCAAAAGCCCCAAAAATGTGGATTGGGGAATAAAAGCTGTTAAGGCTGATGAAGCATGGAATTATTTTGATGAAAGCAAGGAAGAAAATGGTGGCAGGAACATTGTAAAAATCGGATTAATAGACAATTATTTTGAAAAACACAATGATTTGGATTATGAGTACATTTGGAATAATCCCGATTCTTCCCCTCTTAAAAATCCTGATCACGGAACTCATGTTGCAGGAATAATGGCAGCAACCTTTGATAATAAAACCAATAGTACTGTTTCAAGTAATGTTAAAAACGTAGCCGGAATTTGTCCCAAAAACGAACTGTATGCATATGCTTCCGGTAAAACTTCATCGTCTATGGAATATAAATATGCTCTTGCATTATTAATTGCAAACAATGTAAGAGTGATTAATATAAGTCAAAATTCAGGTCATGAACAATGTTATGGAGCGTCGAACGGTAATGAAGCGGCTGTAAATTATATAAAAATAAATGCCGAAATAATTGAAAAGTTTTTAAAAAAGCTTATTGATAAGAACTATGATTTTCTGATTGTAACATCAGCCGGAAATGTTAATGAATTAAAATTTTTGCCTCAAAAGACCAAATATGGATATAAGAAGGTTGCAAATGGTATAAAATCGGCAAATGCCGATTCAATATATAATTCATTTTTTAATTTCATACAATTGAATAAAGTGAAGGGTCATATTATTTGTGTTGGTTCAATTGGTTTGAATGGAGACCCTGCTGATGGAAAATACATTTATTCTGATTTCAGCAATATTGGAAACAGAGTTGATGTTCTTGCGCCGGGATTGGGTATTTACAGTACTGCTTTGAATAATGGTTATAAAATAATGAACGGTACCTCAATGGCAGCGCCGCATGTTTCAGGCATAGCGGGAATGATGTACTCAATAGACCCAAGCCTGACAGCAGAAATGGTTAAGCAGATTATTAAAGAGACTGCAACCCGAAAAATCAGTACATTAGATAATTCATATACATATGGTCTTGTTGACGCAAAAGCTGCTGTTGATAAAGTTTTGGGTAATGACGGCGAATATGAAGAAAAAACAAATGGAATTGTTCTTGGTAAAGTAATTGAAAATGACAGTGCTAAAGGGTTAGAAGATGTGACAATTACTGTATATGAAATTCTGGACAGCGAAATAAAGAAGTCGGAAGAAATAAAAGTAGAAACAACAAATCAAGAGGGCGAATATGAGGTTATTTTGCCCATAGGAGATTATCTGCTTGAATTTACTAAGGACGGATACGTTGCGCATCGTGAAAAGGTTACTGTAATTGATTCTTTAGTAAAGAAAATTGACGACATTCAATTGGTTGAAGGTATAAGTCTTCCCGTAAAAGATGAAAAATCAAAGATATTTATCAGTAATGTTAATATAGATGTTAAATCGGTTACCTATAAAGATATTACCAACTACATAACCAATGAAAGCGGTGAATTTACATTTGTTTGCAGCGATGATGAATATGAAATTACTTTAACTCAAGACGGATATGATAAAAAAGTATTGTGCGTTACTGCCAAAGATGGGTTATTATATGACCAAAGCGGAACTTTAATTGAAGAAATCCTGCTTAACCCGATTCAAGCAATTATAAGCGGTAAGGTTGAAAAATATGACAGATATAAAAACATAATTGAACCGTATGATAATTTAAAACTTGTAATTTATAAAAGACTTCAATCAGATACTGATAAAAAGATTTTGGTTGCTGAAGTGGTTACTGATTTAAACGGTGAGTATAAGGCTGTACTTGATTCAGCCGGTGATTACATTGTAATATTCACTGAGGAAAAGCAGCATGAAGTTTCTGTGACTTCAAGCGGAAATTTTATTATTAATGAAATAATAGAAATTGATAAAGACAAAGATGATAATAATGATAACGGCAGTTCAGATACAAGCGACAGCAGTTGGGACGATGATGTAAGCGGTGATATTAATATCAATTTTGATGGGAGTGATGATTCGTATACTGGAGATCATACAGGAAGCTTGTCTGAAGGTATATGGTTAAGCACTTCCAATGGTAAGGATGATTATTATGTGCGTATTTATACAACTCCGGATGCAGGTGAATATAAATCTACTTTTGGCGCTTACGGCTGGGGTCTTTATACGACACTGTATAACAACTGGATACATGAACTAAAAATAGTAACGTATAGAATGGACGGAACTCTCATAAACGAACGTACTCTAGACTATTTTTATAAAGAAACATATATCTACTTACCTAATGGTTATGGGGATTCGTCAGAAACCACACCTCTTATGCAAATAAACTCAATAACGTCCGCAGCAATCAATAGTAAGGGTATTACATACAATATGCATACAGACGGATATTACAAAGGTACTACTAATTTTATTGGTTCTCTTGGTATAAAAAAAGAAGATTGGACAAAAGATGAAACCAACACAATAACTTTTTATAATAACAGTACAGTTACTGGAGCTTCAAACAAAAGTCCGTTTTGAATAACGTTTTTTTAATAGGTCTATATGTAAATATAAATGTATATCAATTTTCTGCATTTTTATAATTTTTAATTTTCATTTAAAAAGCATAAATCAAGATGAGCAACCATCTTGATTTATGCTTTTTTTGATAAAACAACGCAAAATCGGCATTTGTTTGAGTTGTTAGAGTGTGAG
>ERZ894251.1126-NODE-1126-length-9965-cov-6.636630_pt1 | contig 9965 bp, 7 predicted proteins | sample MGYA00380301_ERZ894251 | MGnify/ENA primary metagenome ERZ894251 (study PRJEB32331, sample SAMN06328418) | human gut metagenome | biome: human gut microbiome; feature: stool | host: Homo sapiens | collected 2014-02-13 ... | reverse complement strand
TCCGTATCGCCGCCGAGGGGAATCGTGGCGTGTTCGTCCCCGCCGAGAGTATCAATACCAAGAACGGAGCTACCGACTGGATGCAAGGACGTAAAAGTGATAAGGTAGGCCGTGTGCTGGAATTAATCAGCGATGGAAAAATCAACCAATATGCGTTCGTGGTAGATGGAACTTGGCGTTATTTCAAGGATGGCGAGCTTTCTTTCAGCTATACGTGGAACGATTCCAAGGATAACACCTCTTACAACGGAAACGTAGCGAATACAGCGACTCTAGCCTTGATGGTAAAAGATGATCCTCGTGATTTGAGTACCATGACTTACTCGGACAACCAATTCCGCCATAAGGTCGTATTCTACGGTACGGCTCCTTCTTTCTGGGGAATCAGCGTAGGCTTGCGTTTCTCCGGGATCGGTGGAACCCGCTACTCTTTAGCGGTTAGTGGTAATATGAACGGTGATTTCGTATCATCCAACGACTTGGCTTATATCTATGACCCGAACGATAGTAATACGCCTCAATATCTTCGTGAGGGTATCCAAGCGATCTTGGACAACCCGGAAGCGGAGAAGAGCGTAAAAGATTATATCCGTAAAAACTATGGGAAGGTTGCCGAGCGTAACGGTGGCGTAAATGGCTTCTACGGTACTTTCGATTTGCGCTTGAACAAGAACTTCAAGATCTATAAGACTCATTCCATCGAGGCCTCGATAGACTTTTTCAATTTCCTGAATATGCTCCCAAGCCTTGTGTGCCAGTTCGTTCGTCAGAGATTCTACATAGTAAGAACCACCCCATGGGTCAACGTTCTTGCAAATGTAAGTTTCTTCCTGAATGTAAATCTGTGTGTTACGTGCAATACGTGCAGAAAAATCTGTTGGAAGAGCAATAGCCTCATCCAATGCATTGGTATGCAAAGATTGAGTATGCCCCAAAGCTGCAGCCATAGCCTCAATACAGGTACGTCCTACGTTATTGAACGGATCCTGTTCGGTCAGTGACCAGCCGGAAGTCTGCGAGTGAGTACGCAACGCCAGTGATTTCGGGTTCTTCGGATTGAATTGTTTCACAATCTTTGCCCACAACATACGTGCAGCACGCATCTTGGCTATTTCCATAAAGTGATTGGTTCCAATCGCCCAGAAGAAAGACAGACGCGGTGCAAATGCATCAATATCAATGCCTGCTGCCGTTCCTGCACGAAGATATTCCAAACCATCGGCCAATGTATAAGCTAACTCGATATCCGCGGTTGCGCCTGCTTCCTGCATGTGATAACCGGAGATAGAGATAGAGTTGAACTTAGGCATCTTCTGCGAAGTGTATTCGAAAATATCAGAAATAATCTTCATAGAGAATGCAGGTGGATAAATATAAGTATTACGCACCATGAATTCTTTCAGAATATCATTCTGGATAGTACCGGCCATTTCTTCGAGTTTAGCACCTCGTTCCAGACCGGCATTGATATAGAATGCCATAATCGGAAGTACAGCTCCATTCATTGTCATAGACACAGACATCTTATTCAATGGGATACCATCGAACAGCACTTTCATATTTTCCAATGAACAGATAGATACACCGGCTTTACCTACGTCACCTACTACACGTTCGTGATCGGGGTCATAACCGCGGTGAGTAGCCAAGTCGAATGCCACTGACAAACCTTTCTGACCGGCAGCCAAATTACGGCGATAAAATGCATTTGATTCTTCGGCGGTAGAAAATCCGGCATACTGGCGGATGGTCCAAGGACGAAGAGTGTACATAACTGAATACGGACCGCGCAGATAAGGAGGAAGTCCGGCAGCATAGCCAAGGTGTTCCATTCCTTCGAGGTCTTCTTTTGTATAAACAGGCTTCACTTCAATGTGTTCCGGTGTTTTCCAGTCAGCGGAGATACCGTTAGCCTTTTGCCATTCAGCACCATTAGTCGGCTGAAATGCGGCATATATATCGATGTTTTTAAAATCTTTTCTCATCTTACTTCAATAGTTTAGCGTTAAACTCTTTCAAGGTATCCAATACATTGACACGAACATGGATGAAGTTTTCGATACCTGCAGCTTTCAGGTCGTCCATACAAGCCGGAGCACCGGCAACGATAAACATAGCACGACCATTCAGTGCTTTGAAAGCAGGAATTGCATATTCAGCATATTCATCATCGCTGGAACAGATAACAACAATATCAGCTTTTGCAGCCATAGCTGCCTCTACTCCTGCTTCTACTGTCTCAAATCCCAGATTATCAATTACTTCATAACCGGCACAAGCCAGGAAGTTACAAGAATATTGAGCACGTGCCTGACGCATTGCCAAATTTCCGATGGTTAACATAAACGCTTTCGGACGTTTGCCTGATGCTTCTGTTTCGAGACGCAATGCTTCAAACTGACTGGCAGCACGATCGAACACCAGAGTATCCACCTCTTTTTCGCAAGTGTGAGAGTCACCTCCGCAACAACACTTACCTTCGACAGGTTGCTTATCGCCAGCCTTTTCATTGAAGTTCGGGAATTGGTTGGTACCCAACAACACTTCACGACGCTGTGCAACCGCTTTATGACGAGCTTTGTTGCTCTCATTCACAGCAGCCTGAACAGTTCCTGCTTTCAATGCCGCATAGAAGCCACCTGCTTCTTCTACAGCAAGGAAGAGTTCCCAAGCCTGTTTTGCAATAGCCACAGTCAGATTCTCGATATAATAAGAACCGGCAGCAGGGTCGATCACTTTATCAAAATGAGATTCTTCTTTCAGCAGCAGTTGTTGGTTACGAGCCAGGCGTTCTGAGAACTCGTCCGGAGTCTCATAAGTCTTATCAAACGGAGTTACCGTCATAGAGTCTACGCCTCCTAATGCAGCACTCATAGCTTCAGTCTGTGTACGAAGCAGATTCACATGTGCATCAAACAAAGTAAGATTGAAAGTAGAAGTTTCGGCATGAACCGCCATTTTTGCTGCGCAACGACATTCTCCGTTAGGACCTTTATTCTCGCAATCACGCACACATTCGGGATTGTAAGAAGCTACAATATTTGCCCAAAGCAAACGTGCCGCACGGAATTTCGCTATTTCAAGGAAATAATTGGAACTGATACCAAAATTAAATTTGATTTTCTTGGCTACTATGGCAGCAGGAATACCGGCATCAGTCAATTGACCCATATATTCATTTCCCCAAGCCAGAGCATAGCCCAGTTCCTGAGAAATATAAGCACCTGCATTATTCAATGATAAAGCGTTTACATTCAGCACACGATAGAAAGGAAGCGGCTGAATTGCTTCAATCAAAGATTTGGCTGTCTGTACCATATCACCTTTCTCCTTGCCACGAGTCAGCATCTTGTTGAAGAAATCATAGTTGATAGAACCTTTCAGTTTCTTCACATCATAATCTTTCTTCTGGAAATAAGCTACCAGCAGATTAGCCAACTCAACCACATGCCCCTGACAGGTTGAGAAATTCAGTTCAACACACTCTGCCTGAATATCACTTAACAGTGTTTCAATATATTCCGCATTGAGTTCTTTTGCTTTCACATGGAAAGAAAGTGAGTCAACACCCTTATTTAGGATATCCAGTGCTTTCGCATTGGCTTCTTTCGGACATTCTACTCTAATTTCCTGACGAACCAACCATGCATTGTTGTCTTTTTTAGTTCCTCTTAAATAAGGGAACTCTCCAGGAAGTGCATCAGTAGTTTTTAAATCCTCCAGATCTTCCATCCGGTAAAAAGGTTTCACTTTAAACCCTTCGTTTGTTTTCCAAACGAGCTTCTTCTCAAAATCAGCACCTTTTAAATCGGCTGTAACCTTCTCCATCCATTGTTCGGTGGAGGCAGGAGAAAAGTCTGAGAAGAGTTTTTCTTTTTTGTCTGCCATAGTTTATTTAAAATTAAAACAAGATTAATATTGTCTTTATTTTTATCTATCTCTTTCTAAATGTCAGTCGTTCGACCTGCAAATATAACCAATAAGTTAAAACGAATCTCTTTTTTAGGGAAAATTCGCACAGGACGCCCCGATTCGTCAAGTGCATACAATCTGCATAGAAATTCTTCATTTTTAGTTCTTCTTTTATTTGATTAGCTCCAATGTTATGAGTAATTTTGCACTCGTTTTTAGAAAAACATTATAAAAACTGCTATATTATGGATTGGTTACAAAGTTTATTATGGGACCCCAGCTCCGTAGCTCACATTGTGCTCCTCTACGCATTTGTAGTGGCTGCCGGCGTGTATCTTGGTAAGATAAAGATATTCGGAGTTTCTTTGGGCGTCACATTTGTTTTGTTTGCCGGCATCCTAATGGGACATTTCGGCTTCACAGCCGATACACACATCCTACATTTCATCCGTGAATTCGGATTGATCTTGTTCGTATTCTGTATCGGTCTTCAGGTGGGGCCATCTTTCTTCTCCTCTTTCAAAAAAGGAGGAATGACATTAAACCTGTTGGCTGTAGGCATCGTAGTGTTAAATATTGCTGTCGCACTGGGGCTTTATTACCTCTGGAACGGCCGGGTAGAACTGCCGATGATGGTAGGTATCCTTTACGGAGCAGTGACAAATACTCCGGGACTTGGTGCTGCCAATGAGGCTCTGAATCAGTTGCATTATACCGGTCCGCAGATTGCTCTCGGTTATGCATGTGCTTATCCCCTCGGTGTGGTAGGTATCATTGGTTCTATCATTGCCATCCGTTACATCTTCCGTGTCAATATGGCGAAAGAAGAAGAAAGCCTGAAAATCCAAAGTGGAGATTCACACCACAAACCTCACATGATGAGCCTGGAAGTTCGCAATGAATCAATTAGTGGAAAAACGCTGATTGAAATCAAGAATTTCCTGGGCCGTAAGTTCGTTTGCTCCCGAATTCGCCATGATGGTCATGTAAGTATTCCCGACCATGAAACAGTGTTTAATATAGGCGACCAGTTATTTATCGTCTGCTCGGAAGAAGACGCTCCTGCAATTGTAGTATTTATCGGAAAAGAAGTGGAGCTCGACTGGGAAAAACAAGACCTCCCAATGGTTTCCCGCCGTATTCTGGTTACCAAACCGGAAATCAATGGTAAAACATTAGGTTCTATGCACTTCCGTAGTATGTATGGGGTCAATGTCACCCGTATCAACCGTTCCGGTATGGACCTGTTTGCCGATCCGAATCTGATACTTCAGGTAGGTGACCGCGTTATGGTGGTAGGACAGCAAGATGCAGTGGAACGTGTTGCCGGTGTACTGGGTAATCAGTTGAAACGCTTGGATACACCGAACATTGTTACGATCTTCGTTGGTATCTTCTTAGGTATCCTTCTGGGTAGTCTTCCGATTGCATTCCCGGGTATGCCGACTCCTTTAAAATTAGGTTTGGCAGGCGGACCGCTGGTAGTGGCTATTCTTATTGGACGTTTCGGTCATAAGCTGCATTTAGTGACTTATACAACCATGAGTGCCAACCTGATGCTTCGTGAAATCGGTATCGTTCTCTTCCTTGCCAGTGTCGGTATAGATGCCGGTGCCAATTTCGTGCAAACGGTAGTCGAGGGAGACGGATTACTATACGTAGGTTCCGGTTTCCTTATCACCGTTATCCCGCTACTTATCATCGGCACCATCGCAAGATTATATTATAAGGTAAACTACTTCACCCTGATGGGATTGATAGCCGGTAGTAATACCGACCCACCGGCATTGGCTTATGCCAATCAAACAACCTCCGGAGATGCTCCGGCAGTGGGATACTCTACAGTTTATCCGTTATCAATGTTCCTCCGTATTCTAACGGGACAGATGATATTATTAGCAATGATGTAAATCAAGTTTAGCATATAAACAATAAAGCCGGCTATATCCAAATGGAATATGCCGGCTTTATTTATTTTTTCAATCTGCTTTTCTATCCTGTCATACAAGCTGCAGTTTCTTTACTACAAATTCTTCAATGAACCGCACTGTCTCTTCAATTCCCAAAGAAGAAGAATCGATGCACAAATGATAAGTAGCTGCTGCTCCCCACGTTTTATAGCTATAATAATTATAGTATTCCGAACGTCTCTTATCCGCTTTTTCGATCATTTCTTCTGCAGCTTCCGCATCAATATGATGCATGCCACACAACCGCGCTATGCGATCTTCTTTAGAGGCTGAAATAAAAACATTAGCACAACGAGGATGCTCTCGCAGAATATAATCTGCGCAACGTCCTACAAAGACACAAGATCTTTCTGCTGCCAGATGACGGATCACATCACTCTGTACTTTGAACAAAGCATCATTGCTCAAGCAGTTGTTACATGGCATAGCTCCCTCACTGATAAAAGGGAAACGCATACCGAACAGTCCGCCAATAATACCCTGCGAGGCTTTTTCATCAGCCTTTTCAAAAAACTCCTTACACAATCCACTTTCCTCCGAAGCCAGATTAATCAGTTCCTTGTCGTAGAAGTTGATTCCCAAACGGGCTGCCAACTTCTCTCCTATTTCTTTTCCGCCGCTACCTAACTGACGGCCGATATTGATAACATAATTACCGCTCATAGTACATTTTGTTTTATGGTTCTGTAGCAAACATACGACTTTTTTCTAAAAATCACATCATCAAACGAAAGTTATATTTGAAAGTGACTATGAAATATCCTTTTATTTCCTGGTTACGGAACTCATAAAAACCATCAGAAGAAGTCGTACGGCCGAAACTTTTCCTCTTTCCGAGAATATCTGCCCAATAAGCAGACAGTTCCGCTTCTTTCTTTTTCAAGAACCGCCAGCTGGCACTTGCATTCCACAACATCTGGTCATCTTCGCCTTTACGGATATTCGTACCATTACGGAAAGAATAAGCCCCGTCAGTCCGTAATTGCAAGCCAAAAGGAAGATCAACGTACCCCTCAAGACGAAAACTATAATTACGCGTATAGGTATCGTTATCATTGATAGAATTAAGCGAATACTGATAATTCCAGGAAGTAGAGAAATCAATACCTCCACAGGTGGGCTGATAAGATACATTCGCGTCACACCCCAATCCGGTATCACGTGTCGTACTTTTCTTCGGTTCGAGGCTCTTGTCTTCATTAATCATACTGACACGATTGCTATGATTACCGTTCATATCCAACCGCAAGGAAAAATGTCCCAGACGCTTCCACCAGTTGGCACTTCCATATACATTCCAGTTTCCGTTAATATTAATAGGAGATGTCTCACGTCCGCCGGTTTTTGCATCATATAGCACTACCTGCGTCACACTGTTCTGTTCCATCTGCCCGCCGATATTCGCAGATATACCTTTTTTTGAATGTTGAAAGCTCACACGGACACTATGAGAAAACATCTGTTTCAAATCCGGATTTCCCCGGGTGATATACAACGGATTACTGTTATCCGTCAGCGGCATTAAATCTGATAAGGAGGGTTGCCGGGTTCTACCGCTATAATTGAAAGTGATCCGGGCCTCTTTCTTTTTCCAATTCACCCATATCATAGGCTGAAAGTCGATAGTATGCATGGTAGTGTCCGCATAAAGCTTCCCCATTTTCCGTTCAATGGCACGTTTTTGCGGAGTCATCCCTAATGAGGCATTAAACATCCAGGTATCATCAGAGTAATTAAGCCCCACATCCAGATTATGGCCATTCGTACGACTATGACTCCGATTACTCAAACTATCCACATACCCTGCTTCATAGTCTGGAGGCAGTTCACCAAAAACTTCCGACTTCGTCAGAGAAGATAATTCATACGTATCACGATTATCACGTTCATAGTTAGTATCCCAGTTATATGCTACCCGGAAATGCATCTTCTTACCAATAGGCTGGGCAAAGGTAATCCCGACTCTCCATGAATTATTTTTTTGAGGCGACTTCAAATACTGGTTACGAAAAAGCACCGAATCATTTCCCAATTTATCTTCAAGACGGAAATAAGTAGTTTTGGAAAGCGAAAAACTTTCATTATCTCCCCACGAATCCGAGTTCAGGATGTTCAATGCCAGCGTTGTACCTTTTTCATTCAGACGTCTCATAATACCCATCATCCAGCTATAACGGTTCGACTGATTCTCCGAACGCGACCGGTTCTCACTACGATTCACTTTTATATCCCGGGGAATAGATTCAAAGTCATCAAACAAGCTCTCATGACTTATGCCGGGAGGAGCATCAAAAGATGCATTCTGGCTACTGTTTTCATTCCTATTAGGAGAGATTCCTAAATTACCGGTAAAATGTATACGTGTACGTTTATCTACTTCCCAGCTTCCCATGAAGTTAGAACTAATCGACCGCCCCTTAGAGTTACTTTCGTTAGTAGACGCAGAGTATTGATTACCTGCCGGCAAATACTGTTCCTGATAAATGGAAGAAAGATTTCCGTTCCGGTTCAAATTATAGTTCACACTTCCGGTCAGGGAGAATTTCTTACCGAATTTATGAGTCATATTCATTCCTACCGAATTGTTGATATTATCCTTGTACGTACTATTCTGGTATCTGTTGGTAGACTGTGCGATAAAAGAAAGATTATCTCCGTCTTTACTAAAATAATTCACTTGCCCCTCGAAATCCTTCTTCTGGTTATTCCCGTATCCTACCGTTGCATTTGTCAACCAGGTTTTATTCAATTCATCCTTAGTCTGCAAGTCAAGTACATATTTCTTTTCTCCTGAACTAATTCCGGTGAACTCCTCTTCTTTCGATTTCTTATCATATACTTTCAACTTACTAATCAGGTCCGCCGGAAGATTTTCGAGCGCTGTCTTTTTATCTCCGGAGAAAAAAGCTTCGCCATTTACATTGATTTCACTGATGGGCTGTCCGTTGTATGTCAACGAATTATCTTTCTTATTATATACCAATCCGGGAACACGCTTCACTAAATCTTCCAGATAAGCTCCTTCACGAGTTTTAAAAGCGGCAGCATTGATAACCGTAGTATCTCCCTCCATCACTACTTCCTGCAATTTTCCCGTTATCGTCACTTCACTAATCTGAATATCATCATCTTTCAATACTACTGTACCGATATTCACCAATACAGAGTCTTCCAGTGCCCGGTATACAGATTGCATTCCCATAAAAGAGACTTTCAACAAGTATTTCTTTTTCTTCTGCGGTTGATAATTAAGAACGAAACGCCCATTCTTATCACTTGTTATTCCCTTGATAAAGGCAGAATCGCTTTTCGCCAAAATAACAATGCTGGCAGATGGTAATGCCCGCTTCTCATTACTGCCGGCTTCCATTGTCTGCACTCTTCCTCGCACAGTTTTCACTTGTTGAGCATACAGAGCAGTATGTCCCCAAAGTAGCAGCAAAAGCAATCCCACTAACTTACAAGCGTTCATATCTAATAGTAGTTAAGTCTGATATTTATGTTGATCTAAAACAAATCGGGACAAAGTTAATAACTTTTACGTAAAACGGTTAATCCCGGAGTTATTTTTTATACCTTTGTCCATCCATTATTCAATCAGCAACTTAATGAAAAGGATTATACTAATCACAGGAGGACAACGATCCGGTAAAAGTTCGTTTGCGGAAAAAAAAGCGCATGAACTTACTACGTCACCGGTTTACTTGGCCACTGCCAAGATATGGGACGAAGAATTCAGAAAAAGGGTGGAACGCCATCAAAAGAACCGCGGTCCTGAATGGACAAATATAGAAGAAGAAAAAGAATTGAGCCGTCACAATGTAGCGGGCAGAGTCGTAGTGATAGATTGTGTAACTCTTTGGTGCACTAACTTCTTTATGGAGTTTGATTCTAACGTTGCCTCCTCATTGGAAGCCGTCAAAAAAGAATTCGACAAATTTACCCAGCAGGATGCCACTTTCATATTTGTAACTAATGAGATTGGCTGGGGGGGAGTTTCCGAGAACAAACTGCAACGTAAATTCACAGACTTGCAAGGTTGGACCAATCAATACATCGCATCGCATGCCGACGATGTATATC
>ERZ894251.1122-NODE-1122-length-9982-cov-6.608039_pt1 | contig 9982 bp, 9 predicted proteins | sample MGYA00380301_ERZ894251 | MGnify/ENA primary metagenome ERZ894251 (study PRJEB32331, sample SAMN06328418) | human gut metagenome | biome: human gut microbiome; feature: stool | host: Homo sapiens | collected 2014-02-13 ... | reverse complement strand
TAAAGATACCATTCATCACGATATTCAGACTTGCGGAGTTTTACCGACACTCGTGTATTGACTAATGCTTTCTTCATCGTTTCATACCTTTATATAAGTTATCAATTTCTTTCTTGGGGACATATACAAAATTCCCTATCTGCCGGGTAGGGATAGAGTATTTGCGGATATGCTGATAGACCGTGCTGTCGTCCAAATGGAATTTCTTGGATATTTCGCCGATGGTATAACAGTCCTTCGGTTCCAAGCTATATAGTTTGGCAACGGGCTTTGGTTTTGTCAGAGCTTTCTTCCGCAGAGGATAGAGTTTCAGCAGTTCTTCTTTGCTGACTCTTGTTTGTCGTTCGCCTACGTTTACACTTGAAATGACACCTTTACGAATCAAGCGATATAGGGTTTCTTTGCTAATCCCGAACAAGGCATAGGCTTCAGGAACGGTGATATAGTCTTTGGACTTCGGTATCTTCTTCACAACCTCATCCAACTTCTGGGTATCCTCGGACAGGCTAACCATTACTTTCGAAGAATTACCGACCTCGACCGTACGATCCGTATAACCGATATAAGAAACCATCAGAGTCACTTTCTTGTCTGTAACTTCCAGATGGAAATTACCGTCCATATCAGTCATCATACCGTTAGTTGTACCTTTCACGATGACATTAGCTCCGATTATCGGCTCTCCACTATCTTCAATTACTTTCCCTGTAATCGTATATTTCTCACGTGCAACAGTTTCCGTCCTAACGGGTTCAGCCTTACGGATGGCAATTACTCCATCATGAACCGTATAAGTCAGTCCGCTATTTCGCAGGCATTTGTTAAGCACTTCAGAAATCAGTTCATTCTTCACATCCAGATTTTCCACTCTGACTTTCTTTGCATCATTTGTGCTGTAGATAAAGGTAAAGTCCGTTTGTTTCTGAATTTCCCAAAGAACTTCATTCAGTGTTACATTTCTGAATTTGGCTGTAACCGTGGTCTGTGCGAATACAGATGCGCGCATCAGCCCTGAAGTCGTAATACAGAGAAAAAGGAACATCATACAAAGACGTTTTCCATATTTCCCAAATCTGGCAACATTACGTAGTTTTTCCATAAAACAGGGATTAATGATTAGTGAATATTTTGATAGTTTTTCCTTCTACTGTGACAGTTACTCTACCCGTTTGCTCCAACAATTTCACCAATGGGGTAATCTCATTATAACGGTTTACATAGCAACCGAAGCGTAACTCCTTGGTCGCCTCATTCTCATAGACTACATCCATATCATACCATCTGGCAAGAGTTTTCATGATGTCATCCAATCGCTGGTCCTTGAAATTGATCTTTCCATGTATCCATGAAGTATAAAATGCAGTATCTACATTGCGTACATTGATCTGGTTGCTGCCCGGAGTAATACAAGCCTGTTCCGATGGTTTCAGAATCCGGTTGCTTCCATTTTCAGTCTGTACTTTTACCGAACCGCTGACAAGTGTAGTTTGATATTCTTCGTTTGCGTAAGCTGATATATTAAAAGTAGTTCCTAATACTTCTATTTTCATCCCTTTGGTTTGTACAATAAAAGGCTGTCCGGTTTTGCTTACTTCGAAATAGGCCTCTCCCTCCAATTCTACCAGACGGCAATCCTGTGCAAACTGAACAGGAAAGCGGATGGAACTCATGGAATTCAACTGTACTTTACTTCCATCGCTCAACGTCAGCTGATATTCACCACCACGAGGAACGTTTACCTTATTATATACAAGTTTTTCGGATGTCCGGGCGGGAGCCTGCTGATAATTCAATGCTGTAGAATCCACCTGAATGACTGTACCATCTTTTTCTTTCAATTCCACGCCGGAGGTAGACTTCAAATCAATTGCTTCTCCATTATCCAGAATAAGAACGGCTTTCTTACCACCCGGAACAATTTGTTCCGCTACTTGAGATAACGGCTGGGGTTCATTACCGCTCTTATATATTGCCACAGTAGCAATAACCACCGGAAAAATGAAAATAGCAGCATATTTACATATATTCAGTATCCGATGTCTGAACCGATGGCGTTGGATTTTTCTTTGCACCCCCTCCCATCCGTCCTCTGTATGGAAAGTTTGCCGCTTCTGCATATTCTGCTTTATGTTCTCTTCCTTGCAGATTTCCCGAAAAAGGCGTTCGTTTTCGGACGATTCATTTCTCCACCGAGTCAGTTCCGCCTGTTCTTCTTCCCCGATTTCATCAGATAAGTATCTGGCAATAAGTCTTGCAATATAGAAATGTTGGTTTATCATAATTCACATGTTTTAATCGTTGTTTATACTAAAACAGGTGAATTGAAAATCAGGGTGTATTAAAAATGATTTTTTTTAAAGAAACTATAAAAAGTAAAAAACCAAGTAGTAATAGTCTTTCAAATATACGCGTAATTTACGGTAGGCAATCTTTTTCTGGGAGTGTACCGTTTCGCCGGAAATATTCAGTGTTTCAGCAATTTCCGGATTGCTTTTTCCCTCAAGCGCCAGTTGCATAATGCTTTTCATCTGCGGCGGTAGTTTTTCAATGGCATCCACTAATATCCGGTAACTTTCTTCTGCTATGACCTTGTCTTGGAAAAAAGAGTCTTTACTCATTTCCTGAACTTTCTGTGCATACTCGTTCATGACCTTGGTATGTTCCAGTTCATTTAAAGATTTATTGCGTACCGACGTATAGAGGAATGATTTAATCTGATGCACATACATGAAATCATCGCGCAACTGCCACAACTTCACAAAACACTCCTGAACAATATCAGCCGCTAATGCATCATTTTCGACATACTGATTAGCAAACATACATAAAGATATGTAATATTTGTCGAATATAGAACGAAACTGCGTCTCATCAGTTAACTTAATACTAATATAGTCTGTTGTGCCAATCACGTATTCTTTATTTTGGTTACAAATATACCATTTGAAAATTATGTAACCAAACAAAAATGAAGAATCACAATCTTTGTTTCATTACAAAACCCTCAAAGAAGTCGTCCCGATAACTATTACCGATAGCAATTTCATACGATTTTATAAATATATCATTATTGTCAAATGACTCGATGTGATCGGTATTGACGATATAGGATTTATTCACCCGCAAAAAAATAGATTTTGGTAATAAATCGAATATGGCTTTCAGGCTCATGCGAGTAATGATACGCTGGTCGTTCAGTTGAAGAATGACGTAATCTTTCAATCCCTCAATAAAGAGAATATCGGAGAAATTCACCTTGAAATACCGGCGCTCTGCCTTTACGAAGAAATATTCAGCGGCAACAATCGTTTCGATAGCTTCTTTTTCTTCTTTCAATAATAGAGAATGATAGGATAACGCTTTATCCACCGCCTTTTGAAAACGTTCCGCTTCGACGGGCTTAATCAGATAGTCGATTGCATCTACTTCATAGCTATCCAACGCATATTCTGTATAGGCTGTGGTGAAAATAACCAGTGTCTTTTTGGAAATTGTACGGGCAAACTCTATTCCTGTAATCCCAGGCATCTGAATATCCAGAAAAACCAGATCGACTCCCTGTTGCTCCATAAAGTCGGAAGCAGTTGCAGCACTGTTAAAACTGCCTATCAACTGGAGGTTATCGGATTCTTCTATCAATAACTTCATGGCCTCACGTGCCAAGGGTTCATCATCTACAATGATACAATTCATAATGTTATACTTAAAATTACAGAATAGAGATTTTCATCTTCTCTTTGTTCCAACTTATAATGTTCAGGATACAGTAATCCTAACCTACGCTGGATATTGGCAAGTCCGATTCCACCGACTTTACCCTGCTGGACTGCAACAGCCGGTTTAGAATTCTCACACCGGAAATCCAGTCGGTGAGCATCCACCTTAAAAAAGACATGGACATATGAAGAATGCTCACTATCAAAACTATGTTTCACCGCATTTTCCACAAAAGGAATGAATAACAAAGGCTGAATCCAAATGGAATCCACTTCTCCCTCCTGCCTCAACGTAAACTGGAAATTGTCACGGCGTATCTTTTCCAAATTCAGATAGTCATTCAGGAAACGGATATCCGAAGCCAACGAAACTCTTTCACGCGAACTGTCGTTAATCTGATACCGTAGCAAATCTTCCAGTTTAAAAAGTACTTTGGAAGCTTCTTCCGGATTTCTCTTTATCAGGACATTGGCATTATTCAGCATATTGAAAAGAAAATGCGGGTTAATCTGATTCTTCAGAAATGTCAGTTCGGATTGCAAAGTAGTGGACTCGAGTTCGTCAATACGCAGGTTATAACGCAACCAATGGGTAAACAAGGATATGGCTGCCGAACCTGCGGTAACAAAACCGATGGTCAGTATCCCCGAAAAAGTATTAATGAAAGTAGCGAATCTGCCAGGATCTTTTCCGGGCAGAATTACTTCAAAGAGTAATCCCTGGGTGACTGAAAGGAAGACGATGACTACCAAATTCGTCAGGACAGCCGCCAGGACATAGTGCCCCAAACGGTTCTTCAACAGAAAACAGGGTACTAATATATACAGGTTCATATAGATTACCGTATTAATGGAAACAAAATATGCCAGGAATCCACCAAAACGCCGCCAAAAAGAAACTGACTGCAAAGGTTCGTACCAAAAGACATTAATAGTCATCAAAAGAACTATTATTTGCAGTAACAGATGTCTACATGTCCGGTAATGAGGACTTAACAGAAAAGCTGTGACACTTTTATCTTCCATTCTTCTATGTTCTGTATTCAGGTTCATACTTCACCTCCTTTCAATTCCAACCAGATGCTTTCTGTCGTCAGGAATAGTCTGTAACGATTGCCATATAATAAGTTCAGTCTTTGGCGGATTCTTTCAAGTCCTTTATCTTCCAAAAGATTCACTTGTAGGCAAAGACAAGTGAATATAATTGTGTTCTCTTCTACTTTCAAATGGATTTTGAGAGAAACAGGGATTGATGTTCGCTGTTCGTTGATTGATTTTACAATATATTGCACAAATGGAATGAAAAGCAAGGGTGGAACCAGTGTTCTATTTACTTCTCCATCCGCAAGCAGTTCATAATTGAATTGTGCCTGAGAATTCTGTTCCAAGGTCAGGTAATTATTCAGGAAATTAATTTCACTACTAAGCAATACCTTTGTTCTGCTGCAATCATATAGCTGATAGCGAAGTAGTTGACTTAATTTCATCAGCATCTTCGAAGCTTTTTCCGGTTCGCTCAATGTCAGTTCCCCCGAATGATGCAATGTTTTGAAAAGAAGTTCGGGGCTGACTTGTTCTTTTAGCTGTTCCACTTCCGAAAGAACGTGAACCTTTTCCATTTGTGAGACACGTTGATGATCTATCATCCATTCTTTCAGGAGAACGGTCATTGTTCCTCCTATCATGCAGAGTGTGGACAACATGAAAGAAGATATATAATCCATCACTATAGGTATGGAGAAATAGGAGGCACGTTCGTAAAATTCCGGCCAGCAGGAATAAGATACATATTCCGTTGCCATTTGTATTGCCAGGGCAAGCATCATTGCTACTGAAAGTAAGGATATGTAGGTTAGATAGCGTCTTTTCAGCAAAAACTTTGGAAAGAGCCAGAAAAGATTCAGATAAATAACTCCTATATAAGTCAGTAGATATAAGAAAGTGAATGTATAAATCCATCCTCCCAATATATCCCGATAATCGAGGAATATAATAAAAACCTGATTGAATGATATGGTAGCCAACACCATAATAAGCACCAGATAACGCGCCCATCGAAGTTCCGGACTAACGAGGAATCGATATAATAAAGTAGATTTATTGTCTGTTGTTATTGTTTCAGCCATCGTGTATTTAATCAGGGAAGATGTTTTATCTCCGGGGACGAAGATAAAACATTTTTCCGGTTGGACTTCTATATCGGTTATTTAAAATTCAAGTTTATAACTCACATTTGTCAATGTTGTAGAACCGTCACTAACATCAATTTTTCAAGTTTTCACATTATATTCATGTCCATAATGTTCTTTCGCACCGGTAAAATTAAGTCCTTTCACTGCAAACTCATGAGAGACTTTCTTCTTGTTGATGCGGTAACTCACGGTATAGTTGCCGATAAGCATGGGAGAATACTGTTTAGAAAATGCTTTCGTTTCGTCATACTGTACCTCTTTATCAGGATGATTCATCGTTGCTTCCCTGTCAATCGGAGAATACCGGTCACCTCCTTGTAAGGTCAATTTCAGATTGATGCTAAGAATATTCTGTCTGTTACGTCCCAGCATCCATTCCTTTCCAATCAGTCCGTTGATGACATAATTCCGATTAAACTTCGTATTGTACCACACACCGTCTCCGCCCCGGTAGCGGGAATCGAAAAGAGAACCGGAAATCATGTAATAGAGTCCTTTTTCCAGGAAACGTTCTAAAGTGATGTCAATACCGATGTTGCGTCCTCTTCCTTTATTAACCAATGCGTCTTCCACATAGAAATCAGAACGGTTGAGTACGGAATAAGAGCTGTCAGCCATCACAGGCACATCATGGAGAAATTGGATATAAGGTTCTATTTTCAGATTCATGCGATCGGATATTTTGTATCCAAAAGATAACATGACGTGCTTCGCTTTGGTGAAATCGAGTTCCTTGTTGACGGATTTGTCTCCTGTACTTTTCGTTTTCACAAAATAGACGTCCATTTTCTCCATGCGACTGTACATACCATAAGCCAGTGCGAAAGTTGCTTTCGGAGTAGCTTGCCATTTCAAACCAATACGGGGTTCAACAGACCATTTATTATTCAGAGTCAGAAATTGCCCGTAAATACCGGCATTGAGCGTCCAGCGTTCCGTCAATCCTACAGAAGAACTATTGTAGGCAGATATCAGACTCGTATTGCCTTTTCCTTGAGATACGGTTTCCAGTGATTCGGCTTCATAAGGAGCAATGGCAAGATTCATTTGATAGAACATGGCATTATACGTAAATCCTGTCTTATTAGTAAAACGGTTACTGAATTTACGGTTAAAAGTCGAAGTTAGTATTAAGTTAGTATGTTTTGAGTTAAGATCCATGTAGGGGGTGGATTCCAAAGAGTGGTTAAATAGGATTGCTCCACCGTCCAATTGCGAATAAGTACCGGCAATAGTGGTTTTCAGTGATGCGTCATTGTTGAAGAAATAACGGTGGCTGATACCTCCGGCAGCCATATACTGTTTGTCTTTTGATTCGCTACGGTCGCTCATATATTCCCATTTATCCGTATTCTTTTCAAAATCACTGCCGAATTTATCAATCAGGCTGGTTCCCCAGACAGAGAATGTTCCTGCTTTCTGTGACGGGAAATTCAGTTTGAAGTTCAAGTCCTGATAGTCCATCTTTCCGCCCTCCAAGTTCAGAAGTCCTGTTGTGGAATACCGATAATTGAAAATATAGGATGCTTTGTGCTTCTTGCTTAACGGTCCTTCGGAAGCTACATCAATTCCCATGATGCCCACTTGAAGCGTATTCTCATTCTTCTGGTTATTTCCATTACGCAATTTCATATCAAACACACCGGATACCGCATTTCCATATTCTGCCGGAAAAGCTCCGGTAAAGAAATCGGAATTACCCAATACCTGCGAACTAAGAGATGAAAGTATTCCTCCACCCAATGTGGCAATATCCGCAAAGTGATTCGGGTTGGGAATTTCAACGTCTTCCAATCGCCACTGCAACAGATGGGGAGCATTGCCATGAATGGATATTCCATTGGAAGATACACTGGGGGCCACTCCGGCAAAGGAGGATACCAAACGGGCAGGGTCGTCAAAACCTCCGGCATAGCGGCTCGCTTCTTCCACACTCAACATACGGGCTCCGGTAGTAGCCATCTTATTCATCGCCTCCTCTTTATTGGTTCTGGCACGAATCACTACTTCATTGAGTTCGTTTACACTTTCTTTCAAAGGAATTTCCAGATAAACCTCCTTGGCGGAAGTTACCAGTATCTCTCTGAAAATACCCGGCTCATATCCCATAAAGGCTGCCTCTACCGTATGCCGTCCAACAGGAACCTGTGGTATGCTGAAACGCCCGAGACTGTCTGTTATCGTACCTGTTCCCTCTTTTTCGGATAATCTCACCGTTGCATACGATATCGGGTGTTTTGAATCCCCGTCAATAACCATTCCCCGGATTGTCTGTACCGGCCGTCCTTTTCTCTGCGGTGTCTGACTAAACGCCACTGCGGATACCAACAAAGCAACCAACAAAAGTATCCACCCGCCATAACGATGTATTTTCCGGGTTAACTCTTCACTAAGAACTCTTTCAAAGATTTTGAGTACTGTGCTGCATTCATCTGCGGAGATACCTGACTGAATAGTTATTTTTTCTAATAATCTAGTTTTATTCATCTTCATGATTTTATTCTGTTTTTATTTCGTCACGAAGATAGAGTATAGAAGATTCCCGATTTTTGAGATGAGACGAATGCATCCCGTTTGTAGACAAAACACAAAATTGATAAGACGAAAAATCGTCCGAACTATGGAATTTCACTTAAAGAAGAACCTCTTTTTAAAAGACACATCACTTTCAGAACGATTTATATCCTCTAAAAGTGATGTGACTTTTTTTAATAGCACACGCCAACCTAGCCTAAAAAGTCGGTCTTATCTTTATCCGTGATCTCCCGAATTACTTTACATGGCACTCCTGCAGCGATTACATTTTCCGGCACATCCTTAGTCACTACACTTCCTGCTCCGATTACCGAATTTCTCCCAATGGTAACACCACCCATAATATGAACGCCTGCACCAATCCAGACATTATCCTCTATTACAATCGGATGTGCATAGCAACCTCCCATAATGCGTTCCCGGGCATCAAGTGCATGATTTGCTGTGTACAATCCCACACGTGGTCCCAACAAGACATTATCCCCTATTGTAATAAGATTCCCATCCAACATGATGCAATCAAAATTAGCAAAGAAGTTGTTTCCTATAGTGATATTAAATCCAAACTCACACCGAAAATTGGGTTCGAAGTGAACATTCTCCCCAATGCCTTTCAACAATTTGCGTAATAATGCTTCACGAACCTCTTTGGGTTTTCCATAAGTAGAGTTATAATCATTAGTCAGAAAAACGACTTGTTCTCTTCTCTGAACCAGTTCCGCAGACAAATCATTATACATAGTCCCCGACAACATTCTTTCATACAATTCTCTATTTTCCATATCTATATCATAATGATTGATTAAAGTCCTTTTGTAATCACTGGTAATCCGAAAAAGCCTTTTTGTAAAGTTAGTATCTTCGGTGCACCTGCCTTGGTCTTATTATAAGTGGAAAGTGACACATGCAATTCTTCCACAGCTCCATTCTCAAAAGCTACCTGCAAATAGTATTCCTTACGTATGCCATCCGAAACATAACGATGCCTGCCTACTCTACGGGTCTTCTTGTGTGTTTCTACATATTTTTTCTGTACCATCACTGTTTCTTCGTGTGTGGAAGCAGGATCGGCAAACCAATAATTACCGCCAAGAAACAATACATAACTGATGGCACCGATGCAAGCCAGATGACACAAACAATTAATTACTTTACCATCCATAGTTGTAAGCCATATCCATTTCTTATAGAATGGGATAGTAGCAAGAGCAATCAAAAGCGCCATTCCAACAGGTATCCACCATGATGCTAATGTATCTTCGTAAATAACATAACCTAAGCCCAATGAAATAATAAAGATAAAAAGCATCAAAATACGAAGAGTCTTAATAAACAAAGGCTTCATAGTAGTATCATTGTATTATGTATAATTTTCATTGTCTCTTTTTAGAGTGAACAAAGGTAACTAAATTATAAATAAAAGCGCTATACATTCAAGATATGATTATCCTAAATATATAGCGCCCTAAATTAGATATATAATAACCCGTTGGCGGAATTAAATTAGTGCATATTTAATTTGTCCAATGGGTTTGTTAT
>ERZ894251.1121-NODE-1121-length-9989-cov-6.040568_pt1 | contig 9989 bp, 10 predicted proteins | sample MGYA00380301_ERZ894251 | MGnify/ENA primary metagenome ERZ894251 (study PRJEB32331, sample SAMN06328418) | human gut metagenome | biome: human gut microbiome; feature: stool | host: Homo sapiens | collected 2014-02-13 ... | reverse complement strand
CCCAGGCCCCCGACAGCGGCCACGCGCTGGGCATCATGACCACTGCCGGTGTTGAGGTGCTGATCCATGTCGGCGTTGATACCGTCGAGATGAAGGGCGACGGCTTCAGCCCGAAGGTCAAGGAGGGCGACAAGGTCAAGAAGGGCGATCTGCTGCTGGAGATGGATCTGGACAAAATCGCGGCTGCCGCTCACCCGGCCGTGGTGATTACCGTCGTCACGAACACCGATGATTTCAAGGACGTCGAGGTCGTGGCCTCCGGCGCCGTGGAGCCGGGCGCGGATCTGATCAAGGTCAGCAAGTAAATTTTTACCGATAAAAAAGCGGGCACCCGATTGGGTGTCCGCTTTTTGGTTTCCCCCGAGGGGGAAGCTGTCACCGTAAGGTGACTGATGAGGGCAGAGCTTGCCATGGCTGCCCGTTTGCGGTTCGCAATCGGTAACTGCCCCTCATCCGGCCCTGCGGGGCCACCTTCCCCCGCGGGGGAAGGCTTTAGGATTTCGCAGCCTCGCAGAGAATACGCTTTTTCTTCCTATCGATCACTCCTGTCTGGGTGTTTTTTGAGTACAGCTGCAGTATACCCGGTACAGATGAAAGAACATTGAAGAAAGCGTGTAAAACCTGGGGGAATCGTGTGGATAAAATTTGAAAGGCTTGACAATCCGCGGTGGACGTGTATAATAGGTTTGGACATAAAAACAGGGGCGCTGAGGGGCATCCTCGGCTGAGATCGAAACAAACCGCAGTTTCGGGTCGCCTTGAACCTGATCCGGGCAATGCCGGCGTAGGAAGTTTGACCCAACACGTCATAACGCTTTTGCGCCTGCAAGTGTACCTTGCGGGCGCTTTCCTGTTTTTACGTTACATTTTTTGAGGAGTGGATACCATGTCCAAAACCTATTCCAAGACCCGCACTCTCGTGGAGTGCGCCCTGATGATCGCCCTGGGCACCGTGCTGGCGAACATCAAAATTTTTGAGATGCCCAACGGCGGCTCCGTCACCCTGCTGAGCATGCTGCCGTTCATCCTGGTCTCCTACCGCCACGGCACAAAATGGGGACTGTTCACGGGCTTCGTCAACAGCCTGCTGCAGATGCTGCTGGGCTTCTACGCGCCCCCGGCTCCCGGCCTGCTGCCGCTGGTGGGTATGATCCTGCTGGACTACGTGCTGGCCTTCACCCTGCTGGGTCTGGCCGGTGCGATTGCCAAGCCGTTCAAGAACCGTCTGGTCGGTGTGGCCGTCGGCACGGCAGCGGTGTGCGGCATCCGCTTCCTGTGCAGCTTCCTGTCCGGCGTGCTGATCTGGGGCAACCTGAGCGACGGTCTGCCCGCCTGGACCTACAGCCTGACCTACAACGGCAGCTACATGCTGCCCGAGACCATCCTGACCACGGTGGCCGCGGTGCTGATCTACAAGGCAGCCCCGCAGCTGTTTGCCGCGCAGGAGCAGTAAACGCTAAATAGTTTTCCCGGTACGCACGGTATGAGCGTACCGGGATTTTTGTTTGCCGGTTTGTAGGGGGGCGGCGTCCTCGACGCCCCGCGGAGGGGTCAAGACCCCTCCCTACAAGCCGATTTTTAAGGGGCTGTAGGGGCGGATTCCATATCCGCCCGTGCCCGCTCTCGGCAACGCAAAAATGCCCCGGTACGCAGAAACGCACACCGGGGCATTGGCTTTACGTAAGTATCAGTAGTTCATAATGTCCTTCACAGCACCGGACATCGAGAAGAGCTTGGCGGACAGATGGTCGAGGTAGACGATGCCGAGCTTGTTGCCCGTCTCCTCATTATACATATCGGCCAGCTGGGGCATGACCTGGAACGCGGCGGCCTGGGCCTCGGGGCTGTTGTCAAAGTTCGCCGTGCCCTGCACGCGCAGCCACTCGCCGCGGTCATTGGCGGCGCAGATCTCGAGGTTCGTGTTGTCCAAAAGCTGCTTGTAGGCGGCCTTGTGCTTGCCCAGGGCAATGCACAGGTGGCCGTTGTACCACATGGCAAAACCGATGGGACGCACGCGGGGCAGATAGCCATCGACGGTGGCAAGGTAGAAGGTGGGATTCTCTTTCAGAAATTCCATGATTTCTTCATTTGGTTTCATGGTGTAAACCCTCCCGCAATATTACAGTGTGGCCAGCGCCGCTTTGATGCGTGCGGCGGCCTCCTTGGTGCGCTCGGCATCGCCGAACGCCGTCAGACGGAAATACCCCTTGCCGCAGGGGCCGAAGCCCTCGCCGGGGGTGCCCACAACGTGGGCGTGCTCGAGCAGCCAGTCAAAAAACTCCCAGCTGCCCATCTCGTTGGGGCAGCGCAGCCAGATGTAGGGGCTGTTCTTGCCGCCGCAGTACCAGACACCGGCCTCGTCCAGCGCTGCCGCAATGACAGCTGCGTTGGCGCGGTAGTAGTCGAGGTTCTGCTGGATCTCCTTCATGCCCTCGTCGGTAAAGACGGCCTCGGCACCGCGCTGCACGACATAGGCAACGCCGTTGAACTTCGTAGTCTGGCGGCGCAGCCACATCTTGTTCAGCTTGCCGCCGGCCAGCGCCTGCGGCACGACGGTGTAGCCGCAGCGCGTGCCGGTGAAGCCTGCGATCTTGGAGAAGCTGCACACCTCGATGGCAACCTCCTTCGCGCCCTCGACCTCAAAGATGCTGCGGGCGAGACCCGGCTCGGAGACGAAGCACTCGTATGCGGCGTCAAACAGGATGACCGCGTCATTGGCCTTCGCCCAGGCGACCCAGGCCTTGAGCTGCTCGACGGAGTAGGTCGCGCCGGTGGGGTTGTTGGGGCTGCAGATGTAGACGATGTCCGCGTGGGGGGCCTCGTCCGGCATCGGCAGGAAGCCGTTCTCCGCCGTGGCGGGCAGGTAGAGAATCTTGCGGCCCGCCATCACGTTGTCATCGACGTAGACCGGGTAAACCGGGTCGGGAACAAGGATCGTGTTGTCCTGACTGAACAGGTCCAGCAGGTTGCCCAAGTCGCTCTTGGCACCGTCGGAAATGAAAATTTCGGACATGTCCAGCTCGACACCGTGACCTGCGTAATACCTGCGGATAGCGTCGCGCAGGAACTCATAGCCCTGCTCGCTGGGAATATAGCCGTGGAACGTACCCTTGTGGCCCTGCTCCTCAACGGCCTTGTGCATGGCCTCCGTCACGGACGCCGCCAGCGGCAGGGTGACGTCGCCGATGCCCAGACGGATGACGTCTGCCTCGGGATGGGCCTTCTGGTAGTCGGCTACCTTGTGGGCAATGGTGCTGAACAGATAGCTCTCGTTCAGCTCGGCGTAATGCGGATTCAGCTGCATGATAGTCCCCCTCTTATCTATACCTTTATATAGTCTAACTTTACCACAATTCGGGCGAGTGTGCAATAGGCTTTTTACGCGGTGCGGTAGGGGCCGGGCATGCCCGGCCCTTGCGTGTGGGGCAGACGAGCGTCTATGGAAAGGCGGAGGGCCGCACATGTGCGGCCCCTACATGGCGTCCTGTCGGCTTACTTGTTCTCGTTGTCGTACAGCGCTTCGCACTTCTCGTCGATCTCCCTTGCGGGCAGCGACACAGCCATGGCCACCGCGGCGCTGTAGCATTCCTCGGGGGTGAAGCCTTCGCCCGCCAGCGGGAAGTGCTGCAAAATCTTCTCGACCAGCTCGTCGTAATAGCGCGCGTAGAGCACGCCGCGGTCCGTGATGTAAATTTTGCCGTACCGCCGCCGCACAATGACCCCCTGCTTCATCAGGCTGGTCAGGATGCTGGTGACGCTGGGCTTGGTCACGCCCATGGCCTGCGCCAGTGCCAGCGGCGAGACCTCGGTGCTTTGCTGCGCCAGATGGTGGATGGCCAGCAGATAACGCAGGCTGGAATCGGTCAGGGTCAAGGTACATCTCTCCTTATACCAAACTAAAAGGGGGCGCGGGCCACGAACGGACCCGCGCCCCCTTCAGGCACTTATGCTTTACTTACTGTGGCAGGCACCGCCGCAGGTCTTACAATTACCTGTGCAGCCGCCGTGACTGCCGCAGCCGCCGCCCCCGCAGGAGCCGTCACAGCAGCCGAGGCCGCCGGTCTTGTGTTCATGATACAAGAGCCAGCCGGTACCGCCAAACACGAAAATCGAAACGATGATCGTAGGCAGGTTAAAATTAGCAGCTAAAAACTCCATCATAAAAAGTCCGCTCCCTTCCGGAAGAATACGGTAGTATTATACATTCAAGATTACTTGGAAGCAACAGCCTTCTTGGAATCGAACGAAACCTCGTTGACACCCTCGTACTTGTTGGGGCGGAACAGCAGGTAGATCGTGAAGGCGATGATGGCGATTGCCACAATGGTGAAGATGTTGAAGCCGACCTCACCGGTGATCAGGCCGCCGATCTGGTAGACGACCAGAGAGGCGCAGTAGGCAAACAGGCACATATAGCCGATGGCGATAGCAGTCCACTTGCCGTTGTTCATCTCGCGCTTGATGGCGCCCATAGCAGCGAAGCAGGGAGCGCACAGCAGGTTGAAGATCATGAAGCTGTAAGCGGAGATCGCGGTGAAGCTGGCAGCAACCTCGGGCCAGATCTCGTCGCCGTTGTCAGACAGCTCGTCAGCATAGTGATACAGAACACCGAAGGTACCGACAACATTCTCCTTGGCGATCAGGCCGGAGATAGAAGCGACGGTTGCACGCCAGTTGCCGAAGCCCTGCGGGATGAAGATCCAGGAAATTGCGCTTGCAACGATAGCCAGGATGGAGTTGTCCTGATCCTCGACCATCGTGAACGCGCCGTTCTCGAAGCCGAAGCCCTGCAGGAACCACAGGATGATGGTGGCAGCCAGAATGACGGTGCCGGCACGCTTGATGAAGGACCAGCCGCGCTCCCAAGTAGCGCGCAGGACGTTGCCCCATGCGGGCACATGGTAAGCGGGCAGCTCCATAACGAACGGAGCAGGATCACCGGCGAACAACTTCGTCTTTTTCAGGATGATGCCGGAGATGATGATGGCTGCAAAGCCGATGAAGTAAGCAGAGGTGGCGACCCAGCTGCTGCCGCCGAACAGAGCACCTGCGATCAGGCCGATGATGGGCATCTTGGCACCGCAGGGAATGAAGCAGGTGGTCATGATCGTCATACGGCGGTCACGCTCGTTCTCGATGGTACGGGAAGCCATAACACCGGGAACGCCGCAGCCGGTACCAACCAGAATGGGGATGAAGCTCTTGCCGGACAGACCGAAGCGGCGGAAGATACGGTCCATGATGAAGGCGACACGGGCCATGTAGCCGACATCCTCGAGGATGGACAGCAGGAAGAACAGAACGAGCATCTGGGGAACGAAGCCCAGAACAGCGCCGACACCGGCGACGATGCCGTCCATGATCAGGCCGTACAGCCAGCCAGCAACGCCGATGGATTCCAGCAGGCCGCCCAGGGCGTTCGGGACGATCTCACCGAACAGGACGTCGTTCGTCCAGTCGGTGGCAAAGGTGCCGATGCCGATGCCGCCGTCCGCAACGGAGGTGCCCATCGCGATGGCGTACATCAGCCACATGATGAGCGCGAAAATCGGCAGAGCCAGGATACGGTTCGTGACGAACTGGTCGACCTTATCGGAGACAGTCAGGTTCTCGGTGCGGGGCTTCTTCTTGACGGCCTTGTCAACAACGCCGTTGATGTAAGCGTAGCGCTGGTTGGTGATGATGCTCTCGGCGTCATCGTCCATTTCCTTCTCGCAGTCGGTGATGTGGGCGTCGATGTGGTCTAGCAGCTCTTTGTTCAGGTTCAACTCAGCCTGGACCTTGTCGTCGCGCTCAAACAGCTTGACGGCGTACCAGCGCAGGAAGCGGTCATCGACCTTGCCCTGAATGGACTCCTCAATGTGGGCGATGGCATGCTCAACGCTGCCGGTAAAGACGTGAGGCAGCTCGCCTGCCTTGCCCTTCTTGGCAGCGGCAACGGCCAGCTCGGCAGCCTTCTCGCTGCCCTCGTTCTTCAGGGCGGAGATCTCGACGGCCTCGCAGCCCAGCTCGTTGGACAGCTTCTTCAGGTCGATCTTGTCGCCGTTCTTGCGGACGAGGTCGATCATGTTGACAGCCATGACCACGGGGATGCCGAGCTCGATCAGCTGGGTGGTAAGGTAGAGGTTACGCTCGATGTTGGTGCCGTCGATGATGTTCAGGATGGCGTCTGGCTTCTCATTGACGAGGTAGCCGCGGGCAACGACCTCCTCCAGCGTGTAGGGAGACAGAGAGTAGATACCGGGCAGGTCCTGGATCACGACGTCATCGTGGCCCTTGAGCTTGCCTTCCTTCTTCTCGACGGTAACGCCGGGCCAGTTGCCGACATACTGGTTAGAACCGGTCAGGCTGTTGAACAGGGTGGTTTTACCGCAGTTCGGGTTGCCTGCCAGAGCAATTTTAATTGCCATTTGGTTAAGCCCCTTTCTTTACTTTTTCAGAACTCACTCAACTTCGATCATTTCGGCGTCAGCCTTGCGGACGCTGAGCTCGTAGTTGCGGACGGTCAGCTCCATCGGGTCGCCCAGAGGTGCGACCTTGCGGACGTAAACCTTGGTGCCCTTGGTCAGGCCCATGTCCATGATGCGGCGCTTGACAGGGCCCTCGCCGTGCAGCTTGGCAACGGTGACGGTCTCGCCGACCTGTACATCTTTCAGAGTCTTCATGCTTCGTTCCTCCTCTTGGTACAATCAATCAAACAGCCGAGGGGCTGTGATTCCAAATTTTTTACGCAACGATAATGCGCATGGCCAGGGTCTTATCCAGCGCGATGCGCGCTTCCTTGACCTGAAGGATGAGGTTGCCGCTGATCTCATTGACCACGGTAACGGTCTCCCCCACGACAAAGCCAAGCTCGGCCAGATGCTGGCGGACCTCATCTTTGCCGGTGATCTTTCGGATGGTAACGGTATCGCCTGCTTTAGTCATCGTTAAAGGCATTCCACACACTCCCCTTTTGCGATTTTGCAATATATTAGCCTATGCTAACGCTTGGAGCAAAAGCATGCGGTTAGAACGCTCTAACCGCTTACGATGGTAGTTTACCACCACTAACTCCCGATGTCAATACGGAAGTTAGGCTAACCAAACAGGTTTGTGAAAAGTAGATAGTTATTGCTAACTTAAATTGTGCAGCTTTGAACAAATTGTGAAAGAAAGGAGGAACGGCAGATGATTGGATAACCACCCGCTTTCGGGCCGGTCTGTAGGGGCGGGGCATGCCCCGCCCGCGGCTATACGTGGGCGCTCGTTTGCGGGGAAGGTGCCGGGCCGGGCGTGCCCAGCCCCTACAGACAGCAAAAATGCCGGAGGGGGCTTCCCCTTCCGGCATATTCAATATCTTATTGCCCCTTTTTCTGCTTCCGCGTCTCTGCCAGATGCCGCACCGCCAAAACGGGATGGTGGAACAGCATCCGCGGACCGCTCCAGCGCATGACCTGGCGGATGCGCTCCCGCATTTCGGGCTTGTAGCAGTGCGTTTGGCAGACGCTGCAGAACGTTTTGGTCGCTATATGCGGGCAGTGGTCCACCCGCGCGTCGGCGTAGTCCCGCAGGACCGCGCAGTCGGGGCAGAGCCGGCCCTTGGGCGTGCCGTGATGGCCGCGGCAGTATAGCTCAATCATCAGGCCGACAGTGGCCTTTTCCTGTTGGCGCTTCTTCTCCGGGGCGTCGGGGACGCCGCCCCCTACAGTGTTCGTAACGGCCATCAGCTCATCCTCCCGTTTTCCACAGAGTACGTCGTGTCAGCAACTCGCATCGTCGAGGCGCGGTGGGATACGAGCACCACGGTCTTGCTGGCCCGCTCCTCGGCCAAACTGCGCAAGATGACGGCCTCGTTCAGGCTGTCGAGGTTGCTTGTCGGTTCGTCCAGTAGAATGAACGGTGCATCGTGCAGAAATGCCCGCGCCACACCGAGGCGCTGCCGCTCGCCGCCCGAGAGGGTATCGCCCAGCTCTCCGACGGGCGTGTCGTAGCCCTGCGGCAGCGTCATGATAAAGTCGTGGATGGACGCCTTCCTGCAGGCTGCCACGACCTGCTCATGGGTCGCGTTCCGGTTGGCAATTTTGACATTTTCTTCAATACTGTCATGGAACAGCACGGTGTCCTGCTCGACGAAGCTCTCCGCTGCGCGCAGCGACGCCGTGTTGATGCCCTTGATGTTCTCACCGGAGATCTCGACCTGTCCTAAATCCGTGTCCCAGAACCGCATGAGCAGCTTGAGCAGCGTGGATTTGCCGCTGCCGCTGCGGCCCGTGATGCCTACGATGCCGTGCTCCGGGATGTGCAGGCTGACCTCCTTCAAAATCTCGCTGTCGCGGTAGCCGAAGGTCACGCGGCGGGCATCGGCACCGCGGAACACAATGTCCCTGCCGTCGGTGACCTCGCGCACAGCGGGCTGCTCATCGAGAATATCCAGAACGCGGTTGCCCGCGGCGAAGGTGCTTTGCAGCCCGGTGCCGAGATTCGCCAGCGCGATGACCGGGCCGAAGCTGCTCATGAGTGCCACAACGCTGACAAGCGCACCGTCAAACCCGATGGCACCCGCCATGAACAGGCTGCCTGCCAGCGCCAGCATACCGGCGTCCAACAGCAGGATGATGGCCCCGGTCACGGCCTGTGCCGTGCCGCCGGCCTCCTTCAGGCGGCGCTCCTGCCCGGCCAGCGCGTCGGTGCGCTGGTTGATTTGCGCCAGCCGATGCGCGCCGTCGTTGTATTGCAGGCTCTCCCGCACGCCACGCAGGCTGTCCAGCACAAAGCCGTTCAACGCGCCGAACTCCGCGCGGAAGCTCTCGCCCGATTTGCGCGCACCTCTGGCGGCTGCCACGGGTATGCCGATGCCGATGATCGCATAGGCCAGCGCCGCGTACAGCCCCAGCGCGGGTGCATAGCTGCCCATAAAGCACGCCATAACGACGCTTACGATGACGGCAATGCAGATGGGCGAGATCGTGTGCGCGTAAAAGACCTCCAACAGCTCAATGTCGGCGGTCAGCACGGCGATCAGGTCGCCCTTGTCGCGGCCTTCCAGCTTCGCGGGGGCGAGCTGGCGCAGCACGCCAAAGACCTTGTCCCGGATGAGCGCCAGCAGCTTGAACGCAATAAAATGGTTGCAGCCCTGCTCCGCGTAGTGCAGTACGCCGCGGGCCACGGCCAGAATCGGCAGCAAAATACAGGCGGTTTTGAGCACAACGGGCACAGAAAAATGCAGGCTGTCCAGCAGCGCATACACGCCCAGAACCGGGATGAAGATGGCGCAGAGAAAGCCCGCTACGCCCAGAAGCACGGCGCAGACCATGACCGGGGCGAGAGGGCGTACCAGCCCTACAAGGCGGTACATGACGTTTAAATTGCCGCGAGTACGTTTGTTTTCCATCACTGTGCCTCCTTCCCGTAGTTTTCCAGTGCCTGCTGGCGGTTCCACAGGTCGGCGTACAGCCCGCCCTGCGCCAGCAGTGCCTCGTGCGTGCCCTGCCCCGCCGGATGGCCGTGATCCAGCACGTAAATATTGTCCGCCTTTGTCACGTTGGCAAGGCGGTGGGAAATCAGGATGACCGTTTTGCGCCCGGCCAGCCGGTGGATGCCCGCCATGATGTCGTTCTCGCTCTCTACGTCGATGTTAGACGTTGCCTCGTCAAAAATGTAGACGGGACTGTCATGCAGCAGTGCGCGGGCCAATGCCAGCCGCTGCCGCTGGCCGCCGGACAGGTTGCCGCCGCCCTCGGTCAGCGGGGTGTCCAGTCCGTCCATCGAGCGCAGGAAGTCCGCCAGATTCACCTGCTCCAGCGCACCCCACAGCGCACCGTCGTCTGCGCCGGGCGCGGCCATCCGCAGATTGTCGGCAACCGTACCTTTAAAGAGGTGGCTGCCCAGGCTGACGAGCGTTACATTTTTGAGCAGGCTGGCCTCGCTGACGGCGGAAAGCTCCTGCCCGCCGATGGTCACATGCCCCGTGTAGCCGGACACGCGCCCGGTCAGCACGGCGGCAATCG
>ERZ894251.1113-NODE-1113-length-10024-cov-6.903401_pt1 | contig 10024 bp, 6 predicted proteins | sample MGYA00380301_ERZ894251 | MGnify/ENA primary metagenome ERZ894251 (study PRJEB32331, sample SAMN06328418) | human gut metagenome | biome: human gut microbiome; feature: stool | host: Homo sapiens | collected 2014-02-13 ... | reverse complement strand
GCTCTGCCCAACGATATTTTCTACAACACCGGCATTGCCACCTATATTTGGGTGCTGTCCAACAAGAAAGCCGGAACCCGCCGGGAGGGCAAGGTGCAGCTCATCAATGCCAACGGCCTGTATGAAAAGCGCCGCAAGGCTTTGGGCAACAAGCGCAACGACATCCCGGAGAGTGCCATCCAGGAGATCACCCGGCTGTACGGCGACTTTGTGGAGAGCGAAATCAGCAAGATTTTTGACACCACCGACTTTGGCTACACCAAGATCACGGTGGAGCGTCCGCTGAAGGACGAGAACGGCCAGCCGATGCTCAAGAAGGGCAAGCCCCAACCGGACACCGCCCTGCGGGATACGGAGAATGTGCCGCTGAAAGAGGACATCCAGACCTACTTTGAGCGGGAAGTGCTGCCCTTTGCGCCGGATGCCTGGATTGATGAGAAAAAGTCCAAGGTGGGCTACGAAATCCCCTTCACCCGGTATTTCTACAAGTATGAAGCCCCCAAGCCCTCGGCGGAGATCATGCAGGAGATCCTGGCCATTGAAGCGGAGTTGGACGGCGCTTTGGCGGAGGTGTTTGGAGCATGAGGGAGATGAAAGACAGCGGGATTGAGTGGATTGGGGAGATTCCTGATGATTGGAGAATAATCAGGAATAAAAATGCTTTTACATGCAGCAAGGAATTGGTTGGTGAAAAGTCAGAATTAACACAGTTGCTTTCGTTGACAACTCGTGGCATCAAGAAAAAGGATATCAATAATGCCGAGGGAAAATTGCCAGAATCATTTGACACCTATCAGTTTGTGAAAGAAAATGATCTTGTTATGTGTTTATTTGATTTGGATTGTTCAGCAGTTTTTTCGGGCATTAGTCCTTATAATGGGATGATTTCGCCTGCATATCGGGTATTATCTTGTAAAAAATGTATGGAACCTAAATATGCGGATTATTGGTTCCAATATATTTCTGATGGGAGAAAATTCAACCATTACGCCAAAAATATTCGATACACACTGAGCTATGAAGAATTTTCAGCTTTACCACTCCTTTTGCCCGAAAGAAATGAACAGCGCCGGATTGCCGACTACCTAGACCGCAAGTGCGGCCAGATTGACGCCATCATTGCCCGGCAGCAGGCAGTGATCGAGAAGCTAAAAGCCTATAAGCTGTCCGTTATCACCGAAGCCGTCACAAAAGGTCTGAATCCCGTTGTGCCCATGAAGGACAGCGGAATCGATTTTATCGGAAGTATTCCAGAGGCATGGCGGATTTGCAGATTACGAAACATTGGAACATTGCAAAATGGGATTAGCAAGGGTGGAGAGTTTTTTGGACATGGATTCCCATTTGTGAGTTATGGTGATGTTTATCGAAACTTCTCTTTGCCTGTGCAAGTTGCAGGGTTAATTGATTCATCCGATGAGGAACGAAGAAATTATTCTGTTGAGTCAGGAGATATTTTCTTTACCCGAACATCGGAAACTATTGAAGAAGTCGGCTTCTCCTCTGTGTGTGAAGAAACCATTCCAGATGCAACCTTTGCTGGATTCCTAATCCGGGTAAGACCATTTACAGATGACTTAGTGCCAAAATTCGCAAAATATTATTTCAGAAGCAATCACCATAGATACTACTTGGTCAAGCAAATGAATCTTGTAACCAGAGCTAGTTTGGGTCAAGATTTACTTAAAAGTATGCCGGTTCTTGTACCGCCAAAAGACGAACAGATTAGCATTGCAGCATATTTGGATAAAAAGTGTGGTGCTATTGAGTCTTCAATAGAATATAAGCAAAGAGTTATTGAACGACTGACTGCCTACAAAAAATCCCTCATTTACGAGGTCGTGACCGGAAAGAAAGAGGTGTAGCCATCTATGGACAAAATGCCGTGTTTGCCAGTAAAAATTACAGATAAACGATGGGCTGATAGTTTACAGGATGGTTCTGTATTTATGCGTTCCCTGTATGACTATGGTTCGTGGAGTGTGGTTAAACGGTCTCAGGCAGGAGATCAGCAGATGAAAAGCGGAGTTCAGGGCGATGTTGGAGAAGGCATTGTACGCCGAGTTGATCCTAAAGTAGGAGACGAATTTTTTAACCGTTTTGACCCTGAGATACGAGCGGTTATGAAAGATTGCTTCTATATTGAAGACAATATATATCAGTATTGTAAAGTATTCTGTATGTATGGATTGACATACATGATTCCGGAACAGTGTTACCAGAAACCGGATGAAAGATTAAGGGAATTTGGCGATACCGCAGTTGTTATTTTGAACCCGAATGAGTTTTTAAATCGTATTCTACAAGGGCTCAATCGCCAATATGAAGACAATTTCAATTTTCGTTTAGATGAAGTTCATTATTATCCACCAGATTATTATGGACCGCTGGACGAGTTCTGCAAAAGTGCCAGTTTTGCTTGGCAAAATGAAATGCGCATGAGAGTAGCTCTATTAAACCCTGAAAGTTATATCATTGACGAGCAAGGGAGAAAGAGAAAGGAGCTCATGCAAAATAGGGACAGCATCACTGTCAATATTGGGGACATTCGAGATATATCTGTTCAAATTCCTATTGAAGATTTGATTCAACTAAAATTGCCCGAACAGATTCAAAATCCTCAGTTTACTCTAACCGAGGAGGCATAACCATGTCTGACTTCGACTACAAAGAAAAACGCTTTGAGCAGGATATTGAGGAATACCTTCTGACCCACGGCGGCTATCAGAAGGGCAATCCCGCCGCATTCAATCGGGAAAAGGCGCTGGACACCGGCACGTTCCTCTCCTTCATCAGTACCAGCCAGCCCAAACAGTGGGAGCGGTTTGAGAAAATTTATGGCGCTGACAGTGAGCGGCAGCTGATTGACCGTTTTTGTCGGGAAGTGAAGCTGGTGGGCCTTCTGAAAGTGCTGCGCCATGGCTTCACCGACCGGGGCATCAAGTTCCGTGCCGTGTTCTGGAAGCCGGAGACCTCCATCAATGAGACCAGCCAGGCCCAATATGCCGCCAATATCCTCCACTGTACCCGGCAGCTCCACTACTCCCTGAGCAACGAAAACAGCATTGATATTGTCCTGTTCCTCAACGGTATCCCAGTGGTGTCTATGGAGCTGAAATGCCAGTTCACGGGGCAGGACACCACCAACGCCATCCAGCAGTACAAGTTCGACCGGGCGGGGAAGGACGCTATTTTCGAGTTTAAGAACCGGGTGCTGGTCCACTTTGCCGTGGATCTGACCAATGTGTACATGACCACCCGGCTGGAGGGGCCAAAAACCTATTTCCTGCCCTTCAACCAGGGCAGCAACGGAGCTGGAAATGTGGGCGGCAAGGGCAACCCCATCAACCCGGACGGCTACGATACCGCCTACCTGTGGGAGAATGTGCTGTGCAAAGACCGCCTGCTGGAGATCTTACATAAATACCTCCACTTGCAGCAGGAGAAGGACGAAAAGACAGGTGAGGTAAAGTTCGAGCGGATGATCTTCCCCCGGTACCACCAGTTGGATGTGGTGACCAAGCTGCTGGCCGATGTAAAGGCCAATGGCTCCGGCAAGAACTATCTCATTCAGCACAGCGCCGGTTCCGGCAAGTCCAATTCCATCGCCTGGCTGGCCCACCGGCTTACCGGCCTGCACGATGACCACGACGAGAAGATCTTCCAGTCTGTCATCATTGTCACCGACCGCCGGGTGCTGGATAGTCAGCTGCAAAACACTGTCTACCAGTTCGACCATGTAGCGGGCGTTGTGCAGAAGATCGACAAGAACGCCCAGCAGCTCCGCGAGGCCATCGAGGCCGGGACGGGAATCATCATCACCACCCTCCAGAAGTTCCCGGTCATCTACAAAGAAGTGCGCTCTGGCAACAAGCGGTTTGCGGTCATTGTGGACGAGGCCCATTCCTCCCAGACCGGTGATGCCGCTCGTAAACTGAAGCGGGCGCTGGCCGATACCGAGAAAGTTCTGGAGGAGTACGCCAAAGAGGAGTATGAGGAGGAGTCCAAGCGCAAGGACGATGAGGACAAGCTGCTGGATGAACTGGCCGCTCAGGGTGTCCATGAAAACCTGTCCTTCTTCGCCTTTACGGCCACCCCTAAAGATAAAACGCTGCAGATGTTCGGTCAGCGGGACGAGAACGGAAAATATCATCCTTTCCATGTGTACTCGATGCGGCAGGCCATTGAGGAAGGCTTTATTCTGGATGTACTGCAAAACTACATGACCTACAACATGTATTATAAGATCGCCAAAGCCATCCCCGACGACCCGGAGCTGGACACCGCCGCCGGTGTCCGTGCTATTCGTCAGTTTGAAACGCTGCACCCCCACAACATCTCTCAGAAAACGGCTATCATGCTGGAGCAGTTCCGCAATGTAACCCGGCACAAGATCGGCGGCAAGGCCAAGGCCATGATCGTGACGCCCTCCCGGCTCCATGCGGTGCGCTACCTGCTGGAGTTCAAGCGGCAGATCCAGGAGAAGGGCTACACCGACTTGGATGTGCTGGTAGCCTTCTCCGGCGAGGTAGAGGACAACGGGGAGACCTATACCGAGGAGAAGCTGAACAAAACAAAATCCGGCGAGACCATCAAGGAGAAGGCTCTGCCGGAGGCGTTCCATACGGACGAATATGGGATGCTGATTGTGGCGGAAAAGTATCAGACCGGCTTCGATGAGCCGCTGCTGCACACCATGTTTGTGGACAAGAAGCTATCCGGCGTGAAGGCTGTCCAGACCCTCTCCCGGCTGAACCGTACCATGCGGGGCAAAAAGGATACCTTTGTATTGGATTTCGTCAACTCCGCCGAGGACATCCGAAAAGCCTTTGAGCCCTACTATGAGGAGACTGTTCTGGAGGAAGAGACGGACCCCAATGTGGTGTATGACCTGAAAAACACCCTGGACGAGTACCGGGTGTATCAACAGATGGAGATTGACCGCTTTGCGGAAATCTTCTATTCTTCCAAGGAACAGTCCGGTGGAGATTTGGGCAAGCTCCAGGGAACCATCCGCCCGGCACTGGATCGGTTTGAGGCGCTGGGGGAAGAAAAACAGGATTTGTTCAAGTCCACACTGGCTCGGTTCAATCGCATCTATGCCTTTATCACGCAGGTTTGCCGCCTGTTTGATAAAGACATCCACAAGTTCAGCGTATACGCAAAATTCCTCTATACCATGCTGCCCAAGGGTGGGCGGGATAAGGTCTATGTGGACGACAAGGTGTTGTTGGAGTACTACCGTTTGGAAAAGGACTTTGAGGGCGGAATCCAGCTGGAGAGCACCCCAGAGGGCTTCCGGCCCATCACCGGCGAGGCTGGCCGCAAAGAAAAGAAACGTGATCCGCTGACGGTCATCATTGACAAGATCAACGAGAAGTACGGGACCAACTTCACTGAGATGGACAAGGTCCTGCTTCAGATGGAGAACGACTATGCCGCTCAGGATAAGTGGCACAGTTACGCCCAGAATAATGACCGCAAAACCTTTATGTTGCTCTTTGAAAAGGACTTCCCCAACATGGCAGCTGCCCGCTATGAGCAGAACGAGGACTTCTTTGTGAAGATGTTCTCTGACCCGGATATGATGCGGCAAGTCATGGAGACGGTAGGCTCGGTATTGTATGAGAGGCTAAGAGGCCAAAAAGAATGAAGAGGAAACAATGAGGTGATGAAACTATGATTGAAAAAGTAAAAGGTCTTTCAATCTGTGGTCGTTGCTTTTCAAAGAAAACAAATTTGGCTTTTTTCCCTAATGATAACGACCGTATTGCTATTGTTTACGGTAAAAATGGCAGCGGTAAAAGTACAATTTCAGATGGCTTTTCTCAAATTGCTTCCGGCGAGGATACAGAAGAATTATCTGCGTCACTGATTGATCGAGCTGATAACGAGATTGGTTTGGTACCTGAAAGCAAAATATTTGTATTCAATGAAAAATATATTGACGAAAATGTAAAGATCGATGCAGATGGGTTGGGGACTATTATCCTTTTAGGGGGCCAAGTTAATTTACAGGCAGATATAGATTGCTATACGGCGTTGTTGGCGGCAGCTCAAGAAGAACATGATGCAGCTCAAACAGCATTAGAATCATTTGAAAATAAGAATAACCCGCTTAGCCCTGATTACCATTTTGCTCGTATCAAAAAAGTATTACAGGGCGATTGGGCAACTACAGATGCTGCAATCAAGGGAAACAAAATTAACTCGAAGGTAACAGAAGAGGTTGTTAGAGAAATAGGAGGCCTTTCTGTTTCTGAGACTAAAGAACAATTACAACAAAAGTTTGATGAAACCAAGGCGCTACTAGATAAGGTGGCCGATGTCACAACAAGCTATCCGGTGCCCATCGGTGGAGTTGAGTTCACGGACGGCTTTGAGAGAGTAATTTGTGATCTATTAGCAAAGCTCGTCGAAAAGCCCGTGTTGACTGAGCGAGAATCGATGATTCTTTCAATGATTCAGAGTGGACGGCAATCTATTGTTGAGGCAGCAAAAAATGATTTTAGTGACGGAGCTACTACTGTATGTCCCTACTGTTTCCGGGAGATTGATGATGAATATCGTCGTAGCCTAATTAATAGCATCAATAAAGTACTGAACAAGGATGTTGATGAGCATAAGGCAGAATTACGGGCAATATCTTTTCCTGGATTTGGTCAAGATTATTCTCATTTTACAGATTTGGATGCTGGGTTAGTAAAAGAAATCCAGGAACAGATTGAGAATTGTCAAAAATTGATAGAGCAATATAAAGCCGCTATCCAACTGAAGTTAAATAGTATTTACAATCCGGTAAATATGGCCCCCATAGGTTTGGAAAACAGTATCCAGCAACTAAATGTGCTTTTAAGTAAACTTGAGTCAAAACGGCAAGAATTTGTAGATGCCATTCAACGACGAAAAGCAATCTTGCGAGATTTGCTTCTGATTAACAAAAAAATTGCACACCTTCAGATAGGGCAAGCGTATCGAGATTACCTGAAGCAACAGCGCGAAATGAGAGCCGCAGAGGCCAAACTGCAAACCAAGCAGAAAGAGGTGAACGAAACCTCAGAGCATTTAAAGGCTCTTGAGTTGCAAAAGTCAAATGTGGGGCTGGCCATTGAAAACATAAACAATGCGCTCGATTATGTGTTTTTTTCGCATGGTCGGCTTTCGATTGAGTTGAAAAATGACAAGTACTACTTGAAATCAAACGGCAATGATGTTAAGCCCAAAAACGTATCTTTGGGAGAACGAAATATTATTGCTCTGTGTTACTTCTTTACACAGATATTGGCAAACCAGGATATTGAAAAATTGTATCAAAATGAGGAATTGGTAGTTATTGATGATCCGATTTCAAGTTTTGACTTTGAAAACAAAGTTGGCATAAGTTCCTTTTTGCGTTACCAAACGAAAAATATCCTTGTAGGTAATTCGAAAAGTAAGATTCTGTTTTTAACGCACGATTTGTTGACTTTTTTTGATTTGCAAAAGATAGCCGATGAGATGGGAATACTGTTTGGTAAGAGCGATAAAATTGCTAAAAGTAATTTCTTTGAACTATCTGGCCAAAGTATTAGAGTATGTGCAACAAAGCGGAAAACATATAACGAGTATCGCCAATTGTTAGATATGATTTTTCGGTATGCTACGGGTGATACAAAAGGTCTGGACTTGACAATTGGTAACGCCATGCGGCGCTCTTTAGAAGCATTTTCCACCTTCATTTATGGAACAGGGATTTCCGAGGTATCTTTCAATCCAAAGGTAATAAAAAGTTTGGGAGAGCATTCAAGTTATTTTGAAAACCTCATGTACCGTTTAGTTCTTAACGGTGAAAGTCATTTGCAAGCACATATATACGGGGTGCATTCTGACTTGAATTTTTACGAATTTATTTCCGAAGATGAGAAACGACGTACTTGTAAGGATATTTTGTGCTTCATGTATTGTTTAAATCCAGATCACATTGGATCTCATATACCAGACGCTGTTTCTGAAATTCAAAAATGGACAAAAGACATTCCCACTAATAAAAGGTTCGACATAATGGCAAATGCGAAAAAACGCACCATTCCTCTATATGATATTCCTCTATCTGCTGGTTTAGGCGAGAACATATTAGATAGCGACATACCTTTTGTAGAATATGAAACCAATGTTGAGGACGGGGACTTTGCGCTTCATGTATCTGGTGACAGTATGGAGCCGGATATTCCAGACGGAAGCATTGTCGTTGTCAAAAAGCAAAGTGAAATAGCTGATGGGATAAGTGGTGCATTTTTCCTTAATGGGGAAGTCTACTGTAAAAAACTGCTACATAAAGATGGAAAGGTCTTTCTTTGCTCGGATAATGCTGGATACCAGCCTATCGAAGTTCATGATGGAGATACCCTAATAGTGTATGGAAAGATTGTCAAAGTGCTCTGTTAGTGCTATAATACTCCTAAGCCACCCAATCGTCCGTCTCAAGCAAAACCCCTGATAGGATGGCCCGGATAGATTTTTGATAGCAAAAGTCCGAATAGACCTTAGGATAAGGATAATCTGCATCAAATAAAACCACGACGAATCAAATCCTCTATACAAAAAAGTTTAGAAATGGATTTAACTCGGCGAGTTATAATAATGGCGATATTTGCTGTAGTTTTGTTCCCACTCTTGTTTATCACGGATAACAAACCCATAATTATCATCAAAGCCCAGGCCACTACCTGTTCGTAACGCTGATAGTTTATTCTTTTTACAAAGTTTTTGACAAATTCTGCTTATTATTTCAGGTTGATATATAAAATCGACTCCGCCACCATTTTTCTTACCATGTATTGTACAAAATTTAAGAATCGACTTCTTGTCAATGTCAATACCGGATTCAATTTTGAAGTAATCGAGAATATCCATTACAAGGTTCGGATATTTTCTGTCGTAATCATTAAATTCTTTCATAATGACCTCTTAACTAACTTTCTTCTTTTCCAAGAGAATACTAATGACAACTTGTCAACCGCTCTATCTGCTCCCTGTATCTACTTTCCCCTCCAGCATTTCGATCCGGTGATCCTGTGTCAGCACCCGCATCTGGCTGATGGCAATGACATTCAGCCTTGCCAGTCGTTCTGCCTGGGGCCTTCCCTCGCTGATGAATACAGCGTTCAGGTTTTCCAGATTAGCAAGGCACACAAGCTGAGAAACATTTGCGTAATCCCGGATGTTCCCCTTCAGCTCCGGATGGCTGTCCCGCCACTCTTTTGCGGTCATACCAAACAGAGCCATGTTCAGCACATCAGCTTCGCTGGCGTAGACCAAAGAGACCTGTTTGGCAGACAGCTCCGGAGGGATCAGGTTCTCCTTAATCGCATCCGTGTGGATGCGGTAATTGATTTTGGCCAGATTACGCTTGATGTCCCAGCCAAACCGTCGCATCTCCTCTGTCTTGAGCCGCTCAAACTCTTTGACCAGGTATAGCTTGAATTCAACTGAGATCCAGGAGGCAAACTCGAAGGCGATTTCCTTGTGGGCATAAGTTCCGCCGTAACGGCCTGCCTTGGAAATGATGCCTATCGCGGCTGTGGCATCAATCCATTTCTGTGGAGTCATTACGAAGCTGTTCAGACCAGCCTGGCTTCTAAACGCATCGAATTCGACACGGTTAAAATCGGGGTTGTAGAGGGACTCCCATACGCCAAGAAACTCAATCGTATTTCGGTTTCGCATCCAGTTCTGGATAATGTATCTGGGGTTATCACTATCCTTCACTTTTGCGATATCGGTCAGGCTGATATAGTCATCCCGCTCCATATTCCATTGGATGCTGACTTCTGTGCCGCGGACAATCAGTTTATCCACCTGCTGTTCACCCCCTGTACATCAAGTCATCTAAAAGCCCTTGGCAGCCCTCCAGCACATCCCTCCAGGTGGCATCGAAGTCATCCGTGTACCAGGGATCGGCGACCTCCTGCTCCGGGCGGCCGGCGTATTCCATCAAGAGGTGCATCTTGTCGTTGAAGTCGCCGCCGCATATACGGTACATGTT
>ERZ894251.1104-NODE-1104-length-10088-cov-5.761786_pt1 | contig 10088 bp, 6 predicted proteins | sample MGYA00380301_ERZ894251 | MGnify/ENA primary metagenome ERZ894251 (study PRJEB32331, sample SAMN06328418) | human gut metagenome | biome: human gut microbiome; feature: stool | host: Homo sapiens | collected 2014-02-13 ... | reverse complement strand
TGACCCTATTTGCCGGATACGTTCCCTGGACACTGTTAGTCGTGCTCTCCCTGTTCAGCCTGACTTACCATAAATTCAGCATCCAACCGGCTGCCTGGTGGAAACGTTTCACCACATGGATAAAGAATATGGACCCGGTAGATTTATTCTCTTTCACCAGTATCGTTGTGATCTTCGTCTTCTATTGTATTCCGCAGAGCAAACGTAGTGTATATCTGATGCCGATCTATCCTTTCATTGCTTATTTCCTTGCCAAATATCTATTCTATCTGGTTAAGAAGCAATCTAAAGTCATCAAAGTATACGGAAGTATTCTTGCAGTAATCAGCCTGTTACTGTTCACCTGCTTCATCGTTTTAAAATGCGGACTCATCCCTGAAACTATTTTCCAGGGTCGCCACGCACCGGACAATATTAATTTCATGCGTGCGATACAGAATATCAGCGGAGCAGGAGCCTTGTTCCTGATTGCCATCCCTACCATTCTCGGTATCTACTGGTGGTTCTATCAACGAAAAAATGCATTGAGCAACCGCTTCCTATACGCTCTCGTTGTGCTAACAATGGGATTATACCTTGCATTGGACGGTGCTTATCAACCGGCAGCATTAAATTCGAAGTCGGTCAAATTCATCGCTACAGAAATAGAAAAGGTTGCGCCGGAAAGCGAAGGAACGATGTACGAATTCATTGAAGAAAGTCTGCATGCAGCAGGTGACCCCGTACATTATTTCGAACTCAATTTCTATCTACACAATCGTCTCGACAACTTCTATGAGAAACGTCCTTCGGAAGGTTTCTTGTTAATCGGCACGAATGATGCAGAGAAATATCTTCCCGAATTCGAGAAAGAAGGGTATCAGTTTGAGCAGGTGTATGAATCTCCCAAACGAGTACTCCGGCAAATAGCCAAGGTATACAAGTTCGTTAAAAAACAACAGCCTGAAAATTCCGAAACGACTCCTATTGTTGAGTAAAAGGTATAGAATTAAGCGTTTTTCCATGCTTCACAAGGAACTCCGCCGATTGGAGCATGGAAAAACTATATTCTTTCAAAGGCAAAAAGCTATCATCCATCGGAACAGCATTCAATTTGCCGTTACCGATATGATAAGTAAGCTCCTGCTGAGTCTCGTAATTATAAAGATAGAGTAACGTATCATTGCGTCCCACCACCATATTGTCAGCAGTATAGAACATACAGGGACGTTCTTCCTTCAACAAGTCTACCCCAAAATTATTCTGTAAATAATCAATATTCAACAACCCTAATATCGTTGGCTGTATATCTACCTGACCGCCAAATGTAGTTTTCTCTTCCGGCTGAATACGGCTGGAGTAAATCATCAGCGGAATATGGTTATAAGACTCCGGCAATTCACATTCGGCGTCTCCCACCAGTTTGCCATGATCCCCTTCCAATACGAATATCGTATTATCAAACCAGGGTTGTTTACGCGCCTCTTCAAAGAACTGGCGCAAAGCCCAATCCGCATACTCAACGATCTGCGTCTCCGGTTCACTTGTTTTCGGATGGAAGAAAGGAGGTATCACATACGGCGGATGATTACTGATGGACAGTAACGTAGCAAAAAACGGTTGTCCGGTGGCAGCCCGCTGATTCAATACCGGAATTGCGTAGTCATACAAGAAATCATCCTGCACTCCAAAGCTATTCACCACCTTATCAGCCGGATAGTTTTCTTGTGAGAACACTTCATCATAGCCGTTTGTCCGGAAGAAAGCGTTCATATTATCATACTGCCCTTCATGCGTCATAAAGAAAAGGTTGTAATAGCCGTTTTCTTTCAATACGGTAGGCAGTCCCGAATAGCGGGGAATGACAGAGCCTTTCATCAGGTTCCGTTTCATCATAGCGGGAAAAGAATACAAGGTAGCATACAAACCGTGGTTCGTATGGATTCCTGCGGAATAGAAATTGCGGAAACTGATAGAACGGGTATACAGGCTATCCAGGAAAGGAGTCAAGGTCTCCGATTGCCCGAAATGCTTCATAAACTTGCAGGACATAGACTCCATCATAATCAATACAACATTAGGACGGTGCCGTTGTACGCTATCCGTCATCGAAGGATGCCTATAAACAGCCAGCGGTGACACATTCGCTTCCCCCGGCCGGTTGAGCAGAGCCTGCGCCTTAGTGATTGCTTCCTGTTCATCCATCAGATGCAAGTATTTATTTTCAGGCCGCATATCATCCATCACGCTTGTCAGCAGATTAAAGGTAGGGCTTACTCCCAGCTGATTGAGAAAAGCGTCCTGACAGAAATATGCCGCACTCACTTTGATCGGATTATACCCTGTACGTCCCCGGATTCCAAAGATGCAGAGTCCGATTAAGCAAGCACCGATCAGAACCGCCTCTCCTCGCTTCCAATAAGGAAACGGAGCGGAAATGGTAAGGCTACGATGATGGAAATAACGCGCCAGATAGATAAGCCAAGCTACGAATCCGCCCAGAAGGAGAAGAAATAATCCGATGGACAGATAATAGGCACTTTCACCCAATATCATTCCGGCGGTAGTTCCCGCATAACCGAACCATTCGAATATGGAAGAGTTGATATGTTTAAAGAAATAGGCAAAATAAGGAATGTCCGACGCACTGATTAAATAAACCAATCCATAAAAGACACTGAAAAAGATCGTAAAGAAACGGAACAACGCTTTCCCATAATAGTTGCAAACTCCACACACCACTGCAACTACCAGAGGCAACAGAAGTATGTAACAGCCTATCACATTGTCAAACCAGACACCATGCACAAAAGCAAGCATCGAAAGTGTCTTATCCGACAAGGCTTCAGAGGTCAACTGATGATAAGATGAGATGAAAAGTACCAGGCGAAACAGTCCTGCGACCAGCAAAGCCGAAACATGTATGGCAAGTATATATACAACAAGATTTAGAAAACGTTTCATAATAGCCTTTTCTTTTTATGAATTAAATAAAAGGGGTTGAATAGTGTTATTTCCTCCCTTTATAGATATAAACGAAATGAAGAATCAGGAAATTGACAGGCACCACGATAATCATTACCAGTATCGGTGCAAGCAGTTCACCCGCGCCTATCCAAAGGAAGAGATTCAGCAAACCGATCTCAAGCAGGTAATTAATCAGATGACTAAAACCAAAGCCAATCGCATTATGCGAGGATGGCTTGGAACGAAAGGTAAAGAAAGTAGTCAGGAAGTAGTTGCAGACAAATCCCACAGCATAACCGGCCGTAAAGGAGATATTGGCATTCGCAACCAACAAGACCAGGCAATATACGCCGTAATGAATGGCTGAAGATATAGTGCCGACAACTCCAAAACGAACAAATTGCCAGAACTTATCCCGCCAATCCGGGTGCTTCTCAAGTATAGCCTTACTTATTCTGATCATCGTACAACACTTCTTCCACGTTATAGAGCGGACGACGTTTTACCTCTTTATAAATCTTGCCAATATACAGTCCGACAGCTCCTATGGATAATAAAACAATCCCGCCAACAAACTAGATAGACAACATCAAAGAGGCCCAGCCATGTTCCGCAGTACCCGAAATCAATGCGTAAAGAACATAGATTCCAATCAAAATACTGATAAAAACAAAGATACCTCCCAGATAAACAATTCCGTAAATAGGCTTTACCGAGAAAGAGGTTATCCCGTCCAAAGCCAGACTGAACATCTTTCTCACTGTATATTTGGAAGTTCCGGCTGTCCGTTCCCGGATCACATCATCTACCGTAGTAGAAGGGAAGCCGAGCAACGGGATAATACCACGCAGATAGACATTGCGTTCCTGATAATGAGACAACTGTTCCAGCACTCTCCGGCTTAGAAAACGAAAATCCGCATGATTGTAGATAGTCTCTACTCCCATCCGGTGCTGTAGTTTATAAAAAGCAGTTGCGGAAAGACGTTTCAGCATCGGGTCTGCCTGACGGGATACTTTCACCCCATATACTACATCATATCCTTCCGTATAGGCATCGATCATCTCCTCAATCGCATTCAGATCATCCTGCAAATCGGCATCCATGGTAATAACGGCATCACTCCAGTCTTTAGCGGTCATCATACCCGCCATGATTGCATACTGATGTCCTACGTTCCGTGCCAGATTCATTCCTTTTATATAAGGATTCGTCCCGTGCAGTTTCTTAATGATGCTCCATGTACGATCTTTACTGCCATCATTTACAAAGAGCACAAAGCTGTCGGCACTGATCTTCTCTTTCGCCACCAGTTCATCAAACAAGGCTGTCAAACGGGCGGCCGAATCTTCCAACACTTCCTCCTCATTATAGCAGGGGGATACAATAGCCAATTTTATCATTTTTCGTCCGGTTTATTCAGTTCAGCCAGTTTTATCTGTGCAAATTCCGAGTAAGTCATAAAAGCATATCCTTTTTCTTTCAGTTTGCGGATCAGCCTATCCAGACGTTCCTCCATTCCCTTACCGGAATGATTGCGGATAATAAAAGGCATCTTAAATTCAGGATGTTCACCCAACGGGTAGAATTCCCACGGGTGGAAATAAGTCACAAAATATCCGTCATGCTTCAATACCCGGTTTACCAGGAGTTGATACAGCCACATCGGCAGATTATGACAAGACAACCAGAATAGCGGGAAGCGAATCCACGGAGTTACAGAAGCCGGGATTTGAAGTAACTTACCCGTCATAAAGCAGGTACGCGGCTCCGACAAATGCATATATCTTCCGGGGATAAATGCGGGATTCAATGAGGAGTTATATACATACCCCATCCGTTCAAGTTCCGTATCTGATACGGGGAACATACGCGGCTGGCGATAACCTTGTATCGTCCTGCCGGTAAGACGTTCCAGAATTTCTTTTGAACGACTGACATCCGAAGCCTGTGGCTGCCAATGGTCACATCCATGCGCAGCAACTTCATGTCCTTCGTCCATAATGCGCCGCATCACTTCCGGCGCATTTTCTGCAAAATTGCTTGTACAAAAGAAAGTAGCTTTCACCCCGTTTTTTTTCAGGCAGTCCAGTATCTTGTTCGTACCATAGACTGACACTTTCATTGCTTCATCCAGCGGAAAGTCTACACCATGCTCACGAGGTACATCAAATTCTTCCGTATCAAAACTTAATAATATCATTGCAATATCAAGAATTACAACTGCTGCATATCATGCAGACGTTTATAGTAACCGTTTAACTCAATGAGTTCTTCATGCTTACCACGTTCCACAATCTCACCCTCATACAACACACAGATTTCATCTGCATTCTTAATTGTAGAAAGACGATGGGCAATAGCAATCGTCGTACGTGTTTTCATCAAACGTTCCAACGCTTCCTGCACAAGACGTTCTGATTCGGTATCCAAAGCAGAAGTAGCCTCATCAAGAATCAGAATCGGAGGATTCTTCAGAATAGCACGCGCGATACTGATACGCTGGCGCTGGCCACCGGACAATTTTCCACCACGGTCACCGATATTCATATTATATCCTTCCGGTTTCTCCATGATGAAATCATGCGCATTGGCTATCTTTGCCGCTTCTACAACTTGTTCCATTGTAGCATTCTCCACACCAAAAGCAATGTTATTAAAGAATGTATCATTAAACAGAATAGCCTCCTGGTTTACATTACCAATCAAACTGCGCAAATCCGCAATACGTACATCACGAATACTTGTTCCGTCAATGGTAATATCACCCTCCTGCACATCATGATAACGCGGCAATAAATCGACTAATGTGGATTTACCGGATCCCGATTGTCCAACCAGTGCAATCGTCTTCCCTTTAGGAACTGTCAGGTTTACATGTTTCAGCACCTCTCTCTTACCATCATAGCTGAAAGAGATATCTTTAAATTCTATTTTATCAAACAAACCTTTCAACGGTTTCGGATTCGGAATTTCCTTAATCTTATTCTCTGCCTTCAGGATTTTATCAACACGTTCCATGGAAGCCAAACCTTTCGGAATGTTGTATCCAGCTTTTGCAAAATCTTTCAACGGATTGATTACACTATATAAGATAACCATATAGAAGATGAATGTAGGAGCATCGATGGTTGCATTCTGTCCCAAAATCAATGTACCACCAAACCACAATACAGCTACAATCAGGATTGTTCCTAAGAGCTCACTCATAGGATGCGCCATAGCCTGACGAATAGCAACCCTATTCGTTGCATCACGAAGCTCGTTACTGCATTTAGTAAAACGATTAATCATTTTATCTTCCGCGATGAAAGCTTTGATAATACGCAATCCTCCCAACGTCTCTTCCAATTGTGACATCGTATCACTCCATTTCGACTGCGCCTCCAATGACTGGCGTTTCAGTTTTCTTCCGACTACTCCCATCAGCCAACCCATTCCCGGCAATACAACGATAGTAAAGAGTGTCAACTGCCAACTAACCGTAACCAATGTCACAAAATATATAATAATCAGAATCGGGCTTTTCATCAACATATCCAATGAACTAGTGATGGAATTTTCCACTTCCCCCACATCACCACTCATACGAGCTATAATATCTCCCTTTCTTTCTTCCGAAAAAAAAGACATCGGCAGACGCATAACCTTAGCATACACCATAATACGAATATCACGTACCACTCCTGTACGCAATGGAATCATCACGGCTGAAGAAGCAAAGTAACAACCAGTTTTAAACAATGTCATTACCATCAGGAACAGTCCCAAGAATATAAGAGCCATAGTGGGACCATTATCCACGATCATCTGAGATATGTAATAATAGAAGTTATTCTTGGCAACATCCGCTAAATCTCCACTACCCCATTCCATAAAATGGTACACTTTATCCGCTCCTTCTGTTTTAAACAGAATACTCAAGATAGGAATCAAAAAAGTAAATGAGAATACATTGAATACAGCAGACAAAATATTCAGCAAAACAGCCCAGCCGATATACTTCTTATAAGGCGACACAAAACGTCGCATTAGTTGTAGAAATTCCTTCATTATTTACCATTAAAAAAGTTAAGACCGCAAAGATACAATAAAACTGATTAACAGACAGTAGTTTCAGCTAATTATTAACGCGATTTATCGAAAAGCGTTCTTCAATAAATGAAAAATGACTTAATAATTCTCTTTCAGCCAAATTCCCAAAAAACGATCATATATCTGACAGATTCCCATTTCCTGAGTCACGAAATCCTTTTCCAGTAACCCTTTTAGTGCTGCTTGGACTGAACTAGCAGAAGCCAGTCTGTATTTTCTAATGAAAGCACCGGAAGTGACAGCTTTAGCCTTTCCCTCTTTAGTGATAGCAATCAGCAACTCCTTTTGTTTTTCCGGCAAACGAAAAAGAATCTCCGAATAAGTATATCTGAATGAATCAATAATCTGCCGAATAGCGCCTGGCACCATTTCAACTCTACAGACTCCCTGTTCCGGAGTCATGTCATAAAGCGTATTCAACACTTTTTGTATATACCATGTGATTCCCTCAAACTGTTGATAAATCGCAATAATAGCGTTTTCTTCTATTTCTTTGCCCGCACGCTTGAAATGAGTACCTGCAAAACGAATATATTCTTCTAAAGGAATACTTTCCAAATGCATCATTGATACACTTTGATAAAAAGGCCGGGAAGGCGTTAAAAACATATTTCCCATCACATGCCGCTGACTCCCTGCAAAAATGAAACGTGCATTATTACAATGTTGTACATAGGTCCGAAGAGTAGCTTCCACATTTTTCTCTACATATCCGGAAATCTGCTGGAATTCATCAATTGCAACCAGACAAGGTTTATCCGCCTGTTCCAAATACCGAAAGATTTCATCGAGTGTAGTAGCCGGAGCTTGTATATCCCCTAGCCCCAAATTCAAAGAAGGCATACCATTCACATCAAAAGAGATACTGGCTTGCAAAGATTTCACACATTCCCAAAAGCTCTGCAAAGCTTTCTTCCCCACAGGTTTCAGCACTTCCAGAATCTCCTTACTAAGTGCAAAGACCAAATCACGCAATGAACGGCTATCATATATATCAATAAAAAAGGTATAGTAACCCTGTTTAATTTCAGGAAACTGAAAGCAATGACGGATCAGCCCTGTCTTTCCCATTCGCCGGGTAGAGACAAGAGCCAAATTATTCCCATTCATCACCTCGCGCACCAACTGTTCGCTCTCAAAACGGCGATCGCAAAAATAATCAGCAGAGACATATCCGCTTGTTATAAAAGGATTTCTTATCATAGTCTTCATACATCTCACGTTATTACGCAAAGATAATTATTATAAAATAATAAAAGCCATCTACTATACATTATTTCATCATCATCCTTACTCAACAGGCACCACATGATAATAGACCCCGCGCGTTTTCCTGAACGACTTTACTCCCAATCTCTGCAAGATACGCCCGAAATAATTAACTTGCCCGGAAGAAAATTTCATTTTACTTGCTTTTTGTATCCGCTGCAATATATCTGCAGCAAGCAACCATTCTCCCTCTTCTTCCTCTTCCGCTGCCCGGTAATATACCTGAAACAATTGTTCAATCACCGGAGACTGTTCAAATTCCCGATTAGCTTCCGTCATGATAGCCTCTTCCTTCTCATCAAACCAGTAGCGTTCATTACTACGCAGCAATGCCATTGCCTGCGCATACAATTGTTCATAATCAATAGGGTGGACCACATCAATCACTCCCGTCACCTCGACACCGATAAAACGACGACTGCCGGAAGGGTCGGTCAACAAGTCTTTTTGGTTGCTTGTAGCTATGAATGAGGCGTACCGACGCATTTCAAGCACGGCACTGCCATGAGGTTTCTTCACGTTCAGTACAGGCTTTTGCAGAATATGTTTCAGGAAGCCTTGTTGTGTCGAACTCACCTGGTCAAATTCATCGATATTGATAAGCGCAAAACGATTGAGGTAAAGTTCGGCATCTTTCTTTCGGGAGAAATCAATGCTGTCAGTATAGTAGGAACGCTCGGAAGGGGGCATTATGCTCCGGCAAAAGGTGGATTTACGTGTCCCTTGCGGTCCGACGAGTAAGGGAGAAACACTGTTTGCATACTTTTTATTGCTTCCTTTCCAATGAGAAACCATATTGAGGAACCAACGGTGGAACAAATCCATCCAATACGGATTCTTACAAGGGACGGTGGCTGCCAATGCACGAATACGGTCTTTACCGTCCCATGCGGGAAGCCGGTAGAGGAAATCTTCCAACGGGTTGAATACAGGGACGCGGTTGGAGTAAATATAACGACTAATATCCCTATCCCACAACGGGATACCTTCCATTTGTGCATCCAAAGCAATGCTATTCAGCGCACGTTTGTCGAGAGGATTGAAGCGGAAACGGAAAGAAAGCCTTTCACGATATTCTACCTCACCAATTTGGGTATTATGACGGAATTCATAGCGGCGTTTCATAAATTCTTCAGTCTGCAAGGCGAGTTGCTGCTCTTTGCTTAGGCTGATATTCTTGCCGAAGCCTTTGCACTCGGTATATATATTGCCAATCATTTGCCGGATAAGTTCTTCCTGTTTATACAGATAGAAGTGGAAAACGGTACGTTTCACGACTTCTTCTTGCGGAAGTCCCGAAGCAAAACAGTTTTTAGCCAGTTGGACGACTAAAGGATGCCATGTGTCTTCGCTCAATTCGAGTCCCGCTTCCCGGAGATCGGCATACGCTTTCCGAAAAGCGGCTTCGAAAAGCATCAGGAAGGCATTTTCCGCATCATATCCCGGTACGGCACGGGTCAATGGAGATTTCTCCGCCTGAACCGCTTCACGGAAAGTGGTTTCTTCGGGCATGGATGACGGTTGAGAGAGATAAAATTGAACAGAATCCGGACGATATATGATGTCCGGATCGTGGGATAATCGCGAGTATTGTTCCAGGGTCGGTTCTTTGGGAAGTATATCGAACGGGATTTGGGGCTGATAACATTTCACAGCCAGTCGATAGGCGTGGGCGTGGAATAGTTCCGCTTCTTCCCGTGTTTTGGGAAGGGAGTTGTCCGGTCGGGTAAAGGTAGCCCATATTTTCACCGTTTTGCCACTTGAGCCCATAAAAACAC
>ERZ894251.1102-NODE-1102-length-10108-cov-7.099572_pt1 | contig 10108 bp, 8 predicted proteins | sample MGYA00380301_ERZ894251 | MGnify/ENA primary metagenome ERZ894251 (study PRJEB32331, sample SAMN06328418) | human gut metagenome | biome: human gut microbiome; feature: stool | host: Homo sapiens | collected 2014-02-13 ... | reverse complement strand
CGTTTTCATTTGTATAATTTCTATTCATACAGTTTAATTTTAAAGCATTTAATCTTTTTTTATTTTGTAAAAGTAAAGCTATTTCTTCACTACACCTATTCACTTCTAAGGGAACAATTATCCCATCGATACCATCTTCTAACTGGCTATTTGAAGTTGCATAATTTGTGATTACAACAGGTTTAGCTAAAATTTGAGCTTCTCTGACCGTTACAGATTTACCCTCATATCTAGATGGTTGAACATATAAATCGCAAGCTTTTAAATATGGATACGGATTAGCTCTTTTTCCTAATAAAATCACATTTGATTGCATATTATTTTTTAATATGTGACTTTTAATTAGTTTTTCATCACTCCCAAATCCAATTAAATACCATCTAATATTTAGTCCCTTTTCTATAATTTTTTTACATATACTTGGAACACTATCAAAATTTTTTGCAGTACAATATCGTCCAATAGATAATATACGTATGGTATCTTCCGGCATTTCCTCAATAACTGAAAACTCATTGGATTGTTTTATGACCAACTTAGCAGGTAAAATATTTTCAATCAACTGGATTTTATGCTTCAATGTTGGAAAAACATTTATAAACGATTTGGTTACATCCTCAGAAATAGAAACAATATTATCATAGGCATTCCACATTTTCATTTCTGAAGATACGTCTAATCGAACTCTAGAATAATCTGTATGAATCCAGGCAATTTTTTTTCTAGCATTGACATTATTAGCAACAATATAATGAGGTGTCAAAAAACTTATAGCTAAGTCATAACATGTATTGAATTGAATTTTAGGCATTAATCTATATGTATATTTATGACTATATTCAAGGGAAATCAAACTATCAATTTGATTATTATTTCCCTTGATTTTATTATCTACATAATATGCTTTTAATTTCCCATATAAACGCGCTAATGCTAAAAGAATGTGGCCTTCAAACAAAACTTGTTTTATAGGCCTGGCTAGCACTGTATAAGAGGAAATTTCATCAAGAACATTTACATTTTCTGGGATACTAGTAAAAAGTTCACCCTCATGTCTTAATAAAAATAAATCAACACTATACTTGCTATAATCTATAGTTTCTAATAAACCTATCAGACTACGTTCCGCCCCTCCTAATTCCATTGCATGAGACACAATCAATATGTTCTTTTTCATTTTCTCAATCCCCTAAAGCAATCTACCCCAAAAAATCTATGTAATGGCTTACTTACTTTACTTCGCAAGATTGTCTTTTTATCCAACCATGCCTTTGAATACCAATGTATAGAAATAGTCTTATCAGTTTTGTTTAATACCCCTGTCTGATCATCGTAAGGATTTAAATATTCAACCGGCAATATCTCAGCTCCAGCAATATTTTGACGCATTCCATTCAATTTTAATCCAAATGATAATAGTGCCTCAGTATTTAACTTTGGACAAACAATCAATGGATAGGTCCCATCTTCATTCACTTTTAAATCATTATATGCATGCATCATTTCGGTTAACACCGCTTGTTTTTTTTCTGCTCCAAATCCAAGACCCGTATTAACATACTTTGAGTTTTCAAAACAAAAAAATGCTGAATAATTCAAAAGCTCATCAGGCTTCCTTATTAGTTCTACATCAGTATCTAAATATATACCTCCATTCTCATTGACAATAATCAAACGAGCAAAATCACTTAAAAATGCCCATTTTTTATTTTCATAACACCAAACCAAATATGGATGTTGATTTATATCAAAATTATTCTCGTTCCATTCAATAATTGAATATTCAGGACAAAAGTTCTCCCAACTTTTTATACATTTTTTAGTTAATCTCGACTTCTCCTTACCACCAAACCAGCAGTAATGTATCTTTTTTGGTATCATTAAAATTCACCTCAAATAATATCAATTACATTAAAAACTATAGAGTCACTTACTTTAACCTTATTTCATGCAAAAAACTGTAAACACATGATGGTAGTAAGCCAACAATTACAGGTTTAAATGCTAATAGATAGCTGTACGTGGGGAGGTTAAATTTCTTTATGAGTAAAAATTTAACATACGTTTCATTAATACGATATTTGAGTTTTCTTCTTCTATATGCATTTTTATCATCTCTCATCTGATATAAAGGTTCCTGAATGTTATACCCTGTATAACCTGCTGCATACATTTTCATCCAAAGGTGGTAATCCTCTACTCTAAGCAGACGTTTATCAACTGTATATCCATTCACTTTATCAAAAGCTTCTTTTCTCACCATGCATGCAGCATGACAAAACTGTGATCCTCTTAAAAAGTCTTTTTTATTCGGGTATTCTTTATATCTACATATTCCCCAAACCCCATTTTCATCAAAATACTCCATCTGTGTGCTTACTATGCTAATATCTTTTCTATTCTCTAAAACCTCAACCTCTTTTTCAAATCTTTTCGTTGAGCAAAGATCATCTCCATCCATTCGTGCGATATATTCGCCCTTAGCTTCTTTTAAACATCTGTTTAATGTGTAATTTAATCCCATGTTCATTTTATTCTTTAACACTTTTATTCTATGAGGAAATGTATATTCATAATTCTTTGCAATCTTGTATGTTTGATCACTGGATCCATCATCACACATAATTAATTCCCAGTCAGAATATGTCTGATTAAGAATACATTTAATCGCATCATCAAGATACTTTTCACAGTTATAAATCCCCATAATTACACTAATTTTCATTGCACATCACCAATATATACCTTTTAACTCCTTCAAGACATTTGTATCCCAATAAGGAATTGATTTTTGATGACCTTTCTCTCCCATCTCTAAACATTTTTTCGAATTCTTACATAAATATATGATTTTTTCAGCGAATTCATTTGAATTTCGAGGGTCAACAATAAAACCATTAACATTGTCAACAACAAGTTCACGGTGTCCTCTATTATTTGAAACAACAACAGGTTTGGAGCAGAACATAGCTTCTACAATATTAAGAGGTAACCCTTCTCTAAAACTAGCAGATGCGACAATGTCACACATATGAACATAATTTTGTAAATCTGTTCGATAACCAATTAATTTAACATACTCAGATAAATTTAAATCATTTATCAAGGTCTCCAAATTCTGTTTTTCTGGTCCATTTCCCGCTAACAACAAACGTATATTAGGTATTTCTTGTATTACAGTTTGCATAGACATAATGAGTGTTTTCTGGTTTTTATTTTCATTCAACTCTCCAGTACATAAAACAATTTTATTACCCTTAAAATTTTGTTCAAAAATCCCTTTGTTATAATCTTTTGGACAAACCTCTTGGTATTTCTCCGTGTTAATACCAACTCCATGAGTTCTGTATACTGTACATTTAAATTTCCTTTTTGCTAATTCGTAATCCTCTTTCGTTATTGTTATCAAACCGTCTGTGTAACGAGCCATGATTTTTTCTATCGGATAATACAGAAACCAATTTTTTAAAGGTGCTCCTTTATAAAAATGAAAACCATGAGCTGTATAGAGAACTTTGCCTGATTCTTTGCGTGCTGCTACTCTGGTCAGAATTCCACCTACGGGAGTATTGCAATGAATAAGATCATAATGACCTTCATGAATCACCTTTTTCAAGCACTTATAAGCATTAAGGTTTTTGGGAGAAAACGGCGAACGAAGAAATGGAATATCGAAAACTTTATCTACATGTTTTAACTGAAGACCATTTTTCTCAGCCAGATTATCTCGAGCTGCCACATGAACCTCATATCCATTTTGTTTCAATAATTCGATTGCCTTTAGATGAAATTGAGCTATATGACTTTGTACAGTTGCTACAAATAATGCTTTCATATTCAACTCTCCTAAAATGGGATGCTCGTCTGTACGGACAGATATAATCTTTCAAGCCGAGCCCTATTTGCCGTGTGTTTAAGATTGGTCACTGAAATATCCGAATCCGCAATTTTTCTGTTCATTGCTTTTTGAATATCTTTATGACATTCATCATTCATCCGTTTCTTTAATGGTGTCCCCAATAACATCTGAAGCAATATTCTATTGTTATAAGGGATCGTAATATCGTAAGAAAGCGATTGTTCATTAGAGATAACTAACCCGTTCCAACTGCTTACTCGGTATTCCCAAAAGATCAAATCTGTCCAACTGATTTTTTCAAATACCTCATCAGAGTAATATTCATCTAAATAGCTTTGAAATCTTTTATCTGTTTCATGAATTAAATTTCTCTCTAGGAAAAATACTTTGTACATAGCAGTTAAATATCTTGGTGTAGGACGGTCAGGGAATTTCTCTCTAAGAAATCTTTTGTTGTAATAAGCTCTTGCAATTTCCGAAACCCAGGATTTCACTTCGACATCAAAATCGTGATGTTTGACAAAATATGCACGCTTGCGAATATCGTTGGCATTATTGTCTCCGATTTCACCACAGTTTTGATTTAAAAGCTTTCTCCAAAACCCTACATCTTCGACGTCTTCATCAGTTTGAGGAATAAGATAAGTTTTATAGCTCTCGATAATATTTAAAGACTCGGCTATTTTCTTGGCCGCATCTGCATCAACTTTTTCAGCTTCGGAAGAAATATAACTGAAATACTTGAACCGATCATATAATCCATTTGCACAAGCCAATGTCGTTTTGCTGTCACAGCCTCCTGTCAATGAGATCGCTGCTTGCTCAGGCCATTTCACACTGATCATGCATAGGCTTTCGTGAAGAATACTGGCACATTGTTCAATTTTCGTTTCATATTCAGTTTGAGAAATATCTGTCCTTATTGCAGCAATTGGCCAAAACCTTTTTTTCATTACCTTGCCGTTTTGATACTGAATTTGAAAATTAGGGATGAGATGTTTGATTTCTTGATATGCTGACATATCACCAGGCAACATCCTTCCAAACAAATGGTAATGTTTATAGTGGACCAGATTCTCCACATAGGGATCAAATTTTAAGTTTGCTATCTCTCCAATCAGATAACTGTAGTTTGAAATATAGAAATGATCTCCAACCATTCCATAAAATGCGCTCATCATTGCAGTCGCATCACATGTAAAGCTTATTCTGCCATGTATATCTTCAAATCCAGTGATAAAGTTTCCTGTCAGCTGATTCAGATAATTCCAATATGCTTCATCACTTTGTTCAGAAAGCTGTTTTATGATCGCCAATTCCTCATGTTCCTTGGTGAAGGGATTATAACAATGACCGATCAGAAAGTGTTTTCTTTTATCATTTTCGTAAATAAAACACTTCTGTCTGTGGTGAATCAACACATCAAAATGATATAAATGGATGATCTTCCAATTGTGATGGAATGGATAATCATTAAGATTCATGTCCTTGCGATTCGTAATGAGATATCCTCTCGTATACAAGTACTCCTGATATCCCTGATACTGTTCTTGATTCAATAAATCTTTCATCTCATTCCCCTTCTTAAGTTAAAAATGGCAATCTCAATATGTCACTGATATAATCAAGTCTCCATGTTACAAAAATCTGGTAGTAGAAATAAACGCAATAACAGCCTATGCAGGCAATTCTAACTAATCGTTCACTATCTTTCATAAAACATTTCCTTATCAGCCATGGTAGCAATATCAAGTTATAGATATTAAAATAGCAAGCTATTCGTCCGATATAATTGGCACCAATGAACAGCGCTGCAAACTGAACAGCGACATAAAAGAAAGACATATTCGTGCAGATATTGATCAATTTATTGTTTTCGCTCAACACGATCTTCCGGCCAACAAAGGCAATAAACGCAGGCACCAAGGCGACAAGAAAACGAATCGCATTCATACTTGTAGCTGCCTCAATGCTATCCATATAACCGTCATATTGAGTATTCTCAAACAGGAACTCAAAACTGGTGATATTCATGCCTACAATCGCAATGATCACACACATAAGGATCACTTTCATGCTGAACGGTTTCCATTGAGAGATAAAATAAACAGGAATCATGACGACCGCTGTACCATGTATCGTCGAAGCAAACAATACGACGATAAAATACTTTATCCATTTTCTCTCCATCAATAGTGGTATGGCCGCAAAAATCAGACATACTGCTAAAAACTGTCTCATCCCATTGACCAGCCAACTGAATTGTGTTGATGCGATAAACAGGAAAAAACTCATGCCAAAATCAATCGAATATTTATACAAGGTGTACATAATGGCAATCCCGCTAATCGCTGCGATCAATAACAGCCATAAATGATAATCATCAGAAATAAACTGTTTGAATAAAACTTCCAGTATCGCATATCCTTTATCTCTCTGTATCGCATCAAAATCCAATTGCGTGATATCCGATACAGCACCATTAAACTCCTGAATATAGGCAGGCGTATCTGCAATTCCGCTTCGCAAGCCACATATCAGTATGACGATTCCAAAAAGAATCACTGCCTGCCATCGTTTAGCACGGGGCTCGTATTGTCCATTTACCAAAACGAATCGTGGATACATCCTGCATACAAACGTTCCGACAATCGCCATTCCTAGAAAAAACCAATATACTTGCATAGATTTTTCCTTTCCAGTAATTTATTCATCTTCTAGATTTGCGGTAATCAGTCTGTTCATTCTATCTTGAACCTTATCGCTAACAAAAGAGTTGTGCGGACTGATAATCACTTTAGAGGAGCTCCATAATGTGCTCTCCGCTGAAAGAGGCTCATTCTCAAACACATCTAAAGCCACTCCTCTTAGTTTTTCTGTATTCAAACAACGCGTCAGCGCCTGTTCATCTACAAGTTTCCCTCTGGACATATTGACCAGCACACTCTGATTCTTCATCCTATTGATTCTATGCTCATCAAACATGCCTGAAGTTTCATCAGTCAATGCAAGGCAAAGGATCACAATATCCATTTCAGGAAGAACACGATCAATCTGATCGAATGGTACCCATCTTTCCACGTATTCATTTAATACAGGACTTCGATTCACGACCGTAATTTCGACACCGAATGGATAAAGCCGCTTAGCAACCTCTTTTCCGACGCTTCCATAACCGACGATACAAATCCGTTTATCTGTCAATTCCAAAAGAGACCGATCTTTTTCCCATAACTTGTTTTTCTGGTTTTCAAAAAAATGAGCAGTATTTTTATATATGTTTAATATATTCATCACTGCCCATTCAGCCATCGGAATGCTATACACTCCTCGCGCATTGTGAATCTCAATCTGATGATCCTCAACATATTTCATGGGAACACGATCATAGCCTGCGCTGGTCAGTTGAATATACCTGAGATGTTTAAACCTGCGGATATCATGATATAGAAAAAAGCCGTTGCAGATTATGCCTTCGACCCACTCCTCATCCACTGTTAATGGATCCTTTTCATATTGCTGGAAATGAATCTGGTGCCCCATTTCTCTTAAAGAATCAAAATGCTGTTTTGCATCTTGCCAAGCGCCTGTGATCAACAGATTCATGTCCTGTTCTCCATTGAATGGCAGATATCATGGACAAGGCTGATCAAATGAGCGTGATTCTTGGAATAGTTTTCTCGCTGCATCGCTTTGATCTGTTGTTCAAAGCTTCGAATACTGCTCACACCTTTTTCAAACGTATTGCGAACTTCTTCCATGCTGCCTGCTTGTTCAAGATTACAAAAACTTCTGGACAGAATGACCATGCTCGAACCAAGACGATAATGCTCCATCAATATGCTTTCTGCGGGCAGTGTCCCCTGACCGATCTGTGCAACACCGCCAAATCCATAAACAATATCGTATTGTTTGATCTGATTGATGATGCGATCCACCAGTCCATTCGCCAACGGTTCAAACATGAATTGCAGATGATAGCTTAAATGCAGATCGTTCAATCCGATGTGAATCTCATCAATGCCATTCAGAGAAAGAATGTCATCAAGGCATTCAACGGCTTCTTCTGTTTCAAGCAAAAGATTTGTTCTTGCTCTGCCATCCACATGTTGTAAAAACTGGCGAACCTCATCCACTGTCTTGAAATATGGCAGCATCACGATATCTGCGCCATTCTTGATTGCCGTATCAATCTCATATTTCGAATTCTCATGAATCGGATTCACACGCACCAGCAAATCGGATTTACTGATCACGCTTCTGATTTTTTTTACATCATCTAATGTGTGCTTGGACTTTACAGTATCCCCCGGCTGTCTGGCCTCTTTTCCAATATATTCCAGATCTACGAAGATCCGGTCCACTCCAGCGCTTTGCGCAATCAGCGCAACTTCAGGATTATTTGTGATATACATCAATTTAATTGCCATTCTCCAACCCCCTGTCTATTCCCTTCTCTTCCTTCACGGTCTCTTCGATGTTCTCGTTATCCGCGTTGCTGATAACTTTAACAATCGTGATAAAGAAAATCTTGATATCGAGAAGAAAGGAGACGTGATCGACGTACCAGCAATTTAGTTCGATGCGATGATTCCATTCCACATCTTTGCGGCCATGGATCTGCGCCCACCCGGTCAGCCCGGGACGCAGATCAAACATGTGCAGCTGCTCTTTGCTGTATTCTTCTAATGGCCATGGGTGATATAAAAGCGGAGGCCGGCAAGAGATCAAATGCATCGTTCCATTGACCAGATTGATCAATTGCGGCAATTCATCCAAGCTGGTCGCGCGTAGGATCCTGCCTACTTTGGTTACCCGCGGGTCTCCATCATTTGAATACACTCCGCTGCCCATCTGCTCCGCTCCTACACACATGGAACGAAACTTATAAATTTCAAAAGGTTTCCCCTTAAGTCCTAAGCGCTGCTGTTTGAAGAATACCGGACCTTCAGAATCCAGTTTGATCAGCACCGCAATGATCAGAAAAACCGGCCATAAGATCAAAAGGCCCAATACACCGATACAACGGGAGATCAGACACTTTACTTTGACATACACTCGCTTTTCCCCCTTTTCCCTACCACTCGATGCCGAGCGCCTCGAGCTTATGGATCCGCTCTTTGGGATAGTTCTTCGCTTCCCTGTACGCTTTTTTCTGGGTGCGGATCCAGCTACCCAGCTGCGTGCCGTCTTCGGTGCGGTAAGTCGTCGGAACCTTCAGATTGCCGTTTTCTCGATAATAGTCGCAGGCTTTCTGATAGTTCTGATTCCACTTCACTTCATTGTCTGACCAGACCATGTCCAATTCATCCAGACGGCTGATCTGCGATGGCCTGAGCATATTGTTGCGATAATGCGCACGCTGCTTGCTCAGCCATTCTCCCAGCGGATAGCCATCGGCCGTTCGATAGGATGATGGAACAAGCAGATCGTGCTGTTTTGCGTGATACTGCCTGGCATAGGCATACCCTTCTTCCCATGTCCGGGATACCGGGTCTTCCCAGCACATATGCACTTCCTTCAGCCGGGCGATGCGTTTTTCGCTCAGCTTTCCGTTGTGATACGCCTGCCTTTGCTTGCAGATCCATTCGCCCAGTTTCAGCCCCTGTTCACTGACATAAGAAAGCGGAACATGCAGATGGCCATGCGCCTGAACAAACGCCCTTGCTTCCTGCCAGTAGTCATTCCAGCTTTCGCGTCGATGGCCGCCTATGCCCAATGCCGCCAGCTGTTCGATCTGACGAGCGGTCAATTCTCCTGGTTTGCGGGCTTTTTGTCTGCGGCACCACAATGCCAATGCCTTATCTTCCGTTTCATCTGGGAGATGACCATATGCATCGACAAATGCCTTGGTCCGCTCAGCCTGTTCATCCCATTTCCGCTCAAAAGAAGTGCGCCAATCCATATTCATGGCATTCAGCGTCTCCTGCAGCTGAGCAGGCAGTTTCTTCTCGTGATAAAGCTTTCGCTTCCGGCCCAGCCACGTGCCCAGATACAAGCCGTGATAATGGCCCTCTCCATACAGCGCCAGATCACCGTGTTCCGCGTAATACGCCTGTGCGGCCTGCAGATAGGTTGACTCTGTGTCGCCGCTTTCCCAGATCATCCCGATCTGATCGAGCAGCTTCCGGCGCTGATCATCGACCCGGATCTCCGTCTTTCCGCGAGCATTCGGGCGGTGCCGCGCCAGCCATTTGCCTAACGCAAATCCATCCGTGCATCGGTAGGCGATGGGCACGCATAAATCGT
>ERZ894251.1085-NODE-1085-length-10216-cov-7.037595_pt1 | contig 10216 bp, 5 predicted proteins | sample MGYA00380301_ERZ894251 | MGnify/ENA primary metagenome ERZ894251 (study PRJEB32331, sample SAMN06328418) | human gut metagenome | biome: human gut microbiome; feature: stool | host: Homo sapiens | collected 2014-02-13 ... | reverse complement strand
CGCCGCCGCCTGGAACCTTGGCGAGCTGCCTGCAGGCGCAACCGCGAAGGATATGTTCGAGCTGATCGGCGCGAACTACGACTGGAATTTCTCTGCCATGGAGGCCGAGACTGCCGGTACCGCCCTGTCTGACCTGATCCCCGAGGACGTCTACGCCTACTCCACCACCGGTGTCAACGTCGGTGACGCCGTTGCTTCTGTGGCCGGTATCGTCAAGACCGGTGACTACAGCATGACGCTGACCACCACCGAGCTGTCCACCACCATGATCTACCAGCTGCAGATGCCCATCGCCCCGCTGCACTACTACGGCGATGAGAGCCTGTACGACTACGACAACAACTCCTTCGGCTTTGCCAAGGGCGACCTGAGCAGCGTCCGCGCCAAGACCAGCGCTCCCATGGGTGCCGGTATGTTCACCTTCTCCAAGTACAGCGACGGCGTTGTCTATCTGGATGCCAACCCCTCCTACTATGACGGCGCACCCAAGGTCGCCCACGTCAACATGAAGGAGACCCAGGAGGCCGATAAGATCACCGGCGTTCAGGCCGGCACCATCGACATCTCCGATCCTTCCTACTCTCTGGAGGTTGCTGACCAGATCGCCGACATCAACGGCGTCGAGGGTGAGGACGGCCCCGTCATCACCACCCGCCTGAAGGACTACCGCGGCTACGGCTACATCGCCCTGAGCGCCAAGAACGTCAACGTCGGCGGCGACCCCTCCTCCCAGGCCTCCAAGGACCTGCGCAAGGCCATCATGACCGTCATCGCCGCTTACCGCGATGAGGGCATCGACTCCTACTACGGCGACACCGCCACCGTCATCAACTACCCGATCTCCAACACCTCCTGGGCTGCCCCGTCCGTCACCGACGACGGCTACCAGATCGCCTACTCCACCGACGTGGACGGCAACGAGATCTACACCTCCGACATGAAGAGCGAGGACAAGTACGCCGCCGCTCTGCAGGCTGCCCTGGGCTACTTCGAGGCTGCCGGTTACACCGTCGCGAACGGCCAGGTCACTGCCGCTCCCGCCGGTGCCAAGATGGAGTATCAGATCAACATCGGTGCTTCCGGCAACGGTGACCACCCCTCCTTCCAGACCTTGACCAACGCTTCCGCCGCTCTCAAGACCATCGGCTTCACCCTGACTGTCAACGATATGGCCAACGCTTCTGACCTGTTCGCTTCCTATCAGTCCGGCGCTGCCGAGGGCTGGGTCGCTGCCTGGCAGTCCACCAATGACCCCGATATGTACCAGCTGTACCACAGCCAGGGCGCTACCAACTACTACGCCATCAACGACACTGACCTGGACGAGCTGATCATGGCTGCCCGCGCGACCACTGACCAGGAGGCCCGCAAGGCCATGTACAAAGAGGCCATGGAGATCATCCTGGATTGGGGCGTCGAACTGCCCGTATACCAGCGCAGCGAGGCTACGATCTTCTCCACCGAGCGTGTCAACATCGACACCATCGCGAAGGATCAGACCCCGTACTGGACCTACAAGTCTGAGCTGAACAACCTCGAGCTGAACTAAGTTCAACTTACCGTTGTGAAACGCAGGTGACCGCCCGCCAAGGGCGGTTGCTTGCTGTATTGGACGAACCGAGGAAGGGGGGGAGCGGGCAGCCTGTGCGGGCGCATATAGAATGCGCCCCTACGAATGCGCTGCCCTGTAGGGGCTGGGCATGCCCGGCCCTCTGCCCGGCGGTAATCGCCATTCTTCCCCTATACCACTAATATGGTCGTCCCACTCCCACGCAGGGCGTCGTCCCTGCGTGGGATGGGGATGCCCACATTACGGCATTTCCCTGCAAAATAAACGCGGTTTAACCGTGCAAGGAAGGAACGAAAACTCTTGCGAAACTACATCATCAAGCGTGTCGCGCAGTCGGTACTGATCCTGTTCTGTGTCATGTTCATTATCTATGCGCTGATCCGCAGCCTGCCCAGCTCCTTTGCAGAGACAATGGCAATGCAGCTGGCTCAGGCCCCCGGCGCCAAGCCCTATGAGGAATGGCTTGCCCAGCTCAACGCTTCCTACGGCCTTGACCTGGACATCGTCCCCGGCTTCTTCACCTGGCTGAGCAAAGCCGTTGTCGGCAACTTCGGCGACAGCTGGAAGTGGAACGTGCCTGCCACCCAGAAATTCACCGAGGTCATCGGCCTGTCTGTCATCATGGGCGGCATCTCCTTTGTGCTGTCCCTCGTGATCGCCGTGCCCCTCGGCGTGCTGGCCGCCACTAAGCAGTACAGCCGCGCGGACTATGTCATCACCTCTGTGGCGCTGGTCGGTATTTCGCTGCCCACCTTCTTCTTTGCCACGCTGCTCAAGCTGTTCTTCTCGGTCAAGCTCGGCTGGTTCGACCTGTACGGCCTCGTCGGACGCGATTACGCCCAGCTGGATTCGATGGGCCAGTTCCTGGACAAGGCCAACCATCTGGTCCTGCCCATCGTCACGCTGGTCATTGTCTCCATCGGCGGTTACATGCGCTATACCCGCACGAACATGCTCGAGGTCCTGAACGCCGACTACATCCGCACGGCCCGCGCCAAGGGCCTGTCGGAGCGCACGGTCATCTATAAGCACGCCTTCCGCAACACGTTGATCCCGCTGGTCACGATCATCGGCGGCAGCCTGCCCGGCCTGTTCAGCGGCGCCCTCATCACCGAGACGCTGTTCTCCATCCCGGGCATCGGCTATATCTCCTACCAGTCCATGGTCGCGGGCGACATCCCGTTCACGATGTTCTACCTGTCCTTCATGGCGGTGCTGACGCTGGCCAGCAACCTGCTGACCGACATTCTGTACGGCGTGGTCGACCCGCGCGTGCGCATTTCTTAAAGAAAGGAGACTGCACACCCATGAGCGAAAATACGCAGAACCAGAACCCGAAGCAGGAGCAGTACTCCCTGAACGATGACCGCCGCGTCAAGGTCTTGTCCCCGGGCGCACTCGTCGCCAAGCGGTTCTTCCGCAACCGTCTGGCTGTCGTCGGCCTGTCCATTCTGGTGGCAATGTTCCTGTTCTCCTTCGTCGGCGGCCTTGTCAGCCCCTACGGCCAGGACGAGCAGTTCTTCACCTACACCCAGATGTCCAAGGAGTTTGTCGGCGTCACCCGCAACGACACGATGCGCTTCGTTGTGGCCGACGGCCAGAACTTCGGCTCCATCGCCCAGAGCAAGGCACTGGAGGCCGTCAAGAAGGGCAACACCGAGTTCAACTACAAGGACGTTGACTACACCATCGACATCCTGAGCGACGACTTCTACGTTGTCTACCAGGGCAGGGACATCATGGGCTACGCCAGCCGCGACCTCGTGAACGAGGCCGACGGTGCGCCGAAGTTCAGCTTCAACGTCAAGCTGGCCGCCTTGACCGCCATGACGGCAGGGGAGAAGGAGTTCACCGCCGACGGTGCGGACTACACTCTCGACGCGGATGGCAACATCCTCGCGGGCGGTGAGGAGCTGGGCTACGTCAGCCGCTTCGTCGTCTCCGCCGCCGATTCCAGCGTCGTCGTCACCCGTGACTTCAAGGATCGCCTCGAGGAAGCCATCGACGACAACGCCGCCAAGTTCAATTACACCGACGCCGAGGGCAACGAGGCCGAGTATGACATTGTCTACGACGCCTCCACCAAGGTCTGGAGCGTCAAGCAGATGACCGAGACCTACGTTTATGACCGCTACGCCGCCCCCAGCAAAGAGCACTGGCTCGGCACCGACACGAACGGTATGGACATGCTGACCCGCCTGATGTACGGCGGACGTGTCTCGCTGATCATCGGCTTCATCGTTGTTGTCATTGAAGCGTCCCTCGGCATCCTGATGGGCGGCATCTCCGGCTACTTCGGCGGCTGGATCGACAACATTATTATGCGTATCGTCGATGTTTTCTACTGCATCCCCTCGATGCCCGTCATCATCATCATCGGTGCGGCCATGGACGCGATGCGCGTCGATTCCTGGAAGCGCATGATGTACCTGATGCTGATCCTGGGCTTCCTCGGCTGGCCGAGCATTGCCCGTCTGGTTCGCGGCCAGATCCTGTCCCTGCGCGAGCAGGAGTTCATGCTGGCCACCGAGGCCTGCGGCATCAAGGTCTGGCACCGCATTTTCCGCCATCTGATCCCCAACGTCATCCCGCAGCTGATCGTCACCTGCACGATGGGCCTCGGCTCCACCATCCTGACCGAAGCCACGCTGTCCTTCCTGGGTCTGGGCGTCAAATACCCGTTTGCCTCTTGGGGCAACATCATCAACGACGTCAACAACGCCTACGTCATGACGAACTACCTGTTCATCTGGATCCCTGCCGGTGTCTGCCTGCTGCTCACCGTCCTGGGCTTCAACTTTGTGGGCGACGGTCTGCGCGATGCGTTTGACCCCAAGATGAAACGCTGATTGGAAGGAGAAACACACGATGGCTAAAAATCAGGACGGATACCTTTCCGCCAAAGAGTCGCGGCGTATCTCCAAGGAAAACCGCCGCATCACGGACCAGTACGAAAAGCGCCGCAAGCGCCGCAACGTGCCCGAGTCCGAGTACACGACCCAGATGAAGGACCCCGCCAACGCGGTGGAGTTCGATAACCTGCACACCTACTTCTTCACCGACACCGGCGTCGTCAAGAGCGTCGACGGCGTCTCGTTTGAAGTGCCCATCGGCAAGACCGTCGGCGTCGTCGGCGAGTCCGGCTGCGGCAAGTCTGTCACCAGCCTGTCCCTGATGCAGCTTTTGCAGCGCCCCCAGGGCCAGATCGTCGAGGGTGCCATCCGGCTGAACCTCGGCAATGACAAGGCCTACGACATTGCCAAGACCCCGGCGGACAAGATGCAGGGCCTGCGCGGCAACTATATCTCGATGATCTTCCAGGAGCCTATGACGAGCCTGAACCCGGTGTTCCGCATCGGTGCCCAGATCGACGAGGTCATCGCCCTGCACGAGGGCGAGGGCAAGACGAAGGAGGACATCAAGAAGCGCACCATCGAGATGCTCGAGATGGTCGGCATCGCCAACAGCGAGGGCGTCTACGCGATGTACCCCCATGAGCTGTCCGGCGGTATGCGCCAGCGCGTCATGATCGCCATTGCGCTGGCCTGTGAGCCGAAGCTGCTGATCGCCGACGAGCCGACCACCGCGCTGGACGTGACGATCCAGGCACAGATCCTGGAGCTGATGAACGACCTGCGCCACAAGCTGGGCATGTCCATCATCATGATCACCCACGACCTGGGCGTTGTGGCCCAGATGTGCGAGAAGATCGCCGTCATGTACGCCGGTCACATCGTCGAGTACGGCACGACGGACGAAATTTTCTACAACCCCAAGCATGAGTACACGAAGGGCCTTATCAACTCCATCCCGAAGCTGAACGCCGAGGAGAAGGAGCGTCTGGTGCCCATCGAGGGTCAGCCCGTTGACCTGCTGAACCCGCCCGCAGGCTGCCCGTTTGCGCCGCGCTGCAAGAGCTGCATGAAGGTCTGCCTGAACAAGATGCCGCCCAGAACCGAATTGAGCGACACCCACTACACCTATTGCTGGCTGCGCCAGAAGGAAGAATTTGAGAAGGGGGGCAAAGCCTGATGAGCGAGAATCTCGTTGAAGTAAAGCATCTGCAGCAGTATTTCCCCGCCGGCGGCATGGGCAAGAACAAGCAGTACGTTCAGGCCGTGGACGACGTGAGCTTTGCCATCCGCAAGGGCGAGACGCTGGGCCTGGTCGGTGAGTCCGGCTGCGGCAAGACCACGACGGGCCGCACCCTGCTGCGCCTGTATGAGCCTACCGACGGCACCATCATCTACGACGGCAAGGTCCTGTTTGACAAAAAGGAAAAGATCGCCGTTGATATGCTGCCCTACCGCCGCCGTATGCAGATCGTGTTCCAGGACCCCTACGCGAGCCTGGACCCCCGTATGACCATCGGCGACATCGTCGGCGAGGGCATCGACATCCACCACCTGTGCGCCAACGCCAAGGAGCGCCATGACAAGATCATCTCCCTGCTCGAGCGCGTCGGCCTGAACAGTGAGCACGCCAACCGCTACCCGCACGAGTTCTCCGGCGGTCAGCGCCAGCGCGTCGGCATCGCCCGCGCCCTGGCTGTGGACCCCGAGTTCATCGTCTGCGACGAGCCGGTCTCCGCGCTGGACGTTTCGATCCAGGCGCAGGTCGTCAACATGTTTGAGGACCTGCAGCAGGAGATGGGGCTGACCTACCTGTTCATCGCCCACGACCTGAGCGTTGTCAAGCACATTTCCAACCGCATCGGCGTTATGTACCTGGGCAAGATGGTGGAGCTGGCCGACAGCTTTGAGCTGATCGCCCACAGCGTCCACCCCTACACCCGCAGCCTGATCTCGGCCATTCCCGTGGCGGACCCCGTCACGGCCCGCCAGAGCCACCGTATCGTGCTGCAGGGCGATGTGCCCAGCCCGCTGAATCCGCCGAGCGGCTGCCGTTTCCGCACCCGCTGCCCCTACGCCGACGAGCGCTGCGCCGCCGAGGTGCCGGAGTTCAAGGAAGTGAGCAGCGGCCACTGGGCAGCGTGCCACCATCTGGACAAAGTAAAGTAATATAGGGGCGTAGCCGGGCGTGGCGGACGCTGTTTGTCCGCCCCTCGACTCCACCCGACATAAAAACTCATACTTATACAGGGCGGCTCACCGCAGCCGCCTTGTGCTTGACCCCAAAATGTGCGCGTGGGGCGAACATCCATCCGCAGGACATAGAACTGTACGCCGTAGAAATACAAAAGGACTTTCTATCAAAACAGTTACAAAAGTTACAGACCACTTGAAATTGCGGATTCAGAGTGGTAAAGTATAAATATTCATTCCGTTGGGGGCTTGTCTCCCGGGGGGATTGGGTATAAAGTACATTATATTTGGAGGGTATATTCATGAAGATGAAGAACATTGCTGCCGTGGCTATGGCCGGCTGCATGGCTGCTTCTCTGGCTGCGTGCGGCGGCTCTGCAAGCTCCGCTGCCACCGATGCCAGCAGCGCTGCATCCACTGAGGCTGCGACCAGCGAAGCCACCGAGGCTACCGGCACTTCCGCCAACGGTTTCACCGTCCAGCTCGGACCTAACCCCGAGACCCTGGACCCCGCGCTGAACAGCTCTATCGACGGTGCCAACACCATCATCACCACCTTTGAGCCGCTGCTGCTCATCGACGAGAACAACGAGGTTGTTCCCGGCCAGGCAGATCTGCCCGAGGTCTCCGAGGACGGCCTGACCTGGACCTTCACCATGAAGGACGGCCTGAAGTGGAGCGACGGCTCCGACCTGACTGCGAAGGACTTTGAGTACTCCTTCAAGCGTCTGGCCTGCCCCGACACCGCAGCCCCCTACGGTGAGACCGTTGTCGGCATGATCGACGGCTATAAGGATGCCATCGGCAACCCCGATGCAGACGGCAACACCACCACCGATCCCGACTGGGATGCCCTGAACGTCCATGCCAGCGAGGACGGCAAGACCCTGACCGTCCAGCTGTCCTATCCCTGCTCCTACTTCGATAAGCTCTGCGCCTTCGCGGCTATGAGCCCGGTGCAGCAGGCTACGGTTGAGGCCAACGGCGATGCCTGGTGCACGCAGCCCGACACCTTCGTCTGCAACGGCCCCTACATGATCAGCGATTGGGTCCCCTCCGAGCGTATTGTTCTGTCCAAGAACCCGAACTACAACGGCGGCTGGGATACCTCCAAGATCGTTTCCGACACCATCACCCTGCTCCTGCTCGAGGACTCCAGCGCTGCTTACGCCGCCTACAACAGCGGTGAGGCACAGCTCATCAAGGACGTCCCCACCGATGAGATCCCCAGCCTGACCAAGGCTGAGGACGGCGGCGACTTCTACGTTGACACCATCCTGGGCACCTACTACATCTCCCTGAACGATCAGAAGGAGCCGTTCACGGATGCCAAGGTCCGCAAGGCTCTGAGCCTGGCCATTGACCGTGACTACGTTGCCAACACCATCATGCAGGGCACCTACGAGCCCGCTTACAACTTCGTCGGCCCCGGCATCGTCGATGAGAGCGGCATGTTCTACGACAACGCCAACGGCGGCGAGCGCTACATCAGCGACGACTACGACGCCAACCTCGAGGAGGCCAAGAAGCTGATGGCCGATGCCGGTTACCCGAACGGCGAGGGCTTCCCCACCATCGAGTACAGCGCCAACGACGCCGGCTACCACATCCCCGTTGCTGAGTACGTCCAGCAGGCCTGGGGCGAGCTGGGCATCACCGTCAACATCAACAAGGTCGAGTGGGCCAGCTTCCTGCCGATGCGCCGTGCCGGTGACTACGACGTCAGCCGTAACGGCTGGGTCATGGACTACAACGATCCTTCCAACATGATCGAGCTGTTCACCACCACCAACGGCAACAACGATGGTAAGTACAGCAACCCCGAGTTCGATGCCGCCATCGAAGCCTCCAAGGTCGCCGATAAGAGCGTCCACTTCCAGAAGCTGCACGAGGCCGAGGACATCCTGATGGAGGATGCCGGTGCGATCCCCGTTGCTTACTACACCGACTTCTGGCTGCAGAGCCCCTCTCTGAAGGGCACCTGGCACAGCCCCTACGGCTACTGGTACCTGCAGTACGGTTATGTTGCGGAGTAATCCCCACATAAACCGCAAAACCGCATAATAAAAGGCATGACCTGTGAAAATGGGTCATGCCTTTTTATATGGTGGAGTTTTCGCCCGCAGGGCGAAAACAAAAATGCACTGTAGGGGCCGGGCATGCCCGGCCCGCAGCCTGGCGGCTGGCAGACGCTGACGGGAAAATTTGCAGGGGAGGGATTTATCCCTCCCGGGCCGTCTGCTGCCCAAAAACTTCTGTAGGGGCGAGCATTGCTCGCCCTTGCCCGTTTGTCTGGGAAAAAACTTGCCCGGAAAAGGCGTTGCTGCGCCAAGTTGGCGGGCGACCAATGGTCGCCCCTACCTATTCAATGCGATTGCCAATTCGTTACAAAACGGTAACATATCGTTGCCGAACTTGCAATCCTGTGTTGCGCGTACTATAATATTCGATGTTCGCCTGTCGCGGACAGGCAACGAGTGTAAGAAAGATCCATCAGGAGGATACAAGCAACATGAAGAACAAGAGAATCATCGCCGCGGCGATGGCTACCGGCATGGCAGTTTCTCTGGCTGCCTGCGGCGGTTCCGCAAGCACGACCGACACCACCGGCACTGCCGATACTGCCACCACCGAGGCTGCTGACGCCGCTACCGGCGAGGGCACCGGCTTCACCGTCCAGCTCGGCCCCAACCCCGAGACCCTGGACCCGGCCCTGAACGCTGCCGTCGACGGCGGCAACACCCTCATCACCATCGAGGAGCCCCTGCTCATCATCGACGAGAACAACGAAATCCAGCCCGGTCAGGCCGAGAGCTACGAAGTCAGCGATGACGGCTTGGTCTGGACCTTCCATCTGCGCGACGGCCTGAAGTGGAGCGACGGTTCCGACCTGACTGCGAAGGACTTCGAGTACAGCTTCAAGCGTCTGGCCTGCCCCGACACCGCCGCCCCCTACGCCGAGACGGTTGTCGGCATGATCGACGGCTATCAGGATGCCATCGGCAACCCCGATGCGGACGGCAACACCACCACCGATCCCGACTGGGACGCCCTGAATGTCGTTGCCAGCGAGGACGGTAAGGACCTGACCATCACCCTGAGCTATCCCTGCTCCTACTTTGACAAGCTGGCCGCTTTCGTCGCCACTTCACCCGTGCAGCAGGCCACCGTGGAGGCCAACGGCGACGCCTGGTGCACCGAGCCCGACACCTACGTCTGCAACGGCCCCTACATGATCACCGATTGGATCCCCTCCGAGCGTATTGTTCTGTCCAAGAACCCGAACTACGTCGGCGGCTGGGATTCCTCCAAGATCGTTTCCGACACCATCACCCTGCTTCTGCTCGAGGATTCCAGCGCTGCCTACGCCGCCTACAACAGCGGTGAGGCACAGCTCGTCAAGGACGTCCCCACCGATGAGATCCCCAGCCTGACCAGGGCCGAGGACGGCGGCGACTTCTATCTCGATGAGATCATGGGCACCTACTACATCTCCCTGAACGATCAGAAGGAGCCGTTCACCGACCCCAATGTCCGCAAGGCTCTGTCTCTGGCCATTGACCGCGACTACGTTGCCAGCACCATCATGCAGGGCATCTAC
>ERZ894251.1077-NODE-1077-length-10300-cov-7.486481_pt1 | contig 10300 bp, 6 predicted proteins | sample MGYA00380301_ERZ894251 | MGnify/ENA primary metagenome ERZ894251 (study PRJEB32331, sample SAMN06328418) | human gut metagenome | biome: human gut microbiome; feature: stool | host: Homo sapiens | collected 2014-02-13 ... | reverse complement strand
ATATTTCCCTACATAGGCGCCTTTTTGTGCTGTCCGCACAAGTTGGAGCGGTTCACCATGCAGCGGGGGCCTTTTTCAGCTTATAAAGCCCTTGCGCAACTTATTTGCGAGGGTTTTTGATGGCAGCCTGCGCGGCAGCCAGACGCGCAATGGGCACACGGAACGGAGAGCAGGAGACATAGTCCAGCCCAACGTTGTGGCAGAACTCGATGCTTGTGGGGTCGCCGCCGTGCTCGCCGCAGATGCCCAGGCCCAGGTTCGGACGGGTGGAACGGCCCAGCTTCGCAGCCATTTCCACCAGCTTGCCCACGCCCTTCTGGTCCAGATGCGCAAACGGGTCGTTCTCGTACACCTTGTTGTCATAGTAGTAGCTGAGGAACTTGCCGGCGTCGTCGCGGCTGAAGCCGAACGTCATCTGGGTAAGGTCGTTCGTGCCGAAGCTGAAGAATTCGGCCTCGGTAGCAATCTCATCCGCCGTCAGGGCAGCACGCGGAATCTCGATCATGGTGCCCACTTCATACTTCATGTCCACACCGGCGTCCGCGATGAGCTTATCGGCCGTCTTCACAACCACGTCCTTCACGAACTTCAGCTCTTTCACTTCGCCCACCAGGGGGATCATGATGTGCGGCACAATCTTCGCGCCCGTCTCTTTGCTGACGTTGATGGCAGCGTTAATCACGGCCGTGGTCTGCATCTCGGCAATCTCCGGGTAAGAGACAGCCAGGCGGCAGCCGCGGTGGCCCATCATCGGGTTGAACTCATGCAGGCTGGCAATGACGTTGTGCAGCTCTTCCACGCTGATGCCAAGGTCTTCGGCCAGCTCCACAATCTCGCTTTCCTTCTGCGGCAGGAACTCGTGCAGAGGCGGGTCGAGGTAGCGGATGGTCATGGGGCGCTCGCCCATCACTTTATACATGGCCTCAAAGTCGCCCTGCTGGTACGGCAGAATCTTGGCCAGCGCCGCCTTGCGGGCGTCGGCCGTCTTGGCCACAATCATCTCACGCACAGCCTTGATGCGGTCTGCCTCAAAGAACATGTGCTCGGTGCGGCACAGGCCAATGCCCTCGGCGCCGAAGTTCACAGCCTGCTGGGCGTCGTGGGGGTTATCGGCGTTGGTGAACACCTTCATCTGGCGGGCAGCGTCAGCCCACTTCATGAAACGCTCGAAATCGCCGGAGATGGAAGCCTCTGTGGTGGGGATGGCCTCGCCATAGATGTTGCCCGTAGAGCCATCGATGGAAATCCAGTCGCCCTCGTGGTAGGTTTTGCCGGCAAGGGTGAAGCACTTCTTGTCGTAATCCACCACAATCTCGCCGCAGCCAGACACGCAGCACGTGCCCATGCCGCGGGCTACCACGGCGGCGTGGCTGGTCATGCCGCCGCGCACCGTCAGGATGCCCTGCGCCACCTGCATGCCCTCAATGTCCTCGGGGCTCGTCTCCAGGCGCACCAGAATAACCTTCGGCATTTTGCCGCTCTCCACAGCCTCTTTGGCCTCATCGGCAGTAAACACCACCTGGCCGCAGGCAGCGCCCGGGCTGGCGGCAAGGCCCTTGCCAATCACTTCCGCGGCCTTCAGGGCAGCGGCGTCAAACTGCGGGTGCAGCAGGCTGTCCAGCTGCTTGGGCTCTACGCGAAGCACAGCTTCCTGCTCGGTAATCATGCCCTCGTCCACAAGGTCCACCGCAATCTTCAGCGCGGCGGCAGCCGTGCGCTTGCCGTTGCGCGTCTGAAGCATGAACAGCTTGCCGTTCTCGATGGTGAACTCCATGTCCTGCATATCGCGGTAATGGTTCTCCAGGCGCTGAGCGATCTGCGCGAACTGCTCGTACACTTCGGGCATTTCCTCTTTCAGCTTGGAGATTGGGCTGGGCGTACGGATGCCGGCCACCACGTCTTCGCCCTGGGCGTTGATGAGGTATTCGCCGAACAGCGCCTTCTCGCCCGTGGCAGGGTTGCGCGTGAAAGCCACGCCGGTGCCGGAACGGTTGCCAGAGTTGCCGAACGCCATGCACTGCACGTTCACAGCGGTGCCCCAGTCGTAGGGGATCTCGTTCATGCGGCGGTACACATTGGCGCGGGGGTTATCCCAAGAGCGGAACACGGCCTTCACAGCCTCAATCAGCTGCTCTTTCGGGTCGGAGGGGAAGTCTTTGCCCATCTTTTCCTTGTACAGGGCCTTGAACTTCACCACCAGTTCCTTCATGTCGTCGGCATCCAGCTCCACGTCCTGCGTGACGCCTTTGGCCTCTTTCATCTCGTCGATGATCTTCTCGAAGTCGGATTTGGACATCTCCATCACAACGTCAGAGAACATCTGCACGAAACGGCGGTAGGAATCGTAAGCAAAGCGGGGGTTGTTCGTCAGCTTCGCAAGGCCCTCTACGGCCTCATCGTTCAGGCCCAGGTTCAGGATGGTGTCCATCATGCCGGGCATGGAAGCGCGCGCGCCAGAGCGCACAGATACCAGCAGGGGGTTGTTCACATCGCCGAACTTCTTGCCGGCAATTTCCTCCAGCTTGCCGATGTACTCGTAGATGTCGGCCATAATCTCTTCGTTGATCTGGCGGCCATCGTTGTAGTACTGCGTGCAGGCCTCGGTGGAAATGGTGAAGCCCTGGGGCACAGGCATGCCGGCGTTGGTCATCTCGGCCAGGTTTGCACCCTTGCCGCCGAGGATCTCGCGCATGTCCTTGTTGCCCTCGCTGAACAGGTACAGGTATTTCTTCTTGCTCAAGTTTCTCTACCTCCAAAATTGTACTTCCGGCACGCTTTGCCCTGCCGCGAAACGTGCCCTTGTATGTCAGAACTTTTCCGCCTCTTTTTTAGAAAAATACGGAAAAGGCCATGGACAGCTTTATTATATCAGAGTTGTTTTCTCTTTTCCACAACAAAAACCCGAAAATTTAGGGATTTTTCTGGTTTTTTTCGCCTGTGCGCGCCCGCGCGCTTGCAAAATGCCGGTTTTCCGCTACAATAAAAAAGGGCCCGGCATAACGCCGGGCCCCTATCAAACCAGAAACCGGAGAATACAAGCCATGTTTTTTGCAAAAAAAGCTGCGGTGGAATATATTGTAGCCGGCCTTGGCAACCCCGGAAAAAAGTATGATGGCACGCGCCATAACACCGGCTTTGCCGCGCTGGACCACCTTGCGCAGCAGTGGGGCGCCCAGGTGACGAAGGCCAAATTTGACGCGCTGGTAGGCACCGCCAGCGTGGAGGGGGCGAAGGTGCTGCTGCTGAAACCGCAGACCTTTATGAATTTATCCGGTGTTGCCGTGCAGAAAGCTGCCGATTTTTACAAGGTGCCCGCGCAGCATGTTATCGTGCTGTTTGACGACATTTCCCTTGCGCCCGGCAAGCTGCGTGTGCGGCCTGCCGGTTCTGCGGGCGGGCACAACGGCATCAAAAGCATCATTTCGGCCCTGGGGCAGGAATTTCCCCGCGTAAAAATTGGCGTGGGCGAGCGCCCCAGGCCGGAATACGACCTGGCAGACTGGGTGCTGAGCCGCTTTACCGCACAGGAGTGGGCCGCAGTTACAGCGCGCTTTGACGATGTGTGCAACGCCGTGTCGATGATTATGAAAGGGCAGCTTTCCGCTGCACAGAACAAGTATAATGGCTAAAAAGAACAACAGCAAAAAAGAAGCCCCTGCCGCCTGCGAGCTTGCCGCTTTGAAAAAGCGGTATGCCGTGCGCGCCGCCGCCGGCCTTTGTTCAGGCGCCGCGCTGGCGGCCTTGTATGTTTGCTCCCGCTCTGGCTTTGCCGCCCTGGCCGTTCCCTTTGCCGCCGCGGCACTGTGCATAGGGCTGTGGGCACTGTTTGCACGGCTGGTGCTGTGCCGCATGCCGCCCCTGCTGCACAAACAGTTCACCCAGCCCATTCTGTGGGCGCTGAGCGTGCCCGCATGGCTGGGAAGCGCCTGCCTGCTGCTGATGCTGCCGGTCTCCTTTTCCGGCGAGGCCGAAGAGGCAGTTGCCCTCAGCATCATGCTGCTGGAGGCTGTGCTGCTTGCCCCGGCGGCCGCGCTGGCGGCGCTTGTGCTGGGCGTGCTTGCCGTGGTAAAGGCCGCCAGGCACCTTGCCAGTGCGCAGGGCACCCGCGCTTACACAGAGCTGCCCCTTGCCGTCAGTATCATCGCCCTGTTTGGCACTGTGGCGATGGTTGGCTTTGGCGCATGGAGCATTTTGCATTGAACCCCGGGAAGGAGGCGCCGCCATGCTGACACAGCCGCTGCGGCAAACAGCTGAATATCAAAGCCTTCTGGCCGCTGTGGCAGGGCCTGTGCCCGCCGCTGCGGCCCTGTTCGGCCTGCCGCCCACCGCGCGCGCGCAGGTGCTGGCCGCCCTGTGCGAGGACACCGGGCGCCCCGCGCTGGTGATTTGCGCGGGCGAGGCGGATGCCGTGCGGTTTGCCGCGGATGCCACGGCCTTCGGGCAGCGGGCCGAGGCCTTTCCCGCGCGGGATTTCACCTTCCGCTCTGTAGAGGGGCAAAGCCATGAATATGAATACCGCCGCCTTGCCGTTTTGGGCAATGTGGTGGGCGGCCGCACCAATATAGTGTGCGCGGGCACTGAGGCCTTTTTGCAATACACCGTGCCCAAAGCGGATTTCTGCGAAAACACCATGACCATCCGCGCGGGGATGGCGCTTTCCATGAACAGCCTTACCCAGCGGCTGTTCAGCGCCGGCTACCAGCGGCGCTTTCAGGTAGAGGGGCCCGGCCAGTTCGCCGTGCGCGGCGGCATTGTAGACCTGTATGCCCCCGATATGCCAAAGCCATGCCGCATTGAGTTCTGGGGCGACGAGGTGGACAACATCCGCACGTTCGACCTTGTCAGCCAGCGCCGTGAAGGCGCGGTGAAAAAAATCTATCTTTCGCCTGCGCGCGAGGTGCTGTTTGGCGACACGGCCGAGACGGCCGCGCGCCTGCGCGCCGCCATAGGCAGGGCAAAGGGGCCGCGGCGCGCGGCAATGGAGCATGCCGCTGCGGCAGACCTTGCCGCGCTGGACGCGGGCACCATGCCCTGCGCGCTGGATAAATACCTGGGCCTGCGCTATGAAAAGCCCGCGCTGGTGCTGGAATATTTGGAGCACCCGCTTGTGTTCTTTTCAGAACCCAGCGCCATCCGCGAGGCGGCGCGCGCCCTGGCGTTCCGCTTTGGCGAAGAGATGAAAGGCCTGCTGGAAGAGGGCGTGCTGTGCGCCGGGCTGGATAAATTTTACGAGGATGGCGCCGCGCTGTGGCAGGCGGCCGGGAAACACAGCGCCGTGCTGTGCGAAAATTTTGCCCGCACTGTGCCGGACGTGCGCCTTACCGCCACGGTGAACATGCCCGCGCATGCACTGCCGCCATGGGCGGGCGAAGTGCGCGCGCTGGCGGAAGAGCTGGAACCCCTGCTGGCCCAGAAATATGCCGTGTGCGTGCTGGCCGGCACCAGGCGCGCGGGCGAGGCCCTCGCGCGGGACCTTGCGCGCGCAGGCCTCTCTGCCGCCTTTTATGCAAAACTTCCGCAGGCCTGCCCGCCGGGGCATGTGGCCGTGGCGGCAGGCAGCGTGACGGCGGGCGCGGAATATCCGTTTGCCCGCTTTGCCCTGTTCACTGCGCGCCAGGGTGCGGCCGCGGCGCCCCAAAAGGCGAAAAGCGCGCGCAGAAAGGGGCTTTCCAGCCTGTCGGATATCAAGCCCGGCGACTATGTGGTGCATCAAAACCACGGCATTGGCGTTTATACGGGCATCCGCAGGCTGGACCTGCAGGGCGTTGTCAAAGATTATTTAAAAATCGAATACGACAAGGGCGACAGCCTGTATGTGCCCGTGACGCAGCTGGACATTGTCAGCCGCTATACCGCACCGGGCGACGGCGAGCGCGTAAAGCTGGCCAAGCTGGGCGGCGACGCATGGGCCAAAACCAAAACGCGCGTGCGCAAGGCCACGCAGGAAATGGCCAAAGAGCTGATTGAGCTTTACGCCCGGCGCCAGCAGGCCGCGGGGTTTGCCTTCCCCGCTGACGGCGATTGGCAGCGGGATTTTGAAACGCGCTTTGAATACGACGAGACAGACGACCAGCTTGCCTGTGCGGCCGAGATTAAAAAGGATATGGAGCGCCCCCACCCCATGGACCGCCTTCTGTGCGGCGACGTGGGCGTGGGCAAAACGGAAGTGGCCCTGCGCGCGGCTTTCAAATGCATCATGGGGGGCAAGCAATGCGCCATTCTGGTGCCCACCACCATCCTTGCCTGGCAGCACTACCAGACGGCCGCCGCGCGCATGCAGGCTTTCCCGGTCAAGATGGGGCTGTTATCCCGCTTTGCCACGCAAAAGCAGATGCGCGCCACCCTGCGCGGCCTTGCGGACGGCACGGTAGACCTTGTTGTGGGCACACACCGCCTTTTGCAAAAGGATGTGAAATTCAAAGACCTTGGCCTTGTCATTGTGGACGAAGAACAGCGCTTTGGCGTAAAGCACAAGGAAAAGCTGAAAGAGGCGTTTTTGGACGTGGATATGCTGACGCTTTCTGCCACGCCCATCCCGCGCACACTGAGCATGGCCATGAGCGGCCTGCGCGACATGAGCACCATTGAGCAGCCGCCGGTAGAGCGCCGCCCGGTGGAGACCTATGTGATGGAATATGACGACGGCCTTGTGGCCGAGGCCCTGCGGCGCGAGCTGGACCGCGGCGGCCAGGCCTATTATATTCACAACCGCATTGACACCATTGAACAGTGCGCCGCCCATGTGGCGCAGATGTGCCCGGGCGCGCGCATTGCCACCGCGCACGGCCGCATGGACGAGGCCTCGCTTTCCCGCGTGTGGCAGCAGCTGCTGGACGGCGAAGTGGATATTCTTGTGTGCACAACGCTTATCGAGACAGGCGTGGACGTGCGCAACTGCAACACCCTCATCATTGAGGACGCCGACCGCATGGGCCTTGCACAGCTTTATCAAATTCGCGGGCGCGTGGGCCGCTCGGGGCGCAAGGCGTATGCCTATTTCACCTTCCGGCGCGATAAAGTGCTGACGGATGTGGCCTCAAAGCGGCTTTCCGCCATACGGGAGTTCACCAGCTTCGGCTCCGGCTTCCGCATTGCCATGCGCGATCTGCAGATACGCGGCGCGGGCAACCTGTTGGGCCAAAGCCAGCACGGCCATATGGAGGCCGTGGGCTATGACATGTATATGAAGCTGCTGAACCAGGCCATTGCCGCCGAAAAGGGCGAGGCGCCCGCGCCGGACAAGACGGAATGCCTCATTGACATCACCGTGGACGCCTACATTCCCGAAAGTTATATTCAGGATGCGGCGGGGCGCATTGAGGCCTATAAGCGCATCGCAGCCGTGGCCGCGCGCGAGGACGCAGACGATGTGCTGGACGAATTGCGCGACCGCTACGGCAAAGTGCCCGCCAGTGTGGCCGGCCTGGTGGACATCAGCCTGGCCCGCGTGCTGGCTGCACAGCTTGGCATCTATGAGGTGACGCAAAAGCGCGATGACCTTATTCTGTATTCGGACGCGCTGGACCTTGCCGCCGTCAAGCGCCTGCTGCGCGGCACCGCGCGGCGCATGATGGTGAACGCCTCGGCAAAGCCATACCTCTCGGTGCGGGTAGAGCCCGGCGAAAAGCCGCTGGATGTGCTTGGGGAAGCGCTGGCGCACCTGGAGGCCGCAAAGACAATTTCTTGCGAAGAACTGTGAAAAGTCGTATAATCAAAAAGTATTTTTGAAATGCAAAGGCGGCCCGCCCCGCCTTCTGCAAGTTCGGAGGGTCAATATCTTGAAACTGAAACGCCTGTTGTGTGCGGCAAGCTGCGCCGCGTTTTGCCTTTCCCTTGCCGGGTGCGTCATCTCTGCGCCGCAAACCGTCCTCACGGTGGACGGCGAGGCCATTCCGGCGGGGCTGTATCTCTCTTATCAGTACAGCGCCTACACCGAAGCTGCCTCGCAGCTTTCCTCCAACGAAACACTGGAGGACGCCACCATTGACGGCGTGCCTGCCGACGAGTGGGTGCACAACCGCACCATAGAGCTTATTCGCCAGCACGTCTATGTAGAGCGCGCCTTTGAAGAGCAGGGCCTCACCATCCCGGAGGCCGAGGCCGCCAGCGCGCAGAGCACGGCGGACCAGTATTACGATGAAAACGAAGACCTGATTGCGGCAAACGGCATTGGCAAAGAAAGCTACCGTACCTTTTATATGAGCCAGGTAAAGTACAATGCCCTGCTGCAGGCCTACCTGGAAGAGCACCGCAGCGAAGTAACGGTGGATGAGGCCAAGGAATACATGGACACCACCTATGCCCACATCATGCAGCTTACCCTGCCCAGCACGGATGCCTCTTACCAGCTGCTGGATGAAGACGCCGCTGCCGCCCTGATGGAGGCGGCCAACAATGCCATCGCCCAAATGGAGGACGAGGGCGCCACGCTGGACGAAGTGGCGGACGATGTGCTGCAGGAGGTGCTGCCCCTGTCTGGGCGGGAGTACACCGACAGCTCTGTGTCGGAATACCTCAGCGAGCGCTATGTGTCTGAGAACAGCACCTTGTACGGCAACGATTTTTCGCTTGCCATGCTGGCCGCCGAGGTAGGCAGCTGCGGGCTGTACACCGCCTCTACCTCGCCTCTTCTGTATGAAAAACTGCCCAATTACGAGACAGACCAGCAGTTTGAAGAGGAACATTTTGCCGCAATGGCAGACGAAATCAACGCCAGGGCCTTTGAAGAGGAAGTAGACGAAAAGGCCGGGGCCCTTTCCCTGGAGGAAGACGCCGCTGCCGTGCGCACCTATTCCGTGTATAATATCAAGACAGAAGTGTGAGCCCGCGCGCCCCGCCGCATCGGCGGGGCGCCGTTTCTTACCCGGCATGCTCACGCAAAAGAGGTTTTTATGCAGACATTGTATATCACCGACCTGGACGGCACACTGCTTGGGGCGGACGGGCGCGTCTCTGCCGAAAGCGTGCGCATTCTGGCGCCCATGCTGCGGCGGGGGCTGCCCCTCACCGTGGCCACGGCCCGCTCGCCCGCCACGGTGGTGCAGCTTTTGCAGGCCCTGCCCATCACGCTGCCGGCCGTGCTGATGACAGGCACTATTTTATACGACCTGCCCGCCCGCCGCACCATTGGCACCCAGTGCCTTTCTGCACAAAGCGTTGCCGCCATGTGCGGCGTGCTGCGGCGCGAAGGGGCCGAAGCGCTGGCCTACAGTGCAAAGGGCGGCCAGCTGTATGTGTATTACAAACAGGTGTGCTGCCCCTTTGAAGAGGCCTTTATTGCTCAGCGCCGCGGCACGCCCTATAAGCTGTTCCGGCAGGTGCCGGAATACGAGGCGGCGCTGGCCGGCGGCGACACGCTGATGTTCCTGTTCTGTGTGCCAACGCTGCAGCGGGCGGAATATCTGTTCCGCGCGCTGGACGAGGTGCCGGGCATTGTGAAATACTTTTACCCGGACGAATATGCCCGCGGCGGTTATCTGCTGGAGGTATACCCCGCCGGCGCATCGAAAGCAACCGCCATTGAAAAGGTAAAGGCCATGACGGGCGCCGCCGACATTGTGAGCTTTGGCGACAACATCAACGACCTGCCCATGTTTGCCGCCAGCCGCATCAGCTGCGCGGTGGCAAACGCCGCGCCCGAGGTGCGCCGGGCCGCAAGCTGCGTCATCGGCCACCACGACGAAGCCGCCGTGGCGCGCTGGCTGTGCGAGCATGCCGTGTTCTGATATTTGCCAGGGAGGGAAAAGCCATGCAGGAGATTGCACAGCCTTTGCTGCGCTGGTTTGATGAAAACAAGCGCAGCCTGCCCTTCCGCGCGCACAAAACGCCCTACCGGGTGTGGGTGAGCGAGGTGATGCTGCAGCAGACGCGTGTGGCGGCTGTGCTGCCGTATTACGAGCGCTTCATGCGCGAGCTGCCCACCGTGCAGGCCCTTGCCGCCTGCCCGCCGGAAAAGCTGGCCAAGCTTTGGGAGGGCCTGGGCTATTACAGCCGGGCGCGCAACCTGCAAAGGGCGGCGCAGGCCGTGGTGGAACAATACGGCGGCGAGCTGCCCGCCAGTTACGAAGCGCTTCGCGCATTGCCGGGCATTGGCGATTACACCGCCGGGGCTGTGGCAAGCCTTGCATTTGGCCTGCCGTACGCCGCGGTGGACGGCAATGTGCTGCGTGTGTGGAGCAGGCTGCACGCCGATGACGCAGATATTTCAGCCCCCGCCACAAAGCGCCGCATGGCTGCCGAGGTGCAGGCGGCCCAGCCGGCGCAGCGCCCGGGCGACTTCAACGAGGCCCTGATGGAGCTG
>ERZ894251.1069-NODE-1069-length-10390-cov-7.725109_pt1 | contig 10390 bp, 9 predicted proteins | sample MGYA00380301_ERZ894251 | MGnify/ENA primary metagenome ERZ894251 (study PRJEB32331, sample SAMN06328418) | human gut metagenome | biome: human gut microbiome; feature: stool | host: Homo sapiens | collected 2014-02-13 ... | reverse complement strand
GGCGCAGAACCGCTGTCGTCGCCCGCAGCGGGCGCAGAACCGCTGTCGTCGCCCGTGGTGAGCACAACGCCGCTGTCATCGCCCGTGGAAAGGCCGCCCGGGCCCTGCGCCGCCGCGGCAGGCGACAGCATGCTCATACACAGGCACAGGCACAACAGTGCCGCGATCCAACGTTGTTTCATATCCGGTCCCCTTTGCTGTTCCGGCCGCCAGCTTCTTTTCCCGGGAAGGGGGGCCCTTCCCGGGAAAATGGGCCGCGGCCCATTTCAGGTGAAAGGCCGGCACGCGCGCACAGCGCGGCGCTGTGCCGGCATATATTCTGTCACAAGCCAGTATACCATAAAGCAAAAAATTTTTCCATTACCCATTTTGAGGGGCAAACCGGGCATGCACAGCCTGCCGCGCCTGCGCCCAAAAGGGTGTGCGCAGGCATTAAATTTGAAAAAAACCACGCATTTTCGCCATTTTTTCGCGCCGGCGCACGCGTGCGGCGCGAACACATGTAAAAAAGCGATCTGTTCGTTTTCACGAACAGCGCCCTGGCCCCGCACAAAGCCGAACCGGGCGCGCAAAGCGCGGGGCCGGCGCAAAAAACAGGGCCGGAAACTTCCGGCCCTGTGCGCGCGGCCCGCGCCCCGGGCTGCGGCGAAAAAAGCGCAAAAAGGGCGGGCCGGCCCGGCGGCCTGCCCTGCCCCTTTGAAACGGGTGATGCGCCAAAATTTTACGGTGGAACCGCCGTTTTCTTTCAGCGCCCCGGCTTTGCGCCGCCCCTTCGCTTTTGTTCCGGCGCGGGCCGCTTATTCCGTGGGCCAGGCGCCAGCGTCCTGCGCCAGCACGTCCGTGGCTTGTTCGGCCGCCACTTCGCTGGCGGGCGCCTCGGTGCCGGCCCCAGCCGTCTGGGGCTGCGAGGCGCTTTGTGCCGTGCTGTTTGTGCCAAACAGGGCGGCCGCCTCTTTTTCCTGCTGCGTCAGCGCGGCGCTGCTTTGGGCGGGCACCAGGGCCTTCACTTCACCGGACGGCTTTTCCAGCAGATAGGCGCCCTTGGGCTCGTTTTTATACACCAGCACCACCGCATAGGTTTTTTTGGTGTCATCGCACAGCGCCGGCACGGGCACCGTCCATTTGTCCACCTGCTTGCCCTTGCATTTTTCCAAAGTGAGGCCGCTTTGCTGCACCACGGCGTGAAAGGCCTCAAAGCTTTCGTCCCATTTGCGGGGCACCTTCACCGCCATCACTTCGGCGCTGGTGGGGTCTACCTCCACGCCATAGCCTGCCAGAAAACTGGCAATATCCTGCGAGCCGGTAATCTGCTGGGTGAGGGCCGCATTCGCCGGTGTGCTCTGCGCCCTGTTCCATGCAATGCCCGCGGCCGCCGCCCCCACAATGGCTGCACCGCACAGGCACACCGCAGCCAGGCGGCGCAGGCCGCCTTTTCGGAATGTGAATACAAACATGGTACGATTTCCCCTTTCCCCTGTTGCGCCTTGGCGCGGCGTTCCGTGCCGGGCATTTTTGCTAATATCTATGAGGGCAGGGCCCTGTTTATACATGCCGCCGCGGGAAAGACCCGCCGGGCAGCAAAAAAACGGCAAATTGCGGCGCGCACTTGCAATGGCGCGGCACTGCTTTTATAATGGGGAAGGATTCCCGCTGGCTTTCGCGCGGCGTGCCTTTGGCCCTGGCCGCGCGCTTTCAGGCCCGGGGCAGCAGAGACGCGGGCGCCCGCCGCCCGCCGCATGGCAAAGGAGGGGCGCGCATGGTTTTGTGCGTGGACGCAGGCAATACAAACATTGTGCTGGGCGGTTACCTGGGGGGCAGGCTGGTGTTTCTCTCCCGCATTGCCACCCAGCCCGCGCTACAGGCAGACCAATACGCCCTTCAAATAGAGGGTGTGCTGGCGCTGCACGGCGCGGCAAAGCCGCAGGGGGCAATTCTCTCCAGCGTGGTGCCGCCGGTGACGGGCGCTTTGTGCGGCGCTTTGCAGCTTTTGTGCGGCGCGCCGCCGCTGGTGCTAAGCCGCGCGCTGTGCCCCGAGGTGCCCATATGCATTTACCAGCCGGACGAGCTGGGGGCAGACCTGCTGGCCGGGGCCGTTGCCGCGCGGGCGCGCTGCCGCATGCCCGCCGTTGTCATTGACATGGGCACGGCCACCAAGCTGACGGCGCTGGACGCCGCAGGCGCCGTGCAGGGGGTGAGCATTCTGCCCGGCATGATGGTAAGCCTGAACGCGCTGATTTCCGGCGCAAGCCAACTTTCCGCCGTGGCCACGCAGGCCCCGGCGCACGCCATTGGCAAGAACACGGCCGAAAGCATCCAAAGCGGCATTGTGCTGGGCACGGCAGACCTGCTGGACGGCATGCTGGCCCGCTTTGAGGCCGAGCTGGGCGGCCCGGCGGACGTGGTGGCCACAGGCGGCCTGGCCGGGCTGGTGGTGCCGCACTGCCGGCGCAGCATCCCCGTGGTGCCGCACCTGCTGCTGGACGGCCTGTACGAGGTGTACCACCGCAACACGGCACAGGCATAAGCAACCGGCCGGCGCTTTCTGCCGCAAACACTTTGCATAGAAAAAGCCCCTGTATGGCTATGCTGCCATACAGGGGTTTTATTTTATCGTGAGGAGTATTTGCTGCCGGCCAGGGGCAGGGCTTAGTGCCCGCGCCCGGCGCCGCCGCCGCGGAAGCTGCCGCCACCGCCGCCGCGGAAGCCGCCGCCACCACCAAACGAACCGCCGCCGCCACCGCGGAACCCGCCGCCAAAGCCGCCAAAACCGCCGAAGCCACCGCCAAAGGGCCCGCCCGGGCCATCAAACGGGCCGCGTGGAGGCCTTGGCGGGCGCGGAGGCCGCCTGCGGCGCGAGCCGCGCAAAGCGCTGCCCACAAACAGAAAATCGGCGCCGGGGTTGCGGCGGTAGTAGGGGTCGTAAGTATAGCGCCGCCGTGGGCGCGCCGCACTGGACACCACGCCAATCAGCACAATTACCACCACCAGAAACACAAGCAGGCCCACAAGGGTAACCACGCCAAAGCCGGCGCTCTCTTCGGGCTGTGGCTGCGGCTGTGCGGCCACGGCCCCGCCGCCCTGCACCGTGCCTGTGCTGCCGGTGACGCCGTAAATGGCGCACACCTCATTGTAAAGGGCGGTGAAGGTTTTTTGCACCCCGGCGTCATAGTCGCCCACGGCAAAATCGGGCTCCAGGCTCTCGCTCAAAATACGGCTGAGCGTGGAGGTGGGAAGCGAGCTCTCCAGCCCGGAACCCTGGATGCACTGGTAGTCTTCATCCCCAATGGAAAGCAGCAACAGCACGCCGTTGTTTTGCGAAGCCGAGCCAATGCCCCAGCTGTTGGCCAGCTCATAGGCATATTCCTCTGTGGTCATGCGGCCGGTGCTTTGCACCGTCACCACCACAATTTGCGCGCCGCTGGCATTATACAAAATGTCGTTTTTGCTTACAATATCACTTTCTGTTGATTCCGAAAGGACATCTGCGCCGTCATAGACATAAAAGTCTGATGTGGGGGTGATATCCACCTCGGCAAATGCGGGAAACATGGCCACTGCCGCCGCCAGCAACACGGCCAGCGCCGCCGCCTTTTTCAGAAAAAAGCGCTTCATTTTGCGCCCCCTCTCCTGTTTTGTGCACCGCTTCAGGCCATGGCCTGGGCGTCCACCCCGGCCAACCTTGCCAGAAGCGAGGCCGGAAAGCCCTCTATTGTATCCTGTACGGCCTGGGCATAGGTGTTATATTTCTCCATGGAATGCGAGAGGATGTCGGTGCGGCTGACGAACTCGCTCCACGCAAGCTGGGCGGCGCTTTTCTGCGGGTCCCGCGCGGCCTGAGGCAGTGCATTGTACACAATGCCCACCGCCGTCTCCAGCTTGGTGCCCGCCGTATACTTTTCCGCCGGGGTGGCGGCCGCCTGGCTTTCGGCCAGCGCGCTGGCGGCCGCCTGCACCTTGGCGTCGTCCTCGCCCAGCTCTTGCCCGGCAATGCCCAGAATGGTCTGGGCGGCTGTCTCCCGCGCGGTAAAGTCGGCCGCCATGTTCTGGTTGTAATAATCCAGCGCCGTGCCAGCCACACCGCGCACCTTGGCCGTGCCAATGCCCAGCACGCCCACCAGCACGGCCAGCACCAGCACCAGGCAGGCTAGGGGGCGGTTTTCTTTCCAGGTGGTTTTGTTCTCCATTGCTTCATGCTCCTTTTTTGGGGCGCTGTCATTTCGCCATCTCAAGCAGCTTTGCCTTCAGCTCGCCCTCAATGCGCCCCAGCTCGGCCTCGGCAGCCACGCGCTTGGCGCGGCCCTCGGTTTGAATCTTCACCACTTCGTCCAGCGTTTCAATCAGGCTGCGGTTGGTCTGCTGCAGGGTCTCAATGTCCACAATGCCGCGCTCCGATTCCTTCGCCGCCTCAATGGTGCCCTGCTTGAGGGCTGCGGCGTTTTTCTTCAACAGCTCGTTGGTCATGTCTGTCACGGCGCGCTGCGCGTCAATGGCCTGCTGGGAATGGGCAAGCCCCAGCGCCAGCACCATCTGGCTTTTCCACAAGGGGATGGTGTTCACAATGGACGTCTGAATCTTTTCCGCCATCATCGTGTCGTTGGACTGGATAAGGCGGATCTGCGGCGACATCTGCACCGAGATGTTGCGCGTCAGCTCCAGGTCATACAGTTTCTTTTCAAAGCGGGTGCACTGATCCTCCAGGTCCTTCGCGGCCTGGGCGTCCTCGGGCAGGCCGCTTTTCTGCGCCTTTTCCACCAGTTTGGGCAGGTCTTCCGCGCGCACCTGCTCCAGCTTTTTCTTGCCCGCAATGATGTACATGGTGAGCTCTTTGAAATACACCAGGTTGCGCTCGTACATGGTGTCCAGCATCGAGATATCTTTCAGCAGCTGCACCTGGTGATCCTGCAGCATGCTTTCAATTTTATCCACATTCGTCTCTGCCTTCGAATAGCGCAGCTTCAGCTCTTCCACCTGGTTGCCCGCTTTTTTGAACCAGCCGAAGATGCCCTTGGGCTGTTCGGCCGTGGCGTCAAATCCCTTCAGCTCGGTGATGAGGCCGGTGACCATGTCGCCCACCTCGCCCAGGTCTTTCGTGCGGATATTCTCCAGCGCAGAGGTGGAAAAATCCGCCACCTTTTTCTGGCTGGCCGCGCCGTATTGCAAAATCTGGGTAGAGTTGGAAAGGTCTATCTTTTTTGCAAAGTCTTCCACCTGCTGCTTTTCCTCGGGCGAAAGGCCGCTCTCCTCCGCCATGGCGTCTGCGTCAAGGGGCTTGGGCGCCTCGGCGGGCTGTTCCGCCTGTTGTTCGGGGGCGGCGTCCAGCGTCAGGCCCGGGGCGGCAGGCGCCTGCTGTTCCAGCGTCAGGCTGGGGGCGGCGGGCTCGTCAAGCGTCAGGTTGGGGGTGGTGTTATCTGTCATGATGCATCGGTTCCTTTCTCGAATTTTTAAAAACCGGCCGCCGGGCGCGCCCGGGCGGCACCTTCTATGTGTGGGCTTGCCTGTTCTGCCTCAAAGCGTCAGCGTGGGGCCGTCCTCGTTTTGGGCGCCCAGGTCTGCCGCCGTGCCGGCCAGCCGGGCCTTCAGCCCTTCGTCTACCAGGCCATCGCCGCGCGCAATGCCGTCCAGCACCTTCAAATCGGTGCTCACGTCCAGCACTTCGCCCGAAAACAGCGCATCCAGCTGGCTTTCAAAGGCCGCGGCAATGGTGTTTGCGTTCTTTTTCACCTCGGCCATCAGGGCCTGCGCGTTCTGCCCCTGCGCGCCAGAGGCGTCCAGCTTTGCATAGGTGGTAAGCACCTTCACCGCCGTGGGCAGGTAATAAGCCGTAAACTTGCGAATGTTCTTTCCCTTGGCCGGCGCCTTGGCCACCTCGGCCAAAATGGCGCGGCCCGCCTGCTCCATCCGGGCCATGGCGGCCGAAAGCCCGGCGTCCTCAATGGCCTCGTTCAGGCGGGCAATGGCGTCCACGTTTTCCTGTGCTTCCCGCAACATCTCATCCACAGCCTGCTCGCCCGTGGCATATACGGCGGCCGGTGCATCCACCAGCACCGTGCGCGGCGGAAACAGCTTTTGCCCCAGCACATAGGCTGCTGCGGCAATGAGGGCCGCGGCGGCCAGCGCCCACAGCCGATAGATGGGCAGCGCCAGCGCGCACAGCAGAAATGCGCCTGCGGCAAGGTAAATGGGCAGCGCAGAGGGCACCTTTTTTTCCACCTTTGCGCCATGCGAGTTTTGCTTCATGTTCTGTTCCCGTCCCTTTCCTGATGCGTGCCCCCGCAAGGGGCCGCCTTATGCGAACGCGCCCTTCCCCGCGGGGAAAGGCGCGCAGCCAAGCGCCCCCGGCCGCGCGGCACTGTGCCGCGCCCCATGCGGGCGTGCGGTATCATTCGTTTGCCACAGGCTCTTCGGCAGTGCCCTCGCCTGTAATGCCCGTCACGGAAAATTTGCCCGAAAGCTTATAGCGGGGCACATCGCTGTAGCCAAAGCTAAGGCGGTATGACGCGCCCGCCTCCAGCCCGCTGAAGGTATAGCTTTGGGCCGTGTCGTCCGCCACAAAGTGCACGGTGCTTACATACTGCGTTTCGCCGTCGCCCTGCTTCCACAAATCGAAATAGGCGTCCGTCCACTGGGTGTCCACGCCGTCCGTCCACAGCGAGGCCTGCACCGTCACGGTGACAGAGCCGTTCTGCGTAAAATAGCCCGTGGTGTTGTAATTGGTAAGGGTAAAGGCGCCGTACAAAGTGTCGCCCGAGGCCTGGGTGGCAATGCGGCCCGCCTCTTCGGGCACGGTAAAGCCTTCCGGCAGCGTAACGCTGCCGCCGGCCTGTGCCTGCACGGTATTCGTCACTTCTTCCTCTTCGGTATCAGACGAGCTGCTGCACGCGGCCAGCGAAAGGCAAAGCGACAAAGCAAGGCCAAGGGCCAGCAGCCGGTTTAAAACGCTGTGTTTCATCAAAGGTTTCCTCCGGTTTTTGACTTTTCTATCAAAAGGCGCTACAATAGCACATGTATACCAATATGTGCAGCGCCCCTTGGATATCTTCTGGTGCTGTCGAGGCATATTATACTACATCCCTCGCGAATATACAAATAGAAAACATCGCAAAAAACGTAACATTTCTGTAAGGAGCTGTTTTATGGACCCCCTCTCATCTGTCCGCTTTGTGAAGCACGGCTGCATCTGCTTTGATGTGGATGACGTCGTGGTGTATGTGGACCCGTACATGGTTCCGGATGCCCCGCATGATGCGGACCTCATCATCATCACCCACCCCCACAGCGACCATTTTTCCCCCGACGACATTGCCAAGGTGAAAAAGGAAGACACCTGCTATGCCTCCACGCTTGACGTGGGCGCCATGCTGATGGAGGCCTTCGACATCAACCCCGATTATTTCACCGCAATCAGCGCGGGTTCACCCTCGGCCGTGTTTGAATGCGGCGCCATGGTGACGCCCGTGGTGGCGGAAAACCAAAACCACCCGGCCGGGTTTGGGTTTGGGCTGCTTTTAAACCTGGGCGGTGTGCGCTATTATATCTCGGGCGACACCGATGTGCTGGATGAGGACGTTGTGTGCGACGTGCTGTTCGTGTGCTGCGACGGCGTGTGGAACATGCCGGGCTTTGAGACACGCATTCCCGCAGAGCTGGACAAGATGGAGCACCGGCCCGCCCTGGTGGTTCCCTATCACTATGCCGAGGAGGAAAACCCCGGCACCGGCGGCAACGGCAAAAAGCTGTGCGCCATTCTGCGCCAGAAGGGGTACCAGTGCGAAGAATGGAAGGATTCCTTCTTCCGCTGAGCGCCCGCCGCAGGCGTCCTTTCCAGTGTAATACAACCTGCCTTGTAAAAGGCCGGCGCCATGCCGGCAGGGCGTGTTTGCCGCCCTGCCGGCCCGTTTGGCGCGGCCTTTTTCTTTTTTTCGCAAACTGCCCCGCGCCGCCGTGCCCGAAGCCGGCTTTGTGCTGGGGGCCCGTTGCCCCCACACAGGCCCGCCACAGGCGCATTTTTTGCGGCGCCGGCCGTTGCTTTCCTGCACAAAAACACACAAAGCCCCCGTGGCAGCCTTCCGGCCTGCCACGGGGGCTTTGCTTTAAAAAAACAATCTTGCAGGCCCCCTGCCTCTGCGCCGCCATAGGGCCGGGGCACGGCCTGGCGCCGCCAGCGCGCACCTTTTGACGCGGGGCGCTTTCGGGGCCGCGCGGTGGGCGCGGCTTCAGCCCGCGGCCCGCTGGCGCAGGGCCTCGGCCTCCTGCGCGGCCAGCTGGGCATATTCGGGGTTATCAAACAGGCTGGCATAGCGGTACAGCGCGTAGCCGTCCGCCCCGGCGCCCTCCAGCGTGCCCAGCATATCGGCAAGGTTATGGCCGCTCTCCCACTCCTGCGTCTCAGCGCTGGAGCCATCGCCCGCGCCAATGCGCCATGCGCCCAGGCCAAAGGCAAGCGCCACGCTTTCGCTGCGCGGCATGGCCAGCCATTCCGCCACAATGTTTTCAAAGGCAAACCGGTCCGACCCGCTTTGCAGGCGGAAATCGTAGCCCCAATACACCTGCGGCATCACATAGTCTACATAGCCGGGCGTGGAGAGCCACAGCCCCACATCACTATACTGTGTGTTATAATTATTATCATTATTACCTTGCGGGCTTATGCCGAACACCACGGTGCGCCCGGCCTCGGCCGCGGCGGCATGCACGGTGTCATACACGCTTTTCACCAGCGTGTTCACATTCTGGCGCCGCCATTCCGCCAAAGAGAGGCCGCCGCCCAGCCCGGCATACTCCTGCGCGTCAAACGCCTCGTCGGTGGTGGGGTAAAAGTAATCGTCAAACTGGATGCCGTCCACGGCATAATTTTTTACAATCTCTTCCACGCCCTTGCAGATATAGGCCTGCACGTCCGGGTTTGAAGGCTCCAGATAGGCGCCGCCCGCCGCCTGCTTCACCCATTCGGGGTGGGTGTTCTCCAGGCTGTTTTCGGCCACATTGGGCGGGCGCGTCTCGTTCAGGCGCACGCGGTAGGGGTTTACCCACGCCTCGAAGGCAAGGCCCTTTTCGTGCGCGCGGGCAATAAAAATCTCCAGCGGGTCAAAGCCCGGGGCCTGCCCCTGCGTGCCTGTCACCACATGGCTCCAGGGAAACAGCTCGCTTTCATAAGTGGCGTCCGCAAAGGGGCGCACCTGCACGGTGATGCAGTTCAACCCCAGCGAAACACAGTGATCCAGCACGGTGTCCACACTGGCGGTGAAGGCCTCGGCGCTGGACGTATCCAGCATGGGCCATTCCAAATAGCTGAACCACATGCTGCGGTAGCGCATGGCCTGTGCCGGTGCGCCCTCCTGCGTGCTGCCCGCGCCGGGGGGCACGCTTGTAAAATCCTGCCTGGGGGCGCTGTGCGAAGAGGCGCCGCCCGGCCCGGCGCAGGCGGAAAGCCCCAGCGCGCAGGCCAGCGCCAGCGCCGTCAGTTTTTTCATTGGTTTCATGGCAGTGCCCCCCTTGTCCACAAATTTATATGCGCGCAGGCCGGGGGCTTATTCCCCTTTTTCCATGTTGCGCTTTTCGCGCCCGGCAAGCGAGCTGCACAGCAGAAGCTGTGAAAGCGCAATTACCACTGCCAGCACACCCTTGAACATGGCGCCCAGCGGCACAAAGCTGAACACCAGCTGCACACCGCCGGCCAGCATCACCAGAAACGAAAGCGTGCGCAGGTTATCGCCCTCTTTTTCCGCCGCCATAAAGTGCGCGGCCGCAAACACGGGCCACGCCAGCGCGCCGCCCACCTTTTGCGGCACACCGGGGAAAAAGTATACCAGCTGCAAAAGAAGCGCCACCAGGGCCGCCTTGCCCTCGGGCGTTTTTGTGCCCTCGGCCGCCGCCACCAGCAGGAACATGGCCCCGGGCAGCACCGGCGCGCCGTAGGAGATGATCTCCGCCCCGGTGTCCTTGATGGCGCCGGGGGTGCGGTCATCCGGATCCACGCTCATGCCGCCGGTGCACAGCACCAGATCCACCCCCTTGGCGTGGAAGTCCAGGGCGGCGGCGGTGATGGCCGCCCGGTCGTCGCCGGGCAGGCAGTGCTCCGTGACGGTGATGCCGCAGGCGGCCAGCTTGTCCACAATCACCGGGGTGAAGGCGTCCTGGATCAGTCCCTTGGCCACCTCGCTGCCGGTGGTGATCAGGCCGCAGGTTTTCAGCTTCCAGGGGGTGAGGGAGAGCAGGGGCTCCTTCCCCGCCCGCTCCTCGGCGGCCCGGAGGATCTCCTCCTGAATCACCAGGGGGATGATGCGGGTGCCCGCCAGCTTGTCCCCCCTGCGGACGGCGGTGTTGGTGTGGCGGGTGGCGATCATCAGCTCCTCCACGTCGTTGAGGGCGTTGAGGCGCTCCACGTCCACCC
>ERZ894251.1068-NODE-1068-length-10397-cov-6.768033_pt1 | contig 10397 bp, 6 predicted proteins | sample MGYA00380301_ERZ894251 | MGnify/ENA primary metagenome ERZ894251 (study PRJEB32331, sample SAMN06328418) | human gut metagenome | biome: human gut microbiome; feature: stool | host: Homo sapiens | collected 2014-02-13 ... | reverse complement strand
GTACATAGCGGTAGGCGGCTATGAAGCTGCACGCAAAGTTATCACTTCCATGACTCCGGATGAAGTTATTGAGGAAATCAAGGTTTCCGGACTTCGCGGACGCGGCGGCGCCGGTTTCCCTACATGGTTTAAATGGAATGCGATCAAATCCAATAAAGGCGCGCAGAAATATATGGTATGTAATGCAGACGAGGGTGACCCGGGTGCATTCATGGACCGTTCCGTTCTGGAAGGCGATCCTCACTCCCTGCTGGAAGGTATGATCATCGGCGGTTTTGCTGCAGGCGCTACCGAGGGTATCATTTACTGCCGTGCTGAGTATCCACTGGCAATTGCACGTCTTGAGATTGCCATGGCACAGGCAAGAGAAAAGGGTTATCTGGGCAAAAATCTGTTTGGAACAGGCTTTGATTTTGATATCCGTATTAAAGCAGGTGCAGGCGCATTTGTATGCGGTGAGGAGACTGCTCTTATTGCTTCTCTTGAAGGTGAGAGAGGTATGCCAAGACTGAAACCTCCGTTCCCGGCTGCAAAGGGATACTGGAAGCTTCCGACCAACATCAATAACGTAGAAACCTATGCAAACGTTGCATGGATCATTGCCAATGGCGGACAGGCCTTTGCTGACAGAGGTGCTGAAAAATCCAAGGGCTCCAAGGTATTTGCTCTTGCAGGAAAAATCAAGAAGGGCGGTCTTGTTGAGGTTCCTATGGGAATGACCCTGAAAGAAGTTATTTACAACATCGGCGGCGGAATCAAAAACGACAAAGAATTCAAGGCCGTTCAGATGGGTGGTCCTTCCGGCGGATGTATTCCTGCAGATCTTATTGACACTCCTGTTACTTATGAAGATATCAATAAGACAGGCGCTATCGTTGGTTCCGGCGGTATGATCGTAATGGACGAGGATACCTGTATGGTAGATATGGCACGTTTCTTCCTTGACTTTACCAAGAAAGAATCCTGTGGTAAATGTAACTACTGCCGTATCGGTACCAAGAGAATGCTTGAGATTCTTGAGAGAATCACAAAGGGCGAAGGAAAAGACGGAGATATCGAGCTTCTGGAAGAGCTTGCAGGAAAGATCAAGGACGGCGCTATGTGCGGACTTGGACAGACTGCTCCGAACCCGGTACTCACCACTCTGAAATATTTCCGCAATGAATATGAGGATCATATTTACAATCATAAATGTACTGCAAAATCCTGTAAGGCTCTTATTCACTACGAGATTACAGAGGACTGCAAGGGCTGTACAGCCTGTGCAAGACACTGCCCGGTTGGCGCCATCAGCGGCGAGAAAAAACAGCAGCATAAGATTGATCCTGCTGTATGTATCAAGTGCGGCAAGTGTGAGGAATCCTGTAAATTTGGCGCAGTAAAGAGAGTTTAATAGGAGGTGCAGACTGTGAATAAATACAGATTAAATATCGACGGAAAAGAAGTCTATGGACTTCCCGGCCAGACCATTCTCGATGTCTGCAAAGAGAACGATATTTTCATTCCTACTCTTTGCTATGATGAGAGAACAGAAATTTACGGCGCATGCGGACTTTGTATGGTAGAGATGGAAGGCAATCCGAAACTCTGGAAGGCCTGTGCAACCGAGATCGCACCGGATATGATCATCCATACCAATACACCGCGTGTTATTGAATCAAGAAAAACAAACCTGGAGCTTCTTCTTTCCAACCATAAGGGTGACTGCCGTCCGCCATGTATGCTTGCATGTCCTGCAGGTACAGACTGTCAGGGCTATGTAGGTCTGATCGCAAACGGACAGTATGAAGAGGCTATCAAACTGATCAGAGAAAACATTCCGCTTCCGGGATCTATCGGTCGTGTCTGTCCTCATCCGTGTGAGACAGCATGCCGCCGCGGTATGGTAGACGAGCCTATCGCTATTGCAAACCTTAAGAGATTTGCAGCAGATACTGACGAGTTCGGTGAAGATCCGTTTGTTCCGGAGTGCGAGCCGGACACAGGAAAGAACGTTGCTGTGATCGGCGGCGGTCCTTACGGACTTTCCATGGCATATTTCCTTCGTCAGCTTGGCCATGATGTGACGATCTACGAGGCAATGCCAAAGCTTGGCGGTATGCTCCGCTATGGTATTCCGGAATACCGTCTTCCGAAAGAAGTTCTGGATGAGGAAATCGCTGTTCTTGAAAAAATGGGCGTAACCATGGTTACAAATACAAAGATCGGCGAGGACATCTCTTTTGAAGCGATCCGCAGAGATTTTGATGCTGTATGCGTTGGTATCGGCGCATGGGTATCTACCGGTGTCCGCTGCAAAGGCGAGGATGCCGAGGGTGTAATCGGCGGTATTGATTTCCTCAGAAAAGTTGTCCGCAATGAAGATATTGACCTTGGCAAAAACGTTGCCATTGTAGGCGGCGGTAATACCGCTATGGATGCCTGCCGTACAGCAGTACGTCTTGGCGCTGACAAGGTTTATAATATTTACAGAAGAACAAAAGATGAGATGCCTGCAGATATGATCGAGATCGAGGAAGCAGAGGAAGAGGGAGTAATCTTCCTGAACCTGACCAATCCTCTTGAGATCATTTCTGATGAAAACGGACACTGCCGTCAGATGGTTCTTCAGGTTATGGAACTTGGTGAGCCGGATGCATCAGGACGTCGCGCTCCGGTTCCGGTAGAAGGAAAAACAGAGACGATTGATGTGGACACTGTAATCCTTGCAATCGGCCAGAGAGTAAATGCAGAAGGAATGAACGGGGTTGAGCTTACCAGAAAGGGCGGCCTTGTTTATGATAAAGATACATACATGACAGCACTTCCGGGCGTATTCGCAGGCGGTGACTGCGGTAATGACAAGATTTCCATCGCAGTTGAGTCCATTGGCGATGCAAAGAAGAGCTATCTGATCGTAGATGCTTATCTTCGCGGAGAAGAGATCAAATACGAGCCAAACTATTATGTAACCAAAAAGGACGTAACACCGGCTACTTTTGAAGACCGTGAGAGAATGTGCCGTCCGACTATGGAGCAGCTGAATGCAGAAGAAAGAAAAGACAACTTTACAGAGGTAGTCTTCGGATACGACGAGGAGCAGGCTGTTGAGGAAGCTCATCGTTGTCTGGAGTGCGGATGTAAAGATTACTTTGAGTGTAAGCTGATCTCCTATGCAAATATGTACGATGTGGATCCGGACCGTCTGGCAGGAGACATCAATGAAGTGGAATTCCACGATGAGCATCCGTTCATTTTAAGGGATCCGAATAAATGTATCCTCTGCGGACTCTGTGTTCGTGCCTGCGATGAGGTTATGGGAGTAGGCGCTCTTGGCCTTGTGAAACGTGGATTTGACACAGTTGTTATGCCGGCTCTTGAACAGCCGCTTTCTGAGACAGGATGTATTTCCTGCGGTCAGTGTGTAAGTGTCTGCCCTACAGGCGCTCTTCAGGAAAATCTTACTCTTGAAAAATCTGTTCCGCTTGACACTGAGGCTACCGATACTACCTGCGCTTACTGCTCAGTAGGTTGCTCCATGCATCTTGAAACCTATGGAGACATGCTGGTAAAAGCTGTTCCGGACAGAGAAGGCGCTGTCAATAAAGGACTTCTCTGCGGAAGAGGAAAGTTCGGCTTTGACTGTTCTGTTATGGACGGCAAACTCCTTGAGCCAATGGCAAGAAAGGACGGAGAGCTTACAGAGGTTGATTATCATGAAGCATTTATGCTGACTGCAAAGAAAGCAGAATCTCTTGCGGCAAAATACGGAAGAAACGCAGTTGCTGTAGCAGTTTCTGACAGATATACAAACGAAGAAGCATATGTGATCAAGAAGTTCGCAGATTCTATCGGAGCTAAGACTCTCTGCTTCAACAACAGAGAGAACGGTCTTGAAAAGGTTCTGGGCGTAAACGCTTCTCCGAACACAATCAACGAGGTTCTTTCTGCAGATGTGATCCTGTGCGCAGGCTTTATTGCAAAAGAAAATCAGGTGATCCGTCTGAAACTGAAACAGGCAGCAAAGAACGGAGCAAAGGTTATCCTTGTAAATCCGGAAGGATATGCACAGGATCATATGAGCTTTGCTTATAAAACTGTTGAGACAGACAACAGCCTTGGTTTCTTCAAGGGTGTTGCAAAGGCTCTTCTTGATATGGGCAAGGGCACAGGTGTAGAAGGCTTTGACGCATTTAAGGCATCTGTAGAAGGTGCTGCTGTATCTGAAGAAGCAAAAGAGATCGCTGAGCTTTATGCAAATGCAAAGAAAGCAATGATCGTATTCCAGCAGAACGTAGTAACTACTGAGGCTGCTGCGCTTCTTGGCGACATCGCAGTTGTTTCCGGTCATATCGGAAAAGCCCGCGACGGTATCCTTATGCTGAAAGCAAAGAACAACAGCCAGGGTCTTGTTGATCTGGGAATCACTGCAGGGGCAGAGGCTATGGAAGGTGTAAAAGCCCTTCTGGTATTCGGTGAGGATCCGGCTCCGGAGCTTCTGAAAGAGCTTGTATTCCTGATGGTATGCGATACTCACATGACAGAGGCTGCCAAACTTGCAGACGTTGTGATCCCGGGAACAGGATTTGCGTCTACCTATGGTACTTTCACCAATACTGAGCGCAGACTTCAGGTTGTTGAACAGGCCATTGAGGAAGACGTAGTATTCTCCAACTGGGAGGTTGCTGCTGAGCTGGCTCATGTATATGAGGTTGAAATGCCGTTTGATGATGTAGAGGATATTTCTGATGAGATGAACGATAAGCTTCCGGTTTACCGTTATGCAGAAATGGGCGAGATTTATGGCGGAGTTCTTGCATGTGAAAATGCAAAACTTGCAGCTGTGGAAGATGCTGCATTTGTAGCACCGCTTCGCTCCACAGATCATCTGATGAACATGATCGATGAGAGACTGCCTCACGCAAACTGATTTTAAAATAATAATAGCCTGTATAAAAGCGGAAACGCAATGTTCAGGCTGAGATGATTCGGGGAACTGTCACGGCTGTATGCTGTGGCAGTTTTCCTTTTTTGTTTACCAGGAATATAGTACAGTCTGTACGGATTTTTCAGGGAAATAAAAAAGTTCCGCGGGGATGCGTCCGGCAGCAGCAACCGTATTCGCTCACATGTTCGATTTTTTGCCGGGGATATCTTGTAACTTTTTCAGAACTGTGATATACTGATACAGCAAAAGCCGGGAAAACACTTTGAATTTTTGGCTTTTACATGGAATAAAACGGCAGCTTTCATGCCATTTGAAGAAAACAGACGAAAGAAAAGGTTAAAAATATGACAGTTTTATATGTGATCCTGCTTGCAGTTGTGCAGGGAATACTGGAGTTTCTTCCTGTAAGCAGTTTTGGACATCTGTGCATTCTTCAGAACATTCTGGGGATGGAGCATGAAACGGGTGTTCTTCTGGAAGCAATGCTTCATTTTGGTACGCTGGCAGCAGTGATACTTACTTTCTGGAAGGATATTTCAAGACTTCTGCTGGAGTCTCTGGACATGCTGATGGATACAATCGGAAATCTGTCTCTTTATATCCATAATAAAAGAACAGGAGACAGACTTCGATATGCAAAAATCGTAAGCAGTACTTATAAGAAATTTGCGCTCCTGCTTCTTGTTTCTATGATACCGACTGCACTTCTGGGTTACACAGCCAGAAGGCTTGTTGTGCTTGCGGCTTCTTCACAGCTGCTGCCGGGAGCGGGGATCCTGATCACAGGAATTGTCCTTCTTGTGGTAGATCTCGGCAGAATGGGCGGCAAAAAAGCTGCAAGAGATGCCAGCTTTGGAAATGCCATGTGGATCGGCATTTGTCAGGGACTGTCTGTATTTCCCGGACTTTCCAGAAGCGGACTGACCATCAGCGCAGGTCTGATGGGGGGATTTACACGAAGCTTTGCAGTAAAATATTCCTATATTCTGTCAGTACCGGCTATTATCGGAGCTCTGATCGTGGAGCTGGGACAGTTTCGTGCACCTGCAATGGGCGTAGGGCTGGGGTTTACCTTTGTGCTGGGAATGATCGTTTCCGCAGTTGTGGGATACTTTACCATCCGTATACTGCTCAGAATGGTGAACAGAGGAAGATTCCGCTATTTTGCATATTACTGTTTTATTGTGGGCTTTGCTGCTCTCATCGGTAATTATGTATTATAAAAAAACAAAAGGGTATCAGAACTTATAACGGGTTCTGATACCGGTAGTAATAAAAGCAATAGAAGTAGTAGGAGGGAAGCCTGGATATGGCAGCATCAAAGAACCAGAAAGGCAAAAGAGGAACCACAGGAAAAACAGCAAAGAGTACCACATCAAGAAGAAAAACCACTGCTAAAAAGCAAAATGTTACAAGTGGATTCCAGACAGAAATCATTCTGCTGATCATTCTGGCTGCCTCTATGATCCTGGTTATCAGTAATTTTGGACTGGGCGGCGCTGTCGGCGACCAGATCAGCGCGGTCTGCTTTGGGATTATGGGACTTCTGGCTTATGTATTTCCCGTACTGCTTTTTGTGGGTGCTGCCTTTTTGATGTCCAACAGAAAAAATCCTCTTGCGTACAAAAAAACACTGGCAGCCCTTGTGTTTTTTCTTTTTCTGTGTGGCTTTGTACAGCTTTTAACAGAGGGATATCTTCCGGGTACGGGATTTATGGATTATTATAAACGCAGTTCAGAGCTTCATACGGGAGGCGGTGTGATCGGAGGCGCGATCTGCATGTCTTCTACGTCTGCTTTTGGAGTTGTAGGCGGATATATTATCATTGTACTTGTGCTTCTTATTACAATGATCCTGATTACTCAGAGATCCTTTTTTGATTTTATTTTTAAAATCTGGGACAGTATCGTAAGCCTTGTAAAGGGCGGACATGAACGCTATATGGAAGGGCAGCCGGAGCGGGATCTGAAAAAAGAGATCCGGGATCAGGAACGCAGACAGAAGAGGGAAAACCGTCAGGCAGAAAGAATACGCAGGCTGGAGGAAACGTTAGAGGCGGAAAAACAGGCTGCCCAGGCTCTGGAACAGGAAAACAGTGAGGCGGCTGCGGCCCTTAATGCCAGACAGGAACAGAAAGAGGCTTCTTCTCACGGTTTTCTGGAAGGAACAAAACTGACTCCGCCAAAAAAGAAAAAAACAAAAGAAACATCAGAGACTGCTGTTCAGACCTCTGAGGAGGATTTTGAAGTCCGGACTTCAGCAGCCGGTCAGGGACAGCTGGAATTCAGTATACATCGGGCAGATTCTTCCAGTGAGGCTGCTGATGACCATACTGATATTAATACAGAGATGGAATACTCGCCTTCAGATTCTCTGGATTTTGACGAAATCCAGGCTTATGAGGACGAGAGTAAAGAAATTTCAGATTCTTTTGAGGATTTCAGGAAAGAGGAACAGCAAAATACAGAAGCATCTGTTCAGTCCGCAGCATCGGAAGCCTCTCAGCCTCATAAGAATCCAAAATCGTCCAAAACAGAAATAGAAAATGGAATCCGAAATATTCAGAAGGAGATCACCAGTAAGGATGCAGAAGTAAAAAAAGAATATCATTATCCTCCCCTGAAGCTTCTGAAAAGAGGCAGCGGAAAGGGCAAAGGCGATTCCGATGCCCATCTTCGCCAGACTGCCCAGAAGCTTCAGGATACGCTGCATAATTTTGGTGTAAATGTTACTGTGACAAACGCAAGCTGCGGTCCTACAGTAACCAGATATGAGCTTCAGCCGGAAATGGGAGTGAAGGTCAGCAGAATCGTAGGTCTTGCTGATGATATCAAGCTGAACCTGGCAACTCCGGATATCCGTATTGAGGCACCGATTCCCGGAAAGGCAGCTGTGGGAATCGAGGTTCCCAATAAAGAAAATCAGGCAGTTATGCTCCGGGAGATTTTGCAGTCCCAGGAGTTTCAGGGAGCAAAATCAAAACTTTCCTTTGCCGTAGGCAAGGATATTGCCGGAAAGCCTGTTGTTACAGATATTGCCAAAATGCCGCACCTTCTGATCGCAGGAGCGACAGGCTCCGGTAAGTCTGTATGTATCAATACTCTGATCGTGAGTATACTTTACAAAGCAAAACCGGAAGAGGTCAAGCTGATCATGATCGATCCCAAGGTGGTTGAGTTAAGCGTGTACAACGGAATCCCTCATCTTCTGATCCCGGTAGTCACTGATCCCAAAAAGGCGGCAGGCGCACTGAACTGGGCAGTAACAGAGATGATGAACCGCTACAACACTTTTGCGGAATTTAATGTGCGAAATCTTCAGGAGTACAATAAAAAAGTAGATGGAATGAGGATCCCCGAGGGAGAAACCCCGCCGGAGCGTATACCTCAGATCATTATTATCGTGGATGAGCTTGCGGATCTGATGATGGTGGCTCCGGGAGAAGTGGAGGATGCGATCTGCCGTTTGGCCCAGCTTGCCCGGGCTGCGGGAATCCATCTGATCATAGCCACACAGCGGCCGTCTGTAAATGTTATCACAGGTCTTATTAAGGCAAATATGCCCTCCAGAATTGCTTTTTCTGTTTCCTCAGGCGTGGATTCCAGAACAATTCTGGATATGAACGGCGCAGAAAAGCTTCTTGGAAAAGGAGATATGCTTTTTTATCCTCAGGGATATCAGAAGCCTGCCAGACTGCAGGGCGCTTTTGTTTCAGACGAAGAAGTCAGCAGCATCGTGGACTTTCTTGCAGATAAAAATCCCGCGGCGCAGTACAATCCGCAGATTGAACAGCAGGTAAATACTGCCAGTCTGTCCGGAGGAGGATCCGGAGCAGAGGAAAGGGATGTATATTTTGAGGAAGCCGGCAAGTTTATTATTGATAAGGAAAAAGCCTCCATTGGAATGCTTCAGCGTATGTTTAAAATCGGATTTAACAGAGCTGCCAGAATCATGGATCAGCTTTGTGATGCCGGAGTTGTAGGACCGGAGGAAGGCACAAAGCCCCGGAAGGTTCTGATGTCCATGGAGGAATTCCAGAATTTTATTGAAGAAAGCCTGTAAAGGAAAGAAAGGAGAAAAACATGGTAAAGCACATTGTAATGTGGTCATTTCAGGAAACTTTAGATGACAAACAGAAAAAAGAAGCGGCAGTACGGATCAAAGAAGGGCTGGAACGTCTGACGGGAATCGTCCCGGGGCTGATATCTGTTAAGGTAGTCACAGATGCTCTTCCTGCCAGCACACATGAAATCGGACTTTTCTGTGAACTGGAATCCCAGGAGGCTCTTGACGGTTATCAGGTTCACCCGGAACATCAGAAAATGGTTTCTTTTATCAGGACAGTTACCTGCAACCGTATCTGTCTTGACTATGAAGTATAATGGAGATCCGGATTTTATCTGTGGGCAAGATCAAAGAAAAATATCTTACCGCAGGGATACAGGAATATGCAAAACGTCTGAGCAGGTACTGTAAGCTTACCTTCTGTCAGGTGGCTGATGAAAAGACTCCGGACAAGGCTTCGGAGGCTTTAAACGAACAGATCAAAAAAACAGAAGGCGAGCGCATCATGAAAAATATCCGGGACCAGGATTATGTGATCGCTCTTGCTCTTGACGGAAAAATGCTGGACTCTGTAGAACTTTCTGAAAAAATCGGACAATTGGGAATTGAAGGAAAAAGCTCAGTTGCTTTTGTGATCGGAGGCTCTCTTGGACTAAGTGAACAGGTACTAAAAAGAGCAGATTTCCGGCTGAGCTTTTCCAGAATGACTTTTCCTCATCAGCTGATGCAGATGATACTTCTGGAACAGATATACAGAGGATTCCGTATTCTGAACAATGAACCTTATCATAAATAAAAAAGTTTTTGCCAGGGAGGATGCTTTTATGGAAATTCAGCGTATTGAAAACATGTGCGGAGGAAACGGTCATGTTTTTCTTAAGCCGATCCTTAATGAAAAACAATTAAATGGAAAATGTGGTCTTTATGCAGAGGTGACTCTGGAACCAGGCTGTTCCCTGGGATATCATGAACATCACGGAGAAAGCGAAACCTATTACATTCTTTCCGGAAAAGGAATTTACAGCGATAACGGAGAACTTCGTATGGTAGAAGCAGGAGACATGACCTTTACTCCGGACGGCAAAGGCCATGCGCTGACAAATGCCGGTGAAGAAAATCTTGTATTTATGGCGCTGATCATTTTGAATTAGTATAACGAATACTAACTTTCTGCTATACCAGGGTTACCGAAATTCCACCGGTTTTTGACAATGGGCGGTTTGTTTGAGCGGATTATGATACAGGCAGTACAGAAGGAAGGATAAGCTTATGATAAAACAGTTGGATATGATAAAATTTGAGGAATATATTTCTCAGTTTCCGGTGTATGAGTACCGTATTCTTGACACAAAGGGGATTGAGGTAAGGGAAAGGGTCCGCACGATCTGCAGTCAGGAATGTGAA
>ERZ894251.1057-NODE-1057-length-10468-cov-7.830116_pt1 | contig 10468 bp, 5 predicted proteins | sample MGYA00380301_ERZ894251 | MGnify/ENA primary metagenome ERZ894251 (study PRJEB32331, sample SAMN06328418) | human gut metagenome | biome: human gut microbiome; feature: stool | host: Homo sapiens | collected 2014-02-13 ... | reverse complement strand
AAGAAGGGGTGGTGCATACCACCCTGAATCCCAAAGGCCCCGGATCAGTCAGGATCCATCTGATTCCTCCCAAGTGGAGGCTTTTTTCAAATGCGCCTTATGTCATGATATTAAACGGTTATTACATATTGCCCCTGGGTTATTCCTGGGCCATACTGCTGGGCAGCTTCATCGGTGAGGTAAATAAATTTGAAGGGGAACCCATCGATGAAAAGCACATGGAACAGATCATGGACAGGGCTGTTGCCAGGACAAGGCGTGTATATTATGTCAAGGAAGAGGAACTGCGGGCATTGCGCGAACAGAGCCGGGACTTCTTTTTGATGCAGGCGATCATCCTGTTTCGAATGCATGAACAGGCGCAGCTGCATGCACTGCTTTCCGCGCATGAAGAGAAAACTTATCCGGACTTTTTCCTGGCCTGGCTGCTCTGTGAAGATCTGCGCATCAAGGAATGGCTGGAACAGGCTCAGCGCTGTCAGATCAAGCTGAACATCCCGATCGCCCTGTGGATGAACGGCTTTCTCAAGAGCATGCTCTGGCTGCCATGGCTGGTCGACGATTCCTCGATCCGCCAGTGCTTCTTCGGCTGTCTGGATGAAACGACGAGATCCTGGATCAAGCTGGTCGATGCAGAGACCGCCGTGGAGAACGGCAATCACCGCCAGTGCGAAGCCATCCTCAGCAGCATCGTCCTGAACGACACACACCCGCTCGAACTGAAGTTTCTCGTCCATGCGATCTCGATCCGCTACTGCCTGAGCCTGGGCTATCACGGAGAGCTGACCGAATTTCCTGAAGCGCTGAAGAAAGAGATCTGCCTTCGCGATGATCAGCTGAGCGTGGCGCTGAAGATGTTCATGCTGGAACGGGCGCTCGTGTTCAATGACCAGCAGGAGATGGCGGCATATCACGCGGAGGACATGCAGCTCAGCCATCCGTATTATCAGCTCTGCTTCGGCACATTGCTGTATCGGCTCAACCGCTGTGAGAAAGCGATGCTGCATCTGAACGGGGTCATGGAAGAATATCCCCGCCATGATTACATCATCTCTCATCTGAAATATGTGTATGCGCTCTGCCTGTATGCGGCGCATCATGAGACCAGGGCATTGAAGCTGCTGGCAGAGTCACTGGCCTTCAATGGACCGCACCGCTTCTGCAGCTACTATTGCTTCTTCGGCGTAAAGACCAGAGAGCTCATGGAGATCTACATCCGCTTCTTGGATAAAGGCGTCGGCAAGCGCAAGAAGAAATACCGCAAGGCGACAGACCTCGTCAATACGGAGGCGGCAGAATACCGCGACTACATCGCGATGATCGCCGAGCGTTCCCGCGCTTATGATAAACAGGAGATCACCGCGCCAAGCCCGCTCACTCCGCAGGAGATCCGCATCCTGGGCTATATCGAAGAAGGATTGTCCAACCTGCAGATCGCCCAGCAGCTGCAGATCAAGATCCCCACCGTCAAGTCACACATCAGCAATATCTTCACCAAACTAGGCGTAAGAAACCGTGCCTCTGCCATCAGCGAGGCCAGGAAGAACGGGTATTTGAAAGACTAGAAATAACAGCGTACTGAGATCATGGTATGCTGTTTTATTTTCACGAAATTAACATATTCTTTCCATAAATCGTACTTTGGTATGATATAAATTTTGATTTTGACTGATAGAATCTCTTTCAAGAAGTAGTATTGCTTTGGATAAAATAGTAGAAAGAGATGGAACAATGATGACAAGACATAAACGATTTGGGAAGCGTAATAAGTGGCTGATTGGTGTATGCTCGGCAATAGTGTTTGCAGGTATATTGATCGTTGTCGTTTTATTCAATCAACCAGTACCGAAAGAGCCGCTCTCTTTTCCATATATGCTTGATGGAGATCGAGTAGCTGTGAACTCTTTGTTTCAATTTTCTGGGTTTAATCCAGATAATAAAGATGCAGAAGGAGAAAATATTGCTGCTCTCGAGATAATGAATCAATCAGAAGAGCATTTGGAATTATTAAAAATCTATGTGACTTTAGATGATGGTACGGAACTGATTTTTGAAGCTTCAGATCTTCCATCTGGAAAGAAAGCGCTCATTTTTGAACAAGATAATCAGTCACTCGAACTTGATGATCATTGCATTGAAATAAAGGCAGAATCAAAATATGAAGACAACTCTCAGCAAATGATAGAGGGCATGAATATTGAAGTAGAAGGAACTGAGATAAAGATCACAAATGAAACAGAAAATGAGATGAGCAACTTGCTTCTCCACTGCCATTGTCTGATCGAGGATACATATTTTGGCGGTTTGACATATACATATCCAATTACAAAGATTCAGCCCGGTGACTCAGTGACCATACAGGCTGATGAATGTTATCTGGGTACGGCAGATGTTGTCCGAGTGAGCCAGGACAATGGAGAAGATAATCAGGGGAAATAAGGAAAAGGAGGAGGTAGAAATGAAGAGCTATGAAAAACCCAGAGCGTATATAGAGCGCTTTGAACTGTCTCAGCATATCGCTGCTTGTGCTTGGGATATGAGTCATCACTCTGATCAAAACAATTGCACGGCAGATAGCGATCCTGGATGGGGAATGCCTTCTGATCTTAAGATGTTCACGGAAACTCCACGGTGTAATGTTACTCCAGATATATTTGAAGATTTCTGTTACACGGCAAGCGAAGGACATAACAATTTGTTCAATTCCTGATCATCATGATGACTTATGCTTTTCAAATTGCAGAATTAGGTATTCAGGTCTGTACAGAAAAGCCGATGAGGATCACAGAAAGCTTTGCCCCATTTGTCCTTAAGGAGCCAAGAGGTCATGCAGACTGGATATCTCATTTTCGTGTTGTCGGTCATTTGCCAGAGTTTCTAGAAGATCCGCTGTTTTCTGATCATGGGATATCGATATATCGTCAGTCAGGAAAGATATATCGCGCATTTTATGATTACAGCGACCAAAATAAGATATATGCAGTTACCGATTATTCTAATGAAGAGAAAGTAATACAAGTCAATTATTTACCGAATAAGGAAAAGTACTTTTCTGAATCGGGAAATTGTTTTTTTCATATAGGATTGGAAGCTTTGATGATGAAAGCTGAACGCTACATTTTGCACGCATCATGTGTACAGACTCAATATGGAGGAATTCTTTTTTCAGGTCCGTCAGGATCTGGAAAATCCACACAGGCAAAACTATGGTGTAACAGCGAAGCGGCAGAAATGATCAATGATGATAAACCAATCCTGTTTAGAAAAGAAGGGTGCTGGTTTGCGTATGGTTCACCATACGCTGGATCTTCTCATTATTATGTAAATGATTTCTGTGTCGTGCAAGCGATCATTTTTGTGAAAAAAGCTGAAAATTCTACTATTCGAAGACTATCTTTAACAGAAGCCATTCAGCGAATTTACGCTAATCTGACAATCAATGCATGGAATCGTGAATTTGTGGTTCAAGCGTTGGATGCAGCCATGAAAATGGCTGAAGAGGTGCCTGTGTACGAACTGAATTGTTTACCAGATCATAGTGCCGTAGATATATTGAAAAAGCAATTACAGGGGAGCAGATAAAATGGAAATGAAAGATCTGAGAGTCGAACCGAAATTGACTGGATATCTCTTTTCTAAAGCAAGCAGGTGCAAAGTTCCCTTGAGCGGGACGTTTGAGCTTTCGCCTGAATGCAATTTTCGGTGCGGCATGTGTTATGTGAGGAAGACACATCAAGAGGTGCAGTGCCATCCCAGAGCAATGTTAACCATAGATCAATGGGTCGCTATTGCAAAACAAGCCAAAGCGGAAGGAATGCTTTATCTGCTTTTGACTGGTGGAGAACCGCTTTTATGGCCGGATTTTTGGGAACTTTACGAGATACTAAGCAAAATGGGCTTTTTGATTTCCATCAATACAAATGGATCATTGATCGATGAGCATGTGGTGGAGAAATGGAAACAAATGCCGCCGACTCGAATCAACATCACGCTTTATGGCGCAGGTGATCAGTCTTATGAGAGACTATGCCATGCTAAAGGAGCGTATCAACACGTAATCAAGGCAGTTCAGCTGCTGCAAGATGCTGGGATCGTTGTAAAACTAAACGGCTCACTAACTCCGAACAATGTTTCAGATCTTGAACAGTGTGTTGAATTTGCACAGAAACATGGACTGATATATGAAACGACCACATATATGTTTCCGCCAATTCGAAGAGATGAATCCATGGTAGGTAGAAATGAGAGATTTACCCCTGAAGAAGCAGCCTACTATTCCATGATGAGCTATCGGCTTCAATACGGAGAAGAACTGTACAGGAAATACTTAGAAAAAATTGTGTCAGGTTTTGTTCCGCCAATCGGATTGGATGAATCTTGTGTAGATCCAAGGGACGGTAAGATCCGCTGTCGTGCTGGAAAAGCGTCATTTTGGATTACTTGGGATGGATGGCTGACACCGTGTGGAATGATGCCATATCCAAAAGTTGAAATAACAGATCGATCCTTTTCTGAGGCTTGGAAAAAACTGACAGAAATCTGCGAGCAAATGAAGCTTTCATCGGTTTGCGGAGAATGCCCGAATCGTTCTTTGTGTCATGCCTGTGCAGCAATGGCTGAAGCTGAAACAGGAGATCCTTCTGGGATCCCTCGTTATCTTTGCGAAATGGTAACAGCCCAAAAACAGCTGGCAGATAAAGAACTAGCCAGAATGAAGGAATACAAAGGAGGAAATGGCGATGCGAATAGCTAAAAAAGCGTTGTCTTTAATGCTTACGTTTTGCATGGTTCTGAGCTTAGCTGTCAATATCACTGCAGCAGAACCAGCTGCAAAATCAGGCACATCAGATGAATTATTGAAAATTGTTCATCTGGATGCCGGACGTAAATACTTTGACGTCGACAGTATCAAGGAAATCATTGATACGATGAGCGAATCTGGATATAACGCATTGGAACTTGCTGTTGGCAATGATGGCATGCGGTTTCTTTTGGATGATATGAGGCTCATTGTAGGAGATCAAATTTATTCAAGTAAAGACGTAAAAGCAGCCATCCAAAAGGGAAATAGAGAATATGCTAATTTTGAAACAAATGAATTGACTGAGAGCGAAATGGATGTGATCATTCAATATGCTGCTGATAAGGGTATCAGTATTATTCCGTTAATTAATACACCGGGTCATATGGATGCGATCATAAATGCTATGAATGATCTCGACATTAAGGATGCATCATATAATGGTTCTGCACGCACACTGAATATCGTGAATGAAGCAGCTGTAGAATTTACTCAGCAGCTGATAGAAAAATATGCAGATTATTTCAGCGAAAAGGGAAGCACCATTTTCAATATCGGATGTGATGAATTTGCCAACGACATTTATTCATCACAGGAAGGAATGGGCTTTGGTGTGTTGCAAGAAGAAGATTACTATGATGATTACATTGAGTATGTTAATGGGCTTGCTCAAATCGTAAAAGAAAATGGCATGACACCGATGGCTTTTAACGACGGTTTCTATTATGGTGGAGTGACTGATGAAGGTAGTTTTGACAAAGATATCATGATTGCCTACTGGACAACAGGATGGGGAAGCAATTATCTTGGCGTACAGTCTGCAGCTTCACTGAGTGAAAAAGGACACAAGATCATTAATACCAACAGCTCATGGTATTATGTACTTGGTGCTACATCAGGTAGTTTCCCGTTATCTCATGCTCAGTATGGTGTTGCTAACACCAAGTATGATGATGTTCCAGGAGAGAACGATCCGGCAATCACAGGATCGATGATTTGCTTTTGGTGCGATGATCCAGATGTTGAATATTCGCAATACAGAACGAATGTAAACAGTTTGATTCAAACTTTTGCCGAAAATAATCCGGAACTATTTGAAAACTCATTAGATTCAGATCTCATTGAGAAAACCATCACTATAGTAGAAGGAGAGACAGCAGAGGACATCATCAGAAACCACGATTATACTGAAGACGTGAATGATGATGAGTTAGATGAAACAATCGCATCTGTAGAGGTAGAATATTTTGGGACTCCAGGAGAAACTGAGGTAAATAAGGTAGAACCAACCTCTAGACTGCAAGATGGACAATATCTTATTGAAAATGATCGTGCTAAAAAGGTATTGACTGATACGCCAAATGAGGGTGGACTTTTGCTTGATGGTTCAATAGAGGCGCCAGATAGTTCTGACTTATGGGAGATTACTTATGTATCGCCTGATGATCCGGATAATAATATGAATAATTATTATGTGCAGAATTCGGAAGGACAGTATTTAACTATTGGCGATGAAAGCGCAACATTGACTTCGACTCCTACTACTGTAACGATTGCAGGGGCGGATGGTACATGGACTATTTTCGAAAGAGAGACTTTTATTATTATTAGCCGGGATTATTATTTAAACCATTTCGGAGGAGGAGATAGCGTAACGGCAAAAGGATGGCATGATCGAAGTGCATTTTCTGATGAAGGCAGTCAGTGGAATATATATACCTTGTCTGCAAATGGTACAAGAGTGGAGTTCACAGGAAATCAGGTTGGTACTACTAGTGTGACGATCGGAAATGTGCATTATACGATCAATGTAGTGCCTAAGGATCTTTCTGATGTCGCTGATTTAAATATCAATCTCTTTATTTCAACATCGCCAGTATGGGCCATTGATGATGAGACACACAACAGTGATATCAAGCTCTCTGCTGCTGATGCTTATTCTGAGGAGGGCGTAAATATTGCAGATTTGGTACCGGCGGTTGGCTGGTGGCAATGGGCCAGCAATGAAACTCAAACTGTATTCTGGAAAGGTACAGTTCTTCCGGACGGACTGCATCAGACAAATGATGTGACTAATGACAGAAGCATGTCTGGTACAGATTACACCCATTTACGCTATTGGAATGATCAATGGGAATATTCGTCAGATGGGAATGCTTGGACAGAGATTAAGGAAACCGATGAGGTCGATGCTTATTACCTGCAGAAGACAACAGTTACTAATGAGGTAGACACTTATGTAAAAGACTGGGCCTTTACGACCAGCAATTCACAAAATCAGTCTGGCGATGTATATCAAAAGGCATTGTCTTTTGCGGTAGTTTATCCAAATGGTAATATGAACCCAGCAACTGAAAAAGGCATTTATGCGGATTCTACGTTGATTTATTGGGAGAATTTGACAAATCTGGGCTTTATCCGTATAGGGGTCAATGAAGTTTATGAAGTAGAAAAGATCACTTATACCATGGGTGAAAGGGCTGATTCAGATAGTCAAAGCAATTGGGGAACGAGTGATTCGATCAATTGGGAGAAAAGGCAAGTAGATGCTAACACTAAATGGTATGATGAGACAACCTGTTGGGATGAATCTTATGGTACAGAACCAGTGATCAATGGTCAGGATCTGGAAGACGAAATTTATGCCGGAAATCAGAATTTGCAAGGTAGATATAATGGCACTTGGGGGTTCAATGATGCTGTTTTGATCTTGATTTATCTGAAACCGGTAGAATCTGAGGATTCTTTGACTGTACGATATTGGGATGATGACTCAAACAGCCTTATTTACGATTATCCAATCAATGTAACCAATGTGTCTACAGAGGATCCAGGAACATTCTTGAATAGGTTGCAACAGGAAAACAAACCTGTAAAACCTGGTGAATTCATTTTGGAAGACAGTGCCTATATCATAAATGCAAAGGGTGAGCCGGAGACTTTCCAGAAGGATCTGACTCAGATACCACCGCTTTTTGGCAAGTACACTAGTGGGCTTTATCAATATACAAAGGCTGAGATATCTGAAGATGGAAAGACGTTAACTCTTCACTATGATCTGGATGAGTCGAAATTATCCGCTTCTTACGTAGTGGATTTTGGACTGCCTTTGACCATTCCAATGTCCGATATCATGAAAAATACGGATCACATCAAATCCTTGAGCATTGCAAATATCATATATGGCACATCAACGACAAATGGAACAGAAAGCATTACTTATACACCTTCTAAGGTGTTAAACAGCACTGAAACTATTGGTGTAACGATCACATATGATGATGGATCGATAATGACTCATAGCATCCTCATTATTCCGGCTACAACTGTATACTATGAAGAAGGTTTTGCCTCATATTCGGGAGATTGGTCATCAGTATCAACTGGAAATGGGCAGCAGCAGGCATCAAAACCAGGCGCTGCTGATGCAATGCAATATGGTTTTGATAAGAAATATGCTGATGAAGCCAATGGACCAAGCAATAGTACAAAAGCAGAAAGCAGTACTTATGGAGATTCTGCGGAATTAACATTTACAGGCACTGGAATTAATATCTATACCAATAGTACACCTGATTCAGGTAGACTGTTTATTACGGTAACAAATTCTAAAGGTAGTATCGTAAAATTGATTCAAGTAGAAACAGCATTAAAAGAAGGTACAACTCCTTCAACTTCCGGACAGAATGTAGAGGGATATAATGTTCCTGTAGCTAGCCTTGATCTTGGTGAAAGAGATACATATACTGTCAAGCTTTCTCATATGAAGACAACAGCCGAAGATGAGAAAGACATGGTTAGTATTGATGGTTATCGAGTCTACGATACTTTAGAGGATAACGAAGCTTATTATTTAGATGGAGAAAATGATCCTACATATGTAGAACTTCGTGATCGAGTTCTTTTAGCCTCAGATGTTAATGTAGAGAATAGTCAGTATGCAGACGAGATCGCTAAAAACACGATTTCTCAAGTTTATTCCAAAACGGGAACAACAGAAGGTGCAGTATTATTATCTGCAGGTGAAAATGTTGGAGATGCGCAAGATATCTTGGATAATGGTCCGAAGAATGAGTTATATTTACGCCCAGGTCAAAGAGTGGTATTTAAAGTAAGCAAGGCGAATAAAGGCAATGTCCAGATTGGGCTGAAGGCATTAAATCAATCAGTTAGTTACATGATCAATGAGGAGACGAAGGAATTGAGCTCCAGTACAGATATGTTTTATCAGTTAGATGTTCAGGAGGGGGAAGAGGAGACCTTCACAATTACGAACAATAGTACCGATGAAGGTATTCTCGCAATCACAAAAATAAAATTCCCTGGAACAAAGACTGGAGAAAATGATACCGAAATCTCTATGTTCAGTGCATTGAATGCCGAAGATTTGATTCCTGCACTTAATGATCTGGGAATTGAGAACAGACCAGTTGAAGCAGATGCCGAAGCTCAGATCAATTTGACTGATTATACAGGCAAAGTAGTTGCATCTACTACGCTGAGTTCTACTGGCGAAGAAGGCAATGAGGCATTATTTGCTGCAGAAGACATTCAATCAGCAGCAGAAAAAGTGCTTCCAGAGCATTATGCATTTGTAGATGAAAATGATTTTGAAGATTTGAATGTGAAATTTGGAGAAAAGGCAGAGGTGAATGTACAGGTTGGAAAGGTGGCAACCCTTAATGTGACATACAAGACATTGTTTGGTCAGACAAAGGGAAAGCTGACATTAACTGCGGTTCAGACTTCTTCTGCTTCTTCTTACAAGTTCAGTGCATCCGATCTGAGAAAGGCTGCCCCAGATAATTTATATTGGACAGGAACGCTAATTGGTTCAACAGTGAAGTATGGGGAAACGAAAGACAGAACGGTAATTGGACTGGGCATTTGATTCAATTCAAATACGTCTGATGTGACAGCGAACCTCTTTTCAGTTGAATGGCTGAAAAGAGGTTTTTAAATTGACAGTATTGTATCCTCAAATGTCACAATGAAACTGTCTTATCCATCAGAAAACTGCTATAATAAGGCGTATCGATGTGAAATCGATCCGAATAGGCGAAAAGGGTGATGTACTTGAAGAAAAATACAGTCTGGGTGATCGGCATCGTCGGCGTTTTGGCGGTATATGGCGGATTCCGCTTTCTGAGCGCGCAGAACGATGCGGGAAGCGCGCCGGTCATCACGTTTGAGGAAGATAATCTGGAAGTGAGCGTCAAAGCGGCGACTGAGGATCTGCTGGCAGGAGTCCATGCGGAGGATGCGGAAGATGGAAATCTGGATGAGGACATCGTGGTCGATACCATTTCCGCATTTGATGAGGATAAAAACCGGACCGTGACCTATGCGGTGTTTGACAGTGACCGCAATGTGACCAAGGTGAGCCGCAAGATCCATTATACTGACTATACCAAATGCACGTTCTCGCTGACGCAGTCGTTTTCCGGCTATAACCTGAACACGTCTACGATCCTGAGCCTGATCCATGCCAGCAGTCCGGTCGACGGCGATGTGACGAACAAGATCGTCTATGATATCGCCAGCTCGAGCGATGATCCCAATATCATGAACGTCAGCCTGAGCGTAAAGGACAGCACCGGAGAGACAAGCACCTGTCTCTTACACATCTCCGAGCCCACGAGACTCCTGAGCATCTCGTATGCCGTC
>ERZ894251.1052-NODE-1052-length-10513-cov-6.980972_pt1 | contig 10513 bp, 4 predicted proteins | sample MGYA00380301_ERZ894251 | MGnify/ENA primary metagenome ERZ894251 (study PRJEB32331, sample SAMN06328418) | human gut metagenome | biome: human gut microbiome; feature: stool | host: Homo sapiens | collected 2014-02-13 ... | reverse complement strand
TAAGTTGACGGTTGGCTCATCGCTCTTCCGTTAAAAGTTGAAAGTCAAAGGTTAAAAGACTTGAACTTTCTGCTTTTAAATCTAAAGATTCGACTTATTTAAAATACATTTGTACGGAATATACTTAAGATACAGAAATGAAAAAGCTTCTATTGTTATTTTTTTCCTTGTTAGCCTTTGGATATATGTTCCAGGCTTGCGACAATTCGAAGACTTATGCTGAAATGCTGGATGAAGAGAAAGACGCAGTAAACGCCTTTATTAAAAAATACAATATCCAGACTATTTCCGAGAGTGACTTTGAAGCAAACGGATATAAAACGGATACGACCAAGAACGAATACGTGGCTTTCTCAAACGGAGTCTACATGCAAATTGTGGATAAGGGTATAGTTACCGATAAACCGGAAAATGACTCTATCAAGAATAACAATATTGTAGCCGTACGCTTTGTAGAGCACGACATCAAGGCGAACGATACCACTTGCTTCAATGTGGTGCTTCCCGGTTTCGAAAATTATCCGAATTACTATACTTATCCGGACGTTTTCCGTTATGTGGATAACGGTACTTCAGTAGCCGGTGTATTTACAGAGGGGTCGATGTATGCCAAATATGGTACGACGGATGTTCCTCCCGGATGGCTGCTTGCTTTAAAGTATGTTACCAATTATGCCCATGTGAGAATGATTGTACCTTCGAAGATGGGACATCAGAGTGCAAACCAATATGTAAACCCCTATTTCTACGATATTCGTAAATTTCAGAAAGCATTGAACTAAAACTACTAAATAACCAATTTTCTAAAACAACAACCTATGACTCTAATCAAATCTATCTCTGGTATCCGTGGAACCATTGGCGGAGGCGCAGGCGAAGGACTGAACCCGCTTGACATTGTAAAATTCACCTCGGCTTATGCTACTTTGATTCGTAAGACCTGCAAAGCAAAGAGCAACAAGATTGTTGTGGGACGCGATGCCCGCATCTCGGGTGAAATGGTAAAAAACGTAGTAGTCGGCACATTAATGGGAATGGGCTGGGATGTAGTAGATATTGATCTTGCTTCTACTCCGACCACAGAACTTGCTGTGACAATGGAAGGTGCTTGTGGCGGTATCATCCTGACAGCTTCTCATAACCCGAAACAGTGGAATGCACTGAAATTGCTGAATGAACATGGTGAATTTCTGAATGCAGCTGAAGGCAACGAAGTGCTTCGTATTGCTGAAGCAGAAGAATTTGACTATGCTGACGTAGATCACTTGGGCTCTTACCGCAAAGACCTGACTTATAATCAGAAACATATCGACAGTGTATTGGCTCTTGACCTGGTAGATGTAGAAGCTATCAAAAAAGCAGATTTCCGTGTAGCCATTGACTGTGTAAACTCGGTAGGCGGTATCATTCTTCCCGAACTTCTTGAACGTTTGGGTGTGAAACATGTAGAAAAACTCTACTGTGAACCTACCGGAAACTTCCAACACAACCCTGAACCACTTGAAAAGAACCTCGGTGACATCATGAACCTGATGAAAGGGGGCAAAGCGGATGTAGCATTCGTTGTAGATCCGGACGTTGACCGTTTGGCAATGATTTGCGAAAATGGTGTAATGTACGGTGAGGAATATACACTGGTTACTGTGGCTGACTATGTGCTGAAACATACTCCGGGTAATACAGTTTCCAATTTGAGCTCTACCCGTGCCCTGCGTGACGTAACCCGTAAATATGGTATGGAATACAGTGCTTCTGCAGTAGGCGAAGTAAACGTTGTAACGAAAATGAAAGCAACCAATGCCGTTATCGGTGGTGAAGGAAATGGTGGAGTAATCTATCCTGCCAGCCACTATGGCCGTGATGCATTGGTAGGTATTGCTTTATTCCTTAGCCATCTAGCTCATGAAGGAAAGAAAGTTAGCGAGCTTCGTGCCACTTATCCTCCTTACTTCATAGCTAAGAACCGTGTAGACCTGACTCCGGAAATCGATGTAGATGCTATCCTTGCCAAAGTAAAGGAAATCTATAAGAACGAAGAAATCAATGATATCGATGGTGTGAAAATAGACTTTGCCGACAAATGGGTACATTTGCGCAAGAGTAATACAGAGCCGATCATCCGTGTGTATAGTGAAGCTTCTACCATGGAAGCTGCCGAGGAAATCGGTCAGAAGATAATGGATGTGATTAATGAATTAGCAAAATAATATCCTGCAAAATAGGATTTTATTTATAACATTTGAGTCTCGTATATCATAAAGATAACTGAATAAGTTGTCTCACATGATATACGAGACTTTTTTATTAGGATGATATCCACTGAATGATGATAGTTACTCTTCTCCTTGAGTATTAACAATAAAGTTTCTTTTGATTAAGTCTAAACTTCCTTTCGTCTAATAGTAAACTTCTCTTTTGTTATTTACAAACTTAAAATGAAAGCTTCATTTTTATAAATGCAAGCTTTGTTTTTAAAAACGGAACCTTTGTTTTTATAAATGAAGCTTGCATTTATAGATTGGAAGGGATGAAAGGCAACTTTACTGTTAATAAAAAGAAAGTTTGGACTTAATCAAGAGCAACTTTTCTATTAATAGATTACATGAGAAGTAAGCAGTGTTGAGAGAGAAGTAATCAACGAAGCTTACTTTACTGCGTCGTTAGCATAGATACACTACAAGAATATCAATTGGTATACAAAACTTTATAGGTCTTATATCAATGATAAACACATGGCTTAAATATGCATATTGATAAACGTACGGCATGAAAATAAAACTGATTGCATTATTTATAATGATGAGATCATTGAAAAATGGAAGAGGCAGACTCTTAGATTGTGTGAACTTAGTAGTGAAGTAATTGTTGAAAAATAGAGGTACTTGATAAAATAGAGTTGCATTTTCCGTATAAAAACGTATCTTTGTGTAAAGAGAATCAAAGACATCGATTATTAATGGCTATTTTTTTCGCACTGCGAAACAAAACATATAAGCGATTGCCTGATATTTAATAGATGATATTAATGATTAACACAATGAAAATGCGCTTGATTTTTCCTTTTGTTCTATTGATTTATTCATTGCTCTGTCAGGCAGATGGCGGTAAAGATTCATATATCTTCCGGAAAGTAGATTATCAGCAAGGATTATCTAATAGCGCTGTGCTTTGTCTTTTTCAAGACAATACAGGGTTGATGTGGTTCGGTACTTACGATGGCGTCAATTGTTATGACGGCAGAAGCATGGAAGTTTTCCGTTCCGATTTTTCAGCTCCCAAGGCTTTGAGTAACAACGTAATCCATTCTATTCAGCAGGCAGATAATAATTGTTTGTGGATTTCTACTCATTTGGGGATTAATCGTCTTTCACAGGATTCACGGCAAGTTGTCGGATATTATGACTTTACAGATGATTATTATCTACATTCCAATTCTAAAGGAAACACATGGGTGGTGAGTCATGGTGGAATTTTCTACTATAATACATCTTATAAACGATTTGTACAGATTAAGAATCTGAAAGTACCCGTAGAGGATATGGATAAACGGGCGTTCGTAACGGATGATGGTGTTTTGTGGATTTTCACCCAACAAACAGGGGAACTGTTACAGGTTTCGCAGGATGCTTTTGATTGTGACACATTATCAATTCATTCAACTGTTTCATCTACTGATTTTCATGCGAAACCTATTGAAGATGTCTTTTATCAGAATGGCGTTCTTTGTTTTATCGATAGTGAGCATGATCTTTATGTTTATGATATTTCCCGACAATCTAAAATTTATATTCGTAACCTTTCTTCATTAGTGCAGAAGAATGGAACTATTGCAGGAATAGCCCTTTTCTATGAAGATATTATTATTGGTTTTCGAACGAATGGGTTAGTCCGTCTCCGTACTTCACAAAAATATAAAGAAGAAGTGGTCGACCGGAATGTACGTATATATAGTATTTATCGAGATCCTCATCAGAATGTCTTATGGGTTGCTTCGGACGGACAAGGAACGATTATGTATGCTAAGAAATATTCTATTGCCACCAATTTGATGCTCAATCAACTGTCATCTAACTTAAGCAGGCAGGTACGTTCTGTTATGACAGACAATAGTGGTGGACTATGGTTCGGGACGAAAGGTGATGGACTGTTGCATATACCGGATTATCGTGAGAATGAGGAGGTTTCTGCCGTTACAGTTTACTCTCCTGAAGGTAAGCAAAATGTTGTGTCTTATATACGATGGAATAAAGAATTTCCTGTTTATAAATTGGTTCAAAGCCGTTATATGGATGGCTTTTGGATAGGATCTGGAGATCCGGGACTATTTTACTATTCTTTTGAAGACAAAGCTTTGCATTCTGTGGAGAATCTGCCGGCACAACCCACCGAGATACATGGCATTTATGAGGAAAATGATAGTGTACTTTATGTGGTGACAGCCGGTTCCGGTTTTCATAAATTGATACTTGAGAAGCAGGCAGGTGCCGTTCGTTTCAAGTCACAAAAAAACTATCATTTTTTTCATGGTCAGCGAGAAATTACGATGTTCTATCCAATGCTACCCGAGGGTGATTCAATTTTGTGGCTTGGTAGCCGGGAGAAAGGACTCATACGGTTTGATAAGCGGACAGAAGAATATAAGGTGATTTCTTTGAAAGAAATGCTTCATAAGTCGGTAGACGATGTGCTTAGCCTGTATCGGACCAAAGAAGGGTTGTTATATGTAGGGACAACATCAGGATTGGTATGTCTGAATTCTAATGGAAAACAGATGAAAGCTACCTATATTGGACGGGAGCAAGGTTTGCTCAATGATATGATTCATGGTGTACTTGAAGATGAGAACGGACTCTTATGGCTTGGTACAAATCGGGGGCTGATTAAATATAATCCGATAAATGGCTCATCACATGCCTACTTTTACAGTGCAGGTGTTCAAATCGGTGAGTTTAGTGATGATGCTTATTACATGTGTCCATATACACAGGAGCTTTTTTTCGGTGGGATTGACGGGTTGCTTTATTTGGATAAAGAGGTGCAGGCTGCTCCGGAATTTTATCCGGATATTTTGTTACGTAAGTTGACTGTTGGACATACGCAAGTGGTTCAGGGGGATGGAGATTATTATACAGACGATGGTAAGGCATTACAGTTGAAGGGGACGGAGGTTTCATTTGCACTTTCTTTTGTTGTTCCGGATTTTTTATCAGGAGAAGATATAGAATATTCTTACCAGTTGGAAGGATATGATAAGGATTGGACCTCTTTTAGCAGTATTAATGAAGCCTCATATACAGGAGTGCCGGCAGGTGATTATATCTTTAAGGTACGCTATAAGAGGGATGTATTTGATACGGAATATCGGCATTTTTCTATTCCGGTATATATCCTTTCTCCCTGGTATCGATCGGTGGCGGCTTATTTTGTTTATTTGGTCATTTTCTTGTTGTTGTTAGGGTACGTGATATATTTACTACGCAAAAACTACCTTCAGGAACGGATGATGAAAACACTGATGGGGACAGAAAGTTGCCGGAAATCCGAGACTGTATATACAAACCGTAGGATGCTTGAAGATTTTACTCTCATTTATAATTATTGTGACCAATTGCGTGCTGAGAATCTTTCTTATGAGCAATGTCTTGAGAAAGTGTCACTGATACGCGAAACTGTGATGAGCGCACTTCTTAATCCTGACGCTCTGTTTTTGGAAGAACTTAAACAATTCTTTCCGGATCGGTTTATTGTTTCTGCACGTATGAGTATACAGGGAGTTTCTCAAGAGGTGTTGCGTACGTTGGAAGAACAAGGGATTGATCATTCTTCTATATCGTCAATGATTCCGGAACACTTAACATTTCCAGTTTACAAGAATGCATTATATAGTATTCTTTATTGCTGTTATCTCCGGATTACTGAAATGAAAGGTACTCATGGCGTAATAGTAGAAATGTCAGAACAGGATGGTAAGATGCAGCTACATTTTTCTTCTAAAGATGCTACTGCGAAAGCGTTGTATGAATATCTTTCAGATAAAGCTTCTTCGGTGACGGAGAAAGATTCCGATCATGTGTTTGCTGTGCATTTACTTTTAGGTTTTGTACGGTCGGCTTTGGAACGTATTCATGCCGTTCTTCGTTATGATAATGATGAGAGTGGTAGTCGGTTGACGATTATCTTTGAACCGGCGGTCTTGACAGTGGCAGGTGAACAAGGGAAGAAAACTGTGCTTTTGTTGGAAGACAGAGATGAAATGACTTGGTTGATTAGTAATTTCCTGGCTGATGAATATGTGGTTCATCAAGTAAAGAGTGTGCAGCTTGCTTTTGACGAAATTCGTCGGTCGGCTCCGGCTCTATTATTAGTGGATATGACAATGTATGCCAATGCTGAAAGTACTTTTATGGAGTATGTTAGCCGGAATCGTACTCTGCTTTCAAAGACAGCTTTTATTCCATTGTTAACCTGGAAAGTTGGTTCGGCCATTCAGCGGGAACTGATCTTGTGGTCTGATTCTTATATTGTACTTCCTTATGATATATTGTTTTTGCGGGAAGTTGTCCATAATGCTATTTATGGAAAGCGGGAAGCGAAGCAGATATATATGGAGGAACTGGGAGGTTTGGCGGGACAGATTGTCTGTACAACTACCGAACAAGCTGATTTTATTCGCAAATTGTTAAAGGTGATTGAAGAAAACCTGGACAAGGAAGAACTGGGCTCAACGTTGATCGCTGATCGTATGGCAATGAGTTCCCGTCAGTTCTATCGTAAATTCAAGGAAATTTCCAATACTGCTCCCGGTGATTTAATAAAGAGTTACCGTATGGAAAAGGCAGCCCGCCTGTTACTTGATGAAGAACTTTCTATTCAAGATGTTATTATGGAGGTCGGTATTTCCAGCCGGTCTTATTTTTATAAAGAGTTTACCCGTCGGTTCGGGATGACACCGAAAGATTATCGGGAACAGCGAAAGGTATGCTGATTGTCAGGTTAAATTCTTTCGTATAGGTGATTAGTTGGGAAACATTATTATTTATTTGTTTGTCACAACCTTGTGCTCTAAATCCCTTTTGCTGATTTTATTGTATTGATTATTAGTGTGTTAATCTGTGCTCTAATTTACCATTCTGTGCTTTAAATTTGTGTCTTTATTTTGCCGTTTTTTTGGCAAGGTAGAGCATTGGACTTTTATTCGAATAGCCTTTATTTGCAACAATTTAAAGGGAATTAACCTTATTACTAATCAAATTTAAAGGAATTATGAATGAAAAACTAAAGTATCTTACCTTATTTGTAATAGGTATGATGTTGAGTTTGGGCATGAATGCTCAATCTGTAAAATCAATCTCCGGTACGGTAACCGATGATCAGGGAGAGGCGGTTATCAGTGGTACGGTGAAAGTTAAAAACGGTAGTACAGGAACAATCACTGACATTAACGGTAAATACACTCTCTCTGTTCCTTCCAATGCCACCTTGGTGTTTTCGTATATTGGTTATATCACACAAGAATTTAAAGTCTCGGAATTAAAGAGTAATGTTCTGAACGTAGTTCTGCAATCGGATACGAAAGCACTGGACGAAGTAGTCGTTGTAGGTTATGGTACCATGCGCAAATCAGACTTGACAGGTTCCATTTCCACAGCCAAAGGTAAAGACATGCTGAAAGCACAATCATTCAATGCGCTTGACGGATTGAAAGGTAAAGTGGCCGGTGTGAATATCTTCTCTAATACCGGTCAGCCGGGTGGAGAATCACGTGTCATCATTCGTGGTATTTCTACTATCAACGCATCAGCATCACCGCTGTACGTAGTCGATGGAGTGGTGATGTCAAACTTCGAATTGCTTAATCCGAATGATATCGAATCTATCGAAGTATTGAAAGATGCTTCCTCTGCTGCCATCTATGGTGCCCGTGGTGCAAATGGTGTTATCATGGTGACTACCAAGCGCGGTAATGCAGGAAAAGGAGTCCATGTTTCCTATGATGGTTCATTGTCTATCGGTAAGATGGCTAGAAAAATAGATGTAATGGATGCTAACGAATGGATGTCTACCTTCAAGCAGGGATTGGAAAATGCCAACGAATTTCAAGGCAAGAACTTCACAACTGATCTGTCACAGATATTCACAGACGAACGTTTGTTCAATGCAGACGGTTCTCCGAAATATAATACCAACTGGCAGGATGAAGCATCCCGCACCGCCATCTCTCATAACCATCAGATCAGTATCCAACGTACGGGAGAAGGATCTTCTATCGGAGCATTCATCAATTATACCGATCAACAGGGTATTTTGTTGAATTCTTACTTCAAACGTATCAATGCAAAATTGGCGTATGATGACAAACCGACTGATTGGCTGTCTACTTCCGTTAATTTATTAGTAAATCATACTTGGGGTAATAGAACTTCTGATAACCCTTACGGACAAGGCGCATTGCGTACAATGATCGAACAGTTGCCTTTCTTACCGGTTAAGCTGGATGGTGAATATACGCAGACGAACATTATTAATACAAGCTCTATTCTCAATAATCAGACTGATCCTAATAGCGGAAAACAAGGATTCAGCCCGGAAGGTGTAGGTAATCCCGTTGAGTTGCTCGAACGGATGCAGGCTATGCAATATCGTACGCAGATTTTTGGTAATGCTGCTTTGACTTTCCATCTCATGAAAGGATTGGATTTGAAGACCCAGTTCGGTATCGACTACCACAATAATCGTGATGCTAACTATACGCCGTTCACTCCGCGTCCGATGATTAATCAAAGTTCCGAGGGAGCAGCTTCTGCAAATAACTCCAACTCTTTGTATTGGCAGGAAGAAACCTATTTGACTTATGTGAAAGATATAAACAAACATCACATTAATGCAATGGCGGGTATGTCTTGGCAAGAGTATAATTATACCAAATTCGAAGCTTCCGACAGTAAGTATATTGATGACTTCTACGGATATTATAATTTAGGTTCCGGAACGAATCGTCCTTCTGTTGGCAGTGATTACGACAAGTGGGCAATGAACTCTTATTTCTTGCGTCTGGCGTATTCTTATGACAACAAGTATATGGCTACCGTAACCGGTCGTTATGATGGCTCTTCCAAATTCGGACAGAACAATAAATATGCATTTTTTCCGTCAGTAGGTTTGGGCTGGATGATTTCTAATGAAGACTTTTTGAAAGATAACTTATTGATCAGCAAGCTGAAATTACATACTTCTTACGGTCTGACAGGTAATTCGGAAATTGGTACATATAAATCATTGGCTACGGTGAGCCAGTCGAATACGATCATTGGTGATGCTCTGCACGTAGTGTCTTATCTGGACAATATGCCTAATCCGGACCTGAAATGGGAAAAGACAGGACAGTGGGACTTAGGATTCGAGTTGGGTTTATTCAATAACAGACTGAATTTCGATATTTCCTATTATTATAAGTATACTTCGGATTTGTTGCTCGACCGTCCGGTTCCTGAATCAACAGGTTACTCTTCCATTATGGATAATATTGGAGCCGTTTCCAATCGTGGTTTAGATATTCTGGTTACAGCATATCCTATTCAGACACATGATTTCCAGTGGACTTCCACTCTTAATTTAGGTTTCAACAAAAACCGTGTAGAGAAGTTGGATGAAAGTGCATCTGTTGATCCTGTCACCGGTAAGCGTCAGATTACGACCGACGGTTTTGTGGGTTACGATATGTTGATCCGTGAAGGTGAAGAGCTTTCTTCTTTCTATGGTTATAAGCGCGCCGGTATCTACGATGGTATTCCATCTAACTGGGATCCGGAGACAATGAACATACCTTCCACTATCGGTGAAAAGGTAACTTATAAGAAACGCGAAATTATTGGTAACGGATTGCCTGACTGGATGGGCTCATTTATCAATACCTTCAATTATAAAGGTTTCGATTTGACTTTAGACTTCCAGTTTACATGGGGGGTAGACGTGATGCAAGAATATTATCACTCAACTGTAGCCCGTTTCCTGACTAACGGTATAGACCGTCTTTATAAGGAAGCATGGCATCCAACTCTCAATCCGTCGGGTAAAGAACAGGCAATTCGTCTGAATAACTTTGGTCAGGGAGCTAATAACCAGGCAGATGATGACTGGGTTTGCAATGGTTCTTATTTGCGTTGTAACATGATTCAGCTCGGATATACCTTCAATCCAACACTGATTAAGAAGATCGGTCTGTCTTCATTGCGTTTGTATGCGAATGTGAATAACGCGTTCCTGATTACTTCTAAGGACTATAACGGATACGATCCGGATAACTCATCTCGTTTAGGTGACAACAAATGGGGGGCTAACCGCCAATTCTTCACCTATCCGCGTCCGAGAACGTTTACGTTCGGTCTTAATGTAGCATTTTAATTCACCGTTATAAAAACTATAAGAATTATGAAACTATTAAAAGTATATATATCTGCAACCCGTTGGCGGAATTAACTGAGTGCATACTTAACTCTTCCAATCGGGTTGTTGT
>ERZ894251.1050-NODE-1050-length-10522-cov-13.123722_pt1 | contig 10522 bp, 20 predicted proteins | sample MGYA00380301_ERZ894251 | MGnify/ENA primary metagenome ERZ894251 (study PRJEB32331, sample SAMN06328418) | human gut metagenome | biome: human gut microbiome; feature: stool | host: Homo sapiens | collected 2014-02-13 ... | reverse complement strand
TCTTCATTCAGATCCGCGGCCAGCGCCTTTTCCCAATCCAGTCCGCGGCGCTGCCGCGCCTGCTGCAAGCGGTTTTTTTTAATCCTGCGGCGGCTGGCCGGTATCATTGCCGTTCGCCTCCTTCCGGGCCTGCGCGGCTCGTTCCTCGCGCAGGGCCTGCTTGGTGCAGGCCTCGCACAGCGCGCGGCCAAAGTGTTCCTGCGTGGCCGCGGCGCGGGCCCGTGCGGTGCCCTTGGCGCTGTCCCGGATGCGCGCGCCGCAATCGGCGCAGAAGTAGCGCTCCGGCTCCTTCCCGTCGGCCAGCCATGCGCGCAGCTGCCTGCCAAGCTCCGGCGTAATCACCGCCCCAAAGCCGTCCAGAAAGGTGACATCCTTGCTGGTAGTCGCTATATGGTCCCGCCCGATGTTCATCACAATGTCGAACTCGTATTCGGTGTCATCGCGCTGCACCGGCGCAAGGCCTATCTTCACAGGCTGCTGCTTGCCGCGCTCGTTCAGCTCCATGGCGTATTCCATCTTGCTTCGCATGGTGACGATGGTGTGGCAGTCCACGCCCAAAATGTAGTTGATGAGGCTGTTTTGCTCACGCCCAGCCTCATTCCACGCCGTGTAGCTGTTTTTTCCGGCCTGTGCCGCAATGCGATCCTTTATTTCCAGCACGCCGCCCTCGTTGTTCCATGCGTGGCTCAGGCTGTCCACAATCACCACGCCGTCCGGCCCCACGGCCTCGGCGGCCTGCCGCACATATTCCTTGTACCGTTCCGGGCTGTACGGTGCATACAGCCCGGCATACAGATATTCGCCCGTGGGGGTGGGCAGGTCGCTGCGGCTGGCATACGCGCGGCCGCGCTCGCGCTCTGTGTCGATGAGCGCCACCTTGCCCCAGTCGTCCGTCAGGCCGTAGGCGAGGTACAGGGCCCCCAGTGTCTTCCCGCCGCCCGATACGCCTGTCAGCGCCATGCGCAGCTTCATTTTCTGGCGCTGTACCGGCGCGAATAAATTGCTCATGCTCCATTCTCCTTTCCCTGTTTCAAAAGAAGGTCAATGCTGAATTCGAAAGTATGGGCGCACTGCGTAAGAATGTCGCCGGGCCTTGCCCAGCCCGTCAGCTTTGCCAGAATACACAGGTCCGCCAGAAAAACCGGCAGCGCCGTCAGCACGTGGCCGTATTCCGCGCGCATTGCATCCTCAGATGTGTGCCCGTCCAACAGCAGGCGGGCAATGTGCTTCTGCAGGGCACCCAGCTTTTCCTCCAATGCCGCCGCGTTCCACAGTACGCGCGCCTCCAGCCGCTGCGGCGTGCCTGCCTGTATGGCCGCGGCCAGCTTTTGCTCCAACTCGTCCCTGTCCGCCAGCCGGTCAAGTTCCGCCTGCCACTGTGCCACCATGGGCGCCACCTCCCCAGCAGTCGTACCTCTCCAGCACGGCGGCGCGTTCCGGCTCCACATCCCGGCGAGCGGCAATCCATACCAGCGTATCCTTCCCGGGCTGATACCACCGGGCCAGTCCGCCGTCCTGTTGCACGGCGCCCGTTTGTGGAAAAGCGCTGGCCAGCTCTATCAGCTCGCTTGTGAAGAACACCATCCGGCGGTCATCGCGCCGCTGGGCAGCGCGCTTCTCGCCCACCCAGAAGGGCGTTAGCTTCACATCCACGCAAAATGCGCCGTCCTCCTCCTTTTCCAGCAACGTGCGCATGCTCTCGTGCTGCACGTTCAGTTCCTCCGGCTCCTGCTTGTGCCGCAGCAGATAGGCTTCATTCATCAGCGGCAGATGCCGCATCCATTCCGCCAGAAGGCCCAGCGCCTTGCCGGGCATGTCGTCCATAGCCATCAAAACGGCCCAAAAGCCGGAAGAAAGCATCAGGCAGTCCGTCACATGCCATTCCAGCCTCCACACTTTCAGGCCGCCGCCTTTGTAAGCCGCTTTCATTAGGGCCGCCAATATCTTTTCATTCAAAGTCCTCATCCTCCTCATATCGGTTTGCCGTATATTGCGCTGTATTTGCGCGCAGGCCGCCCAGCGCCTCCTCCAGCGCCTGTGCCAGCGGCGCGGCACAGCGGCGGTAGTCCTCGCCGTGCAGGCCATGTGCCGCCAGTAAAAACGTGTTGTATAGCGCCTTGATGTTTCCTGCAAGGTCCTGCGCCATGGGCAGCACGTTTTCTGCCGTCAGGGCGGTGGCCTGGCGGGAAGCAGCCCGCTGCCAGTCTTCCAACTGGCTCTGCAGGCTGTCACGGATGTTTTTCATTCTCTGAATATTGCCTTCCGCTGTTTTCAGCTGCCCGCGAAGCTCGGCCGTCATGGCCCTGGCCTTTTCCTCTGCCATGCGCTCCACCTCTGCGGGGTCCGGCTCCTGCACGGCCACCTCCACCGGGCGGCTTTCCAGGGCATGGATGCGCGTAATATATTCGCCCTGCTTGTCCAGCACGGCGGCGCGCTGCGTCTCTGCCTCCCGGGCCCGTTTCTCCGCTGCGTCGGCGCGCCGGCTGGAGGCCTCGCCGGCCTCGGTCAGCTCGCTGATTTTGGCGTCGCGGTTACGAATTTCGGCCAGCAGCTCCTGATATTGCTTGTGTGTGGTGATATCGCCAGCCTTTACGCCCTGCACCAGCTCGGCAGGTGCCGAGGGCTTGGCGGCGGCGTATAAAAGGGAGGGTGAAAGCTCTTCCAATACCTTTTGTTCCCGCGGGCTGCTTTCGTCCATCAGCTTGGCAACCTGTAAAAGGCGCTCCGCCGCTTTGCGGTTCAGCCCCATGCTTTCACACCACGCCCTGAAGGTGTTTTCCCCTCGGTTGCCATGCTTGAGTTGCGACAATTTGTCGCAACTCCCGCACAGCGCATCATGGGCAATAGCCACCCCATCCGCCATGCGCCGCAGGCCCATCTCGGCCAGTTTTCTACCCGATGAATACTCTCGTTCAGCCAAATGCAGGTCTGCCACCGTCTGCACGTCCAGCCCGGAGTAGTCAAAGGGTGCAGGTAAAGCAGCTTTGATGCCGCCGCCACTCGTCTCCGCCTCGCAGACGGCTGCGGCGGGTTCCATTCTCTCACTGTCACCCGTTGGCTCTGTGCCGTCCGTCTCTTCATCCTCATCAAGCACAGCGAAATATTTTTCTTCCCATTCCCGTGTTTTTCCGGCATCTTCTTCGTCCAGTATTTGGTCTTGATCAGGAATACCCGATGTTCCATGGCGGTTGTTGACATAATAATCGCAATGCCGCTCATGCCCAACTACCTTGCAGACACGTTCACATTCCTGTTGGAGTGGGCAACGGCCATTCTGTTTTGTCACCCCGGCCACCTCACTTTCTCATATGGCACAACGGTCTCGCGCCACTTCGCCATATACATGGCAATCTGTTCCGGCGTCAGGCTGCGGAAGCGCGCGCCATATGGCGCCACACCCACAATCAGCAGGCGGCCGTAATACCACTGTCCGCGGAACTGCCGGTTCTGCTCCAGCCCGCGGCTGTGCGCGCCCTCCATGTACAGCAGGCCCGCCGCGTCCAGCGGAAAGCGCAGCAGCGTCAGCGCCCCGCCGCACATGGCGCCCAGCGCCTGCAGTGTTTCCGGCACCGTTTTCACCACCGGTTCCGTGCCGGGGTCTACCACAATGGCTTTCATCCGCGGCGCCCCCTTTCCGGCAGCAGGGCGGCCAGCTTTTCCGCCACGCTGAAATAATCCTCGCATTCGCACCAAAGCTCCCCGTCCACATACACCGCGAAAGGCGCGGCGCCTGCGCGGATGTCCTCCGGCTGGCGGCGCAGTACCGAGATATATTCACTCATCTGCCGCCGCCTCCTTTCCGTTGGTCGCTCCAAATGCCCGCCGCCGCGAACAGCACGCCCAGGGCAAAGCCCAGTGCCATACAGGCAAAATATGTATACATTCTTTGTCCTCACTTTCCGGCCCGCTTGACGGGCCCTTATCCATTGCGTTAAAATGAGGATGTCAAAGCGTTTGGCTTGTTTTGACATCCTCACAGGGGCGCTCGGATGCTGCAACATCCGGGCGCTCTTCCTGTTTTGGGGCTTTTTTCGGCTTGGGTTGAACACTCAGCACTTTGAATTCCATGCCGAAAAACTCCTCTCTCATGCGCAATACGCGAAATAAACTTTCATATGTGTTCACCACATTCTGGGGCGTCATCATATGGTTCGCCTCGCTTCCTGCCCGCCTGCGCGGGCTTAAATTTTAATTCGCCTTTATTGGATAACCATATCATCTGCCGCGTGCTCAAGGCGGGCGTGCAAAGCGTTGATAATGCAGCGCCCTTCTTCATACGTTACACATTCGCCCTTGAGCTGTTCAAACAGTTTAAGGGCGATTCTCTTAATTTTTTCTGTGTTTCGTTTCTCCATTGCTTTATTCCTTCCCGCCGCCTTCGGGCGGCTTATTTCTCGCCGGTTTGGGTAACTCATCCCGCCTTCTGTGGTTGTCAGCTCCATCCCCCCATGATAAAATGAGGAAAAAAGAAAAGGGAGGAGGTGAGAGGACATGTGTAATGGTGATGATTATCATGAGTTTGAACAGTTGCCTTCGCAGCGTCAGCGCGATCTTTTGGACTGGATTGACCGTAACCTGCGTCCGATAGCAACCTTTAATGCCCGGCATACGTCCTATGGCTTGAAACATCTAGTGACGTTTGAGAGCGATAAAGATTCCTACTTCACCAATGGTGAGTTTAAAGGTGCTATGTTACAGGCGGGGTATAAGGTCCGCAACAAGAAGACGCAAAATTGGGTGTTCAATGTCTCGGAACTATCACCTGTATTTAAGGTGAAGAAGGCCCAACGGTGATATACAGAACCTGATATTCCTCATAGGCTGGAATGCCGGCATCCTGCAGTGTGTGCATCGCAGTGGTTTTCCCTGTCGGCCCTGCCGGGCCATCGATGATTACAATTTTCTTTTCCCCGCTGTTCAGCTGCCGCCGAATGGCGGGGATGCTTTTTTCCAGTTGCCGTAAGGTCATATCTTTTCACCTCGCTTTCTTTATAAGTCCAGTTTATAGGACTTTTAGCATGCTATCCTTTGCTCACTGGGAAAATTTTCCGGTTAGGGGGATTTTCGATTGTGCCGTTTTGCACGCCGGGTGCGTTGTTAATGGTGTCAAGCACTAATTGATTAACAACGTGTTCCTGTCGCTCTTGCAGTTCCAGTGCGAGGGCGGCAATTCCTTTGGCGTTTCTCTCGATGATAAGCCTCACTTGTTTACCCTCCTTTCAAAGCCCCACTTAAGAGCCTTATTCTGTGGTAGGATAGTCCTTACAGATTAAGGCGGACTCAAACCGCTGGATATCCATGACATTGACCTCCAGCAAAGCGGCCAGCGCCCCTGCCAGCGCAAGGTCAAGTCTTTTCTGCCGTTCGCCGCGCTCGATCATCTGGTAATACTGCCTGGATATTCCAAGTCTCTCCGCCACATCTTGTTGCGAGAGTCCTTTTTTTAGGCGAAGTTCCACAAGATAGTCCCTCAAGCTCATCACCTCCCCGCTACGTTTCGTTGCCTAAATTTTAACTCGTATTCACCGTTTTGTCAACGTTTTGTTGCGATATCTACGTTTTGCACAAACTGATAGCTACATTTTGTTGCCAGTGTTGCAAACGCAACAAATAGTTGCTATACTGTTGGAAAAAGAGGTGATGAGAATGCGGAATTTGATAAACGCCCGCAAGGCTCACGGTAAAACGCAGCAGGATGTGGCTGACTATTTGGGCATAACCAGACAGGCTTACAGTAACTACGAGGCCGGCAAGAGAGAGCCGGACTACGAGACACTGCTTAAAATCGGGGAGTATTTCAACTGTAGTACAGACTATCTCCTCGGAAACAGAGAAGACCCCGCCCCGAAGGCCAGCGAGCTTGACGCACTTTTGAAAGATGAGCTGATTGCCTTTTATGGCGAAGTCAAGGAAAATCTGGACCAGAACGACATAGACGACCTGAAGACCTTTATGCGGATGAAAGCGGAAATAAAAAAGAACAGGGAAAAGAAGTGATGCAGCAGTATGGGCAACACCATGGAAGAAATTTACGGCGACTTGGAGGAACAAGGCGTTACGGTATTTTCTTGTCCTATGAAGGAATCTGCTGCCATTTCGTCCGCTGATGGGTTTATTGGCGTTGACTACAGGCAGTTTTCCACACAGCAGGAACAGGCAACGGCGCTCATTCATGAAGCGGGGCATTTCCTGTCCGGCGCGTTCTATACGCCTTACAGCCCGTATCAGGTCAAGGCGCAGGCAGAGTACAGGGCAGACAAAGCGGCAACACTGCAATACATTCCGCTTTGTGATTTGGTGGAGGAAATGCGCTGCGGTTTTTCCGTCTGGGAAATTGCCGAGCACTTCAATGTGACGCCGGAGTTTATTTGGCGGGCCTATACGATATACCGGGATAACCTCGGCATATCTTTCACAGCGCTGGCATAGCCCCGCAAAGAGTGGAAAGGCCCTCTTTAAAACGCAAAAACGCTCCGGGACGAAGCGGAGCTTGTGAAACTGTTTCACAAGCTCCATTGTGACAAATTGCCGCAAGCATATACCGTTGTCGCAAATTGCGACAAGCTCAATCAATACAGCCGGGGAGTCGTCGCAAATTGCGACGACTCAAGGGCTGCCTTTACATCCACTTGCAGAGTTGCGACAAATTGTCGCAACTCAAGCATGGCAACCGAGGGGCTATTGCCCATGATGCGCTGTGCATCACCGATGCGACAATTTGTCGCATCGGTGGAAATGAGGGCGGATGAACCTTATAAACAGGCAATGCTTGTGCGGTGTGGTGGATTGTGGTGGTTTTTGGCCTTTTTGTAAAACTTTTCTCCTGAGCAGATTTTTTTCTTCTCATCTAGGGACTTTTTTATTTTTTGCAAAATCCACCACATTCCACCACAGAGGGGAATAAGGCTGCCGATGGTGCCGAAGGTCGCTTCCTCCCTGCGGGAGGCGTGGATTGAAAAAAGGCAAAATGAAAAACGCAATAAAGAGTATAAAAAACACTCCTAAAACTATTGACAGGAGTATTAAAAAGGAGTATAATATATACTGTAAGGAGGGAGTACAATGACAGTAAGAGAAGTCCTAAAGCTGCTTCACGCCGATGGCTGGCGGGAAGTGGATGGACGGACAAAAGGCTCCCACATACAGCTCAAGCACCCCACAAAGCCGGGAAAAGTCACGGTGCCTGCCCACGGTGGTGACATCCCGCTAGGGACGCTAAAGAGCATCAAAAAACAGGCGGGGCTGAAATAGGCCCCGCCGCCACAAAAGGAGTGAACAGCAATGAGAAAACTCACCTATCCTGCGGTGTTGGAACCCGCAGAGGGCGGCGCTTATTCCGTCTATTTTCCCGACCTGCCCGGCTGCATCAGCTATGGAAAAGATTTCGAAACCGCGCTTTCCGAAGCACAGGACGCGCTGGGCCTGCATATCTACGGCATGGAAAAAGACGGCGAGCCCGTGCCCGCGCCCTCTAAAAATCCTGAAGTCGACCCGGACACTGCCCCCGGCTATCTGGTAAGCCCGGTGTCTGTCTATCCTGAACTTGTCTCGGAGGAAATCGACAACCGCCGCGTCAAAATGAATGTCACGATTCCCGCATGGGTGAAAGAACTGGCTGCCGAAAAGGGTCTGAACAGCTCCCGCCTGTTGGAGGCCGCTATCCTGGACGCAGCACAGGTGCGCCGCCCCCGCGCCGGGCATGCTGGTTGAAAAGTGCATTTTCTCTTGTGGGGAACCCCATAACGGCAAAATAAAAGCGCCCCGCGGCGCGGGCCGCAGGGCACTCATGTGTCACTTCTGTTTATGGGGTGCGGGTAGAAACATCCTCGGTAATTTTCCCGAACTCTCGCTCAAACTTCGCCACATGCATACGAATTAGGCGGGTTACCTCAGCGTTGCGGCTGCGGTCGTCGTACTTGGCAATGTAGTCCAGCTTGTGCAGCAGTTCAGCGTCCATTCGGACGATAAAACTGGTTTCTGCCATCAGTCCCGCCTCCTTCCCTTGATTTTATTTTACTCGGATGATATCATTACGATAACAAAAGATATCAATTTGATATCGTAAAATTAAGGGGGAACCTATGAAATCGAGAATTTTTTCCCTTATGCTCTGTGCAGCTCTTTGCCTTTCCCTTTCGGCCTGCGGCGGGGCCCCGTCAGAGGCCGCGCCCGCTTCCGGGGGCAGTGCCGCTGCCGCATCATCGTCGGCTCCTGCTGCGCCGGATTTAACCGGCGACTGGAAGCAGGTCAACGCCGCCTCGGAAGACAGCTATCAGGTAGCCACCATCCAGGGGGATACAATTGAGATTTACTGGGTCACCGAATCTGCCGACACAAAATCACTGTACTGGGCCGGCACCTTCGTTGCTCCGGAAACCACAGATGAGCCCTACGCTTGGGAATCTGCCAACGACACCGAGAAAACCGGCTCCGCCCTGCTCGCATCCGGTGATGAAACCAAAACCTTCACCTATCAGGATGGGCAGATAAGCTATGACGTGTCTGCCATGGGCATGACGCAGACGGTGCGGCTGGAAAAGCAGTAAGCTTCCATCTGTTTCTTGTCTCCCCCTCACTGGAGGGAGAGCGGATAAAAAAGAAACCGCCCACGGCGGCAACCGTGGGCGGTCTCAAAATGAATAGCTTACCCGTAGTGGGCAATCCATCCTCGCAAATGGATTATACCACCTCTTGGGCAGGCTTTTCAAGTCATACCTTGGAGGTGTTTTTTGTGTCCGCCTTTTTCACAATGGAGATCACCCGGATGTCCACATCCTCGCGCGCCGAAATGATGCGCGCCAACGTCTCATATAAATTTCTTACGGCGGCCTCGTCCATCTGTGCTCACCCCTGCCAGCATATGTGCGGGGCGGCCGCCCCAGAACAGGAGGTGTCACGATGAGCGCTCCCGTTGTCCGTGCCGCGGGGTATATCCGCGTCTCTACGGCCGAGCAGGCGCTGCGCGGCCTCTCGCTGGAGGCGCAGGAGGCCGAGATACGCCGCTGGGCCGCGGAACATCATGTCCGCCTGGAAAATATCTATGTGGATAAGGGCATCACCGCCCGCAAGCAGCTTCACCGCCGCGCCGCCTTCATGCAGATGATGCAGGCCGTGGACGCGGGCCAAATCGACCTCATCCTCGTCATGCGGCTGGACCGTTGGTTCCGCAACGTCTACGATTACCACAAAATGATGAACGAGCATCTCATTCCCCATGGGGTGAACTGGTGCGCCGTCAAGGAAGACTACGACACCACCACCACAAACGGCCGGCTGATGATAAACCTCCGCCTGTCCATTGCCGAGCAGGAGTGCGATACCGACGCCGACCGCATCCGCGATGTCCAGCAGAATATGGTCGCCAAAGGCCGCTGGCCGTTTGGCGCCGCACCGCTGGGCTACCGCATCGAGGAAAAACGCCTCGTCAAAGACCCTCACACGCAGCCGCAGGTGGAGTTCTTCTTTCAGCACATGCTGGCCAACGGCTCGCTGCGTGGCGCGCTGTTTGCCATGAACGACCGCTTCGGCACCAGCTACGAATACCGCCGCGCGCAGGATCTCTCCCGAAAATCCGTCTATTACGGCGTGTACGGCGAAAATCAAAGCTTCTGCCCGGCCTATATCACACTGGAAGAGCATCAACGCATCCGTTCCTTGGCAGAGAAAAACGTGCGCGTGTGGTCGTCACCCACCGCATGGCCGCACCTGTTTTCCGGCCTGCTCATCTGCGACGATTGCCACCGCCGCCTCAATGCCCAAACCATCCGCCGCCCCAGCGGCGTCTATACCACCTACCGCTGTTCTCATTCCACCGATAACCACGGCTGTGCGAATAACCGCAGCATTTCAGAAAAGGTCATCGAGGAATATCTCCTGAATTATGTGCGCGAAGATTTGGCGCAGTACATCGTACAAATGGAGGTCTCCCAGAAGAAGGCCGCCGCCCTGCCCGACAACACCGCCAAAATCCGCGCGAAGCAGGAGCGCGTGAAAACGCTCTTTATCAATAACTTTATTGATTTGGAGGAATACAAACGCCGCATACAGGAGCTGGAAGGGCAGATCATCCGCCGCCCTCCGTCCGAAAAAACAAAGGACATCTCCAAGCTGAAGCAGCTTCTGGAAGACGGTGCACTCAAAATGTACCCCACCCTCACCCGTGAGGAAAAACGCGCCTTCTGGCGCGGCTTTCTCAAAGAATTGCACATCTACCGCGGCACAATTCAAGGCCCGCCTATTTTTCTATAATCTAGTTGTAGTTATTGACATAGATAGTTCAGCCCGTCCTGCAGAATGAGCACATAGGTGCTGCGGGAATTGCGGCGCACGGTGGGGTAGCCTACGCCAGAGCAGGCCGCGGTGCCATAGCGGCGGTCGAAGTGCACCCAGCGGGGCGTCATGCTGATGGGCTCTACATAGCCCCAGGCCTTGGTAGCCACAGCGGCGTCGCGGATGCGCACGCGCTCGGCGCTGGACACATTCTGCCCCACGTCAAACGAGACGCCCGCGTAGTGCTGGCTGG
>ERZ894251.1031-NODE-1031-length-10766-cov-6.515731_pt1 | contig 10766 bp, 8 predicted proteins | sample MGYA00380301_ERZ894251 | MGnify/ENA primary metagenome ERZ894251 (study PRJEB32331, sample SAMN06328418) | human gut metagenome | biome: human gut microbiome; feature: stool | host: Homo sapiens | collected 2014-02-13 ... | reverse complement strand
TAATCCTGACGGATTACCGGGCTTTTTGAATGCGCTAGGCGGCAAAATTGTCAGCTCAAAACCGATGTTTTCTTGCGCCAACGCGCCTAATGCCCTCCCCTTTTTGGGGGTGCGCTGGCGGCGCCATGCGCCCCAATGCCCGGTTCAGCGCCTTTGCCTGCGGCAGGCAGAAAAACGCGCGGCACGGCCGTTTGGGCCATGCCGCGCGTTCTTTGTTTTGAGGGCCTTGTTTCAAGCGGCCCGCTGGCGCTTTTGTTTGCGCCGCGCTGCTGCCGCGCCTACTGCGCGCGGGCCATCATCATTTTAGCGGCCTTGTAAATGTCGCCGCAGCCCAGCGTGATAACAAGGTCGCCGGGCTTTGCATGGGCCAGCACATGGTTTACCACTTCGTCAAAGGTGGAAAACCACACGCTGCCGGGTATTTTGGCCGCAAGGTCTTTGGTGCGCACGGTATAGTCTTCCGCGCGCTCGCGGCTGCCCATAATCTCGGTCATCACCACATGGTCTGCAATGGGCAGCACGCGGGCAAATTCGTCCAGCAGCATCTGCGTGCGCGAATAGGTAAACGGCTGGAACACCGCCCACACCTGGTTGTAATCCATCTCTTTGGCGGCGCGCAGGGTGGCCTCCAGCTCGGTGGGATGGTGGGCGTAATCGTCCGCAATGGTTACGCCGTTCACCTCGCCCAGTATTTCGAACCGGCGCCCTGCGCCGCGGAAGGCTGCAAGCCCCTGGGCGCACTGGCCGGGCGTGCAGCCCGCGCCCTCGGCGCAGGCATAGGCGGCCAGCGCGTTGTACACATTGTGGTAGCCCGGCACCGAAAGGCGCACATGCACGCCCGGCACGCCGTGCACGGCCACGTCAAACTCGAAGAAGGACGGGCGGTACTCCCGCACGTTCACGGCGCGGTAATCGGCCTGCTGGTGCACGCCGAAGGTGCGCACGTCGCGGTCGATGTCGTCCACGGCGGCCAGCGTGTTGGCGTCGTCGATGTTGGCGATGACGCGGTGCTCGGTAAGCAGGGCAAATTTGCGAAACGCCGCCTTCAGGTTGTCCATGGTTTTGAAAAATTCCAAATGGTCGGCGTCAATGTTCAGCACAACCGACGTGTGCGGCACAAGCTGCAAAAAGGTGTTGTGGTATTCGCACGCCTCCACCACGATGTTGCGCCCCGCGCCATAGCGGCCGTAGCCGTCAATCAGCGGCAGCTTGCCGCCAATGACGGCCGCGGGGTCCAGCCCGGCCATCACCATAATCTGCACCGTCATGGCGGTGGTGGTGGTTTTGCCGTGCGTGCCCGAAATGCAGATGGGGCAGGGGTAGGTGTTTGCCACATAGCCCAGCAGCACGCTGCGCTCTACCGTGGGGATGCCCAGGCGCTGCGCCTCTTCCACCTCGGGGTTGCCCTTCAAAATGGCGGCCGTATACACCACCAGCTGCGCGCCGTGCACATTTTCAGCCCTGTGGCCGTGATACACCGGGATGCCCATGGCCTTTTCCCGTTCCACAATGTCGCCTTCGCCCACGTCCGAGCCCGTTATCTCATACCCCACCGCGTGCAGAATTTGCACCAGCGGAAACATGCCGCTGCCGCCGATGCCCACAAAGTGGAGCTTTGTTTTTCCGTCCAGCAAATCGCTGTTGAAACCGTTCATGCTGTGCCCCCTAGATTTTTTATACAAAATATTATATAATAATTTTAATAAAAAATAAACATTTTTGCGTTCACTTTTATGCGAACTTTGCTATAATAGAAACACTAAGACGTTTTTTGCCGAACCGGTGTGTTGATGAGGGTGAAAGCAACGGCGGCCCGCGGGCCGCGCGCAATGAGAAGGAGAGGACAAAACCATGGCAAGCATGCGGGGCCCCGTGCAGGATTATGAGCTGAAAGACGGCGTGCTGCGCTGCCTTGTAGAGAATAAGGCGGCATTTTATAAACAGGACCCAACGCGCGTGCTGGCGCTTTTTACAGCCAGTGCCGCCGAGGGCTGCGGCATTGACGACGACACCTACGCCGCCGCCATGCAGGCGGTGGGCGGCATAGCGCGGCTGCACGCGAAAGTGGTGCGCGAGGCGGTGCAGAACATTCTGCTTTCCGACGCGCCGGAAAAAATCATCCCCTTGGTGGCGGGCAACGCCTTGGGGCAATATGGCATTACGGGCACAGGCCAGGGCCTGGAAGAGCTGCGCGACGTGCCCTGCACCATGGAGACAAGATGGTGGAGCTTTTTGCGCATGTGCAACGCGCACTATGCGCTGGTGTGCGAGCGGCTGGGCTTTTCCCAGCGCTTTGCAGACGTGCTGGCCGGGCTGGACAGGCTGGCCGCCACCACGGCCCTGCCGCAAAGCGTGCCAGAGCTGAAGCGCCTTTTGTGCCGCCTGCCGGAATTTGACTACGAGGCCGCCGTGCGCACGCTGATGCGCACAGACGTGCGCTGGGCCGGGCAGCTTGCGCTGTATGACGCGCTGTGCTTTTCCGGCGAGCCGTACCGCATGCGCCATCTGGCCGTGACGGCGGCAGACCTTGCCGCGGTGGGCATTATGGGCCAGAAGGCCACCTGGGTGCTTTCGCAGCTGATGGAGGCCGTGCTGAAAGCGCCGGAGGTGAACACCCAGCCCGCGCTGATGGCCCTGGCCCAAACGCTGGCGGCAGAGTATAAATAAGCCCGGCAGTTTTGTGTGAACAGCAGTGTGAAAAAACGCCCGGCAACCCGTTCAGGGTTGCCGGGCATTTTTCATGCGCCCAAATTGCCGGCCCAAAGCCTTTTGGTTGCACCGGCGCGCCGGAAGGCGCTTTTTCTGTGCCCGGCCCGCGGCGTGCTGCCGGAAAGCGCGGGCGCCTACCGGGGTGTGCGGATGTCGTCGATCAGCTGCTGCAGATGGGCAATCACCTGAGGCGAAAGGCCGCTGGTGTCCAGCAGCTGCCGGTCGTCCAGGCACAGCAGATAGTCGGTTGACACAGAGAAAAAACGGGCAATTTTTACCAGCATGTCAATGGACGGCTGAATGTTGTTGTTTTCCCAGTTGGAAACGCTTTGCTTTGTAACGCCAAGCGCCTTGGCCAGCTGTACCTGGCTGAGGTTTCGGGCGGTGCGAAGCTGGCGTATTTGGCTACTCAGCATAGTTACCTCCCGCAAAGTGAAAATATTACAATACTATTGTATGATAAGAATTGACAATATAAAAATACTATAGTATTGTAATAATGTACCTGCGCAAGAATCTGCGCAGATGCACGATGTGAAAGGGGTAATGACAAAATGATGGACGTAGCGAATTATCCGAAACAGACAACGCTATCGGTGCTTGGCTGTGAGGATACGGGGATGGAGGAAGTGATAACGACGTTTATGGACGCCTGCCGAATGGTATTTGAGGAAAAAGGCCAGCAGGTGGAGATATACCCCGAGATGTTCAAAACCGCCAATGCGGGCCGGAAAATGGGCGGGCTGATCAGCCTTGCAACCAAGCTGGCCCAAAAGCCGGAGCCGGGCTTCACCGTGGACGGGCTGGAGGATGAGTATAAGATTTTTCTGGTGGCTGGGCAATACCGCGATTCCATATCGTTCGACGTGTATTGTCAGACGCTTTTTGCGCTGAAAAAAGGAGGCTTCGGCAAGCGCCAGCGGGAATATGAATACAAAGGAAGCCGGTATGAACGGGCGCTGAACTATGTGGCGGAAGCCTTTAAGGCATTTACAGCTGACGATGAGTAAAGCCGGAGGAAAAGAGGTGTTTGGCAGTGGGCAATGAATATTACTGCAAGTGCAAAAAATGCAAATACATAGACCCAACGGAGACGAGCGGATATAAATGGTATTGCGAATATTATAAAACGTATGAAGACCCGGACGAAGTGAAAGAGTGCAGACATTACTGCGAGCGCTGAGGCCGCACGGCGCGCAAATTTGCGCCGCACGCTTGCATTCCCGCGCAGGGTGTGGTATGATATTTGGGCAATCGTTCCGATCGCTGCTCCATACGCACAGGATGGTGTATGCTGGTAGCATCCCATTGAAGGTTGTGATGGGCGCATGTACAAGGCATGGCCCCCGGAATCAGAACCAGAAAGAGGTGAAACACATGAAGGAAGGTATCCATCCGAAGTATGAGGAAGCCGTGGTCACCTGCGCGTGCGGCAACACGTTCACCACGCGTTCCACGAAGAAGGAGATCCACGTGGAGGTGTGCTCCAAGTGCCACCCGTTCTACACCGGCAAGCAGAAGCTGGTGGACACCGGCGGCCGTGTGGACCGCTTCAAAAAGCGCTTCAACATGCAGTAAACACCTGCGAAGGGCGGCCCTTGGGGCCGCCCTTCTTTGGTTTGAGGAAAGGGGAGGATGGCGTTTGGAAAGCTACCGCACGGTGCAGGGCACGGCCGAGGCCGAGCTGGAGGACCGCCGCTCGCGCTTTATTGCGCAGCTTTCGTTTGCAGACACCGAGGAAAAGGCCCTGGCCTTTTTGGAGGCCGTGCGCGCAAAGCACAAAACGGCCGCCCACAACGTGTATGCCTATGTGCTGCGCGAGGGCGCGCGCATGCGCTATTCCGACGACGGCGAGCCCCAGAAAACAAGCGGCCTGCCCACGCTGGAAGCCATCCGCCACGCGGGCGTGGTAGATTGCATCATTGTCACCACGCGCTATTTCGGCGGCACGCTGCTGGGCACGGGCGGGCTTGTGCGCGCCTATGGCGGCGCGGCGGCGCTGGCGGCCGGGTTCTTTGGGGCGGGCGGCCGCATGTTTGGCGGCATGCACCCGCTGGGCCTGTGCGCCGTGGTGGCCGCCCCGGGCCTGCACTGCCTGCCCGCGGCCGCGGGGGCGGCGCTGGGCTATGCGCTGGGCCTGCCCATTGATGCGGCCGCCCCGTACCTTGTGGCGGCCGCCGTGCTGTGCCTGTGGCGCGTGTTTGCCCGCGCAGAGGACAACGCGGGCCAAATTGTCGCCTCGGCCGTGGGGGCCGTGGCCTTTTGCACCGTGCGCATGGCGGCGGCGCTGGCGGGCGGCGAAGGGCTTGCGGCCATTGCCCTGGCCGCGGCCCAGGGCATGCTGATTGTGGGGCTTGGCGCGGCCCTGGGGGCCTGTGCGCGCCGGGTGCGCACAGCGCAGGGCTATGCACAGGCGCAGCGGGCGGCCCTGTGCATTCTGTATATGGCGGCGCTTGTGTGCGGGGCGCCCTATTCGGCATTAGGCCTTTCACCGGCGCATGTGGCGGCCGGCTTTGTGTGCCTGGCCCAGGCCAAACGCCACGGGGCGCAGGGGGCGGCGCTGTATGCCGCAGCCAGTGCGGTGGCCCTGTGCGCGGCCAACGGGGCCAATGCACCGGCCGCGGTGGGCCTTGCCGCAGGCGCACTGGCCGCAGGGCTGCTGCGGCGCGAGGCGCGCGGCGCCAGCGCGCTGGCCTTCTGCGGCGCCGGCTTTCTGGGCGCTGTGTGCGCCGCGCTTCCGCAGGACGGCTTTTCCCTGATGGCCGAGCTTTGCCTTGCGGGCGCCCTTTACACGCTGGTGCCCTCCACCTGGGTGCTGGCGCCCGCCCCGCGCCTGCTTGCGGGGGCGCCCAGCTCTTTCACAGCGCCCCTGCCGGGCCATGCGCAAACGGCGCCGGGCGCGGCCGAGCGCCGGGCCGCAGGCATGGTGGCGCGCAACCGCATGACAGAGCTGGCCGACGCACTGGGCGAGGTGGGGCGCACCCTGCAGGCCGTGTGCGAGCGCACCGGCCAGGAAAAAGAGCAGGATTTTATTGCCGAGCTGGGCGAGCGCTGCTGTGCCGGGTGTGAAAACGCCTGCCGCTGCTGGGTAGAGTTTGCCGACGACACCTACGACGCCTTTTCGAAGCTGGAGCAGGCGCTGGCCGGCGGCGCCGTTGTTACGGCAGACGACATAGCCCACCCGCTGCTGGCGCGCTGCAAAACACCTGTGCGCCTTGCGGGAAGCGCCAACGCCGTGTATGCCCTGCGCACGGGCCGCACGGGCGTTAAGGCCCAGCGGGCTGCCGCGCGCCGCGCCCTGACGGACGAGTACCAGGTGATAGCCGGCGCGCTGGCGCGCATTGCCGCCCAGGCCATGCAGGACACTTTGCCGGATAAGCCGAAAACCCGCCGCCTGGCCGCGGCGCTGGCCGCCGCGGGCATGCCCCCGCTGGACGTGAGCGTATTCCGCGACGGCGCTGGCCGCACGCAAGCCAGCGTGTTGCTGCCGGCGGCCGGGCTGGGCGAGGCAGACCTTGCCGCCCTGGCCCCGCAAATAGAGGCCGCCTGCCGCAGGCAGTTTGCGCCCCCTGTGGTGCGCTATGAACAGGGCCTTGCCAGTGTGAACTGGGCCGAGCGGCCGCGCCTTGCCGCCAGCTTTGGCACGGCCAGCGCCGCGGCCAGCGAGGGCGTGTGCGCCGACGCCGTCAAAACGGGCAGCACGGCCCTGGGCGGTACGCTGGCCGTGCTGTGTGACGGCATGGGCACAGGCAAGGCGGCAGCGGTGGACGGCACCCTGGCCGCCACCCTGGCGGCGCGCCTTTTGGCCGCAGGCTTCTCCGGCAGCGAGACGGCGCGCATGGTGAACACGGCGCTGGCCCTGCGGGCCGGCGGCGAGGCAAGCGCCACGCTGGATGCCTTTACGGCAGACCTGTACAGCGGCGAGGCGCGGCTGTACAAGGCGGGGGCGGCCCCCAGCTTTCTGGTGCGCGAGGGCAGGGCAGAGGTTTATGAAACACAAAGCGTGCCCATTGGCATTCTGGGCGAGGTGCTGGGGAAATCTGCCCGGCTGTATGTGAGCCCGGGCGACACCATGGTGCTTTGCTCGGACGGCGCGCTGGCCGCAGGCAAGCGCTTTCTGGCCAGTGTGCTGGCCGCAAACGGCGAAAAGCCGCCCGGCGAAATGGCGCAGGCGGCAGTGGATGCCGTGAAGGAAAAGCTGCGCAAGCCGGATGACATCACCGTGCTGGCCGTGCGCTTTGCAGCCGCCGGGGCCGCCCGGTGACACCGCCGCAATTTTACTTTTTCCCCAAGCGCCGTGCGCGGCCTTTACATGAATATTTTACAAAATGCCCGCGGGAGGGGCCGGCACATCGTGCCGGCCGGCTGCCCGCGGGCATTTATTTTACACATTTTACATTTTCTTTACAAAAAGAATACTGCCAATTTTACATGCGGATACTAGTATCAATGTGTGAAAACAGGTGTGCTGTACGGCCATGCGAAAGCGTGTGCGGCGGCCCGCCCGCCGGTTGCCGTTTGGGCGCTGGCCGGTGTGCAAAACAAAAGCGGCGCAGCCGCGAAAGGAACAACGAATGGATATTTTTGGTGTGCTTACGCTGGTGGGCGGCCTTGCGCTGTTCTTATATGGAATGGAAACCATGAGTTCGGCGCTGAGCAAAGCCAGCGGCGGGCGGCTGGAACAAATTTTGGAAAGCTTACCTCCAGCAAATGGAAGGGCGTGCTGCTGGGCGCGCTGGTGACGGCCGTCATCCAGTCTTCCTCGGCCACCACGGTGATGGTGGTGGGGTTTGTAAACTCCGGCATCATGCGGCTGTCGCAGGCCGTGGGCGTCATCATGGGCGCCAACATCGGCACCACGGCCACGTCGTGGATTCTCAGCCTTGCCAGCCTGGAGGGTGACAGCCTGCTGGTGCAGCTTTTAAAGCCCAGCACCTTCACCCCGGTGCTGGCGGCGGTGGGCGTGGTCATCGTTCTGTTTTCGAAAAAAGAAAAACAGCGCGATTGGGCGCAGGTGCTGCTGGGCTTTGCCGTGCTGATGTTCGGCATGGAGACCATGAGTTCTGCCGTAGAGCCGCTTGCCAGCGACCCCGCCTTTATGCGGCTGTTCACCATGTTCCAAAACCCGCTGCTGGGCCTTGCGGCCGGCGCCGTGCTCACGGCCATCATTCAGTCGTCCTCGGCCAGCGTGGGCATTTTGCAGGCGCTGGCGGCCACGGGCGCCGTCAGCTGGGGCGCCGCTGTGCCCATCATCATGGGCCAGAACATTGGCACCTGTGTTACGGCGCTGCTGTCCAGCGTGGGCGCGCAGCGCAATGCCAAGCGCGCGGCGCTGGTGCACCTTTATTTCAACATCATTGGCACGGCCATTTTCATGGCGGTGTTCTATGGCCTGGACGCCCTGGTTGGCTTCTCCTTCCTGGGCCAGGCGGTAAGTGCCGCAGGCATTGCGGTGGTGCACAGCGTGTTCAATGTGTTTGCCACGCTGGTGCTGCTGCCCTTCTCGCAGGTGCTGGAAAAGCTGGCCTGCCTTACCGTGCCGCCCCAGAAGGCCGAAACGGATGCCGCGCCAGAGGGCGCGAGCCCGGCCATGCGCCTGGACGAGCGCTTTCTGCAAAGCCCCGGCATTGCGCTGGAACAGTGCGGTGTGGCCGCACGCGATATGGCGGCCTGCGCCGAAGAGGCGCTGGGCCTTGCAATTGGGCTTTTGAACCAGTATGATGAAGAAAGGGCCGCGCAGGTGGCCGGGCTGGAGGCACAGGTGGACGGCTATGAAGACGCCCTGGGCACCTACCTTGTGAAGCTGAGCGGCTGCGAGCTCTCGGCCGAACAAAGCCGCGAGGTGTCGCTGTACCTGCATTGCCTGGGCGATTTTGAGCGCATTTGCGACCACGCCGTAAACGTGACGGATTCGGCCAAAGAGCTGCACGAAAAGGGGCTTTCCTTCTCGCCGCAGGGCAGGGCCGAGCTGGATGTGTACACCAGCGCCGTGGCGCGCATTTTGAACCTGGCCGTCACGGCCTTCCGCACGAGGGAGGAAGAACCGGCCCGCGCCGTAGAGCCGCTGGAGACGGTGATAGACGGCCTGCGCGAAGAGCTGAAGGCGCGCCATGTGCAGCGCCTGCGCACCGGCGTATGCACCATTGAAATGGGCTTTATTCTCACCGATGTGGTGACAGACTGCGAGCGCGTGGCAGACCATTGCTCCAACATTGCCATGACGCTGCTGCAGACACAGCAGGAAAAGACGGCCGCGCCGCACGCCTATGCCAAAACGCTGGCGGCCCAGGCGCCGGAGTTTTTCCAGAATACAAGCCGGCGCTTTGCACAGGAGTATGCACTGCCCCGGGCCTGACGGCACACACAGAAGGAGGCCATTGCCATGCCGCTGATTTATATTGTGGAAGATGACGCCAACATTCGGGAAATTGAGCAGTTCTCGCTGGAGAGCGCGGGCTACTCAACCCGGGTGTTCACCTGCGCCAAAGATTTTTACGCCGCCCTGCTGGAAAAGGCGCCCGCGCTGTGCCTGCTGGACGTGATGCTGCCCGACGAGGACGGCCTTACCATTGTGAAAAAGCTGCGCGCGGGCGCGGCCACCAAGCACCTGCCCGTGCTGATGGTGACGGCCAAAACGTCCGAGCTGGACAAGGTGAAGGGCCTTGACGGCGGCGCGGACGACTACATGACAAAACCCTTCGGCGTCATGGAACTGATTAGCCGCGTGAAGGCGCTTTTGCGCCGTGCGGGCGGCGAGGAAAAGCTTTTGAGCTGCGGCGAAGTGGTGATGGATGAGACGGCCCGCCGCGTGACGGTGGGCGGCGAGCCGTGCGAGCTGACCTACAAGGAATATGAGCTGTTGAAATACATGCTGGCCAACGCGGGCCTTGTGCTGCGGCGCGAGGCCATTCTGGAGCGCGTGTGGGGCACCGATTACGAGGGCGAAAGCCGCACGCTGGATATGCACATCAAAACGCTGCGCCAAAAGCTGGGCAGCGCGGGCGCGCACATCCGCACTGTGCGCAGCGTGGGCTACAGCTTTGAAAAGGAGCAGACGCCATGAAGCGAAAGCTGAACCGCCGCTTCTTTCTGGTGATTGTGCTGGCCGTGTGCATGACGCTGGCGCTCACCGCGGGCATCTGCTATGAGATGTTCCGCACACAGGTGATGGAAGATTTGGCCGCCTGCGCGCACCTGCTGGCATCCGAGGGCACGGTGCTGCCCCGCGAAGAGGACGTGCTGGGGCAGGACGGCCTTCGCGTGACGCTGATTGGCCCGGACGGCAGCGTGCTGTATGACACCGACGCCGAGGCGGCCCAGATGGAAAGCCACCTGCACCGCCCCGAGGTGCAGCAGGCCATGCAGGAGGGGGAGGGCAGCGCCGTGCGCCGCTCGTCCACCCTGGGGCAGAACACTTTCTACTACGCTGTGCGCACCGAAGACGGCAATGTGCTGCGCGCCGCAAAGGACGCACACGGCATTCTGCTGGTGTTTGCCAAGGCGCTGCCCGCGGCGCTGCTTGCAAGCGCGGTGCTGATTGCGCTGGGCATGGTGCTTTCCAGCCGGCTTTCGCGCAGCTTTGTGGCGCCCATTGAGCGCCTTGCCCACGACATGGACGGCGCCGGCGGGCAGCAGACGGCCGCCTCTTACCCCGAGCTGGTGCCTTTGATGGACACCATCCGCAGCCAGCACGAGGCCATTGTGAAGAACGCCGACATGCGCCAGGAGTTCACGGCCAATGTCTCGCACGAATTGAAGACGCCGCTGGCCGCCATCTCCGGCTATTCCGAGCTCATCTCCAGCGGCATGGCCAAAGGGGAGGACGCCAAGCGCTTTTCGGAAGAGATTCACAAAAGCGCAGACCGCCTGCTCACGCTGATCAACGACGTCATCCGCCTGTCCGAGCTGGACGCCCAGGGCGTGGGCCGCGCGGGCGAAACGGTGGAGCTGCTGGCCGCCGCAAAAGAGTGCGCCGACCTGCTGGATTTTTCCGCCGCAAAGCGCGGCGTCACCGTTACGGTAGAGGGCTCGCCCGCCTGCGTGCGCGCGGCGCGGCG
>ERZ894251.1029-NODE-1029-length-10772-cov-7.780069_pt1 | contig 10772 bp, 4 predicted proteins | sample MGYA00380301_ERZ894251 | MGnify/ENA primary metagenome ERZ894251 (study PRJEB32331, sample SAMN06328418) | human gut metagenome | biome: human gut microbiome; feature: stool | host: Homo sapiens | collected 2014-02-13 ... | reverse complement strand
TTCATCGTTCCGGATGGCTATTTGGGAGCGTCGACAGCTAGGGTGAATGTCGCTTCTTTCTGCACGCTGGCCTTCTTGTTTCAGATGGCGGTCAACATACGGCAATGGGAAGAGTTCGGCACCCACGCGCTGCCAGCCTTCTTGATCGTCTGGCTGATCACGTTCATCGCCGCCGTTGTCTTTGGCCCTGTGCGTATCCGGAAGAAGGTGCAGAATGCGATGCTGCTGACGGTCTTTCTGAAACAGCGCAGAGAGCTGTATGCCTTGCTGCGGCTTCGTCCCGATCAGACCAAGGACATCTATTGCCGCATCCTTCAGCATCTCCTCCCATCGCGCTGCGTGCGTCTGTGGCGGATCGCGGCCATGCTGCCGATCCTGTTTCGCAAATTATTCTTGTATGCCGTCGTACTGCTATTTTTGCCGATGTTTCCTTATCTGACCCAGCTGGTGCTGATCGTGTTTGCCGTTCATCTTCTGCTGATGATCATTCAGCTGCGTAAGATGTACAGGACGATGGCAGTGAACGCGCGGCATGGAGGCTGAGCCGAGAAGATATGTGCTGGTGATGACCTGCGTTCACATACGCAGAAGAGCATCCCGATGACAGGCTGCATGAAGATTGCCTCCTCAGACCTCTCTGTTTGAACGGACATCCCTCCTTCAGACAGGGAGGTTTTTGGCATTGCCCATCGTCTGCTCAGGAGCGCAAAAAGACATATCGCCGTCTGTGGGAGGATATCCTCTTTCGTCTCCTGTTCTCAATAAGTAGAAGTGCCATAAGATGCCCGATATTCCCGCGGTGTCGTGCCAGTGTATGCTTTGAATACTCTTCCAAAATAAGAGGAATTGTGAAATCCTACTTCGATTGCGGTCTCTTTGATCTTATGATTGGCAACGAGAAGATTTTTGGCATGTTCGATCCTGCACATATTCAGAAATTCAATGAAAGAAAAATCTGTACAGCTGTGGAACAACTTGCAGATGTAATACTCACTGAGGTCAAGCGTTTCGGAAACATCATGCAGGCTGAGGTGGCTGTTGGTATGATTGTTCAGGATGTGATACAGGATCGCTCGCATCTGTTGATGCGCGGTGTCATTTCGCTGCATTTCATGAGGGGAGGACAGCGTTTGATACATGCGGAAAAGAAGCGTATAGAGTTCGTCTGCGCTGTGATGCTCGCTGATATCCGTCATTGTGTTTTTCTGAGCAGAATGAAAAGAGGAGCTGAACAGTGCATCCAGCTTTTCATACAGCCAGAAGATCACACTGTATATGGTCTGTGCATCATTGCCAGACAATGCGTTTGCCACGGCACGAAGTCTGGATCTCACCTGACTCTCATTCATCATCAGGAAGTAAGAAAAGATGATCCGTGCCAACCAGTTTAGATTGTGTATGATCGTTTCGCTCAGCGGGGAAACAGTCTCTTTGTTGATGATGACATGGCCTAAGGACAACAGTTCCTGGAGCGCTTTTGCATAGCTGAGATGAAGCTCGCTTGGATGCGTGCAGAAAGTACCGACACCGACATAGCAGTCTATGCGTTTGAGCTGGCTGCGGATATCCATATGTGTTTCTGATGGATGAAGAGGGCTTTTGAGCATGAGGAAAAAAGAGTAACTGAAAAAATCGCTGGAAAGCACGATAAACCCGTTTTTCTCAAACAGCGAATGAATCATCGCTTTTTTCTCTTTTGCGGCATTGCCCTGTATCGCAGCGAGGAATCCGCCTTGAAAAGAAATGTTCAGCGCATCCAGCTTATCGCAGATGGCTGTTTCTGAAGCGCTGACAGCGATGTCACGAATGAGCGCGCCGATGATCTGTGGGCGAAGATCGTCGTGTTTTCGCTCCAGATCGATGAGAAGCTGCTTGGTCCTGATCTGAATTTCTGTTTTTTGGATGATGCGTTCGATACAGTCTGCTAATGCATCCACATCGATCGGCTTCATCACGGTCATTTCCACACATCGTTCAAGTGCTTGCGGCAATTTGTCAGGCATGACCATCAACAATACCCATGCATCCGGACAAAGGGCATGAAGCTGTGCTGACCAGCTGCTGACTTCTTCCGCACTGAGCTGTGCCGTATCCAGAAAGATCAAGATCGGAGCATGTTGCCTGCATAACAGGATGGTCTGAGACAGACTGTCTGCCTGAAGGATCATCGAGATATTGGAAAATCGTGTGTCCAGCATGCTTTTGATCTTCATGGCGCTGTCTGCGTCGCTTTTGATCAATAATGCGTCATACATGCTATTCCTCCTGGTATATTGTAAAAGACTCATCTAGCGGTCACTACAATATACCTTTTCCTTTCTATCAACCTCTTATAACCGTGGGTTGAAAACGATAAGGTTCGTTTGTAGAATATTGAAATATGTGAATGTGGATTTGTATTTCTCCTTGTGGCTTTGACTACTTCAGAAAGGTTCTTACCACGCCTTATTCCAAAACAATGATTAGTTAGATGAGTCTTTGAATTCGTATCGCGCACCAGGATTTGTGGTTTAAGTGCTGTGGTTCATCTCTTCACATGTTTTTTAGAAAGCTTAACCATCAAAATGGTGACTCAACAGTTTGAACAATGTATTCGGCATCAAAATTATGATACTTTATTGACTTTGTAAGCTTGTTTCATTGTTTGAAAAGTATTAAGTCACCAAACTGTTGGTTAAGCCTTTTAGAAAGGACGTGTTTTTATGATTCTTGTTGGAATCGATATTGGTAAGCTTTCTCATATGTTCTGTGTCATGGATTCTTCTACCGGAGAATTTCTCGTAAATCCTATTTCGTTCAAAAACAATAAACAGGGATTTGATTCTTTCATGGACAGTATCAACTCATTCTCTAAAAAGGATGTTCTGATCGGTATGGAAGATACCGGTCATTATCATTTCAATTTGTTGAAATTCTTACTGGATTCTGGTTATGCCGTTGCCCTGATCAATCCGATTACCACAGATATGACCCGTAAGATGCAGCTTGGTGCCACCAAAGATGATGATCTAGATGCACGGTTGATCTGCGATGTCCTGGCCTCCAATCAACGCCGGAAAGGCTACAGGATCTCTAAGATCGACAGCTTTGATCTTTATGAGCAGAAACGTCTTACCCGCGAGCATCACGACCTCAAGGAACAGCTGAACGTATATACCAATAAACTTCAAAAGTGCATTGATATCGTATTTCCTGAGTTCAATTCCTTGTTTAGATCAAAATACGGGTCCGTTTATATGAACGTCCTCAAGACTTTTGGCAGCGCTGATTCCATCGCTCATGCTGATATACGCAATATCCGTAAATGCTTTGAAGCAAACAGGAAAGGGCGCCGCATCTCCCTGACCCCGGAAGAGTTGAAAGAAGCTGCCAGAAATTCGATCGGTTTTCCTTCCAAAGCAGAAGTGATCGAATTACGTCATCTGATCGATATCATCGAGCTGATCAATGTACAGATTTCTGAAGTAGATAAAAAAATAGAAGAGTTCTCCGTGCAAAACAACTCTCCTATTCTCACCATACCAGGAATCTCACATTTCTCTGGTACTTCCATTTTAGCGGAACTAGGAGATTTACGCAACTACTCAAAGGCATCTCAGGTCATAAAATTTGCTGGCGTTTCACCTTCCAAGTATAAATCGAGCCAGTATGAAGCACAGCACACTGCCATCACCAAGAAAGGATCGCGCTATCTTCGTAAGACGCTCTATCAGGTCATCCTGCCTGTGATCAGATACAATCCTGGGTTCAACGCATTCTACCGTCACAAACTATCGCAGGGCAAAGGACACCGATGTGCCCAAGGACACTGTGTACGAAAGTTGCTAAGGATCATCTATCATCTGGTCACTACAGATCAGTCATTTGATCCAAAGCTTTTAAGATAAGCCTGCACATCAGATCCAATCAAAAATTTAGAGCCTTGACCAAGGTTGTTTTCGTCATGCCTTTTTATTCACATTTTCAAAGATCCATACAAAACCAGCTATCAAAAATCAGTTAGTCTACATTTTCAAACTTTTTCATCTGATTTACTTGATTTTTATATAGTTAGCTGGGATAGTATTTCTGATTTATTGATCAGATCGGATGAGCTGCTAAAGGCAACTTGGGACATGGATGAAGAAAAAGTTGCACATATCATTGAAGATGTACATTTGGATACATCGGTCTTGACTTATAATAATGAAAATGCACTGTTCTATGTGTTGAGCATTGCTTATATCGCGGCTCGAAATGAATATACCATGGTCAGAGAATTGCCAGCGGGCAAAGGATTCGCTGACATTGCTTTTATTCCCAGAGGTGATAAACCTGCCATGCTGGTGGAGCTGAAATGGAAGCTTGATGCGGATACTGCACTGAATCAAATCAAGTCAAAGCAATATCCTCATGCTTTGGAACGATATCAGGAGAGATTGCTGCTGGTTGGAATAAGCTATGATCGGAAGAACAAACGGCATCGTTGCCGCATTGAATGGTATAAGAAATCTTAGAGGAGCATGGTGTTTCATCTCATCATGCTTTTTATTTGACTTAACCCACTAATTGGTGACCTAGTTAGAAGGTAATGTTGAAAAAGCCTTCATTTCGTATCTGTCGAATGAAAAATGTTGTATGGAGATATCTAAGCTTCATCAATAAGCTTGTGATCATGTTCTGTTCATTTATTCTTTGATATATCTCTTGTATTCAGAACAGTGCTGCATAGCGATTGATATATTTGCTCGCTGCACTGCTATATCTTTTGCAGTGGATCTTTATCGGCAAGGTATGATGGGGAAATCTATCCTTACCGGAGACGATCATTGATCAAATCATATCATTGAACAATTTTCTTTGCGGTGATATATTAAAATAAAGAGATCGTTCAGTTATACAGCTGTAAGCTTCATCGCTATGCACACATCATCGAGCAGATCATCACGAAAGAAAGTCAGACATGTTTGCATCGTACATTGCAATCTGTTTTTCGTCTGCGTGAACAGTATGATCATGACATAGAGATGATGCCAGCGCACAGGATCGTGCCAGATCGATAGATCCTCATTCAGATATGGCCGCATCTCCATCGATCATATTCGCGGTGTGAACAGATGTCTGACAGGGGAGGGAATATGAAAAAGAAAAATCTGTTCAGATGCTTTTTTTCCTGTCTGTTGGTCCTGTCGATGTGCATGACAGGCATTCATGCGCAGGAAACGACAGGATGGAACGATCATGCACACAGTGATGCGCGCGTTACAGTCGATGCGCAGAGCGATCATGCCTTTGATTCTACAGAAAATTGTGCACTGAACAAAGAAGTCTCGGTTTCAGGTCTGGAAGTTCCTGATCGATTGCTGGGACCGGAAGCTGTAGATGGAAGCTTAGATACCCGCTGGTCAGCCTCACCGGATGAAGAAGAACAATGGATCATCGTCGATCTGGGGGAGGCCTATCTGATCAATCTGATCAAGATCAATTTCAGCGAGTGTCCGCATTATCAGGTGCTCGTTTCAGAGAATGGAACGGATTATGAAATGGTCGCTGACATTACAGACGGCGGCGTCGATCAAGTTGAGCGAGAATTCTCATTTACAAGCCGGAATGTAAGATACATCAAGCTGCTGCAGCTTTCCAGACGACAGACACAGTATGGCACTTATGGAATAACCGTATGGGAAATGGGTGCGTTCTATGACCCTGTTCTGGAGTATAAAGACACCAATCTGGCTTTAAATAAAGAAGTGGAAGTCTCCAGCACAGAAGTAGAAGACCGATTGCTCGGGCCGGAAGCAGTTGATGGAAACCGAGATACGCGATGGTCGGCATCTCCTGACAGCGATGAGCAATGGATCGTTGTCGACCTGCAGGATAATTATGTCATCAATGAAATCGACCTGCTGTTCTACGAGGTGCCGCGTTATGAGATCCTGGTATCTAAAGATAATGTAGAGTATGAATCGGCAGCATTGGTCGAAGATGGAAAAGTGGGCCTTGATCCGATTTCCAGGACATTCACTTTCGATCCGATCGAATGCAGATATGTGAAATTCGTTCAATATGCCAGACGAGATACCAGTTTAGGCGTTTACAGCACATCGATCTTTGAACTGGAAGTCTATTATAAAGATCATGAGACGATCGATACGATAGAAGAGGTTCAGGAGATCCCTCCGGTCTTATCGGAAGATGGCACATCCATCATTCTTCCTTCTATTGACTTGGAAGGTCATCATCTTGAGCTTTACGGATCATCCAATGAATCCGTGATCGCGCTCGATGGCAGTGTGACGCAGCCGCTTCAGACCATGGATGTCAGCTTGCTCTATCAGTTGGTCAATGAACAAAGCGGTGAAACAGAAACTGCGGATAAAGAAGCGATCATCACGATACCGGGCAAATATGAAACAGAAGCGCAGGATAATCCAAGGCCGGATGTCCTTCCTGCAATTCAGGAATGGAAGGGGCTCAGCGGAGATCTGTCCATATCCGGTGATATCGTGATCGAAGAGAGCGCGCTTCGTTCCTCTGCGGAGATCATCGCATCCTATTTCGATTCTATGCTGGGAATCGATGCACAGATCCGTGAAGGCCAGCCGGCCGATGGAGACATCTATCTCTCGCTTTGCGACGATCAGGCATTGGGAGAAGAAGGATATCATATCGACATGAGCGCAGATCATGTCAACGTCAGTGCGCTGAGTGAAAAGGGCATATTGTATGCAGGAACGACGCTTACGCAGATGTTGGATGGAAGCGAGGAAAAGAACACATTGCCGAGAGGGCTGATCAGAGACTATCCGGCATATGAAGTGCGTTCGATGATGTTCGATGTCGCCAGATTTTATATGCCGCTGGACTATCTTGAGGAGATCGGGCGGTATATGGCATATTTCAAATGCAATGAGCTTCATGTCCACATCAACGATGACGGGGGCGAACAAGATTCCTGCTTCCGGATCGAAAGCAAACGGTATCCGGAGATCAATCAGGGAAATAAGGATGGAGAAGTGTATACTCAGGAAGAGTATCGCCAGTTCCAAAGGAATCTGTCCAAATATGGCGTGAAAGTGATCACGGAGCTAGACTCCCCGACACATGCGGGATTTGTCCGTTATCATGATCCTTCGCTGATGCTGGACGACAATCACATCGATATCCGCAATGAAGAAGCAGTCGATTTCATCAAAAAGGTGATCGATGAGCTGCTGGATGAAGAAGATCCAGTGATCCTGTCTGATACGTTCCATGTGGGATGTGATGAGTATTTCCGTTATGATGCAGAAAAGTTTGAAGAATACCGTCAGGATGTAGCTGAATTTGATCAGGAGATCTCAGACTATGTCCTCTCCAAAGGATACGAGTGCCGGATGTGGAACATGCTGGGTTCTTCTGTATATCCGGGCGTAGGCATGGTCAGCACCGATGTGGTGATGAATTACTTTGCCCCATATCAGGCGGACTACGCAGAGACACTTGAAGCCGGATATCCGATCATCAACAGCTATGCCGACTGGTTATATATCGTGCCTGAAGTCGGTTATGGCAATCATATCCCGCTCAGTGATCTGTATGCGATGTGGGAAGTAAACAACCTTGGCGGCGGATTCAGCGTTCCAAAGTCTTCACCGATGCTAAGAGGAGCAGAGCCTTGTTTCTGGTATGACCTGATGGTCGGATGCTCTGAATTTGATATTTTCAATGCGGTGAAGAAGGAAATGATGCTGGTCTGTGAAAAAGCATGGTATGGAGAACCGAGCGAGCAGCACGATCTGGACGATTTTATCCAGAGGGTAGATCAGCTGGGAAACTATGCGCCAAACGCCAATCCGGCCAGATATATCGTCAATCACACCGACGAAGACATCCTGCTCAGCTATGATGTCGAACAAACGGAGGATGAACGTCTGGAAGATCGTTCGGGAAATGGTTATGATGCAATGATGCATCAAGTGGAGATCGTTAAAGACGGTGATGACCACGTCGCGAAGTTTGACGGATCATCATATCTCACGCTTCTATTTGATTCAGTTGGTTTTCCATATACCGTTACGTTTGATCTGTTGATTGAAGAGCAGGATGAAGAAAGCATCGTGCTGTTTGATGGAAAAGACGGCACGTTGTATCTGAATTATGATGGAACCGGAAAGATCGGCTATGAGCGGAAAGGACTTTCTTATCTCTTCGATCAGGAAATCGAAACAGGCCGATGGCAGAACATCACCATTGTCTGCGATCGTTCGAATGCAAAGCTTTATATCGATCAGGTGTATTCAGGAAGCGGACAGTATTATCAGGTCGATGCAGAAAGACAGAGCTCATCCACTTTCGTTTTGCCGGTAGAAACAGTAGGCGCAGGATTTAAGGGATGTCTCGACGATCTGGTGATTTATGATGAGGCCTTGACGATCGTCAATCCGGATAACCTGGCGCAGAACAAACCAGTGACGGTATCCGGAGTAGAGGTCCCTGACCGGATGCTGGGACCGGACGCTGTTGACGGAGACCCGGCCACTCGCTGGTCAGCATCGCCTGAGGGCGCAGAACAATGGCTCATCGTAGATCTGGAAGAGCAGGTGGATATCGGCAGGATCTATCTGAATTTCCAGGAACCTCCGCGTTATGAGATCCAGGTTTCAGCGGATGGAGAAAACTTTACGACGGTCCTGAAGGTCGATGATGGGGTTACCGATGGCTCGACGGTAGAGCGCTCGTATGATCTCGATGGAATCACAGCAAGATATGTGAAGATCCTGCAGCTCGAGCAGCGATTCGTCGGTGATTATTATGGAATGGGCATTTACGAACTGGAAGTGTACAGCAATCAGGCAGATAAGACCGCGCTTCAGCAATTGATCGAAACATGCTCAACATATGAAGCAGATGAGTATACATCTGTTTCCTGGGAAACATTCCATTCTGCGTTGGATGAAGCCATCGCTGTACTGGAGAAGGAAGACGCTGAGCAATCAGAAATCAATGATGCCGCAGCCAAGCTGACCTCAGCGATGGATGCCCTGCAGGTCAAGGCGAGCACATCTGCGATCCAGGCATTGCGCAACATGGTCGATAAAGCCAATGCGCTTGGTTCTGATGATGAAGCATTGAACAATGCGATCGAAACCGCACAGGCACTGCTCAATGATCCGGATAATGCGTCCGTGACCGCGCTCGTCAGCGCGATGCTCGAGCTGAGCGAAGCGATGCAGGCGCTGAATACCGATGAAAGCACAGACGCCCTGAGAGCAGATGTACAAGCGACGATCGAATTCATCAATGGAAATATCTTGACCAATGTGGACGGCATTCGTCCGGGCAAGGTGCAGGCGCTGAAAGATGCGGTCGCCGCAGCGGAAGATCTGCTCGCCAATGCAGATGCAAGCGCAGATGAGCTGAAGGCAGCGAATGAAGCGATGACCAAAGCAGCACAGGAGCTGTGGGAGATCGTATCCAAGGCAGAGCTGGACGCATTGATCGAGGCCGCTAACGGATACCTCGATGGGGAATATACGGCAGAAAGCCTGGAAGCCCTGCAGGCAGCGATCACGGCTGCACAGGCAGTGGCAGACAATGACGATGCCATGACATCAGAAGTCACCGAGGCCATCACGAACCTGAGCGATGCGATCGCGGGATTAGTTGAAGAAGCAGGCGTAGATAAGAGCGCGCTCGCACACGAGATCGAACTGGTCAATGAGATGATCGCCAATCTCGATGACTATGTACCGAGCAGCGTAGAAGGCTTGGCAGACAAGCTGTCTTCTGCACAGCAGGTCTATGATGATGCGAACGCGACCCAGGAAGAGGTCGATGCCGCAACGCAGGCACTGCGTGAAGCGCGCCTGAACGCGCGCACAAAGGCCGATGTGAGCGCATTGGAGGAGATCATCGCCTATGCGAACAGCCTTGATCTGAGCGGTTACAGCCGTGCATCCGTACTGGCATTGAATCAGACGATCGCGCAGAGCAAGCTGCTGTTTGGCGATGAAGAAGTCAGCCAGGAAACGGTCAACGCGGCAGTCGAAGATATCCAGAATGCTATCGACGCCCTGGAACCGGCAAGCGTGACGACGCCAGACAATGGCAATAGCGGCACAACTGCAGGATCGACGAATACTGCGGCAGCGACGCAGACCGGCATGATGCTTGCGCTGCTGGCAGCTGCGGGCGCAGCGGCAGCGATCGCATACCGCAGAAAGAGAAGCTGAAACTGTTGAACAACACAAAAGCGAAGACACAGCGCGTGCCTTCGCTTTTACAATGCCAAAGTCATGGCAAAAGGGCAAATCATGATCCTGAAGGATGTCCGTGATGTGCTTAGCGTATCAAGCGGAGATCGGGTCATTCCTGTTCTGACAGAGAAAGATATGTCGAAACACACATCAGAGATGCCAATGATCGTCTTATTTTGCGGACAGCCATCAAAGCGAAAAGCAGATTGGCGATAAGATTTTCTTAGCGTATGGTTTGAAAAATCGAGCAATGATGACACCAGCAGAGTTTTTGAATGCCTAAGAGCTGCTTGGCAAGTTGCTCATCGCAGGCATGATGATGACCATGGCATATTGTCGCAAGAGAACAGAGTAAATGACAGAAAAGGTGGTGAGGCTCAAAAGCATTTGCTTTTTTGACTTAAGCGTGTCATATTATGGTTTAGACAATGTGCGGCGATCATGCGGCACAAAGAAGCGGAGGCGGCATATGGATAAATATATGGTCTTGAAGCGTCATTTTGGTCACTCTCGGTTTCGTCAAGGACAGGAACAGCTCATCGACGCGATCTTATC
>ERZ894251.1025-NODE-1025-length-10804-cov-7.276305_pt1 | contig 10804 bp, 9 predicted proteins | sample MGYA00380301_ERZ894251 | MGnify/ENA primary metagenome ERZ894251 (study PRJEB32331, sample SAMN06328418) | human gut metagenome | biome: human gut microbiome; feature: stool | host: Homo sapiens | collected 2014-02-13 ... | reverse complement strand
TCTCTTTTCTTTTTTCATCACGTATAATCACAGACATACAAAACAGATGCAGGATTCCTGACATCCTGATGATTTTTTCTATATTAATTTTTTAAGGAGGGTTTTCCATCATGAAAAAACTGAATGTTGCTTTAGTAGGCTTAAGCTTCGGGCTTGAATTCGTTGCTATCTACTGTAAACATCCTGATATTGATAAGGTGTATGTCGTAGATAAAAATGAGAAACTTCTGAATATTGCAAAAGAACGATACAGCATTCCGGATGAACGCTGTTTCACAGATCTACAGGATGTACTGGATATTCCTGAAATTGATGCAGTTCATCTTGTAACACCGCCAGCAACACATGCTCCGTTTTCTGTACGCGTCTTAAATGCAGGTAAACATTGTGGCTGTACAATTCCTATGGGAATGAGCATCCAAGAATTAAATGACATCATTGCAGCCCGCAAAGCCTCTGGCAAAAATTATATGTTTATGGAAACAACGATTTTCCAGAGAGAGTTCCTCTATATCCAGGAACTTTATAAGAAGGGTGAACTTGGACGTCTCCAGTACATGACCTGTGCACATTATCAGGATATGGAAGGATGGCCGGAATACTGGGAAGGCTTCCCACCACTGATGCACCCAACACACGCCGTTGCTCCTTGTCTGATGCTCGCAGGCCATCTTCCAGACAAGGTTTACGCAAGAGGTTCCGGAAAAATCCGCAAAGAACTGGCTGACAAATACGGCTGCCCGTTTGCATTCGAATCCGCATTTATTTCTCTTCAGGATAGCGATGTAACTATTGAAATGGAACGTTTCCTCTACGGTGTAGCCAGAAGCTATTCCGAATGCTTCCGAGTATACGGTGAAAACGAGAGCTTCGAATGGCAGCAGCTTGCTGATGAAGATCCTGTTCTCTTTACCCGTACAGGAGAACTGGAGAAAGTGGACATTCTGGATGAAGACAGCGAAAAATCCAGTCGTGGATCAGAGATTGTGGAAAAAAGAATCCAGATCCCGGATTATGCACACCTTCTTCCGAAGGAAATCGCATCCTTCACCACCAACACAGTATATAACAATGAGAACACCCATCTCTCCTTTACCCAGGGTGGGGGTCACGGTGGTTCCCATCCACACCTTGTACATGAATTCATTCGTTCCATTCTGGAAGAACGTAAACCTGCTATTGACGACATCATGGGTGCTTACTGGACAGGTACAGGAATCTGTGCACATGAATCTGCTATGAAAGACGGAGAAGTTATTACAATTCCTCGTTTCGAATAACCTATATCATTTAACTTTATATCATAAATACATCAGAGAGTGTGTAGAAATTTTCCAATCTACACACTCTCTGATATTTTTCATCTATTTACAGCAAATCATATATAATGTTATTATTTCACTATCTTCTCAATGATGCACTGATGCTCTTTATCCTTTTTGGAATAGTTAATCCCTGCCAAAAGAATATTTCCTGCATATTTCTCCAGACTTTTACAATATTGCTTCTGTTTAATCTGAGAAATAGCTCCTTTGGCACTTTTATCCCATTTTAATTCCACTACCAGAGCAGGTTTATCAGGAAATTTTTTTCTCGGAATAAAGACCATATCCGCAAATCCCTTTCCTGTTGGCAGTTCACGATATACGCTATAATAGTTTCTAGCCGCATACAGAGCCAGTGAAATAGTATAACTTAATGCATTTTCATCATTATACTGAAGATGCGAGGTCTCAAAGTGTGCTCTTTGCATTCCCTGTGCAACCATCTGCTCATTCTGATTCCAGATTGCATTCAGGACATCTGCCGAATTTTTTAAAGCTTTTGACACTTCACCCCAGTCTGATACAGAAACAGCATTTGCATACTCATTCCGGATTTCATTATTAGGAATATACACACAATGTTCTGTAGAATCATATGTCAGATATCCCAGATGGATCAATAAGGTCAAAACATCATTCTCATCCCGGAATGTCGTCATATCATTTGTAAAATTTCCGGTATTAACAGGAATATGCTCTCCTGCCAGCATACAGAGAATATCATCCTTTAACCCCTCAAAATTCATATCTATATAAGTCTGCAGTGCTTCAAAAGATTCTGTCATATTCCAGTAGTTTCTGATAGAACCAAAGAGCATGCCGTTTACCACAGACCTTGGATTATAAACCGGCTCACAGTTTTCAAACCTGTACCCGTCATACCATTCTCTGATTTCCCTCATATCCATATGATATTTCTCACATAATTCTCTGACTTCTGTCTCTGTAAAACCCACAAACTTCGCCAGAGGTCCTGCATAAATCATAGAAAATTCATCAAACATATTCAGGGCAGAATGTGTTCCATATTTCTTTACCGGCAGGATTCCTGTCATATAAGCAAGATGAATATAAGATTTATCCTTAAGAAAATCCCGCAGAAAATCAAGATACTGCTCCTGTGCTTCTTTATCTGACTTGTATTCTCTGAAAATACAATCCCACTCATCTATAATAATCACAAACGGACATCCTGTCTGCTGATATACATCCTGCATACTTTCAGCAAGATCTTCTTCATCAAAATAGTCCACATCAGGATATTCCTGTTTCAGGTCACGCATCAGAATCCGGTTTAATCGCAGGACCATTTTCTCTACTGTCTTACTGCGGCTTAGGAATTCCTGCATATTTATAAAGAAAACATTGTATTTGTTCAGATATTTTGAAAAAGATGAATCTTCTTTTATCTTAAGTCCGTCAAATAATTTTTCAGACTGACATCCTCTGCTGTAATATGCAGCCAGCATATTTGCAGTCACAGACTTTCCGAAACGTCTTGGTCTGCTTACACAGACATTTTGCTGCATGGTGTTAAAAACACGATTGGTATATTGTATCAGTTCTGTTTTGTCCACATAAATCTCAGAATTGATTGCTTTATAAAATTTATCATTGCCGGGATTTAAATACACACCCATTTCACACACCTGCTTTCCTGACAGATATTTTAATTTACCGTAACTATAAAAGTTCTGTCCAACTACCGTACTGTCTTTCAACTGATATTCCTGTAAATTTGTACTTTCCTTTTCCATATCCCGAAACCGGCTCCAGTATTTTCCTTTTAACCAATTCTTTTATAAGCATAGAAGCGCGTGTAGGCTTCAGACCAGTAGCATGTTGTACATCTTCTCTTCCAAATGCCACTTTATCACTTAACGCATCATACATTTTCTGAATATGGTTTATTGTTTTTTCCAGGAAACCATGAATTTCATCTGAATACCTGTCATGCACATCAATATTCACTTTTTCTGTTACAATGTTCGCTTTCTCCCTCTTAATATTCACTTTTTTCATTTCAATGTTCGCTTCTTCTGTTTTCAGACTCTCATTTAGAAGATTTATAAATTCTTTATTGATGTGCATCATGCGATTATGAAGAGGATTTTTTTCATTCAGCAATAAATTTCGCAAAAATACTTCCAGATATTCAGTTGTCTCATGGATTCCATTCTTTAAGTCATTATAGTTTGCACGAACCAGGGCATTTCGAAAATACCAGGCATTTTCTGCAAATATATCATTTGTGGCATCAAATCCAAGTGTTCTGAGATATTTAATAAAAAAAACTGCCGTAGTTCTGGTATTTCCTTCGCCAAACACATGTATCTGCCACAGATTTGCCACAAAAACTGCCAGATGATGTATCATTTCTTCTATAGATAAACCCTTATAGCTGTACTTTTTTTCCTGCGTAAAATCATATTCTAATGTCTCTCTAAGTTCTGATGCACTTCCATAAAGAACGGAAGCTCCATCTAATACCCATTCTTTTTTTGTAATGTTATAATCCCTGATTTTTCCGGCATGTGAATAAATTCCTGTAAATAGTTTCTTATGAATTGCCAGATATTCTGTAGGTGTAAAACTAAATGCATTTTCTGATAATAGTGCTGCAATTCTGGCTGAAACTTTATCCGCTTCTTCAGTTCTGTCTCCTGACTTTGGCTTTTCTCGTCTTTCCTCATAATAAGAATCTACCAGATATTGAGCTTCTTCTATCGTAATTTTTCCCTCAATATTCTGAACAGCTGTATCAACCAGATACTGCGACGGCTTTAATCCATCAACAGCCTGTAAACCAATGGCAGTATTCCATGCATATCCCTTTTCACGCCTGCCTGGCTCTGCCTGTATAAGATATTCTCTGAAAGGATCTGTTTTCATTGATTATCACGCCTTTTTTTCTATTTTATCATTCTTAATAGTTTCACTCTCTGTGTCCCAGCTCCCAGAATGCCACTGCACTTGCCGCAGCTACATTCAACGAATCTACTCCGTGGGACATTGGTATCTTTACTGTATAATCGCAATCTGCGATGGTCTGTGATGCAAGGCCGTCACCTTCTGTTCCGAGAATGACTGCCAGTTTTTCTTCTGACCGGAGTGCTTTGTCTTCAATTCCTACAGAATCGTCACGCAGAGCCATTGCCGCTGTTTTGAATCCCAGATTTTGCAGAGTCTGCATTCCATCCTGTGGCCATACAGTTTTTTTATCAAAATATGTCCAGGGAATCTGGAATACGGTTCCCATGCTTACTCTGGCTGCCCGTCGGTAAAGCGGATCGCTGCATCCGCCGGTCAGAAGTACTGCATCCATATGGAGTGCTGCTGCTGAGCGGAAAATAGCTCCGATATTTGTAGGATTTACAACATTTTCAAGAACTGCTATGCGGCTGGCATTTCTGCAGATTTCCTCTACAGATGGCAGTGGATTTCTGCGCATTGAGCAGAGCATTCCGCGAGTAAGAGCAAATCCGGTCAGCTTGACCAACAGTTCATATTCCGCAGTATAGACCGGCACATCCGGATATTGTTTCAGGATTTCCTGTGCCTCTCCTTCCAGATCTTTATGCTCCACCAGAAAAGAGATTGGCTGGTATCCTGCTTTCAGGGCTCGCTCAATTACTTTCGGACTCTCCGCAATGAAAATTCCCGGTTCCGGTTCATAGTATCGTAAAAGCTGCACTTCTGATGTTCTGGCATATACATCCAGTTCCGGCGCAGCGAAATCTTTTATTTCGTTAAACATAAAAATAAAACCTCCAAACTGAGTAATCTTATCTTACATCAGTTTGGAGGTTTATACAAGAATTCCTTTTCAACAGTGTTATTCGATTCTTTTTCTTCTGTCTTTATATGCCAGAAACAGAATCGTCAGAAACGTAACTGTCTCCGCTGCAAGAAGAGAGATCCAGATTCCATCTAATCCAAATAATTTCGCAAGTATAACTGCGCAGATAACAATAGCAACAATTCCTCTCAGGAATGAACCGACAATCGCGATTTTCGGTTCATCTACTGCTGAGAAATATGCCACCAGTACAATATTGATTCCTGCCACTATAAATCCAAGGAAATACAGACGCAGTCCTGTATGTGCATAATTCAACAACTGAACATTGTTTTCACTGTTGAAAATGCTGATCAGCGTGTCAGTTGAAGTCCAGATGATCAATTGGATCAGTGCTTCTACAGCAAGACATACGAGCAGGCTCCATTTCAGAAGTTTTCTTACCTGAGTGGGCTGACCTTTTCCGTAGCTTTCACTGATCAGGGGCTGTGCTCCCTGGGCCAGACCGTTAAAAATTGCAAATGCCACGATAGAAAGGTTTGCCACAACTCCATAGGCTGCTACACCCATATTTCCCGCGATTCCCAGGATCAGAAAGTTAAATACAATGGCGATCACACCGGAAGACAGTTCACCGACGAATGCGGAAACTCCTAGCTGACAGCAGGAAATCAGATGTCTGAATGACGGTTTTTTCCAATAGAAGCCTACATGGTTTCTGCTGCTTCTGTAGTGTATGGTACAGACGCTCATTGTTACGATCGGACAGATTGCAGTAGCCAGTCCGGCTCCGGAAAATCCCAGACCGACCGGGAACATGAATATATAATCAAATATAATGTTAAAGATACTTCCACTGATGGAACCGATCATTGCAATAGAAGGCGCTCCATCATTTCTGGCAAATGCAGTAAATGTATAATTTGACATGAAGAATGGTGTTGCGATCAGAATAATTCTCACATAGTTTCGTCCAAGTCCGATCAGTCCGGCATCTGCACCCAACAAAGCCAATGCTTTATCCGGAATAAGGATTCCGATCAGCATAAATGGAACTGCAGCCAATATGCTCCAGGTTACTGACTGTACGAAATAATGTTCTGTATTTTTTCCTTTTGCCCTGCTTATGGCATACCTGGTAGCGGAACCAATCCCGATCATAGCCCCAATCGCATAGATCAGTCCATAAACCGGCAGGATCAGATTGAGAACTGCCAGTCCGTCAGCACCGGAATATACAGATATAAAGAAAGTATCTGCCAGAACATAAACGGAAATCCCTATCATTCCGGCAACACTCTGGGTTACATATCTGGTGAATCTTTTCAGCATAATACTTCGCTCCTTCGTTATATTGTCAGCATTGTCTTCCTTTCATCTGCAAACTTATCTACCATTATACACATATAAAACAAAAATGCAACCACAAAAACTCCAGACATAAAAATCTCCTTAAGCAGATTTTTTAATGCTGCTCAAGGAGACTCTGTTGATATTCGCAATTCACTTCACGACACTCTTTATTTTACCCGGTTTTTTTTCAGGTCTTCTACAATTTCATTGTAACGTTTTTTATTCAGGCGATAGAAAAACAGTACAATTGCTGTTACTATCCATAAAACTCCCGGAATTGTAGTAAAGGAATGTCTCATAATACTGAGGACAGCCGGATTCTGTACCTGATTTGCCACATCTCCATATTTTCCAAGAAGTGCTGCAAGAAGCGCAGTTCCTATTGCCATGCCAATTTTATTTCCCAGTGATACAAATGCATATTGAAAACCATCATTCCTTAAGCCCGTTTTCCACTCTCCGTATTCTACGCAGTCGGGAATGATCGCATAAATTGCAGTGTTAAATCCAGAAAAAAAGAATTGTGTAATTCCTGCAAGTGTATAGAACGCTGCCGGTGTTTCTTTTACATTGAAAAAGAACATACAGAGCATGGAAATTCCGGTGAAAAGGGCAAAAATAGATGCAGTTCTTCCTTTATTATTCAATTTTCGGAATACAGGCTGGAAACATGCAGCACCGATAATGGATGGAATGATAATGCACATGGAATATGTAGTATAGTAGGATGCATTTCCCTCTACATAAGTGAAATAGTATAAAACATCTGCATTTCTTCCATAAAGTGTAAATCCGAATAACACCTGTCCGATTAATGCCAGAATATATGGGCGGTTCTGCATCACTGCTCTTAACTGCACTTTTATGGATATTTTTTCTTTTTCCGGCATAATCACCTGCTCTTTTGTTTTTGCGAAACAGAAGAAATGACAGGCTGCAAAAATACATCCGTATATGATCGCTACCAGCAGGTATCCTGTTTTAGCACTTTGACTGCCAAGTTTTCCAATCAGTGGAACTGTAATGATATTGATAATTCCAATTGCAACCATTGCAGATACTGAACGTGATGTATTAATCTTTGCACGTTCATCGATATCCTGTGTCATTGCTCCACAAAGGGTGCCATACGGGATATTTACACAGGTATATCCAAGTACCAGCAGACAGTATGTAATTACCATATAGATAACCTTTGATCTGTCCGACCAGTCCGGATGTGCCCAGAATGTCATAATCAGAAGCACGGCCGTGATCGGAGCTGCAATGAGAAGCCATGGACGATAACGTCCCCATTTTGTTTTGGTTTTATCTGTCAGTCCACCCACGATCGGATCATTGATCGCATCCCAAAATCTCGAAAACAGCATCAGGGCAGAGACTGCTGCCATACTGATTCCGAATACGTCTGTGTAAAAAATCATGAGAAAATTACTGACGAACATCCAGCTGAAATTACATCCTACATCGCCAAATCCATATGCGATTTTACTGATCAACGGAACTTTTACATTTTCGTTTTTACTCTCCATAATTCCTCCTGTCTGCTGTCATCCTCCGTCTTTCTGTTTACTCATGTCTTCTCTACAGCAATCTTTTTTATTATATCTTTGTCTTATATAATGTTTATGATCAGCAGGGTATTTTATTTTTCCTGCACATTGATAATCACTTTCATTGTAGTCTCACGGTTATCGTCAATGTACTGGTATGCTTTCAGATAATCTTTAAATGCAAACGTCTTAGAGATCAGCGGTCTTAAGTGCACTTTTCCTTCATTCACCAGTCTGATTCCGTCTACATAATCATCATGTCTGTACATCATTGTGCTCTTGATATCAAGCTCATGATCATTTGCAACTGCCAGATCAATCTCAGCCATTCCTGCAAAAACTGCAACCAGCACAATCACGCTTCCTTTTCTTGCATATTTGATCGCCTGTCCCATTGTAATGTTATTTCCTGCACAATCATAGATAACATCTGCCTTATCCGGTCCAAAGGCTTCTACCATTGCTTCCCCGAAATTTTTATTTCTTGTGTTGACACATACGTCAATTCCACACTCTTTTGCTTTTTCCAGACGAAGATCACTGACATCTGTGATCATAACTTTAGCTGCTCCCATCCCTTTAGCAGACTGCGCTACCAGATTTCCGATCGGACCGGCTCCTATCACCACAATATTCATTCCCGTTACATCGCCCATCTGTTTAACACCATGAACAGCTACTGCCAGAGGCTCGATCATTGCGCCCTCTTCATAAGACATATCTTCCGGTATCGGTGTTACTTTTGATGCATCAACTGCAAAATACTCGGATGCAGTTCCTGTTGTCTGGAATCCCATTACTTTCAGCTCTTCGCAGAGATTGTATTTTCCGTGACGGCATGGATAACAATGTCCACAATATACCTGTGGCTCAATTGTTACTTTCTGTCCCACATGAAATTCTGTTACTGCATCACCTGTTTTTACCACTTCTCCTGATACTTCATGTCCCTGGGTTACCGGGTATTTTGTAAAAGGATGTTTTCCGTGATATACATGGATATCAGAACCACAGATACCAATATTCATAATCTTAACCAAAACCTGGTTGTCTTTAATCTCTGGTACGGGAACCTCTCTGAAAATGATTTCTCCTGGATTTGTCATAACCTGCTGTAACATAATATTTTCCTCCTTGTTTGTTGAATGTACTTTGAACTTCTTGTTATTTACTATCTTTTATCAAATGTTTTATTAAAGTAATTACATTATTATTCAAATATATAACTTTGTCAATAAATATTTAAGAATATTTCTCATTTCTACCAGTTGCACAAAGTAAAGATTTTGTTTTTATGCAGATTTTACTATAGCAATCCTTCTGATTGTCTTCGGAATTCCCTCAACAAAAACACCCTGATCACAACGTTTCATTGTTGTAATCAGGGTACTTTTTGTATTCAGATATTTTTTTACTATGATATATCGGCAGATTATAGGCAAATCTATATCTTTCCGATAAAATCCTGCAGGAAATGCTTTGCTACACCTACAGCTGAGGCTTCTTTCTTATAAGAACAGTTTTTCAGATATCTCAGATCATGATCAAATCCATTATACTTCATTACTTTTTCCCCAAGAGGTATCATATAATCTGAGAGATATCCACCCATTTCACCTCCAAGAATGATATCCATATCATATGCCATGCGCAGATTTGAAATCAGAACTGCAAGATAATCAAGATACTCTTCCCATTTTTTCTCTGCCTTTTCATCATTGTTTTGAAGCAGCTGCATAAACTGTTCCACAGAATCCTTTGACTCACCAACAAGTGCGCCTGCAGCGCAATAAGCATCTGCACAACCTGATTTTCCACAATAACACTTGCGGCCCTGAGGTACAAGTATCATATGTCCAAATTCTCCGGCCTTCTGATTTTCTCCGGAAAACAAATTTCCCCCTATGCAAAATGCACCGCCAAGAGTCTGATTCAACGAAAGGTAAATTGCATTCTGATAGGTGATCATATCTTCTGCCATCATTGCCGCATTGGCATCATTTGAAAAATAAACCGGGACAGAAAATGCCTGTTCCAGGAAACTGAGACTATAGTTTTCAAGTTTCAGTGCGTGGGATTTTATCACCAGTTTCTGCTCCTGATTAATGATTCCCGGAATAGAGATTCCAACACCCAGAAGCTTTTCTTTCTGTTCTGCATCATTCATATGATCCAGAAATTTTGCCGCAAAATCTGCCACCTGACTGCAATATGACATATCAGATACAAATTTCAGACGGATCCGCTCTGATTTCACAATCTCATACTTCAGATTTACCAGCACCATTCCCAGATGATTTGCAGTGATCACAATTCCCATTGCATAACGATAGGATGGATTGATTCCAATACTTTTAGCCTTTCTTCCTCCTGTGGATTCATATTCTCCAGTTTCTATTATGATACCTTTTTCCAATAAATCTTTTACATTAGACAGAACTGTTGGCATACTCAGATTCAGTTCTTTGGATATTTCCACTTTTGATGTGGATTCTCTATTTATAATATAATTTACGATTTTTGATTTCGTAGCAAATTTCTTTTCCAGTCCGCTCATTCTGTTTCTACCTTCTTTTATTAATGTATTTATAAAAGAATGATACCTGTTATTGTCATATTTGTAAATAGCCATTGTCTCTGCAGAGTATGTTGCTTTTTGCAATTGAGGCAGGAGACTTAACTTATTCAGCTGATTCAGTTAATATATCTACAATAACAGAGTTACTGTTCACTCCGTTCTCAGTAACACGCTTCGCGATGCACAGAATTTATGC
>ERZ894251.1024-NODE-1024-length-10823-cov-11.515509_pt1 | contig 10823 bp, 12 predicted proteins | sample MGYA00380301_ERZ894251 | MGnify/ENA primary metagenome ERZ894251 (study PRJEB32331, sample SAMN06328418) | human gut metagenome | biome: human gut microbiome; feature: stool | host: Homo sapiens | collected 2014-02-13 ... | reverse complement strand
TTACGTATAAACTTGAGCTGTAAAACAAAATATCACCGTTACAGGCGTATGGAATGAATGGACTCCATACGCCTTTTCTCTTGCCCAAAATCAAATAAGAGGTAACTCAAATGATGATCAATCAGTTGGGGCATGAAGATTCGTAAGCTTTGCAAGAAGTTTGTACAGAGTAAATGTTTGTTTTTGCCAAACGGCAGATTGCATAAAAACAACATAGTAAAATATATAAATTTGTAGAAAATGTATTGTAAATGCTCTTTATTCGGCAATATGTATTGTAATTAACAGAAGCGTGGTGTATAATGGTTGTTGAGAAAGGTAATTGGATATTATATTTTAATTTAGTTAGATTTTATTATTTATTCAGATTGGAGGGAATAGTTATGAAAATAGTTGAATCAGGTTATAAACTGGATCTGCATATCCATTCCTGTTATTCAAGTAGCAAAGGAAATCTATGGCTGAAGCATCAGAAAACAGGTAGAGTAAAAATAACTATTTCAAAAATAGAGATTTTAGTTTGAGTATAAACTATTCAAGATTAATTCTGCTTATGTTTGTAATACATTTATATGATAACTCAGGTATTAATTCAAAGTTTATCTTTAAAGAAATTGCTTTGATTCAATTATAGATGAAGATATCAGTATTGATAATGATTAAATAAGGTTAGGTCAATATGATGTTATAAGTGATCATCTGATTAATAACTATGAAGAAGATTAAGATGGGTGAATTTAAAATATAAGTTGAGCCAATGGTTTTGCAACGAAAAGGAGTATTGACATGCCTAGATATGATGAGTTGAAGAGTGTCCGTAGGTTAAGTGAACGCGGCGATACAAATTCTGTAGTTGACCTTGTTCGAGATGAAAACACTGGTGATTTTTATGTACGCAAGATAATTTTTGGCGTAGAGCAACCGCTATACCAAGGTATATTTTCAAGAGAAGTTCAAGCATTATATAAGCTTAACATATGTGACAATATAGTAAAGATATTAGGTCATAAGAATTTGGTTTATGTGAATAAAACCACTAATAATAAAGAAAAAGTAGGATGCATAATCCTGGAATATATTAGTGGAGAAGCTTTGTCGAAGACTAATATATCCAAATTGACATCTAAGCAAAAATTCAAAATAATAAAGCAGTTATTGTCAGCAATAGAGACTGCTCATTATAATGGAATAATACACAGGGATATAAACCCAAATAATATAATGCTTGACGATAATGGAGATGTTAAGGTTATCGATTTTGGAATATGCAAGATAAAGCAAATGGTGAACAGTGCCACAGTATTTCGTATGGGTACTAATTCATACTCTGCACCAGAGGTGCATTTGCATAGTCAAAATGCAACCGAGCAAAGCGATTTGTATTCAATCGGTGCGGTAATCTTTTATTTGTTTACTGGTGAACAACCTCCGCTTGCTACTTGTTTTCAAGATACTATTAATCAGGCATCGGGATTCGATGTTAATTTGAAGCCTATAGTCAAGAAACTGGTAGCAGAAAATCCCAATGAAAGATATAAAGATGTATCTGAATTAAAGGGTGATTTGGCGGAGTTGCTTGAAAGATTTTTGGATGTAAATTATACAGCTGTGCTAACGATAGCCCATGAGAAATTTGTAAAGCTTAAGAACTTAAATTTAATTCCTAAGAATTCGATGATTAGCGATTTAAAAACGATTCTGCCTGCCAATTTTCTAGAAATATATATTAATCAGGCTGATGATAAATACCAATTTTTGGGAACAAATTATTATTTTGAATGCATTTACAATGCTCAAACAAACATATTTGCAGTAACAGATATAAAAAAGATTGTTCCGGTTGAGAGGGAAATTATGAAAAAAAAGTTTTGCGAGATATCTGCAAGGCTTGATTTTGCTAATCCAAAACTCATTCATAGGCTATCCAGAAATGATAATTTAGAGATTAAAAATATTGTTGACACTTATTGTCATGAATACCGCTCAAAGCATAATATTGATGCAGAATATAAACGAAAGTATGGAGCGTGGAGAGAGTTGTTAACACTGACTAAGAAGAGTATAGAGGATAGCGTTCAGAGATTCCCATATGATTCCTATACTATTGACGGAAGTGTTTGCAGTTTTAATTTGAGTGTTGGTGTTTTCTTAGGGGATACTGTATACACGAAAGAAAACAAATTTGTATTTGAGAAAACGAATAAAAATAAAAAGAAAAAACATCTGATCTATATTGGAAACTATGATGAAGACAATTTTGTAGATGAACATGTTGTTTTAAAAATAAGATTTCTAAGAAAACCAGATAGATTACCTGCCAAAGGAACTATATGTTTAGATTATAGCGAAAGCATAACAAATATTGAACGCCAATTGGATGCTCTAGATAGCATTGAGCGAGAAAACTACTCTTGCCAGTACAATTTAAAAGAAATTGTAGCAGGAGTTACACCACCAAAAACAAATTTGCTGCAGGGCAAAATTAGATTTTTTAATTCAAAACTTGATTTACCGCAAAAGACAGCTGTAGAGAAAGCTCTAAATTCTGAGTCATTGGCTATTATACAGGGACCTCCCGGAACAGGAAAGACCAATGTTGTTATTGAGATAATCAGGCAAATTCTAAAAATAAACACTGATTATCCAGATTTACCTGAAAAGAAAATACTTTTAGTATCGCAGTCACATCCGGCGGTTGATAAGATGCTGGATGATTTGATTCAACAAAGCAAGGTGAGACCTAATCTTATCCGAGTGGGACGTGACGAAAAACTTAATGATGAGATTCGAGAAGAGTTTGGCTTGAATTATCTCAAAGATAACTGGGTTACAGAAGTTAGGGATAATTGCACTTCTCTGGCGAAATCTTACTGTAAGGAAATTGGTGTTACCTATGAGGAGTTTGAAGAGTACTATAGGGAATACGAGAAGCAGTTTATCTCAAATATTGATCGCAATGCTATTAACCAACAAGTAATTGATGCCTTTGTCAGTAAGACCAGTACTTCCAGTAAAGAAAAAATCCGAAAGATATTAGAAATCCAAAAGCAATGGGGAGAACGATTGCCCCAGTGCGAGGAAGTAGATTTGTACATAATAAAAAGTACAACAATCATTGCTGGCACCTGTACGGGATTTATTTCTAATAGGGTAATTCGAAATGCTGGGTTTGATTATGTAATCGTTGATGAAGCAGCCAAAGCTACTTATCCTGAATTAGCAGTTTCTTTTTCTAAAGCAGAAAAGATTATTTTGGTTGGTGATCATAAGCAACTGCCACCAGTTCTGGATACAGAAATCATCGAGGCAAACAAAAATGCAATTAATTTAGAGGATCTTACGGAGGGCCTTTTTGAGAAACTTTATAATAATTTCCCCGAAAATAATAAGCATAGATTGACAATTCAGTATAGAATGCATCCCGTGATAGGCAGTCTTATAAGTAAGGTGTTTTATGATAATGAAATTCAAAACGGTACGCCTAAAGAGCAGCGGAACACAGGAATTCCTTGTTACGATGATGTGGCAATAGAATGGATAACTACCTCACGTCTATCTTCTTCTAAGAGATTTGAAAAGAAAGTAGGAAATGCAACGCATGCCACATATAAAAATAACGCAGAATTGGATATTATTAAAAATAAGCTTTGCGAAATGGATTCTTTAATCTCGAGATCGATTAAGGTTGGTGTTATTACTGCTTACAGAGCACAAAAATCGGCTATAAAAGATATGGTCAGACAACAGAATTTTAATTTCCTTCAGGTGGAAGTGGATACTGTTGATGCATTTCAGGGAGGACAAAAAGAAATAATTATTTACTCTACTGTTCGAAGTAGTGATAAATCTAAAAGAATTGGTTTTTTAAAATCGGAAGCACGATTAAATGTATCTCTCTCAAGAGCACAATCCTTGCTTATTATTGTAGGTGACTTAGATTTTCTCAATAATCCGCATATACAGGGTAATAAATTTCCTGAAATTATTGAGTACATTAGTCAAACTGAAGGTTGTAAAATTACCGTAGCGAGGGATTAATAATGAAGAATTTAATTAGTGATGTTAAGCGAAATACGCCTAAATCTATTCCCGGATATTATTATTTAAAAACACAAAATATTTACATACCCTTTATGAAAACAACTATAGAATGCCTTATAAGAAAGATATCTGAACTTAATCTTTTCTTCGAAAGCATATTAAAGTTAATTGATATTTCAGTTAAAGACATAAATGAGATTGCAAAGATATTAGGGGTTTCCTATAGTGTTGTTAAAGAAGCTATTATTGATATGGTCAGTATTGACTATATCTATGCATCTGAAAACACTTTGGGCATAACATTAAAAGGCGCAGATGCATTAAAAACAAGACAGAGGGTTGATATTCAAAAAATTTATTTGAAAGACATTATGGTAGATATGATTACAGGTGCGATATATGACTCCGATGCGGTGAAGGTTTCAGGAACATGTCAGAGAGATGTTTTGCTGGATGGTATCGTTCATATTGACAACGGTTTTCTGGACTCTCATTTTCGAGAAATTAACGAAGTGTATCAACTACAGCAAAAGAATAATAGTGTGTTTGGCGACGGCACAGTTACAAGTGAAATTTATAAAACAATTGGAATTTTGTATTCAAAGCTACATTATGTTGAAAACAGAGTATATATGTACAAGAGTGAATCATCTGATGAATTAATGTTTGTTTTCTCATCAGACAGTAATGACAGATACAAAAATGAATTTTACAATCAGTTAAAGGATAGCTGTCGTCCATGCCAGGAATATTTCTTTGAAAATAGAAAAGATTTAGTTGACAAAATTCAAAATCATCCAACAAGGTTTGAACCAAAACTAATGGCGCAAACGGAGGAAGCAAGGAAAATGCTGTTTGCTGATAATGTTACAGAAGAAATTAAAACTGGTGCATTCACACAGAGAAGATACGCACTAAATGATAGAGAGTATCTTAGTTATTTATATAGTTCTAAGCTCAGGTATAGTGAGATATTTATATGCTCTGATCATATAAACGGGCTATTGTCGAATGCTTTTTGCTCACAACTTAATGTTCTAGCAGATAAGATTCCAGTATTTATTATCTATAATAAAACTGAACGTAATGTTGAAAAATCGCTTCGACATTTCTTTAATAAACCCAAAGCAAATTTGTATTTGATTTCAAGTGATGATATTGAAGAGAGCCTTATATGTTTTAATTCAGAATTGGTAATATATTTGCATGAGCGTGTTGTAACCGCATTTAATCGACCAGTGGTATATATGCAACCAATATGTGATTTTAACAAAAAGAACGTATCCGAAACTGTTAGAAATCTTGTTATCAAATACAATTTAGATGGGTTTGCAACAGTGAACCACAAAAAGAATGAATTACAGAAGCGTAGTAAAAGAAATAGAAAAAAGTGAGTTGTTCTGAATTACGTTGATGTTTTGAACACCCGTGTTCCAAATGTCAACTTTTTGTATAAAGAAAATCCGCCTTTTGCTAGATCAGTTGAATTTACTTAATGAATTTGGGAAATCAAATTATTAGTTTACTCATCAAAACTATTTTGTCTTTTTTTGTAAAAGCATTGGATTAATTGTACGGAATACTCTATAGAAATCATAGAAAAACATGTTGGAATGATAATATTGTACCTACTGCTGTTGAAAAATACTTTTTTGAGACAATTGGTAAATAGTTTCCTTCGCTCAAAAGGATGATAATATTTATGTTTGGGTATGTCTTCCATTGATTGTATCGGGTACTTAATATCTATTCCAGAAATAGATATTTATAATTGTAATTTTCATAACGCAATTTTGGAATCAAAAACTGTAAAAAATTTGATTTCTATAAATGGCGGACAAGTCGATATTGATTAGATTTAATTTCAAACGCTAATAAAGTGAAAAACTATTAAATTTCAGAATAAAACATTAAAAAAGTTGAAATCTAAACCCTTTAGTCCACTTTTATCATTCATCTATTTTGTCAGCGCTTGACAAGTTGAAAGCTGCATTTTTAGTGCAAATCGCACAAAAATGCAGCTTTTTTGTTATATAAAACCACAATATAATAGAAATAAAAACGAGAGTTCAAATCCTGTAAGTTGAACTCTTGTTTATTTTTATTCTATCTTTTATATAAAAAGGAGGAAATTGTAATGTCAAAACTAAAAGTAGCAGCTTATTGCCGAGTAAGCTCAGATCACGAAGAGCAGGAATCAAGTCTTATTGTGCAGAAAGCTTATTATGAAAAATATATACAAAATAATAAGGATTGGATTTTAGTAGACATATACGCTGAACGAATGTCAGGTTTGAGGTTGGAAGACAGAACGGAGTTTCAACGTATGCTGGAGGATTGTGAAAAAAGGAAAATTGATTTGATACTGACAAAATCAATCAGTCGTTTTGGAAGAAATACACTTGATACATTGAAAATCTTGTATAAGCTTTTTAATATGGGAATAATAGTGGAATTTGAAAAGGAACATTTAAATAATTTTGATAAGGAGCTGAGAATATATATGTCAATATATGCAGCGTTTGCACAAGAAGAAAGTAAAAATATGAGCGACAATATAAAATGGGGAATTCGTGAAAGAATGAAATCGGGTAAAGTTTGTTTAAACTGTACCCGATTTTTAGGTTAAGTTTTGTTTCTACGATTTATGTGTATTTAAGTGAGTATATAACAATATCAGATTTTCCTCTTCAAGCTGTGCATTTCGTTTCTGAAGCTCCTTGATTTGCCTGGAGGTAAGAATGGTGTTATCATCCATTTTTACTTCTGAATACTTCTTTATCCAGTTGGCTAAGGCGCTTTGCGATATTCCGTATTCCTGACTTATCTGTGAATACGTTTTCCCTGCTTTATATAAATTTACGATTGTTTTTTGAATTCCTCTGTGTACTTTGGTGGGCTTTTTCCTGACATTTTTTATTCCTCCTGCTTGTCTTTTATTTTGATGTTTTTATTATATCTTACTTGTACACTTTTTTAGTATATATCCAGATATTGTAAGCGATCAGTTAAGCCTGTTTGAAACAACCGATCCATTTACAAGAGAAAAGTATAAAAAGAAATAATAAAACCCCTTAAGTGGTAGCTGAGAATGAAATGCAGTTGGTAGGGCTTTCTCAAACCACCCGTTTAACGGGGGGGTTTGATTCTTTACAAAAGCATTGGAATTATGATATAATAAATTTGTTGCATACATTATCGACAACCAGTTCTATGAAGCTGATTGTTACATCAGAGGCACAAATCTTGTTGCGAAGTACAACTACAGAAATGGCAACAAGTCCGAGTATACCTACTATACGCAGAATGAGCATGGGGACGTTGTAAATCTTACAAATGCTGACGGCGAGGTTACAAAGAAGTATACATATGACGCTTTTGGCGTTGAGAAGAATATCGATAAAAACGATACGAATGCGTTCTGTTACTGCGGTGAGTACTTTGACAAGGAAACTGCGACTATTTATCTCAGGGCGAGGTATTATAACCCGGCAACAGGTAGATTTATCAGCAGGGATTCATATGCAGGTAAATTAGAAGATCCGCTTTCGCTGAATAGAAAATGCACATGGCAATAATAATGATAAGGGACAACATGTACATTTATCATATAAGAATGGAAAAAAGACTTATTCACAGAATGATGATGGTTCTCCTCATGATAAAAATAATAATTCTCCTGGCTCTCCACCTTCTAAAGTTCTTAAAACATTAAAAGAAAAAACAGGTTGGGATTGGAAAAAGAATGAAGAAAAATTTTTGAGTAAAGCAGAGTATGACTACTGTGGCACAGTTAGTAAACCATATTATCAATTATATGATGTATATCAAGTAACATATGCGGATGAAACTATACGTTTTGCATATGAAAGTCCTTTTAATGAATTTTCACCATCTACAAATAAATTAAAGGATATTTATGAAGATGGTATGACGAGTAATCCAATACAAGGCAACCAGAATGAAAACACGTCATCAGTTATAATAGGGCCAATGCCGTATAGTGGACTAGTATACATACCATCATTTAATTTTTTTCCTGTTCCCGCACTATTATTTTAGTTAGAGAGTTTAAATCATGAAGTATTTTAAGCAAGAATATTTAGATTATGATTACAAAGATGAGAAAAAGAGAACAGAAATGAATAAAGTTTGGAAGGAAATTTGTAAAACATATTCTGATTATTTTAAGACGATAGAAAGTTCTTTTTCAAAACTTTTTCTTCAATTATATTATAATAATGATGGCTTCCATGATGTACCAATAAAAAGTATTGTCGTAGAAAAAGTATATAACAACAAATGTAATATAAGAATTAAATTGGAAATTAATAATAGTATCTATTTTTTAGTCTATAAAAATGTGGTATCTTATTTATTTAATGTACCAAAAGATCATAAATGGTTTGCTGGTAAAATGTGTTGGGGATATGGAGAATTTGAATTATTATCAAATGGATATATAAATCATAAAATCTTATGTTTAGATAATTGTGAATTTGACATCATGTAAAAAGGTCTATATAAAAAGAAATAATATTTATAGATTAAGCAACATATTTGTAAAATATATATAAAAGGAGAAATAATTGAAAGAGATTCTGTCTTATTGGGATATTCTTTTAGGGCTTTTAGTTATATATATAGGAATACTTAAATTGCGCAAGTTTGAAATTTATAGAAAAAAACGTGATAATGATAAATTAAGAAGTGGTAAATGGACAGTATCCAAGAATGATAGTTTTGAGTATACTCTATTTTATGGACTAATTCTATTAGGTATCATATTTATTTACAATAGGCTCAAAGGTAATATGCCTAATATTATCATTCTTATTAAGTATATTTTTACTAATTAAAGTGTAACTTTGATAAAAATAAAACAACTTCGGTTTCACTTGAAACCCAAGTTGTTTTATTGTAAGCTTACTAATAGCAAGCGTTTCCTTGGTATTCAGAATGGCTGGATAAAGATAATCAGGAGCACGCACAAAATAATATTGATAGATTAAACAATATATTGGTAAAATATATATAAAAGGAGTAATAATTGAAAGAGATTCTATCTTATTGGGATATTCTTTTAGGGTTATTGTCAATAGCTTATGGAATAAATCGTCGAATCAAATTTGAAAAAATTTTAAAAAAGCGTAGGAAAGAGATGCTCAGAAGTGGTAAATATACTGTATCTTATGCTAAATATATGAGTAATAAATTTGAATATTTAATGGATGCATTTTTTGTTACTATCGGTATTATATTCATCTACAACAGATTAAATGGTAATTTACCTAATATTATTGAGCTTATTAAAGAGTTTGCATCTTATTGAATAAAAATCATGGGTATAGTATAATGCTATATCCATGATTAATTTCAATCAGCAGAGATTACAAAGTTGCTGCAAAAATTCAAAAGAGCAAAACAAACAATTAAGTTTGTTTTGCTCTTTTTCTTTATTACAAAAAAATATTTTAAAGGAAGTGATAATATGATATATAAACCTCAAAATGTATACCCTCATAATACGGCTATAGACGCCTCTGAAGATAACAGCTTCTCATTTATATTTAACGGGGATCATTTAAAGGGTTATGATTTTGTGTTCTATGACGCATTATTAATTCAAGCAATTATAAACTCCTTTTGAACCTCTTGATAGCTTTGACCGGAAAATACTTTAGCGATATATAACGCGTCAGCTATTAATTTTTCTTTTTCAACACCGTTATTCTTATATATTAAATCGTATACAGGAACTGTCTGAATTTTTTTTTCATATAACTCAATAGTTTTCATAACACTGAATGTTGTCTTTATTATTTTCTTTTTTATATCATCTAAATAAATATTCCAGGCAATAGAATATTCTGCCATTTTATCAAAAGGTTTTGAATAAACACCGGCAATTCCCACAAAATTGCCAAGCGAATATGTCACAAGCTTGCCTTCATTTTTTCTGGAAAAATCTCCACCATGTACGACATGTTCATGACTTCCTGCAATTATATCTATACCATTACTTATTAAATATGAAGAAAGCTTTTTAGTATATTCCGTCGGACCTGGGTTATATTGTCCCCCAGAATGCATATACATAATCGTAAAGTCTACATTTTGCGCTTTTATATCTTTAATATCCTCAAGTAAATTTTTCATTTGCTTTGATTTTTTTTCTATCCGTTCGTATATAGGTTTATTAAATTGAGCAATTTTAAACTTAACTAAAAATTTATAAAGAAATTTAAACGGACCGGCATTTCTGTTCTTATAAATATATCTCAGCGCTTTATTAGATAATTCTTGATTTTGAAACATATTAACCATATATTTTTCATCTTTATTTAAATACTCATTATTAGAAAAGGCGTTTGTTCCATAGGTATACGAAAGTATACCAAGCTTTACGCCATTTATAGTAACTACTTTCGGCTCTTTATTTTCTTTTGATAAATAAGTACCTGTATGTGCAAGTCCAACCTTGTCCAATGATTTAATAGTTGAAGTAATTCCATCAATACCTCTGTCAAGACAATGATTATTTGCGGTTGCAACAAAATCTATCCCGGAATTATAAACGCTTTCTGAGAACTCATAGGGCGAATTAAAACGCCATTCTTCAGAAGTCAGATCTCTATTATCAAACGAAACCGGAGTTTCTAAATTAGCAAATACATAGTCTGATTCACTAAAATATTCTTTCATATTTTCAAATATCAAATCAAAATTATAACCGCCTTCAGTTTTGCATGCTGTAATTATTTGCGATTTACACATTACAT
>ERZ894251.1023-NODE-1023-length-10824-cov-14.421209_pt1 | contig 10824 bp, 12 predicted proteins | sample MGYA00380301_ERZ894251 | MGnify/ENA primary metagenome ERZ894251 (study PRJEB32331, sample SAMN06328418) | human gut metagenome | biome: human gut microbiome; feature: stool | host: Homo sapiens | collected 2014-02-13 ... | reverse complement strand
GAGCGCCACCTTGCCAAGGTGGAGGTAGCGAGTTCGAGCCTCGTAATCCGCTCCATTTCGCTGGGGAAATATTCTTGGCGTATTATCAATCCTAAGACTTGATGTCTTAGGATTTTTTATTTTATATAAAGGAAATTCTACAGATGGACGATACGGAATACATGAAAGCCGCGTTAGCGGAAGCCGCGAAAGCCTTCGATATAGGAGAAGTACCGGTTGGCGCCGTTGTTGTGAGAAAATCCGACGGAAGAATAGTCGGCAGAGGCTATAATAAGCGTGAAACCGAGAAAAATCCGCTGGCTCATGCCGAAATAGAAGCGATTGCCGAGGCGGCGGCGGAGCTGGGCGGATGGAGACTTATAGGCTGTGATATTTACGTCACTCTGGAGCCTTGTCCTATGTGCTGCGGAGCTATAATCAATTCGCGGCTGGAAAGAGTGATTTACGGTGCGGAGGATAAAAAATCAGGCTCTGCGGAATCTGTTCAGAAAATGTTCGAGCTGCCCTATAATCATAAGCCCCGCGTTATAAAGGGACTGATGGCGGACGAATGCTCGTCAGTTCTTTCGGATTTTTTCAGACAGCTTCGTGAAAGAAAAAAGGCCTTGAGTAATAAAAAAAACGGTAAAATTTAGTTTGACCTGTAGGTTAATATATGTTAAAATAAAAATAGTATATGTAAAGGAGCGTCAGAAAATGGTAGAGTTCGGAAACGACTGGGACGAGCTTTTAAAGGACGAATTTAAAAAGGATTATTATCTAAGGCTTCGTCAGTTTTTAATAAACGAGTATAAAACCCGCAGGATATTTCCCGGAATGTACGATATATTCAACGCCTTCAAATATACCTCCTTTGACAATGTTAAGGCGGTTATAATCGGTCAGGATCCTTATCATGGAATCGGTCAAGCTCACGGTCTCTGCTTTTCCGTTAAAAAAGGAGTTATGCCTCCTCCGTCGCTTGTGAATATCTTCAAGGAAATAAAAAACGATCTTGGAATTGATAATACGGGAAAACACGGCGAGCTTACAAAATGGGCAAAAAACGGCGTTTTGCTGCTTAATAATGTTCTGACAGTCCGCGAGGGCTGCGCTAACAGCCATAGGGGTATGGGCTGGGAGGAATTTACAGACGATGTTATAAGGCTTCTGAATACCAGAGAAAAGCCGATGGTATATCTTCTCTGGGGAGCTAATGCAAGAGCGAAGAAAAAGTTGATAACCAATCCCGCGCATCTTGTGCTGGAATGCGCTCATCCAAGCCCTCTTTCAGCCTATAACGGATTTTTCGGATGCAGACATTTTTCAAAGGCAAACGAATTTCTTAAAAATAACGGATTAGAAGAGATAGACTGGAGTATCGATTGATGAAGATTAGGGATATGTTTGAAAGAGGAACGGTATTCTCATTTGAGATTTTTCCTCCTAAAAAGACTGCTCCTATTGAAACAATTTATAATACGCTTGAGGAGCTGGGAGACTTAAAGCCTGATTTTATAAGCGTTACATACGGTGCGGGAGGAAGCTCTCAGAGCGTTTCAACATGTGAGATCGCTCATACTATTAAGGAAAAATACGGTATAGAGCCGGCGGCTCATCTCCCGTGCATTAATTACGCCAAAGACGAAATAACCGCTATACTTGCGGAATTCAAAAGTCGCGGAATTGAGAATATACTTGCTTTGAGAGGGGATATAAACCCCGAAGTACCTCCTAAAAGCGATTTCAGATATGCAAGCGAGCTTGTGGAGTTTATAAAAGGCTTCGGAGATTTCGATATTGCCGGAGCATGCTATCCCGAGGGACATATAGATACGCCTGATATGGTTCAGGATATTCTGAATCTTAAAAAAAAGACGGACGCAGGAGCTTCTCATCTTATATCACAATTATTTTTTGACAATAGCTGTTATTATTCATTTATGGAAAAAATAAGGATAGCCGGAATAAACGTTCCGGTAGAAGCAGGAATAATGCCGGTTACGAATAAAAAATCAATAGAGCGCATGGTTTCTATGTGCGGAGCCAGCCTGCCGCCGAAATTCACAAAAATAATGCAGAAGTATGAAAATAATCCGGAGGCTCTTAGAGACGCGGGAATAGCTTACGCGATAGACCAGATAGTAGACCTTGTGTCAAACGGAGCTGACGGTATTCATCTTTACACCATGAATAACGCATATGTGGCAAGAAGGATAAGCGAGGCTGTTGAAAGCATTATAAGAGTCTGAATTATAGATCCGCTGCCTGAAACGGTCTGATTATAAATCTTTTTTTAGCTTTTTATAGAAAAGGGAACACTTTTATGGTAGAATTGAAAGGCGTCAACAGAGACGAAGCGCTTCGCTATATGGGACATCAGGGAAAACCCTCGGAAGGCCTTGAAAAAATAATAGAGGACTGTGAAGCAAAATTGCTTGTAACTGCCCGTCCCGGCTATGTATACAGGATATTTGATATTTCGTCAGAGCCGGAAGGAGTAAGAGTCGAGGGCAGCTCTCTTCTGTTAAGGGGAAACGATATAAGAGGACATTTAGAGGGGTGCGGGAGAGCGGCTCTGCTCTGCGCGACGCTTGGAGTTGAAACGGACAGGCTCATAAGAACTATTGAAATAACTGATATTTCTTCGGCTTTCGTCATGGACGCTCTTGCAAGCGCCGCAATTGAAGAGGTATGCAGAATCGCCGACGAAGATATCAAGGGACAGATTGACGGAGAATTTTTAACATGGCGGTTTTCGCCGGGCTACGGAGATTTTCCGTTAGAAATACAAAAAGAATTTCTGGAGGCTGTGAACGCCCCTAAAAGAATAGGACTTTGCACGGGGGAAAATAATATTCTTATTCCGAGAAAGTCCGTAACCGCTGTCGCGGGAATTTCAGAAAAGCCGATTTCGCGTAAAAGAAGAGGATGCGCATGCTGTAATATGTCGAAAACGTGCGCTTTCAGAAAAAGAGGTAAACATTGTGGATTTTAAAGAGCTTATAAAGCAGGGAACGGTATTGCTTGACGGAGCTATGGGGACCATGCTTCAGAATGCCGGACTTGAAGCGGGAGCCGCTCCGGAGCTGCTGAATATAGACAAGCCCGAGCTTATAGAGGACATACACAGAAAATACGTTGAAGCAGGCTCTCAGATAGTTTATGCCAATACCTTCGGAGCAAACCGTTATAAGCTGAAAAATAACAGCGTCAAGGAAATTATTTCCGCGGGAATTTCCATTGCCAAAAAAGCCTGCGGTAAAAAAGCGCTTGTCGCATTGGATATAGGACCTATAGGACAGCTTCTTGAGCCAAGCGGTACAATGACTTTTGAGGAAGCGTACGATATTTTTAAGGAACAGATTATTGCGGGAGAAAGCGCCGACGTTATAGTATTTGAAACCATGACCGATCTTTACGAGCTGAAGGCGGCCGTACTGGCGGCAAAGGAAAATAGCCGTCAGCCGATTGTATGCACTATGACCTTTGAGGAAAACCGGCGTACCTTTACCGGCTGCTGCGTTTCCTCAATGGCTTTGCTTTTGAACGGTCTGGGCGTAGACGCCGTAGGAATTAACTGCTCGCTCGGACCGTCTCAGCTTATTCCTATATGTAAGGAGCTGCTGGAATGGACGGATATGCCGGTAGTACTAAAGCCTAACGCCGGTTTGCCGGATCCGGTTACTGGAAAATACGACGTTTCTCCGGAGGAATTTGCGGAGCAGATGAAATACGCCGCCTCCTGCGGCGTCAAAATATTCGGAGGCTGCTGCGGAACGACGCCGGAGTATATATCGGCTCTGAAAAAGGCGCTGGATGGAACGGAGGTCAGACGGCGTAAAGCCTTGCCGCGGTCCGCTGTCTGCACGCCTTCCAGAACCGTTGTAATAGACCGGCCGCGTATTATCGGAGAGCGGATAAATCCTACGGGAAAAAAGCTTTTTAAAGAGGCGCTCAGAAATAACGATACGGGCTATATTCTGAATCAGGCCATAGAGCAGATCAGAGCAGGAGCCGATATACTTGACGTAAACGTCGGACTGCCGGAGATTGACGAAAAAGCTATGATGATAAAGGCTGTAAAGGAAATACAAAGCGTTACCGACGCGCCCCTGCAAATTGACTCGACTATACCGGAGGTATTGGAGGCGGCTCTCAGGATATATAACGGAAAGCCTATAGTCAATTCCGTAAACGGCGAAGAAAGCTCTCTTGAAACGGTTCTTCCGCTGGTTAAAAAATATGGCGCCGCGGTGGTCGGACTTACCCTTGATAAGAACGGTATACCTCCCAAGGCGGAGCAGAGATTTGCCATTGCGGAAAAAATTCTGAAAAGGGCGATGTATTACGGTATTCCAAAGGAGGACGTGTTTATTGACTGCCTTACTCTTACCGCGTCGGCGGAGCAGGAGGCCGTTATGGAAACTCTGAGAGCGTTGGGACGAGTTAAAAAAGAGCTTGGACTTAAAACTGTTTTAGGTGTTTCAAATATTTCCTTTGGACTTCCAAACCGTCCCCTTATCAATCAGAATTTTCTTACGATGGCTCTGACCTACGGTCTTGATCTTCCTATAATCAATCCTAACGTAGACGCTATGACAGGGGCGGTAAGGGCGTATAAGCTGCTGGCGAATATTGATAAAAATTCGTTTGATTTTATAGCGGCATATAATTCCGCCGCTGTGCAGAAAACGGAAAATAAGGACGAAAATAATATAAGCCTTGAATATGCCGTTGAAAACGGGCTTAAAGATGAAAGCGCAAAGGCCACGGCAGAACTGCTTAAGACCGCAGATCCTATGGAAATTATTAACGGGGCTCTTATTCCCGCGCTTGACAAGGCAGGAGAACAATTTGAAAAGGGAACGATTTTTCTGCCTCAGCTTATACTTACGGCAGGCGCGGCGCAGGCGGCGTTCGGCGTAATACGAGAAAAAATGATTTCTGAAAATTCGTCTCCGGTCAGCAAGGGTAAAATAGTGCTGGCTACGGTAAAGGGAGATATACATGATATAGGTAAAAATATAGTCAAGGTACTGCTGGAGAATTACGGATATACCGTTATAGATCTTGGAAAGGACGTTCCATGTGAAGAAGTGGTAAGGGCGGCTTTGGAGCATAGGGTAAAGCTTGTGGGATTGTCCGCGCTTATGACGACAACTCTGAAATCTATGGAGGAAACCATCAGGCTGTTGAGAGAAAGCGGATCGGAATGTAAGGTTGTCGTAGGCGGAGCTGTGCTTACTCCGGAATACGCTGAAAAAATAGGAGCTGATTTTTACGCAAAGGACGCTAAGGAAACCTGCGATATTGCAAAGCGGATCGTAGGCTAAATCGGTTCTGTAAAGCCGTCCGGCTTGAGTTCTATAAGAGCCGCGCATATAAGCTCGTTGTCAGGCGTCAGCAGCAGCTCGGCAATTACTTCGCCGTCGCCGTAATTGTCTACGGAATAAGTAAACCGCTTTACTTCCTCGCCCTTATGGGAATCAAGATTGTAGCCCGCCTGTTTCATTTTTCCGGCAAATTCGGCATAAACGCCGTCAAAGCTTTCGGGTATCGTTACGGCATCGCAGGTTTCTCCGCTTACCTTCCAGCCTCTTATGTTTAGGAAAGGTTCAAGCTGATTCTCTGTGAGTATAAGCTTTTCCTGAGCTTTATCTCCGCTTCCGCAACGGCGGCTGAAGATAAATATGGCGGTGAGTACGGCTATAATAAGCAAAACGGCTATGATTTTTTTCTTCATGACAGTTATTCTCCATTCAGTTTGATTTTAAAGCTCCCGATACGGCGGTTAAGCTGCATTATTGTAAAACGGAGCCGCGCTTTTTAATAAATATTATGATAAGAAATAATTTTTAATGCAAGGGGAAATCAATGAAGAGTCAGAGACTTGATAAATTTCTGTCGTCGCAGACAGTGTATACAAGAACTGATATAAGCAAGCTTCTGTGGAAAAGAAAGGTCAGCGTAAACGGAAAAACGGCGCGTGAAGGGGAACTGAAGATTAATCCGGCCGCGGACAGGATTGAGGTTTCGGGACGTGAAATAAAATACCGTGAAAATATGTACATAGTACTTAACAAGCCGTCCGGCTATGTCTGCGCCACAGAGGATAAAAACGATCCGACGGTGATCGGGCTTATACCCGAGGAGCTGAGGAGAAAGGATCTTTTTCCGGCAGGACGTCTTGATAAGGACAGCGAGGGTATGGTTCTGATAACCGACGACGGAACGCTCGGTCATAAAATTTTATCTCCGAAAAATCACATTGCCAAATATTATGTTGTGAAATTAGCCGAAAGGTTTGGTGAAAATTATGAACGGCTTTTCAGGGAGGGTATTACTCTGGGGAACGGAGAAAGTTGTCTTCCAGCCGCTGTCAGATGCTGTCCGGACTCGGAAAATATAGCGTTTATTGAGCTTTTCGAGGGTAAATATCATCAGGTAAAACGCATGTTTGCCGCTGTTGAAAACCATGTTGAAAAGTTGGTGAGGATCCAGATGGGAGGGCTGGAAATGCACGCAGGCATTGGAATTGGCGAGTGTATGGAGATTTTGCACAACGATGTTGAAAAGTTGTTGAAACCGACACGCTTTGATGAGGTTTTCAGCAGTTTTTCAGAAAAATTTTCGTCATATTGGATAAACAAGTTATAATAACTTTGGGTAATTAGTGACTTGAAACATTGTTAAAAATTTGGTATTATATTATTATGGTTAATCTGGAGATTCGGGTTAGCAAAAATTTATGTGGGAGGAATAGGTAAAATGGCAAGTTTATCATTACGCGGAATTTACAAAAAATATCCCGGTGGCTTTGTTGCCGTTAAAGATGTAAATTTGGAAATCACAGATAAGGAATTTATTATATTGGTAGGACCTTCCGGTTGCGGAAAATCTACAACCCTTAGAATGATTGCCGGTCTTGAAGAAATTTCGGAGGGCGAGCTTTATATCGGCGATCGCCTTGTAAACGATATTGCTCCGAAGGACAGAGATATCGCGATGGTTTTCCAGAACTACGCTCTTTATCCTCATATGACGGTTTACGATAACATGGCGTTCGGTTTAAAGCTCAGAAAGGTTCCTAAGGACGAAATTGACCGCAAGGTTAAGGAAGCTGCAAAGATACTCGACCTTGAGCATCTTCTTGACAGAAAGCCTAAGGCAATGTCCGGCGGTCAGCGTCAGCGTGTGGCGCTCGGTCGTGCTATCGTGCGTTCTCCTCAGGTGTTCCTGCTTGACGAGCCGCTTTCAAACCTTGACGCTAAGCTTCGTGCACAGATGAGAACTGAGATCGCTAAGCTCCACCAGAAGCTGGGAACAACGTTTATTTATGTAACGCATGACCAGACAGAGGCTATGACAATGGGCGACAGAATCGTTGTAATGAAGGACGGAATTATTCAGCAGGTTGATACTCCGCAGGCTCTTTACGAGAAGCCCTGCAATAAATTCGTTGCCGGCTTCTTAGGTTCGCCTCAGATGAATTTCGTTGAATCTGTTCTGAGAAAGAACGGCTCCAAGTATGTTGTTGAATTCGGTTCTGCTGATACTAAATCCACAAGAGGCGTAATATATTCCGTTGAGCTTCCTGAAGCGAAGATAGTTCCGGAGCTTGCAAATTATGTGGATAAGGAAATAATAATGGGTATTCGTCCTGAAAGCGTGCACGACGAGGAAATGTATCTTTCCAACGCTTCTACGGGAATCATCGAATGCGATGTTGACATAACGGAAATGATGGGCGCTGAAACGTTCCTTTATCTTACATGTCAGGGTATTCCGCTTACTGCAAGGGTTTCTCCTCGTTCTAAGGCAAGACCTCAGGATAAGATAAAGGTGGCCATTGATCCTAACAGAGTTCATCTCTTTGATAAGGATACTGAAGCTACGATCATTAACTGATTATAATTATAATATACTGTCAGGGACCGGTTTTATCAACCGGTCCTATTTTTTTAAAATATAAAAATTTTCCTTGATTTGTATTGAATCCTGCACTACTTGTAAAAATTATTGAAACGTGGTATACTATTTTAAATAACATGCAAAATATAAAAAAGGAGTGTCGGTTTTTGATAATTACAGAAAATTATCTGGGTAAAATAAATATTACCGAGAATTATATAAAATCCGTCGTCAGCAAAACAGTTTCAAGCTGTTTCGGAGTAGCGGCTATGAATTGCAGCAGTCTGAAAGAATTTTTCTTGTCGAAAATACTACGCAGAAAGGTTCCGGGATTGGGAGTGTCAGTTTCGGTTGTGGATAACGAGGCAGCGGTTGTCCTTCATATTTCAATGGCTTACGGAACGAATATATCGGCGGTTGTGAGGAGCGTTAAAAACAAGGTGTATTTTGTGCTGTCCGAGACCGTAGGCATATCGGTTAGGTCAGTTAATATTTTTGTAGATGAGATAAAGTCGTAAATGAAAGGGGACAAAACCTTGCTCAATGGTAATTTATTGAGAGACAGTCTGATATCCGCGGGAATCAGCATAGAAAATAACAGAAAGGCTGTCGATAGGCTCAACGTTTATCCGGTTCCCGACGGCGATACCGGCACTAATATGTCGCTGACTATGAACGCGGCGGTAAAGGAGCTTGAAATGCTCGAAGACAGCGCGGGCGTATCAAAGGTTGCGGAGACCGCTGCGACAGCGTTGTTAAGAGGCGCGAGAGGAAACTCAGGAGTTATACTTTCGTTGATATTTAGAGGCTTTTCAAAGGGGATGAGAGGTCTTGACAAGGCAGACTGCACCGACATAGCCAAAGCCCTTGAATCGGGCGTAGAGGCGGCTTATAAGGCGGTTATGAACCCGACGGAGGGCACTGTTCTGACAGTTTCAAGGGTTGCGGCAGAGAAAGCGGCGGAGCTGGCGGAAAGCGCCGTAGATATTGCGGTTTTCTGGAATGAAATCTGCAAGGCCGCAAAGGAGGCGCTGGAAAAAACGCCTGAACAGCTTCCGGTACTGAAAAAGGCCGGAGTCGTTGACGCGGGAGGTCAGGGACTTGTTATAATCTTTGACGCTATGCTGGAAATATTCAGAGGCGGAAAGGTCGTAAAGAGGGATACAAAGAAAAGTGAGCTTAAAACCTTTGAGGTAGCGCAGACTGACGCCGAGGAGGAAATCAGGTATTCCTACTGCACCGAATATATAATTGAGAGAAACAAGCATTCAGATCCCTTTATGCTGAGGGCTTATCTTGAAACTATCGGCGACTGCGTTGTGGTTGTTGACGATGAGGAAATAATAAAGGTTCACGTTCATACGGACAATCCCGGACTTGCTCTTGAAAAGGCTCTTGAATTCGGAAGGTTCATTAACGATCCCAAGCCTAAGATAGAAAATATGCGGATCCAGCATGAAACAAGAATAAAGGACGAAAAAATAACTGAAAGACAGCATTTCGAGCCGACAAAGCCTGAAAAGGACTACGGTTTTGTGGCTGTCGCGGCTGGACGCGGAATAGAATCCATGTTTGAGGATCTTGGAGCCGACTGCGTTATAAGAGGCGGTCAGACAATGAATCCCTCCACAGACGATATATTGAAGGCCATACATTCCGCGCCGGCAAAGACGGTGTTTGTTTTGCCGAATAATAAGAATATAATTATGGCGGCGGAGCAGACTAAAAATCTGGCTGACAGAAACGTCTGTGTTCTGCCCACAAGGACGATTCCACAAGGCATAGCGGCAATGATGGCGTTTGACGAAACAGTCGGATTTTCCGAAAATCGTCTTGCTATGACAAAGGCCTTCGAGCATGTGTCAACGGGACAGATAACCTTTGCGGCGAGAGATTCCGAATACGAGGGACATAATATAAGAAAAGGCGAAATTCTGGCCTTTGACAACAGCAGACTTTCGTTTACGGAAAAGGACGTTTCAAAGGCGGCTTATAAGCTGACTAAGAAAATGATAAAGAGCGATTCGTCTTTTGTTACCGTTATTTACGGCGCCGATGTGACCGGTGAGCAGGCGGAAAGACTTCAGGAAACGCTTGAAGCAAAGCTCGGTAACAAGGTTGACATAATGATGGTAAACGGCGGTCAGCCCGTATATTACTATATAATTTCTGTTGAATAGAATAAAAACCCGTCCGAAAACCGGACGGGTTTTTGCTTTTTATAAAAAGCCAAGCAAAAGTTTTTTTGCTTTTACGAAAAGCAAAGTAAACTATGTTCATTTCTTTGCTCGCACAAAGAAACGAACCAAAGAAATGCGCCGGCTCAAACGCCGCCGGACCGCTATGCCGCATAAAGCGGCAAATTTTATACATTAATTTATTTAAATAACTGTGTTGACTCCCTATAAAAGCATTCATATCTCGGATGGGGGAATCTCCCATGTTTTATAAGAGCGTGGTTTAAGTGAATTTTAAAAGTATTTTTATTCAATGCCAATAAAAAAGTAATATATATCAACATCTAATGCTCTTGAAATATCAAATAAAGAATCTATGTAAATTTCTTTATTATACCGAGGATATTCAATTAAACTTATAAATTTTCTGCTCTTACCAATCATTTTACCAAGCTGCATTTCCGTTAATCTTTTTTGCTTTCTTATATTTTTAATGTTTCTGCCGAGAATTTTGCTTTTCTCATAGTTTTCCTTATTTTTATTACACTCATTAATTTTCTCAATTTTTCTTTTCATTTTAACACTTCCTAATATAATTTTTATATATTATATTAGGAAATTGTGCGAATTACAATCATCAAAAGTTGTTAGTATACTACTTCTATTGTTTAAACCATATTCTTATAAAGCATAGGAGATTTTTTCATCTGAAATATGTAAGCTTTTAATGGGAGTCAATATAGTTATCTCACAC
>ERZ894251.987-NODE-987-length-11227-cov-20.073487_pt1 | contig 11227 bp, 6 predicted proteins | sample MGYA00380301_ERZ894251 | MGnify/ENA primary metagenome ERZ894251 (study PRJEB32331, sample SAMN06328418) | human gut metagenome | biome: human gut microbiome; feature: stool | host: Homo sapiens | collected 2014-02-13 ... | reverse complement strand
AGCGCGCAGAGCAGGCAGAGGCCAAAATAAAGGCCGCACAGGCGGCGCTGGAGGGATAACATGACCGAGTGGGGTGTGGTAGGCGTTATTATTGCGCTGGCGGGATTGTTGGCCACGGTGACAGCGCCGCTGATAAAGCTGAACGGCAATATTACGAGCCTGAATGTGACGTTGAACCAAATGCGCAAAGATGTTGACGCACAAAAGGAATCGTCCAAAGAGAGCCACCGGCGGCTTTGGGAACATAACGAAGAACAGGATAAAAGGCTGGATGAGCATGACATGCGGCTGACTTTGATTGAGCATCATGGAAAGGATGGAAAATTATGAAATTGCCAGATAAGATTTACAATATTTTGAAGTGGGTGACGATGATTGTCATTCCCGGGCTGGGCACGCTGTATTCTGCGCTTGCTGCGATTTGGGGCTTTCCGCTTGGGGAACAGATTGTTTCTACCTGTACGGCGGTAACGACTTTCCTTGGTGTGGTGCTGGGAATTAGCAACTACAACTACAAAAAGCAGACCGGTAAGTAAGAAAATAATATGTGACTTTTGCCCGCCCTTCGGAAAGAGGGGCGGGTATTTTAGTAGAGAGGAGAAGAAATATGATAAGAACATCAAATCAAGACCCTCAGCCACATGCTCATTTCTTGCCGGGGAACAAGGATGAAATTCAAGCATCCATAGAGGCTGCAAGAGAACAAGCCTATGGTGATAAGAATAAAAGACCTAGTGGAAGTAGCTCGAACTATTATCGTGGCCCTTCCCAAGCAGAACTTCTACAAAGCATCTACGCCCAGCAGCAGGCAGCGGCAGCCGCATTGGAGGCCCAGCGCCGCGCCGCCGCGCAGGCTGCATATGACCGCAGCATGGCAGCCCTGAATAATTCCTACAATACGATGAAAAACGGCCTGAACAGCAACTACAACTCCACGCTGGGCCAGCTGGAACAAAACTACAACACCGGTGTGGCTGGCGTGAACAAACAGGCCGATAACGCCCAGCAGCAGGCCTACATCAACTATATGATGAACAAGCGCGATATGGGCCAGCAGCTTGCGGCGCAGGGCCTTTCGGGCGGCGCCAGCGAAAGCGCGCTGGCGGGCATGTACAACAACTACGGCAACAGCCGCAACACCATCGATTCCGGCCGCAATGACAGCCTGGCTGATTTGATGAACGACTGGAACACGAACAAGGCCAGCGCTTTGCAGGCGTATAATAACCAGCTTTCAGAGATGGAAATGCAGAAGGCGAACGCCGTGCAGCAGCTTGAAAACAATTTGGCAAACCTGATTGCGCAGGCGGCCGCCGACAATTACAACACACAGTTCAGCCTTACCAATGAATACCTGAATAGAATGCTGGATTTGGCGGGGAACAGCGGCAGCTATGCTTCCAGCGTAGCAGGACGCTCATACTCTCCGACCAATACCGTGTCCAGTACAAGCACAACGCAAGGCAGTTCCAGCGGCAGAAAGAACAGTAATAGTTTCTATGAAGATATGGTTGCACGACAGGCTGAAAAGGATGCGGAGGAATATCTTTCCAGCCCTACATCAGCAACATTACAACAGATTTTGGGGTACAGGCCCGGACAGTTTTTAGGACGTTAAAAGGTGGGTGGAGCTATGGCAAAATATTCTGATATTCGTAACAGCGATGTCTATAAAAAAGCGTTTGAAAAAGCATTTCAAAAGGCAGTGAAAAACAACCCGAATCGAATAAAGGAAATGGCGCAGCAGCACACAGAAACAGTGCGAGAGACACGCGACACAGCGGGGGAGCAGCAGATTCCCTATTTGGAGGACGAACAGGAATACAAGCCTTCTGCCTCTTCTCAGATGGATTTTGTCATAGACGATAGCCCGCTGTGGGGGGAAGCGTTCAACCCGACGTATGAAGAAAACCTTGCTGCGCTGGAGAGCATGAAAACCCCGGCGCAGGTTGCACAGGAAAAGGCTGAACAGGCCAGACAGGAAATGAATGCTTCTTACCGGGGAGCAAACCGCTATGGTTCCCGCGGGGCGACTGGCACAGGCGACACGCGCACAAACGACGAGAAGCGCCGAGGCGTTTCTATTGCAGAGGCAAACGGAACAGCGCAGGCGTACCGCGAGGCCAAAGCAGACGCGGATAAGCTGCAAAAGGAAGAGGACGAAGCCGCCGCAGCGCGAAAAGAAAAAGAGGAAGCGGCGCTTCGTCAAAACCCGGAAAACAAGGAATACTGGGCAGAAAAATGGCAAAATGAAAACCAGCGAATTAGCGAAGCCAAACAAAGCGGCGCTTCTGAAGAAGAGATTGCCGGGATGGAAGCGCAACGAGACGAATATTATCAAAAATACATGGAGCTTTCCGGCCAAGGAATGGTGGAGCGCAGTAAAGAAGAGGCTGAACAGAAAGAGCTTGCCCAGCAACAGACGGCGCCGGAAGCGGAGGGCCAGCCGCAAGAAAAATCTGCCCTAGAGCAGATAGAAGATGAATTGACCGAAGCACGCTTGAAGATTGCAGACCTGCGAGATGCGGGGGCGATGTATGCACCGGACGGGTACAGCTATTCAGAAGTGTTTCAGGCTGCGTTAGATGAAGAAGCGCGTTTGGAAGCACGGTTGGCCGAGCAGAAAGAACAGGATGAACAGCAGGCAAAGGATTCCCTGAGTTGGGGGATGCTGTATGAACTGGCACAGCCGGGCCGCAAAATGACGGAGGCCGAAGAAGAGGTTGTACGGGATGCCCTGGAAACGTGGAACGGCACAGTAGGGCCCGACCTTGATGTTTACTACGAGACGGCCCGGCGGCTGCATGAACTGGGGCAAAGCACAGAAGAAGTTGAACGCCTTTTGATGCAAACCCAAATTATGGACACGCTGGCCACTAAATTGAGCGGGGTGCGCAGCGCATTTTCCGGCGCAGGGAATGCGCTGCCCCTTGTGCCGCAGATACGAGAATCTTTAGAAGACAGTAATTGGGAAAATGCTGGGTTTGAAGGTGCAAACCCTCTTGGGCTTTCAGAACGCAGCGAGAGCGCACAGACACAAAACCCGCTGGCATATGGCGCGGGCTATATGGGGAGTATGCTGGGGCAGTATGCCCTTGGCAGCGCGGCCATGAAAGCAATTCCCAGAGTGGGTTCTGCACTGGGCAGAGCCGGGGAACGGCTTGCTTCTACAGGCGCAGCGCAGGCTTTGCAGCGCATTCCGGTATTGGGCGAACTGGCGACGCCGCAGGCCATTTCTGGCATGCTGGGCGATTCTATTCTTGACCTTGGGCTTGACACGCTGCCCATGACGCTGCGGATGACCGGGGAATATTTAGACCAGCAGAAGAACGGTGTAGCGCCCGGTGAAGAAGAACTGAGCATAGGCGACATTTTAAAAGAGGCTGGCATAAACATCGCCACGAATGCGGGCTTTAACGCGCTGGGCGAGTTGGCCCCGGCGGCGATGCGGGCGCTTAGTGATTTGTTCCATGGACGGCCGGTGATGTCTGCCGCACAGAGCGCAGCGCTGGATAAAATGGCCCAAGGGCTGAAACTGACAGACACGGAACAGCGGATGGTAGACAACCTGACAGAAGCATACCCGGATTATGTGCAACAGCGGGAATTTTTGCCCTTGGAGGCAGAAGAACCCGTGATTTTGGATGATGTGCTGCGGCAGGAAGAACAGGGCAGCGTAAATGAGCTGGCGAGGGCATACCGAGCAGGAACATTGACAAATGCCCAGATGGAAACCTTGAAGCCCGGTGGCGTAAACCGCGCAGCCTTTGAACAGGCCACGGGCGTGAAACTGCCGGAAACGAGCAGCGAAACACGGCGTGTGCTTCGTGAAGGGCTTGACAATGGGCAAAGGGTGGCATATAGTGAAACTATGAGCAGCACGGGAGGTGCGCAGAATGAGTTCACAGGAGCAGAAAGAGTTCGAAGCTTGGGTGAAGACGCTTTGCCCATGGGACAGGGAATGGGCTTTGCAGATGGCGGCGGAGGGAACCCCGCTGACGGAGATTCAGTATTACGTGGATTTTTGAGCCCAACAGAAAATATCAATAATGTAGTTGCGCGCACAGGCGCGACGCAGAATGTAATTCCCGCTGTAATGGATGACGAGGCAGCCCGGCCTCTTGCAGAACTAGATGTGAACACGGCAGACTGGAATGAGATAAACCGCAGCCCAGAGATACAGCAGGCGCGCAGAAAAGCAATGTTTGAGACACCGACAGTGGCAACCAACACGCCGGAAAGGCAGGCGTTGCGACAGGAAATCGCTGAAGATTTAATGCGGATGGGTAGCTTTTCGGGCAAAGATGCAGGCGGAAATGAGATATTCAATGGCCCGGTGAAGCAGGAGAGAAGGGCAGATATTGTGATAGGCCCGCCAGCGGCAGGCAAGAGCAGCGTGCTGGCAAACCCGTTATCACAGAAATATGGCAGCCGCATTATTGACAGCGACATGGCGAAAACAATGCTACCGGAGTTTGACGGCGGATTTGGCGCAGGGCGAGTGCATGAGGAAAGCGCATTTATAGCAGAAACGCTTATGCTTCGTGCAGCTGTTCAGAATGGCGAAAACATCGTGATACCGTGGGTGGGTAAGAACCCGCAGAAATTACGCGATACTTTAAAACGTCTGAAACAGAACGGGTACAGCGTTCACTTGAGCCTGAATGAGCTTGACCCGGACAAGGCGGCGCGCCGAGCGGTTTCCCGGTTTCAGAACACGGGGCGGTTTGTAGACCCGAATTATGTATTGAGTGTAGGGTGGAAACCGAGCGAAGTTTATGATATACTAAAAAAAGAAGGAGGCTTTGATAGCTATGTCAAATACTCAAACGACGTCCCGTATGGACAACCAGCAAGACTTGTTGAAGGACCCGGAGTGGTGGAAGAAGTACAAGCCGGGCGAATGGGAAGACTTGGAGGAAGACCTGGCACTGGCAACTCTTACAGAGTTGGCTATGGAGAGAATGCAACAGAACGAGTAAGCAGCTTGGATAACCAAGCTGCTTTTTCTGTGGGTGAAATTCCTTATTTGAGTGAAGAAACAGCGGAAACTTTTTCGGAATATATTCCCTCGTTAATGGATGATGCCTCTTTGAGCGTGAGCGCACCCGTTTCTGGCTTGACGCGGGGGCAGGCAACAGGCAGTGCATTGGAACCTGACATTCCAAACGGTATGCGAGAAAGAGGATTCGCAGAAAGCCTGCGTACAAAAAGCGACTTGCCAGACGAAGTAAAAGCTGAATTTGTGGACACGCCGGAGATATACAGGCAGCTTTCCAACACAGAAACCATTGCAAAAGCGGATGCTGCATGGGGGAATGGACTGGAAGAAGCGCAGCGCAATTTCAGAAGCTTGCTGGAAACAAGAGACCCGGCAGCGATTCCGCTTGGAAAGTACATTGCTGATGAACTGATACGCCAGGGGAAAAGCGAAGAGGCAGCGCAGCTTTTGCGAGACATGAGCGCAGCGCTGACAAGCAGTGGCCAATTCAGCCAGGCGGCAGCGATTGCCCTGATAAAAGAAGACCCCATGGCGGCCCTTTCCTATTTGCAAAAGCAGATAGACAAAATGAACGCCGAGGGGGCGAAAAAATTCGGGAAAAAGTGGAAAGACTTTACCTTGACAGATAATGAAATAAAGGCATTTGGCGATGTGGCCAAAGGAGACGAGGAGGCGTTAAAGAGTTTATACGAAGGCGTAGGGAGACGCATTGCAAAAGAATACCCTGCGACGATGAAGGAAAAAGTGGTAGAACTTTCGCATATTGCTATGCTGCTAAACCCCAGAACACAGGTGCGAAACATGCTTTCCAATGTTGCGATGATGCCGGCAACGGCTGTTTCAGATAAGCTTTCTGCATTAGGACAAAATGTATATAGCAAAATAAACCCTGATTTTAAGCCGGAACTGGCATTGACTGCCAGCAAAGAGAGCAAAGACCTTGCCGCGCAGGTGTATGACAGAATAAAGGGAAGCATTGACAATACCGCAAGCAAGTGGGAAAACAGCGCCATGCAGGGCATCCGTGAAAAAGAAATGTTCAAAGGGCTGAATGGACGTACAGCTGGTGATATTCCCGTTTTGAAAGATGTAGGAAGCCGAATAAAAGGTGGACTAAACACGATTTCGCAAAAACTGACTGGCGATTCTGTGTTTGATGCACTTTCAAGCGAAAAAAGCGTGACAGAAAATGTGCGGCAGCTGACCTACGGCCTGCTGGAATTAGGCGATAAAGGGTTTGTGGCACAACGCTTTAAATCTTACCTTTCCAAAGCTATTGAGGCATCTGGTGCCAAAACTCTGGATGCCGTTCCTGCCTCTGCTATTGACCGGGCCGTGCAGGAAGCTATGAAAGCCACTTTTAAGGATGACAACGCCCTGACAAGGTTAGTGAGCAGCATTAAGAGAAATACCGGATTCGTAGGTGAAACGTTGCTGCCATTTACCAAGACACCAGCGAACGTAACGATGCGCGCATTGGATTACAGCCCAGCGGGAATTGCTTCTGCTGTGAAAATGGCAAAGAATGGCGCGGAAGCCTCGGCCGTAATAGACCAAGTGGCGAAAGCCACAACGGGCACGCTGGCAATTTTGCTGGGAATTGGACTTTACAACAAGGGTATTATTACAGGCCCGGAGGACGAAGACCCAGACAAGGCGGCATTCCAGAAACAGCAGGGATGGTTGCCCTATGCGGTGAAGTTTGGGGATAATTATTACACCTATGACTGGGCGCAGCCCGGTTCAATGGGCCTTGTGTTGGGCAGCACTATTATGAGCCAGCTTGACAAGGACGGAAGCATAGAGGCCAAAGACCTTGCAAGCATCATAAAAAACAGCGTATCAGCTTTTGGCGACACGCTGTTGCAGCAGAGCACATTGCAAAACCTGTTGGATGTATTTTCCGGCTATGGTTCCCCGACAGAAAACATGACAAATGAAGTGCTGGAAACACCGCAACGCCTGATTCCCTCTTTAGTAGGAGCGACGGCCCGCGTGGCTGACACCACACAGCGTTCGACCTATTCAAAAGGAGATTTTTTAAAAACCCAGATAGATACGCTGAAAAGCAAAATACCTGGGCTTTCTCAAACGCTACCCGCAACTTATGACACATGGGGCAATGAGGTGCAGAGAAGCGGTAATTCACTGGAGGCTGCTTTTGCGCAATATTTGAACCCTGGACAGCTTGGTTACAGCGGAGGACAGACGCCGATTGATGAAGAAATTATGCGGCTGTATGACGCCACAAACAACAGCGGTGTTTTCCCGCACAAAGCAGACCGCACAGTGACAATTGCAGGGGAAGAAATAGACCTTGACAACCAGCAGTATTCGGAGTTCCAGAGATTACTTGGACAGGCGTCCTATGAAGCTGCCAACGCCTTTTTAGAAATGCCGGGATATGATTCTCTGGCAGATGAACAAAAGGCGGATGCATTGCAAAATGCATATGCCGCGGCCAAGGACATTGCATTAAGCGAAATGTTTGATGACTATTCTGTGCCAAAAACAAGAGGAAAATACGCCGATATGTATGAAGAGTTCGGGACAGACGGCCTTGCACTTTGGGCGTATTACAAGCAGATTGAAAATTGGGACGGAGAAGGGGGAGTAAGAAACGAAGACAGGAAGAATGCGATAGACAGCCTGCCCGGACTGACGCGGGCCCAGCGCTCGTTTATGTGGATTTTGAGCAATGGAAGCGAAACATCTAACCCATATGATTGATTTTTGAAACGTGAGAGGTGTGGATATGATACAGGCCCCCGGCGCTATATGCGCCGGGGGCTTTGTATTTTGTATAAAATTACATCGCAAATTGACTTGCATTTGACTTGCATAATAGTGTTTTTTAATGTATTTTTACGGGATTTACGGGATGCAAAGCAAAAAACAAAAAGCCTGGAAAAGCGCATAACAACCGGCTTTTCGAGGCTTTTTGTTTGGTGCGCCCGACTGGATTCGAACCAGCGGCCTTCCGGGTCGGAGCCGAACGCTCTATCCACCTGAGCTACGGACGCAAATATAGATGCCTTTTCAGGCATGCGAGGGGGCGGGGGATATCTTTTCGCCTGCTTTGCAGGCGAACGCTCTACCCTCCTGCGGAGGGCAAGAACCTTCTTGCGAAGGTCCACCTGAGCTACGGACGCAAATAAAGATGCCTTTTCGGGCGTGCGGGGCGGGAATGCCGGTTTTGTTATCTCTGGTAAAAGAGGAAAACAAAAAATGGATGCCCGCCTTCGGACATCCATTATCATAACACAAATTAAACGGTTTGCCAAGAAGTTTTCCGCGAAAACTGGCGGCGCAATATCCGTCAGTGGTTTCGGTGCAGTGGCCCCCAAACGCCTTTTGAAATAGCAGTGCAGGCCAAAAAGCCAACAACGGCCTCTACAATGCCCTGCACGCCCACAAACAACGCCACAAAGGTAAATGGGTTTGCCGCACCCATAGACTGTGCCAGCCCTTGAATATACTCTGTAGAATAAAAGCAGGCCACCAAGGTGCCCATGAAGAAAGCGGTGTTCAAAACGGGCCCCGCAAGGCTGGCGGCCGCGAAGGATAACCAATGTCGGCGGCTGCCCTCTGCCTTATAGATGGCCTGGAAAATCAGCCCTGGCAGCCAGCCCGCCAGAATGCGCGTGGGCACGCATACTAAAAACGTGCGCAGGGGGCTGATGCCCAGCAAAACAACGCCAAAGTCCTCTGCACCAAAGCACTGGGCGAAACTGGTAAGGCCGAATACGCCGCCCAGCACTGCACCGGCCGTAGGGCCTATTAGAATGGCGCCCAATACCACCGGTATCATCAAAAATGTAATAGACAGCGGCCCCACATGCAGGTAACCCAGAGGGGTGTACGTCATCACCAGTTCCACTGCCACCAGCAGCGCAAGCTGCACCAGGCGATGTGCGTTTTTTTGTTTTTCCATTTTGACATTTCTCCTTTACTGCCGTTCCGCCTTAGCGCGGATACAGCGTAACCTAAATTTATGCAAAACCCCTATATAATGTGATATATAAGGGCAAGCAACAATCTTCAGCGCGCGTTCTTTTCGTAAAGAAGGCGCAGCCCGTCCAACACAAGGTGTTCTTCATAGCGCACCGCATGGCGGCAATGCGGCAATGCCACAGGCGCAAAGGCGCCGGTTGCCACGCAGGCCGCTTCCCCATTCAGGGCCAAAGAAAAGCGCTCCAGCATACCATCCAGCATGCTGGCGGTGCCGAACACGGCCCCCGCCTGCATGCAGGCCACAGAGTTGGTGCCCAGCACGCCGCAGGCAGGAGCGCGCAGCTCAATTTGGGTAAGCTGGGCAGTGCGTTCACACAGGGCATCGTACCCGGTGCGCACACCGGGCAGGATGGCCCCGCCGCACAGCACGCCGTTTTTGTCCAGCGCAACCATCGAAATGGCGGTGTCCATCAACACGGCCACACACGGAAGCGGGCCCAATGCCCGCGCTGCCACTGCACAGCAGACAAGCTCGCCGCCAAGCTGGGCAGGGTCGTCCATGTGCATCTGCAGGCCGGTTTTCAGGCCGGGCCCCACCGTATAGATGCGCCCGCGGTACAGCATGGCCAAAGCGCGGCGCACGGTCTCTGCCAGCGCGGGCACCACACAGGAAAAGATGATGCCTTTTATTCCGGCTGCCTCGCAACCATAAAGGGACAGCACGCGCGAGAATTGAACCGCATATTCATCTGCGGTCCACGCGCGGTCGGCATGCACACGCGCACAGAATACCAAACGGCTGCCGTCATACCCGCCCAAAAGAATCTGCGAGTTGCTTACATTTACAGCCAGCAGCATAAGTGCACCACCTTTTTCCTTCGTGTTGGCAGGCAGCATTTGGCCTGCGAAAAAGCGTTTGGCCTTTGCCTTCTTTATAGTAATATAAGGCGTGCAAAATCGCAAGGCTTTTTTATGCAAAACAGAGAGGTAGATGTTGTGCCAATTTTAAGGTAAAATACTATATCTTGAAACGGAAAAATTAACCGTCTTTTTTTGAGAAAAACAGTTGACAAACAGGTAAAAAGTGCCTATAATACTGAATCACACCCCCTCTGTGCCGCGCGGCGGCGCACGGGCAGCAAAAAATCCCGAAAAAAGTTCTTGACAAAGGGGAACGGATGGGATATAATATAAAAGCTGTCCGCGGGAGCGGGTGAGCAAAAAGGACCTTGAAAATTAAACAATATCGAGAAGCTTAACGGAACCCTTAGAGCGCACGGAAGAGTGCGACGAAAACATTTCCTTTAAGTAATTTAGGACGCAAGCGATTGCGTTTTGAATGCTAAGATTTGAATTCAGCATTAAGCTGGTTTAAATACCATTTTAATGAAGAGTTTGATCCTGGCTCAGGACGAACGCTGGCGGCGCGCCTAACACATGCAAGTCGAACGGAGTTATGTTGGCAGAAGTTTTCGGACGGACGCGGATATAACTTAGTGGCGAACGGGTGAGTAACACGTGAGCAACCTACCCTTCAGAGGGGGACAACAGTTGGAAACGACTGCTAATACCGCATAAGACCACGGTGTGGCATCACACAGAGGTCAAAGGAGAAATCCGCTGAAGGATGGGCTCGCGTCCAATTAGCTAGATGGTGAGGTAACGGCCCACCATGGCGACGATTGGTAGCCGGACTGAGAGGTTGATCGGCCACATTGGGACTGAGACACGGCCCAGACTCCTACGGGAGGCAGCAGTGGGGAATATTGCACAATGGAGGAAACTCTGATGCAGCGACGCCGCGTGAGGGAAGAAGGTCTTCGGATTGTAAACCTCTGTTGTCAGGGACGATGATGACGGTACCTGACGAGGAAGCCACGGCTAACTACGTGCCAGCAGCCGCGGTAAAACGTAGGTGGCAAGCGTTGTCCGGAATTACTGGGTGTAAAGGGAGCGCAGGCGGGAGAGCAAGTTGGGAGTGAAATCTGTGGGCTCAACCCACAAATTGCTTTCAAAACTGTTTTTCTTGAGTGGTGTAGAGGTAGGCGGAATTCCCGGTGTAGCGGTGGAATGCGTAGATATCGGGAGGAACACCAGTGGCGAAGGCGGCCTACTGGGCACTAACTGACGCTGAGGCTCGAAAGCATGGGTAGCAAACAGGATTAGATACCCTGGTAGTCCATGCCGTAAACGATGATTACTAGGTGTGGGAGGATTGACCCCTTCCGTGCCGCAGTTAACACAATAAGTAATCCACCTGGGGAGTACGAC
>ERZ894251.986-NODE-986-length-11235-cov-6.064848_pt1 | contig 11235 bp, 8 predicted proteins | sample MGYA00380301_ERZ894251 | MGnify/ENA primary metagenome ERZ894251 (study PRJEB32331, sample SAMN06328418) | human gut metagenome | biome: human gut microbiome; feature: stool | host: Homo sapiens | collected 2014-02-13 ... | reverse complement strand
TAATACCGCCGGACGATCTCCTGGCGGGCGGCGGCGCAGACGGCCGCGTCGTCCACAATGCAGCTGCCCGCCAGGTTAACCCCCATATCCGTGGGGGACTTATAGGGGCACTGGCCGGTGATCTTCTCAAAAATGGCGTCCACCGCATCTCTTCCAGGGAGCTCTCCCAAAAGATGGGGGTCACCGCTTCCCAGATTCGTCAGGACTTAAATAATTTCGGTGGTTTTGGTCAGCAGGGTTACGGCTATAATGTACGCTATTTGTATACAGAAATCGGTAAGATCCTTGGGCTGGATACTGTACATCCGATGATTATTCTGGGTGCCGGTAATTTGGGACAGGCATTGGCCAATTATGTGGATTTTGAAAAGCGCGGATTTAAGCTGGTTGGTATTTTTGACGTCAATCCTGTACTTGAGGGGATTGCAGTTCGTGGAATTGAGATTCAGATGTTGAGCGATCTTCCTTTGTTTCTGAAGGAGAATGAGGTTGAGATCGCGATCTTGACTCTTCCTAAAATTAAAGCCAAAGAGATGGCAAAGATTTTGATTGATAATGGAATTAAGGCAATCTGGAATTTTGCACATATTGATCTGGATGCCCCGGAGGATGTAATGGTAGAGAACGTACATCTTTCAGAGAGTCTTATGACTTTGTCCTATAACCTGAGTGAGTACAGAAAGGAACATGAAGGGATGTAAGGGATAACTGTGAAACACAAGGCTGTGGTCATCTGATCACAGCTTTTCTCTTGTATGTAAATGTGTTATTGTAAACAGGAGGTGAACAGATGAGAGAGATTGTAACTGCTGTTGAGATGAAAGAACTGGATCATAATACGATTCAGAAAGCCGGGATATCGTCTCCAGTACTTATGGAGAGGGCGGCATTAAAGACGGTTGAGGAGATTGTACAGAGATTAAAGAATAAAGAAAAAGAGAAAATCCTTGTGGTCTGCGGAACCGGCAACAATGGCGGAGACGGATTGGCGATTGCCAGACTGCTTCAGTTGAGAGGAGTCAGAACCTGGTATTATATTGCGGGTAAGGAAGAGAAAATGACTGCTGAAACTGCCGGACAGCTTAAAACAGCAGAATATTATCAGGTGCCCCGGGTGCATAACCTGGATCCGGATGAATATACTACTATAGTAGATGCCATCTTTGGGGTTGGACTGAGCAGACCTGTAGAGGGAAAATATGCAGAGCTTATCAGTACAATGAACCGGGCATCTGCGTATAAAGTAGCTGTGGATATTCCATCCGGGATTGACTCAGATACCGGATTTGAGAAGGGGATTGCATTCCGGGCAGATCTTACGGTTACCTTTGCTTTTCGCAAAAGAGGGCTGTGTTTTTATCCCGGACGCATGTATGGCGGTGAGATCGTTGTTACGGATATCGGAATCTATTCCATACCCGGAAAGAAAATCTGTATGCATCATCTGGAACGTGAAGATTTGAAAATGCTTCCGGAGAGAGTTCCCTATGGAAATAAAGGAACCTTCGGTAAGGTTCTTCTTATAGCTGGCAGCGAAGGAATGTGCGGAGCTGCATATCTGAGTGCAGCAGCTGCTCTGAAAAGCTCTGCGGGAATGGTGAGAATTCAGACCGTGGAGGCCAACAGGATTCCGTTGCAGACACTGTTGCCGGAAGCCATGATCACCTGTGATTTTGATGAGAAAAAAAACCAGGCAATGCTTGACTGGTGTGATGTGCTTGTGATAGGACCGGGTCTTGGAACCGGAGCGCAGAGCAGGGAAAGAGCTCAGTGGTTCCTGGCGAAGGCAGCTGAGTGTAAAAAAACAGTAATTCTGGATGCAGATGGCCTGAATCTTCTGTCAGTCCATGACAACTGGAAGTGTTTTATCGGGGAACATGTGATCCTGACACCTCATATTGGTGAGATGAGTCGTCTGTGCGGAAAAGAAATCGGTAAGATCCAGGATTGTCTGGCACAGACTGCAGCTGATTATGCAAAGGAGTCTGGAGCGGTTTGCGTTCTGAAGGATGCCTGTACTGTGGTGGCAGATGCTTTTGGAGATATGTATTTGAACATTTCGGGTAATGCAGGAATGGCTACAGCGGGAAGTGGAGATGTGTTAAGTGGTGTGCTTGCCGGTATACAGTGTATGTACCTGGCAGCAGAAAAGAAATTTTCTCCTGTTATGCTGGCTGCACTTGGTGTATATGTGCATGGGCTGGCAGGTGATCTGGCTGCTGAAACAGTAGGGCAGCGAGGGATGACCGCAGGAGATATCATCTGTTTTCTGCCGGAAATACTAAGATAGAATATTCATTTTGAGGCAGTAAATCTGTGAAACAATTTGCAGATATTAACATGAAAAAATAACAGAGGAAAATTATTATGAAGAAAGATAGCAGAGTAAAAGCAGTCATTTCACTGGATGCAGTAGAACATAATTTCCGGGAAATGAGAAAAAATATTGCAGAAGAGACAAAGATGATCGCAGTCATAAAGGCTGACGCTTATGGACATGGCGCGGTGCCGGTTGCACATCTCATTGAGGATTATGATTATATCTGGGGATTTGCGGCTGCAACTGCGGAAGAAGCGATTCATCTGCGAGAAGCCGGGATTACAAAACCAATCCTGATCCTTGGAATTGTTTTTGATGAATATTTTCCGGAACTTGTCCGTTATGAGATCCGTCCTGCAGTGTGCGAATATGAGGAGGCAAGGAAACTTTCAGACGAAGCGGTTCTGCAGAAAAAAACTGTACATATTCATATTGCTCTGGACACAGGAATGACCAGGATCGGTTTTGCGGATGCACAGGAAAATGTAGAGGAAATTAAAAAAATTTCAGAACTTCCAAATCTTGAGATTGAGGGTATGTTTACTCATTTTGCAAGAGCAGATGAGTATGACAGAAGTCCGGCTATGGTACAATTGGAGCGGTATCTGGATTTTTCAAGACGCGTAGAAGAGGCAGGAGTGGAAATTCCTCTGCATCACTGTTCTAACAGTGCGGGCATCATACGTATGCCGGAAGCAAATCTGAATATTGTCCGTGCCGGAATCACAATTTATGGAATTTATCCTTCTTCTGAGGTGGAGAGAGATATTGTAAAGCTTGAGCCGGTTATGGAACTTAAGAGTCATGTGACTTATGTGAAGGACGTTCCTGCCGGAGCAGCGATCAGCTACGGCGGTACTTATGTGGCTGACAGGAAGCTTCGTGTGGCAACTGTTCCGGTGGGCTATGCAGACGGCTATTCCAGGCAGCTTTCCAATAAAGGCTGGGTTCTGATCCATGGACAAAAGGCTCCGATCCTTGGCAGAGTCTGTATGGACCAGTTTATGGTAGATGTGACTGAGATTGGTGATGTGAAGAAGGGCGATGAGGTAACACTGATCGGCAGAGACGGGGATGAGTTTATCGGTATTGAGGAGATTGGTGATCTCTGTGGCAGATTTTCCTATGAGTTTGCCTGTGATATCAGCCCGCGTGTGCCGAGAGTCTATATTAAAAACGGGAAAGAAATATAATGTTACTGTTTGCTGAATAGAGACGAAGTGAGCGATAACTGATTTTTATATACCACGCATGTATACACAAGAAAAAGGTGGAAATACTTTATCTTAACCGGACAGGAAATATCCGGCTGATAACAAGGTTTCTTCTTATGGCAATGTTGTAAATTGAAACCGGAAAGAATCGGAGTGTGAATTGTGTGGTAATTAAAAGAGGGGATATATTTTATGCTGATCTTCGCCCTGTAGTGGGGAGTGAACAGGGTGGAATCCGGCCGGTTCTGATCATTCAGAATAACGTAGGTAACCGGCACAGCCCTACAGTGATCTGTGCTGCTATTACATCAAAAATGAACAAGGCTAAGCTTCCTACACATATTGAGATCAATGCGGAACTCTATGGGATTGAAAAAGATTCTGTGATTTTGCTTGAACAGCTTCGTACTATAGATAAAAGAAGATTAAAAGATAAAGTCTGTCATCTGGATGATGCGATGCTGGATAAGGTGAATCATGCACTTGAGATCAGCCTGGAGCTTACGTTCTGATTTTACTTTTTAAGGGATATATCATCTGATCCGGTATTGCGATTTTTGGGCTTGCATGTCTCGGATAGTAGTGCGTGAACAATAAATGAACAGTAATTTTTGGTATCTCTGTCCGGTCAGTATCTTGACGATTAATGGAGAAAGTGATATATTTTACCAGTAATTACGCATATTCAATAAGGAGGAGACTGAATAATATAATGGAAGATGGCAGTAGTATGCCCCTCTGGGGCTTATTTGTTTTACTGTTACTGTTGTGGCTGAATGGAATCTTTTACGGGTTTGCCGCAGCGCTGAGAAACATAAGTGAGAATGATACACAGAAGAAAGCAGAGGAAGGCGATAAAAAAGCACAGATGCTGATGGCTCTGATCGACAAACCGGCGCAGTTTGTCAATGCAATTCCGCTGATCGTAATGGCATGTGGTATTTGTTTTGGTACTTTTCTGGTCCCATATGCTGTGGATGCATTTTATCCATACATAAAGCATGTGCCTGCACTGATCCTGGTAATGGCATTGTGTGTGATTTTTCTTGCTGCAATCGGTATTCTGGCTTTTCGGCGGGTTGGTACTTATCATCCTGAAGCTTATGCATATAAGTATCTGAACCTGGTACATTTCTGGCTGAATCTGTTAAAGCCTTTTACTGTATCTGTCACCTGGATCGCCAGACTGGCAGCAGTGCCTTTTGGTGTGGAGATAAACCGTACAGAAAAGTCTGTCACAGAAGAGGAAATCATTTCCATTGTAGATGAAGCTCATGAACAGGGCGTTATCCAGGAGAATGAGGCGGAAATGATCCAGAATATCATATCTTTTAATGAGACAGAAGCCCATGATATCATGACTCACAGAAAGAATGTGGTGGCCTTTGACGAGGAGATATTACTCAAGAACATGATTGACACTATGCTGGAAGAGGGGAATTCCCGTTATCCGGTATATGAGGAGAATATTGACAATATCAAAGGAATTGTCCATTATAAAGATGCGCTTAAGTTTATGACACAGAATCCCTGGGCGAAGTTCAAACCGTTGAAGGAACTGCCCGGAATTATCCGCCAGGCATCCCTGATTCCTGAAACAAGGGGGATTGGAGATCTTTTTCATACTATGCAGGCCAGAAAGATCCATATGGCAATTGTTGTGGATGAATATGGCCAGACAGCCGGGATCGTTACCATGGAGGATATTCTGGAGGAGATTGTCGGAGATATTCTGGACGAATATGATGAGGATGAAATTACGATCCGCGCACAGAAAGATAACAGTCTGATCATTGACGGGCTTGCTTATCTGGAGGATGTGGAAGAAGAGTTGGATGCAGATTTTGGGGATACAGAGTTTGAAACACTGAACGGTTATCTGACCAATATTCTAGGACATATTCCTGCAGATAAGGATGTTAATACAAGCATAAAAGCGATTGGATACTGTTTTACAATCTTGTCTATTGGTAATAAAACCATTGGCAAGGTTAAGGTGGAGCGGGATAATAATGTTGCTGTATAAACAACAGCAGATAAAAATAATTAACAAAAGGAGAAAGAAAGATGTCAGGACATTCAAAATTTGCAAACATTAAGCATAAGAAAGAGAAAAACGATGCAAAAAAAGGTAAAATTTTTACAGTAATCGGACGTGAGCTGGTTATGGCTGTCAAAGCAGGCGGTCCGGATCCGAATAACAACAGCAAACTTCGTGATGTAATTGCCAAAGCGAAAGCAAACAACATGCCAAACGATACAATCGAACGTGGTATCAAAAAAGCAGCAGGTGCTGATTCCGCAGACAACTACGAGAAAGCTGTATATGAAGGATATGGTCCGAACGGCGTTGCTATCATTGTTGAGACTCTGACAGACAACAAGAACCGTACAGCAGGTAATGTACGTAATGCATTTACAAAGGGTAACGGAAGCATCGGAACTCAGGGATGTGTATCCTATATGTTTGATCAGAAAGGTCAGATCATTATTGACAAAGAAGAGTGTGAGATGGATGCAGACGAGATTATGATGCTTGCTCTGGATGCCGGTGCTGAGGACTTCAGCGAGGAAGAGGACAGTTATGAGATTCTCACTGCTCCGGATGATTTCAGTGCAGTTCGCGAAGCTCTGGAAAAAGCAGGTCTGCCTATTGCAGAAGCACAGGTTGCCATGATTCCTCAGACTTATGTGGAGCTTACAGATGAGCAGGCACTCAAGGATCTTCAGAGAACTCTGGATCTTCTGGATGATGACGATGATGTCACAGATTACTGGACAAACTGGGATGAACAGTAAAATACCGCAGGTATATTGAGACTGCCTGTTTTGGGTTATTGCTGTCGGACATGTATAGTTTATAAAAGAAACACACATAATACCTCCATAGAGAAAATGGAGGTATTTTTATGTCTGAAAACAGATATGGAGAAAAAAGAGAAGAGTCTGAAACAGGGATGAAGCTGCAAAACTGTGAGACACAGGAGTCAGAAAATAAAGTTCAGGAAAGTACCAATGAGCAGATCAAAGATATGGGACAGGTGGTTTTAAACAGCAATTCCCGAAAACACAAGGTAGAGCTTCTGACCATCATTGGTGAGGTGGAAGGTCATGAGTCTGCACCCTCCCATTCCAAAACTACAAAATATGAGCATGTACTTCCAAAGCTTGCCATCATTGAGGATGATGAAGAAATAGAAGGCTTGCTGATCCTTTTAAACACAGTGGGAGGAGATGTGGAGGCTGGGCTTGCCATTGCAGAGATGATTGCCTCATTAAGTATACCAACAGTGTCACTGGTTCTGGGCGGCGGACATTCTATCGGAGTTCCGATGGCCGTATCTGCGGACTATTCTTTCGCAGTACCAAGTGCTACGATGGTGATCCATCCGGTACGTTCCAATGGTATGTTTATCGGAGTGGCTCAGACTTACCGGAATATGGAGAAAATTCAGGACCGTATCACTACATTTATTTCCGAACACTCCAGAGCATCTCAGAAACGTCTGGAAGAGCTGATGCTTGATACTTCTCAGCTGGTAAAAGATGTAGGAACCATGCTGGAAGGAAAAGAGGCAGTAAAAGAAGGGCTGATCGATGAGGTTGGCGGTATTAAGGAAGCGTTGGCAAAATTATATGAAATGATAGAAAAAGAGTGTTGAAAGTGAAAAAAATGTTACGGTTCTCATACCACTATCCAAAATTCCATTGCCGCAGGCAATCTGGAATGAATTTTGGCTACGTTACTGAGAACGGAGTGAGCAGTAACAAAAAAATCTTATATATGCTATAAATCAACCCTTGCCATATGTCAGATTTTGGCGTATTATTAATAGAGGTTTATTATTTGCGAGGAGGAAAACCATGTATAAGATTTTAAAAGCTGAAACACTGGCAGCTAAGATCCATCTTATGGTTGTACACGCACCGCGTGTTGCAAGCCATTGTCAGCCAGGACAATTTATTATCGTTAAGTTAGATGAGAAGGGTGAGAGAATCCCTCTTACTATCTGTGATTATGATCGTGAAGAAGGTACGATCACAATCGTATTCCAGGAGATTGGTGTATCTACCATCAAGATGGCAGAATTAAAAGCAGGAGATGCATTCCGCGATTTCGTAGGACCTCTTGGATGTCCTTCTGAATTTGTTGAGGAAGATATCGAAGAATTAAAGAAAAAGAAAATGGTATTTGTTGCCGGCGGTGTTGGTACAGCCCCTGTTTACCCACAGGTAAAATGGCTCCATGAACATGGAATCACAGCAGATGTTATTCTTGGTGCAAAAACTAAGGATATGGTTATCCTTGAGAAAGAACTGGGAGAAGTTTCCAATCTTTATGTTACTACAGATGACGGTTCCTATGGCCGTGCAGGTATGGTTACCAAGACTCTTGAGGATCTGGTAACAAACGAAGGCAAACATTACGATGTCTGTGTAGCGATCGGACCGATGATCATGATGAAATTTGTCTGTCTTCTTACCAAGAAGCTTGGCATTCATACAATTGTCAGCATGAACCCGATCATGGTTGACGGAACAGGTATGTGTGGCGCATGCCGTCTTCAGGTTGGCGATGAGATTAAGTTTGCATGTGTAGACGGACCGGAATTCGACGGACATCTCGTTGATTTCGACCAGGCTATGAAGAGAAGCCAGATGTATAAGACTGAAGAGGGACGTGCATTACTGAAACTTCAGGAAGGTGATACCCATCATGGCGGATGTGGACATTGTGGAGGTGACAAGTAATGGCAGATGCAAAGATGTTAAAGAAAGTTCCTGTAAGAGAACAGGATCCAAAGGTGCGTGCAACAAACTTTGAAGAAGTTTGTCTTGGATACAATCAGGAAGAAGCAATGGAAGAAGCACAGAGATGCTTAGGCTGTAAGAAACCGAAATGTGTGGAAGGCTGTCCTGTATCCATTAATATTCCTGGATTTATTGAAGAGATTAAAGAGGGAAAGATCGAAGAAGCATACAAAGTGATCGGATTATCCTCCGCACTTCCGGCTATCTGTGGACGTGTATGTCCTCAGGAATCCCAGTGTGAGGGTAAATGTATCCGCGGAGTCAAAGGTGAAGCTGTTTCTATCGGTAAGCTGGAGAGATTTGTTGCTGACTATGCTCTGGAACATGATATCAAACCTGTTGGATCAGAAGTTAAGAACGGACATAAAGTTGCAGTGATCGGTTCCGGTCCTTCCGGACTTACCTGTGCAGGTGATCTTGCAAAAGCTGGTTATGATGTAACTGTATTTGAAGCTCTTCATGAACTTGGCGGTGTTCTTGTTTACGGTATTCCGGAGTTCCGTCTTCCGAAACAGAAAGTTGTTAAGAAAGAAATTGAAAAAGTTAAAGAATTAGGTGTTAAATTCGAGACTAATGTTGTTATCGGTAAATCCACAACAATCGATCAGCTGATCGAGGACGAAGGATTTGAAGCTGTATTTATCGGATCAGGTGCCGGACTTCCAATGTTCATGGGTATCCCAGGTGAGAATGCAAGCGGTGTATTCTCTGCCAACGAATATCTTACAAGAAGCAACCTGATGAAAGCTTTTGATGATTCTTATGATACACCGATCGCAGCAGGAAAGAAAGTAGCAGTTGTAGGCGGTGGTAATGTTGCTATGGATGCTGCCAGAACAGCTTTAAGACTTGGTGCTGAAGTACATATCGTATACAGAAGAAGTGAAGCAGAGCTTCCTGCACGAGCAGAGGAAGTTCATCACGCAAAAGAAGAGGGAATCATCTTTGATCTTCTTACTAACCCGAAAGAAATCCTTGTAGATGAGAACGGTCATGTAAAAGGTATGAAGGTTGTCAAGATGGAACTTGGTGAGCCGGATGCTTCCGGAAGACGTCGTCCGGTTGAAATTCCGGGATCTGAATATGACATGGATGTAGATACAGTTATCATGTCTCTTGGTACTTCCCCGAACCCTCTTATTTCTTCTACAACAAAAGGTCTTGAAGTCAATAAGAGAAGATGTATCATTGCTGAAGAAGAAACAGGTAAGACATCTAAAGATGGTGTATATGCCGGCGGTGATGCTGTTACAGGTGCAGCTACTGTTATCCTTGCCATGGGTGCAGGTAAAGCTGGTGCCAAAGGTATCGATGAATATCTTAAAAATAAATAATGTAAATGGTACTTGACAGATTTTGACGTCTGTGGCATGATTACTAGTGTTGATAATCATGAAAAGCTTAGAAGGTGTTTACAGGGATTTATTTTCCGTCAGAGAGAGGAAGCCATCGGCTGGAAGCTGCCTCAGGTTCAGATATTTCCTGAATTTCCCACCGGAGCCGCATTTCTGAATGACAGTATTTACTGAGTAGGAAATGACGTTACTGCGCGTTAAGCAGACCGAGAGCCTGTAGAAAATGCAGGAAGCAGGGTGGTACCGCGGATATTTTACTCCGTCCCTTTAGTGGGACGGAGTTTTTTGTTTGCCAATTCTGCTATTATAACATGAATTGCGAGAACTGCTTTTGCAACGGAGCGATTTGTGGCTATCAAGTCAGAGTCAGATTTTACGTTACTGTTCATTCTGTTCTCAGTAACGATTTTTCTTCTCTGACATTATGACATAAAGGAGAAAGAGAACATGGATATGAAAGAAAGACTTCAGGAACTGGCTGAAGCAGCCGGAAAACGGATCAGTGAATCCGAAGGTCTGGAAAAACTGAACGAAGTACGTGTGGCATACCTTGGTAAAAAAGGTGAATTGACCGCAATTTTAAAGAGTATGAAAGATGTTGCACCGGAAGAGCGCCCGAAGGTTGGACAGATGGTAAATGACGCCAGGGCTTTAATTGAGGAGAAGTTAGAGGAGACAAAGAAAAAGCTGGCCCGCATTGCCCGCGAGGAGCAGATGAAGAAGGAAGTTATCGATGTAACCCTTCCGGCGAAGAAAAATAATGTAGGACACAGCCATCCCAACACCATTGCCCTTGAAGAAGTGGAGCGCATTTTCATCGGCATGGGCTATGAGGTTGTGGAAGGTCCGGAGGTGGAGTACGACAAGTACAACTTTGAGAAGTTAAACATCCCTAAGGGGCATCCGGCAAGGGATGAGCAGGATACCTTCTACATCAATGATAAGATCCTGCTGCGTACACAGACTTCACCGGTTCAGGTGCGTGTGATGGAGCAGAAGAAACCTCCGATCCGTATGATCGCACCGGGACGTGTGTTCCGTGCGGATGAAGTGGATGCGACCCATTCGCCTTCTTTCCATCAGATTGAGGGAATGGTCATTGACAAGGGAATCACGTTTTCTAACTTAAAGGGAACACTGACCCAGTTTGTACAGAAGCTGTTTGGAAAAGAAACAAAAGTAAAATTCCGTCCGCATCATTTCCCATTTACGGAGCCATCGGCCGAGATGGATGTTTCCTGTTTTAAATGTGGCGGAAAAGGATGCCGTTTCTGCAAAGGTGAGGGATGGATCGAAATCCTTGGCTGTGGAATGGTACATCCAAGAGTGCTTCGTATGAGCGGTATTGATCCGGAAGAATATTCCGGCTTTGCATTTGGTATCGGTCTGGAGCGTATTACCCTGTTGAAATATGAGATTGACGATATGCGTCTGCTGTATGAGAATGACGATCGTTTCTTAAAACAGTTCTAGGAGGAGAAAAAGAATGAATACATCATTAAAATGGATCAAAGCTTTAGTTCCGGGACTTGAC
>ERZ894251.983-NODE-983-length-11243-cov-14.923936_pt1 | contig 11243 bp, 10 predicted proteins | sample MGYA00380301_ERZ894251 | MGnify/ENA primary metagenome ERZ894251 (study PRJEB32331, sample SAMN06328418) | human gut metagenome | biome: human gut microbiome; feature: stool | host: Homo sapiens | collected 2014-02-13 ... | reverse complement strand
GCAAGCTTTGTAATATTATTTTTGTTATTCTCAAAGAGAACAGACCTTATTTGCCTACCCCTCCAAAAAATCCTCAGATTTTATCTTGATTTTTTTCATTTTGGGTATTGACTTTTTATAGCTGGTCTTTTTTTAAATTATATTATTAACTGAATCTGTTATTGCCGTTTATTGACTGATCCTTTATTTTACTCCAGATATATCTGAGCTGCCATCCGTCATAATTAGTAATTTCCATAGAGTTTCCGGCCATCATTATAGTAGGCTCAGGGAATCCTCCGGGCGGAAAACCGTCGGATTCTCCCTCTCCGCCGTAAAAGTCAGTTATACCGAAACCGTGTCCCAGCTCGTGTTGGAATACGTGGATACCTGTTCCGTCTAACATATTTAAATAAGCGTTATCAGATAGCCGCTGTCCCCAGTCTCCTCCGCAGCCTCCTATATCAGGGAATCCCTGAGTTGCCCAAAGATACATATCAAACCGTTTATCAAGACCGCCGGGGTAATCAAAGCCTATATTTGTATCAAAATGATACATACGTGAAAGCTCGTCAGGCGCATTTGGAAGCCATACCGGTATTTCTTCCCTGCCATTGGTGGTATCATACTGGCTGTCGTAAGGAGTGCAATTTGTATAAATAATTTCGTCAGACTGTCTATCCAGTATTACGCTTTCGTCTATAACCGCCCATCCCACGACATTTACGTCAATGTGACCGTATTTCCAGTCGTCGTAACCGATCAGATAATCTGTCCATTCATTGACGGATTTCTCAATCATTTCCTCAAGCTGTATTCTTTGCTCAAGTGAAACCGTTTTATAAGACTGCCATCTTACTACATAGTTAAGTGTGCCGTTTCCTGCGTCTATCTGATCGAAAATCGTATTCCAGCGTTCAGTGGATTTTTCCGCTGTTATCCTGTTTTCCCATACCCAATCAAGGGCGTATTTATATTCCTCGGGCATGTCGCTCAAGTCTATCTGTTCGATTGTCGTGGTTATTGTTTCAGTTGTGGTGACATACGCAGTTGTTTCTGTAAATGACGTAGTTTGTGTAACAGGATCGCTTACAGCGGTAGTTGAAACCTCTGTTGTTATCGGCGGGGAAGTTGTAACTGGCGGCTCGGTTGTTTCCTCCTCTTCAATATCCTGTTCGCGTATTCCGAGTATAGTTCTGCGAAGGAGCATAAGATCAAAGGCGTCAACTGCTCCGTCGTTATTAATATCGGCGTAATACTCGTCGCCTTCTTCCAGAAACGCCTTGCCGGTAAGGCAATGACTAAGTGCGACTGCGTCGGCAACAGAAATAATATAATCTCTGTTTATATCGCCTTTAATTTTACGAATCTGTGCGTTTTCTTCGGCAGACGCGCCGCTTAGCAACGACGTTATGACTATTGCGGCTGATGTTATAGCGGCAATTTTATTTTTAAGTTTCATGGAAATTTCCTCCTCTTTTTTGTATAATTATATCATTATTTTATATATTTGTCAATAATTTTTATGTATTATTATTTTGTATATATAAACAAAAGCGCTTTCCATATGGAAAGCGCCTGATTTATTTATTAAATCTTTTTTATTCTATACCGCTGACAGTAAATTCGATTTCAATACTTTGATTTACAGAAGTGTCTGACGGAATAGCCTCGACCTTTGTTGTCCATGTATCGGTCAGGTAAATTCGTGTTCCGTTAAATGAGCCTTCAATATAATCGGTAACCGATACCTTTGATAAATCAGCGGTTTCAAGCTCAGTATCGTCAACTTTAATGGAATTTACTGTAAAAGCAAGATCCTTAAAATCAGAAGATGAAAGACCGTCAAATGCAAGTGCAAGGAAGTCTATTGTATTAGAACCTTTAGCTAAAACGATTTTAGCGGTATAGGTTCCGTTTTCCTTTATTTCCGGGAGAACGCATTCAGATGAAAGGTTTGCATTTCCGTCATTCCAGAAAGAATTTAAACCTATTGAATAGAGCGGTATAGTCTTTGAATCCGCTGTTTTTGCAGGCTCTTCATAAGAATCTGTTTCTTTGCCGCCGACAACTGCTTTAACGTTTGACAGAGCAAGATTTGCGGTTTCGTCTGACTGCCAGTATTTTACAATCTTTATAGATGTAATTGCAGTAGGATCAGTTATATTTTCAGGTACTTTGATCTCAAACTCATTAGAATCATTGTTAGAAAAGACAACATCGTAATCTGAACTGTACTCTCCGTTTACAATAAACTGTACCGCGCCGTTATATGCTATGTCGTCCTTATCAGAGACAACGGTAAACTTAATGGATTCTACATTATATTCATTATCCGGGGCAATTTTAAATTCATAAGGAAATGAAATTGTTTCAGTAGTAGTAACTTCCTCAGTGGAAGGCTCGGTAACGTCGGTTACAGTAGTAGTAACTACCTCGGTGGAAGGCTCGGTAACGTCGGTTACAATAGTAGTAACTACCTCGGTGGAAGGCTCGGTAACGTCGGTTACAGTAGTAGTCGCTTCCTCGGTAGAAGGCTCGGTAACGTCGGTTACAATAGTAGTAACTTCCTCGGTAGAAGGCTCTGTCGATTCTGTTGGATCGGTAGCCTCTGTCGGATCAGTTTCTTCAGGAATCTCAACAATATCCCTGATTGTAAGAACGGTCCTTTTAATAAGTATCTGATCAAAAATGTTTACAATTCCGTCGTCGTTCATATCCGCAATAACAAGCTCTTCCTCAGTCAGAGTTGATTTTCCGGCAAGATACTGAGATACGGCAACGATATCCGCAGATGAAACCTGTTTATCAAGATTTATGTCGCCTTTAATAAACCCGCCGTTAATAACTGCCGCACCGGAAACGCCCAGCGCCGGAACTGATGTCATAAGTACGATTGCAGCAGACAAAGCAGATGCAATCTTCTTTTTTAAGTCCATACTTTACCTCTCATTCATTAAGTTTTAAAATTCGTATCAAAAGATAAGTCATACTTTATCTATATTAATAATTTTATCATTTCTATCAAAAAATGTCAATCTACGAAATAGATAATTTTTTCCATTTATTAAGTTGTTTTTTTATTTATAAAAAATAAGGACCTGTTTTTTTACAGGTCCTTGTTAATTTGTTGATTTTTTATCTGTTGTTCTGATTATTCTGCTGGTTCTGGCTGTTGGGGTTGTTCTGCTGATTCTGGCTGTTCTGCTGGTTCTGGTTATTCTTGTTGTTCTGCTGATTCTGACTGTTTTTCTGATTATTCATTTTAATCTCCATAGACCGCAGTTATAAAATATAGCTGTAAAGCGTTATTTTATGAATACGGTTCCGCTTTTTCAGCAAGCGGCGGCTGTATTTAACAACGGTATTAAACCGCATAAATATTATTACCGAATATTTAGAAAAAATTCAATTATGCATTTAATTTTGAGGTTGTTTTATTGACAAATTTATTTGCCGAAACAATAAATCTTTTGTGAGTTCCCTCGCCAATAACACCCTTTTCGTCCTCAGCTGTAACATGATATGTAATTTCTCGTCCATTCGACTGAATAACCTCTGCGTAAGCGGTAACTTTCATTCCGACTGGCGTTGCGGAAGTGTGAGTAATATTTAGCATGGTACCGACCGTTGTTTCATCATTTTCCAATGCTGCCGCTACAGCCTTTGACGCCGCATTTTCCATAAGGGCTGCCATCATCGGAGTTGCGAAGACTTCAAGGGATCCGCTGCCGATTGTAACGGCGAGGTTTTCTTTATTAACTTCAGTTTCTGCCGACGATTTCATTCCTGCTTTAATTTCTTTCATTTTTTATTCCTTTCACCTAAAATAAAGGACATCCGGATTTACGGACGCCCTGTTATTAATATCAGTCGTTTTCTGCCTCTTCCGCAGTTTTGCGTAATTCCTCAGGTATTGCATTAGAGGAAACTATATCTCCAAGTATTCTGTCATAAGTTAAAATATCAAGCTCTTCATCTCTTCCGACAGATGAATCATAATTTGTTGAGTAAATGGGAAGAGTGTCCATTTTATTATCCATTGCTTGAATAAAGCTATCCTTAGGAGCGTCTATAAGATCCATGATAACATAAGGCATATAAAAAGCGGAAAGCTTCTCTTCCGGAATGGAGCTGTAATCAAGCTCATAGTTGCTCCATAAAATGTACGGCTGCTCATAAAGCACGCTGCAATTGTCGCCGTTCATACCCAGTTGATCGTAAACGCTGTTTTCACCTTTAAGCGACGGATAATGATCTCCTATCATAAATACAATAGTCGGCTCGTCTATATCGGAAAGATTATTTATAAACGCTTCAAAATCTGTACCTGTTTTAGAAATCCACTGAAAATAATTGCCCATTTCGTCTTCCGGGTTTTCTCCCTGATCGTATGGCTGATGATTCTGCATTGTAGTTGTATGCAGGAAAAGCGGTTCGTCAGTTTCATTAATAAGCTTTTCAATCTGGTTGAATACAGTCTGATCGTCAATGTATGTTCCATAATAATTTATCGGAACCGTAAAGTCCTCGTCAAAAATAAGCTTATCGAATCCGAAATTAGCATATACTCTCTGTCTGCTATAAAACGATCCCATAAACGGGTGAACATAAGCGGTGGAGTAACCCCAGCTTTTATAATATGAAGCTATTGTAGGCTGAGCTCTGTCGAGCAGCAAACGCTGAGGCATATTAGGATCGTTTAAGGATCTTACGGGAAGTCCGAAATTAAGCTCAAATTCAGTTCTGACAGTCCAGCTTGCGTAAGTAGGAACAATTGCCGTTCCCTTATAGCCCTGATCGGCGACGCTGTCAAAGCCGTCGTATGTATCTCCGATATTTAAATCAAGCTGATCCTCAAATCGTCTGAAATCTGCGTACGCTTCAGACATTATCATAATAACATTCGGCTTTTTATTTTCAAAAGAAGTGTTTTCCGCGTCATCAATGTTTACGTTCATCATAGCGGCTACCGTATCGTCGTTGTAGTTTTCCGGTTCAGTTAAACGATTGGCAAGATTTTCTGAAGCAGTCTGGCAGAAAAATGCGAGAAAGCTGTTATTTTCAAATTTTTCATTGAGCTTGAAGGTGTTGTCGGCAGCCGTTGTATCAAGATCAAAAAGTGAATAAACAGGCTTGGATATTGCCGGTATTGTAACAACTGAAACGCATGCTCCTATGCATGCCAAGGCAGGAACGATACGCCTTGTAATTTTCAGCTTCATTTTAGGATTGAACCAGAAAACGGCGCCAAGATAAATAAGAACGATTAATACATATGCTATCAGAACGGGCGTTATTTTTATATAAGCGAAGGATGTAAGGCTTTTTACGCTCTTAACAAGCTTCATATCAGTCATAATAAGATGGTTGCCGTTCGTATTGAATTTAAAAAGCTCCGTTATACTAAGCGCCATATAGATAAACGACTGAATAGCTGCGGCAATCCAGCCTTTTTTAAAAAGCAGCATAAGTCCATAGAATATCAGCGATGCGATAAGTATATTAAATAGCATTACCGACGGTCTTTCAGCGACGAAAAGTATAAATTTAGCGGGCTTTTTCGCCTGATTTATTTCTGCCATACAAACTATAAAAACGGGAAATAAAACTGTAAGCAGCAGATTGGTCATCTTATATTTCCGGGAGTTTTCATTGCGTCTGCCGTTAAAGCTATTTATTCTTTCTTTTACGGCAATAAGTTTTTCTTTCATTTGATCCCTCATTCTTTCTTTTCAGTATTAAAAAATATTATTTTTTATTTCTGAATCCATTTTATAATATATCACATGAAATAATAAACTTCAATATTATTTTTTCTTTTTTCACCTACTTTTTAAACAGTTCTACTCTTTAAATAAACTTTACATTTATTTAATCTTTGTTTTTGGCGGAATTAACAACAGTATTATTTTTTCAGCATTCCTTCATCTGCGGCGCTGTCGATAATACTCATTATATAATTATATAATTCGTCAGAGCCTTCTTTTGTGCATAGATTTCTGTTTCTAACCTGTTCCCGGCTTACGCCGTGATTTATCCATGAAACTCCTCCCTTAGAATAATTAAGCAATATAGGCTGAAGTCGGTCGAGAACGCAGGCGAATTTTGATTCGGGTGTTTTCATATCCTCGAATTCCCGCCAAAGTCCTATCAGTTCCTCATACTGATCTTCGGGAAGCATTCCGAAGATTCTCTCTGCGGCTTTGGATTCTCTGTCAGGTTTTGTTTTGTATCCCTCCTCGTCATAGCAGTAAGTATCGCCCGCGTCTATTTCTACGATATCATGGATAAGCGTCATTTTCATCGTTTTAAGTATATCAATATTTTCGTTTGAATATTCTGCCAGAAGAAAAGCAAGCATTCCCAAATGCCAGCTATGTTCCGCGTCGTTTTCCGCCCTATCCTCATTAATAAGCAGAGTCTGACGTTTTATTGCCTTTAACTTGTCTATTTCCTTTATAAATTCGATCTGTTTTTTAAGTCTTTCATTAAGCATTACAATTCTCCTGTCATATATATTAAATAATAAATCCGCCGTTTACGCCTATTATCTGTCCGGTGATAAACGAGGCGGCATCTGAAACCAGAAACGCCGCTGTCTGTGCGATGTCCTCGGCGGCGCCTATTCGCTGAAGCGGCGTATTCTCCTTTAGGACGCTGATATCTTCACTGTCGTAGTGTGCGTTCATATCAGTATCAATCACTCCGGGCGCGATGCAGTTTACGTTTATTCCAGAAGGGCCTACTTCTTTGGCAAGAGCCTTTGTAAATCCGATTACCGCCGCTTTTGTTGCAGAGTAATGTACCTCGCATGAAGCGCCGGATTGTCCCCACATGGAAGATATATTGACGATTTTACCTGATTTTGCTCTTATCATATAGGGAAGAACGCAGCGTGAAGCGTTAAAAACGCCTTTTATATTTATATCGATAAGTTTCTGCTCCTGCTTTGGCGTTATATCCGTAAAAAGTCCTGTTACAGATATTCCGGCATTATTGACCAGAACGTCTATACCGCCGAATTTATTATAGACCTGGTCGGTCATTTCCTTAACGGACGTGAGGTCGGAAACGTCGGCGCATATAGCCTCGCCGCCGGTCAGCTTTGCCAAGTCCTCCGCTTCTGCCCTGCTTTCAAGGTAATTTATTATTGGAATATATCCGTCTTCGGCAAGCCTGATTGCCAAAGCCCTTCCGATTCCTCTTGACCCTCCGGTAATTATCGCGGCTTTTTTCATATTGATCTTTCCTTTAACTATAGATTTTATATCATTAAAGCAATATATACTATCTATAATATCAATATTATTATAAAAAATCAACTGCCTGTTGAAGAAAAAAGAAAAATATGATATAATTAAATAGCATTATCTATGAATCAGGATGAAAGGAGGTACCAATGGAACAGGAAAAAATCGACCGTATAAATTATCTTGCCCGAAAATCAAGAGAAACGGTTCTGTCACCTGAGGAGAAGCTTGAGCAGGAGGCTCTCAGGACAGAATACCGTAAAAGCATAATTTGCAGTCTTGAGGCGCAGCTTGACAACACGTTTATACTACAGCCGGACGGCTCTAAGAAAAAGGTTTGTAAAACGGAGGTAAAAGAAAATGGAAAATAACAAACAGCAGAAAAATACCGCGTTAATTCGCATAATATTATGTGTAGCCGTAATGATAATTCTTTTTCTCGGTATCTTTAAAATAGTATCGAGAAAGATTACTTTGCCCGTTTCATCTGTGCTTCTTATTGCCGTAGCAATTTGGAACGGAATTGAATATTTCAAATCCGGCAAGAAAAAAACTGCTGCGGTTACTTTTATAATGGCGGCAGTTCTTCTGGCTCTTTTGGCAGGATATTTTATATCGCTGGCCATATAATGTGAACGTGCAAAGGGGGTAGTACATGGCTCTATCGTTACTTATTGCGTCTTCTGTAATTCTGATTTGCGTAATTTTCAATAAAATTTCCGGTAAACTGGGAGTCCCCGTTCTTCTTGCTTTTATTTTGCTTGGAATGACCTTCGGCTCGGACGGAATATTTAAAATTCCTTTTGCCGATTTTCCTTTTGCGGAAAAAATATGTTCAATAGCTCTTATTTTTATTATGTTCTACGGAGGCTTTGGTACACGCTGGAGCGAGGCAAAGCCCGTAGCTGTAAAATCTGTGCTTTTGTCCACGGTCGGAGTAGCGGCAACCGCGGGGATAACAGGATTATTTTGCAGGTTTGCCTTAGGTATGGACTGGCTCGAAAGTATGCTGATCGGCTCGGTTATAAGCTCTACCGACGCAGCCTCGGTTTTTTCGATACTGCGTTCAAAAAAGCTGGGTCTTAAGGAAAATACCGCTTCTCTGCTTGAAATGGAAAGCGGAAGCAACGATCCTTGTTCATATATGCTTACGGCAATCATGATTTCCGCAATGAATTCAAGCGTCAGCGGACTTGAGATACTTTATCTTATATTTGCACAATTTGTTTATGGAATAGTCATCGGCGTCGTTATAGCTCTGGGAGCAAGGTTTGTGCTTACGCATTTTAAATTCTCAACAGAAGGATTTGACGCCGTTTTTGTTCTTGGCGTCGCAGTGCTTTCATATGCGCTGCCGTCTGTTATAAGCGGAAACGGATATTTGAGCGCTTATATTGTAGGAATTATTCTGGGAAATTCCGATATAAAGAATAAGCAGTCGATGGTTCATTTCTTTGACGGACTGACAGGCCTTATGCAGATGCTTATATTTTTCCTTTTGGGGCTGCTTTCTTTTCCTTCCTCGCTTCCTCAGGTATTTCCGGCGGCTCTTGCAATTGCTTTGTTTCTTACCTTTGTCGCAAGACCGGCGGCAGTTTTTGCAATACTTACCCCTCTTAAATGCAGTATACCTCAGCAGCTTCTTGTTTCGTGGTCCGGTCTCCGCGGCGCGGCGTCTATTGTTTTTGCAATCATGGCCTCGGTTAATGTCGATTCGCTTACCGACGACATTTTTCATATAGTATTTTGCATCGTTCTTATATCTATAACATGTCAGGGTACTCTTATACCGTTTATGTCTAAAAAGCTGGGCATGATAGATAAAAACGAAAATGTTCTAAAAACCTTCAACGACTATGCCGAAGAGCTGGACGTTCAGTTTATCAAGCTGACGATAACAGGCGACGAGCACCCGTGGCTTAATAAAAGAATCAGAGAATTATCTATTCCCTGGGATCTGCTGTTCGTACTGATTATCAGAAACGGTGAACGTATTATACCAAACGGGAAGACTGTTCTTCGTGAGGACGATATCGTCGTCGTAAGCGCCCCTGTTTATCAGGGAAGCGGAGCAGTTCAATTTGCCGAGCAGAAAATACATACCGGAAGCAGATGGATCGGGAAAAAAATTTCGGAATTTTCAGCTGAATCTGACGCTTTTGTAATATTGATCAAACGCGGCTCCGAGGTTGTAATTCCGAGAGGTCCTACCGATATTGCGGAAAACGACGTGCTTGTTATACATGTTCCGGATTCGGAAAACAGCATATAGCTATAAGAAGGATCGCTGATAATGATATGCGCCTCCAAAAGTCGGACGCTTTTGGAGGCGCATATTTTTTATACTGATTCCTCTGATTTAGTTTTGCTTTTTCTGAATTTATATTTTATAAATCCAATTAATGAATCATGATATTTTTCACAGCATTCTGAAAATCCGAACGCGGCGATTGGTATAAACAGCGTAAAATATGTAACGTTATACTGCGGCATAGCTTCGAAAAACAGGTGATAGAGAAATCCTCCGATGAAGATTAAAGGAAGAACGGCTATAAAGCTATTGCGTCTGATATTTCGACGTTTCAGAATAACGAGCATTCCCGCCGAAGCGAAAAGAAATATGAATGACTGATAGAAATTCGCGTAGTTTTCCGTAAGTATTCCCGCATTTCCGGAATACATGCTTTTTACAAAGCTGCCGGGTTCTTCTCTTGCCCCTCTGGTAGAGCTTACCCATATAGACATATAAAGAGGATCGTTCCATTGACTAAGCGTCTTAGTGGCAAAAAAGTTCGCTCGTTCCGCCGGAGAGGAAATCAGCTTTGAGATACGTTTTTTTATATCTCTTATTCCGCTGTCTGCCGCGGCCTTTTCATCTTTGTTCATGGAATTGTATCTTATTACAGTGTATTCCGGATTATACCATCCCGGACGGTTGGGATCTGACGTTTCCTGAAGCCCCATATCAAGCCATAGTATCTTTGGAACTCCTCCTCCCAGTGAAACGTCTGCTCTTTGCTCATATTGAAAAATTATCAGCTGATTAAGTCCTATTCCCATTATAACTGATATCAGGATAGCGGTAATATTGGCAAGCTTATGAGTTTTAAGAAAATCAAGAATGAGGATTATGCAGATCGCAGTTAAAATAATAAGACTGTTTGATTTGCATATGATTCCCGCTGAAATAAAAACGGCTGAAAATATGATGAAACGCTTTTTACGGTTTTTTAAATAAACGCAAGTGAATACCATTGCCCATAGGGATAAGGAAAAGCCGAGAAGATTGCCGTAATGAAAGGTTGTAAATAATATAGGCTGAATGCAGCCGAATAGAAATAGAATGGTGAAATTTACAGTTTTTCTTTTTTTGAAAATAAGTATTGCGAAAGTTATTAAAGACGCGGATATTCCTACGGACGCAAGAATATTTAAAAGCTGAAGAATAAAATATGCGTTATCACCGAAAATTCGTATTATTATTTCTCCGACGAATGCATAGCCGAGCTGAAACGGATAATCATAAAAATAATCGTTTTCAGGCATGAGCGGAGTGTAATCGTTAATGGCAAATTGCTGAGATCCTGAAAGAATATTGTATGAATCGTGAGCAGGAGACGTTTTGGTGAGAAGATTCCAGATAAGTCCTAATAAAAATGTATAGACGAGAAGCGCGGCGCCGAAAATCTTCGGGTTTATTTTATCCATGAGCCTCTGTAGGAAAAGAATTCCGCAGATAAATGCAATTGAAATAACCGCCGCGTTTATATAAAAATTATCATGCATCATTATGACTGTCGACGGATCATCAGGAGCATTATAAATACTTGTAGTATAAAGCAGGCTCTGAAAAGTTAGATAAATAAATATCAGAAAGCATAATACAAGAATTATCCATTGCCCTGACCTATATATTATTTTACCTGCAGAATCTATTCTTTTCAAGGCGAGAGAATTTTGCTTGATTTTCATAATCTCATTCCTTTTACAATTTTTAAGATTATTATATTA
>ERZ894251.977-NODE-977-length-11345-cov-8.370416_pt1 | contig 11345 bp, 10 predicted proteins | sample MGYA00380301_ERZ894251 | MGnify/ENA primary metagenome ERZ894251 (study PRJEB32331, sample SAMN06328418) | human gut metagenome | biome: human gut microbiome; feature: stool | host: Homo sapiens | collected 2014-02-13 ... | reverse complement strand
AGCTGTGGCTTATTCACTGAGATATGAAAGGTTGAAAAACCTTGAATTTTCAATAGAAAACACTTGATTATATGAGGAGGATATGCCTCTCATTTTGGCATCAATCCAGTATACTTCAAAGGTAAGACAATGGAAGAAAAGGGAATGGAATTTAAGACAAAGATTTTCATGCCATTGTTCTTTAACAGTTATGATGAAGAAAAAGTATCACCGTTTTATCTGTATGTAAATGTAACAACACCGGATATGCTTCGTAAAGTGCTGACACATCCGGAAAAATATGCACCCAGTGGTGTTTATATTGTAAGAATTCATGGGACTTTTGTGAATTTTCTTGATCTTTCTCCGGAAATACAGGAAGATATTATTAAGAGGTTAGATCCAAACTCTACATCATTAAATGTATAACATTTAGGAGGTTGTATGGAAGAGAAGAGCCTTTATCGTGACGTCAAAAATAAGATTTGCCGGATGATCTATAAGGATATATATAAAGATGGTGAAAATATTCCATCGGAGCGGAAACTTGCAGAAAATCTGGGGGTAAGTCGGGTTACAGTCCGTAAGGCTCTGAAACTTCTTGAGGAAGAGCATATTATAGAACGCATTCAGGGCAGTGGAACGAGAGTAGCTTTAAAATATGGTGCAAGAACAGGGCGCATGGATATTATTACTCTTGTTGCACCGGCTCAAAATACTTTTTTTTCACGCTTTATTGATGCATTTCAGACAACTGCAGAGGAACTGGAATCTTTGGTACTCTTTAAACAGAAGCCATCAGGACAGCCGTTGGAGGAGTGTCTGTTTCATATTTATGAAAAAGATCTGCGAAATGTAGTACTTTGGTTAGAAGATATGGAGATTAGTTATGAGGCTCTCAGAAAACTTCGAGGGCTTGGAATGAATATTATTCTTTTTGATTCTGTAAGAAAAAATGACTATGCAGATTCTGTGTGTTTAGACAATAGTAATGCGATAAATGAGCTGGTAAATTGTCTCAGAAAATCCGGCTGTAAAAAGATTGGATTTGTGGGATGGGATGATGCTACAGTTGGAAGTGTAAAGATCAGGGAAGAAGAATTTTTGAAATTATGTCCCTATGGAAATATAGTTCGAATTCCAAGAAAATATCATAATCACCTGAATGAACTGGAAGAATTTACTGTAAAAAAATACATAAGTAGATTGGAAGAATGTGATGGAATCCTTTATTCAGTAGGGGAACTTGCGGTACCATTTGAACGAATGAAAGGAAAAGATGCGTTTGATCATTCGATTGCTATGATTGATAAAGTTCCGGGAGTAATGGGAAAAGAAATTTTTACAGTAGATCAGGATTTTCAGAAAATGTCGGATAGGATTTTTGAGTGTTTGAAACAACAGAATAAAAAGGGTGGTACGTGGAGAGCAGAAGTATACCAGGTAAAGGGGATACGTGTACATTCTTTATAGGGTTATTAACTATAAATATATTGTAGTAGGAAAGAAATTATAGATACTATGGTAAGTTTACAGTGATAGAAAGCAGGGGGATATTATGCGGGCAATGGGAATTGATATAGGAACAACCACAATAAGTGTAATACTTGTGGATGGACAGTCAGGAGAACTGCTTGGCAGCAGGACTGTTTTACATCAGGCGTTTATAGAGGGAGCATATTCCTGTAATCGCGTTCAGAATCCAGAGAAACTTTATGAGGTAGCCAGGAAAGCAGCTGTGGAGCTGGCAGCAGAAAGAGGTAAACCAGACAGTATAGGTTTTACCGGACAAATGCATGGTGTACTTTACGTAGATAAAGAGGGGCGAGCAGTTACACCTCTTTATACATGGCAAGATGAAAGTGGTAATGAAAAGTTTTCTGGAGATAGGACTTATGAACATATTTTAAGAGAAAAAGTGGGAGTTTCAGCAACAGGATATGGTATGACTACACATTTTTTTCTGTGTCACAAAAAAGAGGTACCAGAGAAAGCCTGTTGGATGACAACAATCAGCGATTATATTGCAATGCGTTTCTGCAATAGAATTAAACCGGTTCTGGCCAGAGATATGGCTGCAAGTTGGGGATGCTTTGATCTGGAAAAGGGAAAGTTTTTGAAAGAAAAATTGGAAACGATAGGAATAAGAACGGATTGTATACCGGAGATCTGCGAGGAACATGAGACGATAGGGATGGCAGTAGAAGAGGGACTGGAAGGTGTACCTGTAATGGCATCTCTGGGAGATAATCAGGCGAGCTTTATTGGTTCTGTGCAAAATCTTAAAGATACAGTATTGGTAAATATTGGAACTGGAAGTCAGGTTTCTTTTGGAACGGATAGATATTATCGGACAGAAGGTTCTATTGAATTACGTCCATGTGTAAAAGATTCGTATCTTTTAGTGGGGGCTGGACTTTGCGGAGGCCGTGCTTATGCTATGTTGGAACAGTTTTATCGGCAAATAGCAGCTATGGCGGGAGAAGATATTGCCAATGTCCCGTTATATGAGTCTATGGAAAAACAGGCCAGAGATTTTGTTAAAGTAAACGGTATTGATGAAGCCTGGGATATCCGTACTACTTTTTCCGGAACAAGGACAAATCCCACAGAGCGCGGCAGAATTACAGCTGTCGGAGTAGGAAATTTTACTCCAGGAGCTATGACTGTGGGAATGCTCAGAGGTATTTTGGAAGAACTTTATGATATGTATCAGGGGATGTGTCAAATGACCGGAAAAAAGGCCCGTTGTCTTGTTGGCGCAGGAAATGGAATTCGAAAAAATACTCTTATGCAGGAAATGGCAGAAAAAATATTTGGAATGAAATTGAATATTCCCAAATGCCAGGAAGAAGCTGCGCTGGGTGCAGCTCTTTGTTCCCTTGTTTCATCTGGAAAGGTAGATTCACTGGAAGAAATTCAGAAGAAAATTCAATATATCTAAATATCTAAACTTTAATAACGGGATAATAGACATATTTTATGAGTGAAAATTGTAAAATATAGACAAAAAACACTTAATTAAAAGAGTATATATTGACAAAATGAATGATATATGCTAATATTTTGGTAAAATAAATTTACTAATATATTTGTTTTACTAAATAGAGCAGGTTGGAGGGTATTCGATGAATGAAGTGATAGTATCAATGACAGATATCTGTAAAAACTTTCCAGGTGTCAAAGCGTTGGATCATGTAAATTTTGAACTTCGTTCTGGAGAAGTAATGGCTCTGATTGGTGAGAATGGTGCAGGGAAATCAACTCTAATGAAAATTCTCAGTGGAGTTTACACTAAGGATAGTGGAACTGTTGAGATTAATGGAGAAGTTTATGAAGATTTGAATCCCAAGAAGGCACAGCAACTTGGAGTTGCGATTATTCACCAGGAATTGAATATGTGTAAACATCTTTCAGTTGCGGAGAATATTTATCTAGGACGTGAATTGAGAGGAAGGTTCTGCATTGATAACAGGACAATGGAGGCAGAAGCACAGAAAATTCTGGATGAGCTGGGAATTGATATTAAGCCATGGGAAAGTGTTGGGAATCTTCCGGTTTCAAAACAACAGATGGTGGAGATTGCCAAGGCGCTTTCTATTAATGCTAAGATACTGATTATGGATGAACCTACATCAGCACTTACTTCTAAGGAGATTGATGAGTTATTTAGAATCATTCGTAAGCTAAAAAGAGAAGGACATGGAATTGTATACATATCTCATAGGCTGGAAGAGTTCCAGCATATTGTGGACAGAGTTACTATTATGAGAGATGGTCAATATATTATGTCAGGCGATTTTAAAGATCTTACTATGGATAGTATGATTGCTTATATGGTAGGTCGTGAAATTAAAGAAAAATTTCCACGTATTCAATGTGAAAAAGGGAAGAAGATATTTGAGGTTCGTAACTTGAATGCAGGGAGAATGGTTCGGAATATTAATTTCTCTGTTTATGAAGGGGAGATAGTTGGTTTTGCAGGACTTATGGGAGCTGGTAGAACGGAAACAACCAGAGCGATTTTTGGAGTTGATTCCAAAGAAAGCGGAGAGATTTATGTGGATGGTAAGGAGGTAAAAATCAATTGTCCTCTGGATGCAATTCGTAATGGTGTTGTACTTGCTCCAGAGGACAGGAAAAAAGATGGACTTTGTACGAAATTGAGTATACGTCAGAATATGGCATTGCCGAATCTTGATTTAATTGGAAAACACGGAATAGTGAATTCTGCAAAAGAAGATGAACTTTGTGGAAAAATCGTAAAGGATCTTCAAATAAAAACTCCTAATGTAGAGATTGATTCTGGTAATCTTTCCGGTGGAAATCAACAGAAGGTGGTAGTTGGAAAATGGCTTGCCAGAAATTCCAGAGTTGTCATTTTTGATGAACCCACCAGAGGCATTGATGTTGGGGCTAAGGTTGAGATATATAATCTGATGAACCAACTGAAACAGCAGGGAATTGCAGTCATGTTTGTTTCATCTGAAATGCCGGAAGTTATGGGACTGGCAGATCGAATTATTGTTATGTGTGATGGCAGAATAACAGGAGAGATTACGGCTGCAGAAGCAACACAGGATAATATATTGAAAATGGCAACATCTTTTGAAACTAAAAAAATTTCTAACAGTCGAGGGGAATAAAATGAACAGAAAAGAACAGACAGCATTAAAAAGAATCTTATCTATTCGGGGAATGGGAGCTGCTCTTACAGCTTTTGTAGGACTGATTATTATTTATATTGTATTTGGTATCATTAATCCGTCTGTATTCTCTGGACAGAATATTATTAATCTTCTTCGCTCTATGTCAAAATATCTTCTTGTTGGTGTGGCTCAGAGTTATGTAATGATTACAGGCAATGTTGACCTTTCTATTGGCTCTGTAGTTGCAGTTAGCGCAATGGTTTCTGCAACGCTGATGACTAATGGAATGACACCTGTATTAGCCTGCCTGATTGCGCTGGTATGTTGTTTGATTCTCGGGGTGATTAGTGGTGTTCTGGTAGGAAAGTTTAAACTTCCGCCATTTATCGCGACTCTTGGAACCATGTTTGTAGGAAGAGGAATTTCCTATATGGTAAATGGTAACAGAAATACAGATGCTCTTGCCACAGGAATTGGAAAAGATGCGGCGGACAGATTTTCTAATATTTTTTATTATGGCAAGACTTTTGGAGTATATAATACATTTTGGATTGCTCTGATAGTATTTCTTATTTTCTACTTTATCTTGTCAAAAACATTTACAGGAAGACACATTTATGCAGTCGGTTCCAATGTAGATGCAGCCAGACTTTCGGGAGTTGATGTTGTAAAAACAACCATTAAAGTATATGTAGTAAGTGCCGTTTGTTGCTGGATTGTAGGGTTGATTCTCTGTGCTCAGGCTGGTATGGGAAATATGGAAGCTGGAAATATGTATGAAATGTATGGTGTTGCAGCAGGTGTAATCGGAGGCGTTTCTCCTCTTGGCGGTGCAGGTATCCTTTTGGGAACTTTTGCAGGTGCTGGATTATGGCAGACATTGGAAAATGGTCTGAATATGATTGGTGCTCAGGTTGGAATGCAGAGAATCGTAATTGGTGTAATTGTTGTTGGAGCGGTTCTTCTTTCTGAATTGAGAGCTCGCAGAAAATAAGTATGTTACATCGTAAAGATACGATATGTAATATAAAAACTATGTAATGTAAAAAGGAGGATTTAAAAATGAAGAAAAAAGTATTAGCAGTATTGTGCAGTATGGCCGTAGCAGTAGGATGTGTTGCGGGTGCAACAAGCGTATTTGCAGAGGGTGAAAAGATTGCATTGATTACCATGGATTCTATTGATCAGCATTGGGTAACATTAAATGAAGGAGCCCAGGAAGAAGCGAAAAAAGAAGGGGTTACAGTTGATTATATGGCTCCAAACACCAAAGATGATGCCCAGCAGATAGAATGTGTAAACAATGCTATTGCAGGAGGATATCAGGCCATTATTGTAGCTGCAAATGGTCCGGATGCTATTTCAGGGGCACTCAAAGAAGCTGAAGCAGCGGGAATAAAGATTGTGTATGTAGATTCACCTGCAAATGTTGAGGCAGAAGCTACCTTCTCTACAGATAATAAAGCGGGGGGAGAGAAGGCAGGAGAAGAACTGAAAAAGGCTTTGGAAGATAAAGGAGTAACATCTGGATCTATCGGAATCATTAATACCAATGCAGCATCGCAATCTACACTTGATCGCGAAGCTGGATTCAGAGGTGTATTTGAAGATACTGATTTTGAAGTTCTTGAAACTCAGTACAGTGAAGGAGATGCAGCAAAATCTCAGTCTATAGCAGAAAACTATATTACTCAGGGCGTTGTAGGTATTTTCGGAACAAATGAAGGCTGTACAGTAGGTACAGGCAATGCAATCAAAGCATCTGGAAGTGACAGTGTTCTTGGAGTTGGATTTGATAAATCAGATACAATCTTGAATTTGGTTAAAGATGAATATCTGGTGTGTACAATGGCTCAAAATCCGGACGTAATGGGGGCAGAAGGTGTTAAAGCAGCAGTTAAAGCAATCAACGGAGAAGACCTTGGGGGTGAAGTAACTGATACAGGTGTTTCTGTTATTACAGCAGATGATGTAGAAGAATAAAATGAATATTGTTTTTGTAAACAATATAAGCTGTTCAACGGAGTGAATGGATAATAAATGAAAATTGTCTCCGGAGATTATTGAGTTGAATCGATATTCTTCGGGGACATTTTTTGAAAAAAGGAGGGTAAAATGGGAAAAAAGGTTATTTCAGCCGGCCATATATGTCTAGATATCACTCCGGTTTTCCCGGAAAAACAATATACAAAAGTAGAAGAGATCCTAAAACCGGGGAAACTAATTCAGATGGAAAAAGCAGATGTTCATATTGGTGGCTCCGTAGGAAATACAGGGATTGCAATGAAGATTTTGGGAGCAGATGTCTCGTTGGTTGCCAGAACAGGTGATGATATATTCGGAGAAATTGTGTTGTCCAGTATGAATAAGTATGGTGCAGATGAGGCGATGCGAGTTGTGCATGGGGGAACTACGGCTCACTCCGCGATTCTAGCGATACCGGGAATTGATCGGATTTTTCTGCATCACCCAGGTGTAAATGACACATTTTCAGAGGAGGATATATCTGAGGAAAGTTTAAAGGAAGTAACACTTTTTCATTTGGGATATCCTTCTGTAATGAAGAAACTTTATGAAAATGAAGGAGAGGGATTACTGAATCTTCTTAAAAAAGTCAAAAAACAGGGTATAGTTATTTCTGTAGATATGGCAGCAGTAGATGAAAATTCGTCTGCATCAAAAGAAAACTGGAAAAATATTCTTCAAAAAACTATTCCATATATAGATATTTTTATGCCAAGTGTAGAAGAACTTTGTTATATGTTGGATAAAGCCCGGCTGGAGGAATGGAAAGAGCGGGCAGAAGGAGGGGATATTACAGAAATTCTGGACATTTATCAGGATGTGTGTCCGTTGGCAGAAAAGTGCTTTCAAATGGGGGCAAAAATTTTGGTGATTAAATGTGGAGTCAGGGGAATGTATTATTGTACTACCGAAGCAGCAGGTATGTCTGAAATCTGTAATATTTTAGATCTGGATGTTTCGGAGTGGAGTGGTCAGGAGGGATTTGAAGAAAGTTACCAGCCGGAAAGATTTTTGTCCGGGACCGGTGCAGGAGATACAAGTATTGCTGCGTTTTTAACAGCATTGTTAAAGAAATATAGTCTGAAAGAATGTATGCAGTTAGCAACAGCGACAGGAGCTTCCTGCGTTGCTGCTTATGATGCTTTAAGCGGATTGAAAAGTTTTGATGAATTAGAAAGAAAGATAAAAGCCGGATGGCCTAAAGTAAACATGCAAAGAAAAGGGGAAAAGTGATGGATAAAAAATATCTGCTTGATACAGAAGAAAACAAAAAATTTCTTGAAGAAATCAGAAAGGATTTACTGGAGTTTGGGTGTCAGTTTCCAGCAGTGGATGGAACCTGCTATTATCTCGGTGATGATGGTACACCATGGAAGGAATATAACAGGGAAACTTATGCGACTAGCAGAATGGTGCATGTATATACTCTTGGGAAATATATGGGATACAAAGGCAGTGACAGGTTGATAGATTCAGCTGTTAAAGGACTTATGGGCTCCGCAAGAGATAAAAAAAACGGAGGCTGGTATTCTTCACTCACCCCCGATGGTGGACATACAGAAAACAAATTATGTTATGCGCATGCATTTGTAATTCTTGCAGGAACCGGGGCAGTTCTGGCAGGACACCCGAAGGGTGAAGAGTTACTTGAGAATGCATTGGAGATTTATGACCGGTATTTCTGGAATGAAGAAGTGGGAATGTCCTGTGATACATGGAATACAGAGTTTACGATTATGGATTCCTATAGAGGACTGAATGCAAACATGCATACAGTAGAAGCTTTTTTGGCAGCAGCAGATGTGACAGGAAATGAAATATACCGTGAAAGATGTGGAAAAATTATCAAGCGTGTAGTGGGATGGGCCAGTGATAATGAATGGAGAATTCCAGAGCACTATACCAGTGACTGGGAACCGGATATGGAATGTAATAAAGAAAATCCGGACGATCAGTTTAAACCTTACGGCGCAACTCCAGGGCATGGGCTTGAGTGGGCGCGTTTAATCGTGCAATGGGCACTTTCGACTTATAAGTATGATAAAGAAAAAGTGAAAGCATATATTACAGCGGCAGAAAATCTTTTTGAAAGAGCTATTGAGGATGGGTGGAATTCAGATGGTGAGCCTGGCATTGTATATACAACAGACTGGAATGGCAGTCCTATTGTTCATGATAGAATGCATTGGGTTCTTGCAGAAGCTATTAATACAGCAGCAGTTCTTTATCATATTACTGATAACAAGAAGTATTATGATGATTATGCTGATTTTATGGTGTATTTAGATGAAAAAGTTTTGGATCATGAGAAAGGCTCCTGGTTCCATCAAATGGATAGAAATAATGTTCCTAACGGAACCGTGTGGCCTGGAAAACCTGATCTTTATCATGCAATCCAGTCAACCTTGATTCCATATTATGTTCCGGATTTATCTATTGCAGTAGCTGTCAAAGAAGGAAAACAATACTACAAATAACAGAGAGAGGATGAATCATCTATGCTTGTTACAATGAATGACGTTTTATTTCCTGCAAAAAAAGATAAATATGCAGTAGGACTTTTTAATACAGTCAATTTGGAAATGGCAAGAGGGGTTATTCAAGCGGCGGAAGAAAGGAATTCACCAGTAATTCTAGGAACAGCAGAGGTTCTTTTTCCATATGGACCATTAGAGGAACTGTCATATTTTTTGATACCTATGGCTAAAAAGGCAAAAGTACCGATTGTAGTTCACCTGGACCATGGAATTACAAAAGAGGCTTGCCTGAAAGCCCTAGAATTGGGATTTTCTTCTATAATGTATGACTGTTCTACAGATGATTATGATACAAATGTAAAGAAAGTTAGAGAAATGGCAGAGATTGCACATTCTTATGGAGCAACTATAGAAGGCGAACTTGGACATGTGGGAAATAATATTGAGTTAGCAGAAGGACTGGCAAATGAGACTGCTTTTTTTACTGAGCCGGAAATGGCAAAAGATTATGTGAAGAAGACAAAAGTAGATGCACTTGCTATTTCTGTTGGAAATGCACATGGAGCCTATAAACTTCCTCCCAAATTGGACTTTGGGAGAATACATTCGATTGCACAGAACGTGGATGTTCCGTTGGTACTTCATGGTGGATCAGGTCTTACAGATGATGATTTAAAAAAAGCAATATGTGATGGAATCAGTAAGGTGAATATTTTTACAGATATTAATGTGGCGGCAGTAGAGGAAGAGTTTCGCAGGTTTGAAAGTATGCAAAAAGGACTTACAGATGTGATACCGGCTGTTGTGGATGGTGTCAGAAAAGAATGTATAAAAAAGATGAGTTTGTTTGGAAGCTATAATAGGGGATAGGTAAACTATGAATTATACAATTTCAAATTCTTATTTGACCGTGGAGATATCTTCAAAAGGTGGGGAACTTCGGTCTTTGCGTGATGCAGATGGAAAAGAATATCTCTGGCAGGGAGATGAAGAGACATGGAATGACAGAGGTCCAAATCTTTTCCCTTATATTGGAAGAATGACCAATAAAAGTTATCAGTTTCAGGGAAAAAAATATTATATGGATATACATGGGTTTTTGCCGACCTCAGAAATGAAGCTTTTGTCAAAAGAAAAAGACTGTCTAACTCTGAAACTGGAATCATCTGAAAAGACGTTGGAACAATATCCTTTTCTTTTTCAACTTGAAATTACATGGAAGGTGATGTGGGGAACACTTGAAATTACTTATAAAGTAAAGAATAAAGATAAAAAGTCAATGTATTTTGGGATTGGTGGACATCCTGGTTTTATAGTACCTTTAGAGAAGGAAAAGAAATTTGAAGATTACCGGATTGATTTTGGAAAAGATGCTGCCCCAAAACAAGTATTAATGTCAGAAGATTGTTTTGTGATGGAAGGCAATGAACTTCTGGAATTGTCAGAGGGGAGATATTTAAAGTTGACACATGATTTATTTAATCATGATGCAATTATTTTAGAGGAGACATCAGGAAAAGTCAAAATTAATAGTGAACAGGGCAAAAAAGCGATTGTGGTTAGTTTTCCTCAGATGGATTATCTGGGGATTTGGCACAGACCTTTTAAGACACCAGATTATGTATGTATAGAACCATGGAGTTCGCTTCCTTCCAGGAAAAATGTGATAGAGGATATCTCGCAACAGCCAGGATTGATAGAATTGGACAGTAATGAAATTTATCAAAATACTTGGAGTATAACAATAGAAAACAGTTAGTTTGAAACCAGATATTGAAAGCAAATATCCAGTAAATGTCATTTTGAAGATATGATATAAAGAAATAGCAGATTATCTTAATTCCTCATAAATAAAAACTATTTACAGGATGGGAATATACAGAAGATTATAAATATTATGGCAATATAGAGCAGAGGGAATAAAAAGATTTTAGAAATTTCATGCCAATTTAGAATGACAGGAGAGCGATGAGATGAAATTACAAATGTAAGTGCAAAATAATTCGACGGATTGTGTTACCCTAAAAATGAATCCATAATAATCATTAGAAAATGCAAGCATTTCACTTCATCTTCTCTTGCTAGAAATGATAGATGCGAGCATTTTACTCTATCCGATTTATGGAGGTGTGCTCATGAGAAGCAAAAGAATACCTGCTAAAGAACAATACCGTCTCATCATGGAATGCCGTCAAAGTGGATTGACAGATCATCA
>ERZ894251.976-NODE-976-length-11349-cov-6.672658_pt1 | contig 11349 bp, 8 predicted proteins | sample MGYA00380301_ERZ894251 | MGnify/ENA primary metagenome ERZ894251 (study PRJEB32331, sample SAMN06328418) | human gut metagenome | biome: human gut microbiome; feature: stool | host: Homo sapiens | collected 2014-02-13 ... | reverse complement strand
CAGAGCATCTGCCTTACAAGCAGAGGGTCGGCGGTTCGAATCCGTCAACGCCCACACAAAAAAAAGCAAGCACTTTCGTTTATCAAAAGGGCGTTTAGCTCAGCTGGTTCAGAGCATCTGCCTTACAAGCAGAGGGTCGGCGGTTCGAATCCGTCAACGCCCACTATAAAACAGAGTCTTACGAAGAAATTCGTGAGGCTTTTTTTATTTCTTACCGCTTTTATACAAACTTTCTCTATCCTTTTGCTCTATAACTCAGGAAAAAGAGTTAATTTTGCAGTCTGATAATTATCTAAGAAAACGTATGGAACTTGATGTATTAACGGCCATATCTCCGATTGATGGTCGATATAGAGGCAAAACTAAAGCTTTGGCAGCTTATTTCTCTGAATTTGCACTGATTAAATACCGTGTACAGGTAGAGGTGGAATACTTTATCACCTTGTGCGAACTCCCTTTGCCGCAATTAAAAGGAATCGATAGCAATGTGTACGAAACTTTACGGAATATCTACCGTAACTTCTCTGAAGCAGACGCACAGCGCATTAAAGATATCGAAAGTGTAACTAACCACGACGTGAAAGCCGTAGAATACTTCCTGAAAGAAGAGTTTGACAAAATGGGCGGAATGGATGACTATAAAGAGTTTATCCACTTCGGACTGACTTCTCAGGATATTAACAATACGTCTGTTCCTCTTTCTATCAAAGAGGCATTGGAGCGGGTTTATTACCCGTTGATTGAAGAGCTGATTGCACAGTTGAAAACCTATGCGACAGAATGGGCTAACATTCCGATGCTTGCCAAAACTCACGGTCAGCCGGCTTCTCCTACCCGTCTGGGTAAAGAAGTGATGGTATTTGTTTACCGTCTCGAACGTCAGTTGGCTATGTTGAAAGCATGTCCGCTTACCGCTAAGTTTGGCGGTGCTACCGGAAACTACAATGCGCATCACGTGGCTTATCCTCAATATGACTGGAAACAATTCGGCAATCGGTTTGTTGCAGAAAAGCTGGGACTGGAACGCGAAGAATATACAACGCAGATTTCGAACTATGATAACCTCTCTGCTGTTTTTGATGCTATGAAGCGTATCAATACCATCATGGTGGATATGAATCGTGACTTCTGGCAGTACATCTCTATGGAGTACTTCAAGCAGAAGATCAAAGCCGGAGAAGTAGGTTCGAGCGCTATGCCGCATAAAGTGAATCCGATTGACTTTGAAAATGCAGAAGGTAACTTGGGCATAGCAACGTCTATTCTGGAACATTTGGCTGTGAAGCTTCCTGTTTCCCGTTTGCAGCGTGACTTGACAGACTCAACAGTGTTGCGTAATGTCGGTGTACCTTTCGGTCATATCGTGATTGCCATCCAGAGTTCTTTGAAGGGATTGCGCAAACTGTTATTGAACGAACCGGCTATTTATCGTGATTTGGATAATTGTTGGAGTGTAGTGGCAGAAGCTATTCAGACCATCCTGCGCCGTGAGGCTTATCCGCATCCGTATGAAGCTTTGAAAGCGTTAACCCGCACCAACCAAGCTATTACAGAAAGTTCTATTAAAGAGTTTATCGAAGAATTGAATGTAAGCGAAGATATTAAAAAAGAGTTAAGAGCAATCACTCCCCATACATATACGGGGCTTTAATTGTTTACTTATATAATAAACGTGTTTTTTAAATAGGCCGTGAGGCCAAAGTCTAATTTTATTCGAATAAAAAAATGAGCACAGAAAACGAAGAATGGCGCGAAAATTCTTTCAATGAAGAGAATGCAGGTGCCGGCCGTGATGGTAACAGGTCTTACAACAGAGAAGGTGGAGAACGTCCGTATCGCCCTTCTTACAACCGTGAAGGCGGGGATCGTCCGTATCGCCCGCGATTTAATGCCAACAATGAAGGAGGCGAACGCCCGCAGCGTTCGTACGGTGACCGCTCTTATGGCGACCGTCCCCAACGTCCTTCTTACAATCGTGAAGGTGGAGATCGTCCGTATCGTCCTCGCTTCAATAACAATAATGAAGGAGGTGAACGCCCGCAACGTCCTTACAACCGCGAAGGTGGTTCTTATGACCGTCCTCAACGTCCTTCTTACAACCGTGAAGGTGGTTCTTATGACCGTCCTCAACGTCCCCGTTTCAATAGCGGCGAAGGTGGCGAGCGTCCTCAACGTCCTTCTTACAACCGTGAAGGTGGCGACCGTCCTTACCGTCCCCGTTTTAATAACGGCGAAGGTGGCGACCGTCCTCAACGTCCTTCTTACAACCGTGAAGGTGGTGACCGTCCGTATCGTCCCCGTTTTAATAACGGCGAAGGTGGCGGCTATCGCAGCAATAACGGCGGTGGGGGAGGTTACCGTCCGAGATACAACAATGACCGTTCACAAGGAGGCTATCGTCCTCGTCCGCGTACCGGCGATTATGATCCGAACGCTAAGTATAGCGTAAAGAAACAGATCGAGTACAAGGAACAGTTCGTTGATCCGAATGAACCGATTCGTCTGAATAAGTTCCTGGCTAACGCAGGTGTTTGCTCCCGTCGTGAGGCTGATGAATTTATCACAGCAGGTGTGGTTTCTGTAAACGGTGAAGTGGTAACGGAATTGGGTACGAAGATCAAACGTTCGGATGTGGTTAAGTTCCACGACGAACCGGTAAGCATCGAACGCAAGGTATACGTATTGCTGAATAAACCGAAAGATACCGTTACTACATCGGATGATCCGCAGGAACGCCGTACAGTAATGGATTTGGTGAAAGGCGCTTGCAACGAACGTATTTATCCGGTAGGACGTCTGGACCGTAACACGACTGGTGTACTGTTACTGACGAATGACGGTGATCTGGCTTCCAAGCTGACACACCCGAAATTCCTGAAGAAGAAAATTTATCATGTTCATCTGGACAAGAACCTGACTAAAGCAGATATGGAGCAGATTGCAGCTGGTATCCAGTTGGAAGATGGCGAAATCCATGCAGATGCGATCAGCTATACAGATGATTTCAAGAAAGACCAGGTAGGTATCGAAATTCACTCCGGTAAGAACCGTATCGTTCGTCGTATTTTCGAATCACTGGGTTATAAAGTAGTAAAACTCGACCGTGTGTTCTTCGCCGGATTGACCAAAAAAGGTCTGCGTCGCGGAGACTGGCGTTACCTGTCGGAAGCAGAAGTAAACTACCTCCGCATGGGTTCGTTTGAGTAATAAGTCAATAAATAACAACTTGACAGAGGACGGGGAAAGAAAGCAGGAAAGAATTCATCCTGCATTTGAAACCTCGTCTTCTTGTATCTAAAAAGAAAAAGTTAAATGGAAAAGATTGGTAGAACAAAAATTGTTGACCTGTTGAAGCGCACAGACATTGGCGCTATGGTCAATGTGAAAGGATGGGTTCGCACCCGTAGAGGTAGCAAACAAGTAAACTTTATCGCACTGAATGACGGTTCTACAATAAATAATTTGCAGATCGTAGTAGATTTGGCTAATTTCGATGAAGAGATGCTGAAACTGATTACTACCGGCGCTTGTATCAGCGTGAACGGAGAAATGGTAGAATCAGTGGGTTCCGGACAGAAAGTGGAAGTACAGGCTCGTGAAATCGAAGTGCTGGGTACTTGCGATAATACATATCCATTACAGAAGAAAGGCCACTCTATGGAATTCTTGCGCGAGATTGCTCACTTGCGTCCGCGTACCAATACATTCGGTGCAGTGTTCCGCATCCGTCACAACATGGCGATTGCTATTCACAAGTTCTTCCATGAAAAGGGCTTCTTCTATTTCCATACGCCGATCATTACGGCTTCCGATTGTGAAGGTGCCGGACAGATGTTCCAGGTGACTACCATGAACCTGTATGACTTGAAGAAAGACGAGAGAGGTTCTATCTCTTATGAAGATGATTTCTTCGGTAAGCAGGCAAGTCTGACTGTTTCCGGTCAGCTGGAAGGTGAGTTGGCAGCTACTGCTTTGGGCGCTATCTACACATTCGGTCCTACGTTCCGTGCCGAAAACTCCAACACTCCCCGCCACTTGGCAGAGTTCTGGATGATTGAGCCGGAAGTGGCTTTCAACGACATTACAGACAACATGGACTTGGCAGAAGAGTTCATCAAATATTGTGTGAAATGGGCGTTGGATAACTGTGCGGATGATGTGAAGTTCCTGAACGATATGTTCGACAAAGGCTTGATTGAACGTCTGCAAGGTGTATTGAAAGATGATTTCGTACGTTTGCCTTATACAGATGGTATCAAGATTCTTGAAGAAGCTGTTGCGAAAGGGCATAAGTTCGAATTCCCGGTTTACTGGGGCGTGGACCTGGCTTCCGAACACGAACGTTTCTTAGTGGAAGAACACTTCAAACGTCCGGTGATTCTGACTGACTATCCGAAGGAGATCAAGGCCTTCTATATGAAGCAGAACGAAGACGGTAAGACCGTACGTGCCATGGACGTTCTTTTCCCGAAGATCGGTGAAATTATCGGTGGTTCCGAACGTGAAGCCGACTATAACAAGCTGATGACCCGTATTGAAGAAATGCATATCCCGATGAAGGATATGTGGTGGTATCTGGATACCCGTAAGTTCGGTACTTGTCCTCACTCCGGTTTCGGATTAGGGTTCGAACGTCTGTTATTGTTTGTAACAGGTATGGCGAATATCCGTGACGTGATACCATTCCCGCGTACACCAAGAAATGCTGATTTCTAATATTTCGGTATATTTATGTAAAACTCGCATAATCTTCAGGTTATGCGAGTTTTTTTATGCTCTGAATTGCTGTATTCTCAAAATAAATCTTTATATTTGGAAATACGCATTCGAGAGTGTTAACTAAAATAATACAACAATGAAAAAGCTCTATTTCTTTACCATGCTTTCAATAATGTTGTTAGCGGTAACAGGTGCGACGGCCCAGAAGAAAACCAAATTCAAAGCGGCCGATTTGAAAGGTATTTGGTAGCTCTGCCATTATGTATCCGAGTCTCCCGATGTTCCGGGAGCGTTGAAACCCAGTAATACATTTAAAGTATTGAGTGATGACGGACAAATCGTTAACTTTACCATTATTCCCGGTGCGGATGCGATTATTACTGGATATGGTACTTATAAACAACTCACGGATGATTCTTATAAGGAGAGTATCGAGAAGAACATTCATCTCCCGATGCTGGACAATCAGGACAATATTTTGGAATTTGAGATTAAAGACAATGATTATCTCCATCTGAAATATTTTATCAAGAATGATTTGAATGGAAATGAGTTGAACACCTGGTATTATGAAACCTGGAAGAGGGTGGAGATGCCGGCTAAATTCCCGGAAGATATTGTGAGATAGAAGAGCGCGTACTTTTTGGTGGAGGCACGGATTTTGCAAAAGGCTGCATAGTTGTTTGGTTATGCCTGACAACAGCTTATTGGGTAAAATCTGTGCCTGTTTTTCTATAAAAGATAAAAACAAAGCACTTTTGGACAAAATCAAAGTCCGTAGAAATAGAAACGAAAATGAAAAAATAGATTTGCAAAGGGTCTGTCCGCGACTTGCTCTAACTTTGTTGCCAGTAATAGAATACAGTAACAAAATAAAGTGGAACAATGAAAAACAAACTTTTACTGGCGGTAGGGAGTATGGCGCTCCTGACTGCTTGCGATGCTTCAAAAGGAAATGAGATGGAATGGTTCGACCATGCAGTGAAAACAGCGGGACATCAGTTGCTTTATATGGCAGAACAATTGAAGAATGAACCGGATACCGCCTGTTTTCCCCGTTCTATTAAAGAAGGAAAGTACAGACTGGAGCACCCCACAGATTGGACGAGTGGTTTCTATCCCGGTTCCATGTGGCTGGCATACGAGTTGACTGGTGATGAGGCTCTCGCAAAAGAGGCGCGTAAATATACGAACCGTCTGCAGGATATGCAATATTATACGGGTAATCACGATTTGGGTTTTATGATGTTTTGCAGTTATGGGCAGGGCATCCGTTTGAAACCGGAGCCAACGGACAGTTTGATTCTGATTCATTCTTCAGAAAGCTTGTGCTCCCGTTTTCGTCCGGAAGTCGGACTGATTCGTTCGTGGGATTTCGGTGATTGGAGTTATCCGGTGATTATTGATAATATGATGAACCTTGAAATGTTGTTCTGGGCTTCGGAACAAACCAATAATCCGAAATATAGTGAAATAGCCATCTCTCATGCTAACAAAACGTTGAAGAATCACTTCCGGGAGGACATGACTTCCTATCATGTGGTAAGTTATCTGGCGGATAGCGGTGAAGTAGAGTCGAAAGGAACCTTTCAGGGATATGCCGATTCTTCCGCTTGGGCGCGTGGACAGGCTTGGGGAGTGTATGGATATACCATGTGTTATCGCTTCACCAAGCAGCAGAACTATCTGGATGCCGCTCATAAAATAGCGCGGTTCATTATCGATCACCGTCCGTCCGAAAATGACTATGTACCTTATTGGGATTATGATGCTCCTAATATTCCGAATGAACCGCGGGATGCTTCTGCGGCTGCCGTAACAGCTTCTGCATTACTGGAGTTGAGTGGTTATGGCGACAAGAAACAAGGGGAAGAATATTTCCGTTATGCGGAGCATATCCTGAAACAGTTATCCTCTGATGATTATTTGGCCCAAGAAGGAGAAAATCATGGTTTCGTCCTGTTACATTCGGTTGGTAGTTTCCCGCACGACAGTGAAATTGATACTCCGCTCAATTATGCCGATTATTATTATCTGGAAGCCTTGAAACGTTATAAAGATCTGAAAGAAAAATCAGAAAATCCGTCTTACTAACTTGAAGAGAAACCGTAAAAAAAAATTAAAGTTCAGGGCAACCGCATCTAAAATATGAATTCATAACTGTCGGACTTTGGCGCGGTTACCCTGTTTTGAGCCGATACCGGTCCTTTATATGAGTTAAAAAACGGGATTCATTTATCAGATTGAATTGAAAATACTTATCTTTACGATAAATTCTTCAATATTAGCTCATGAAAGACCGACATTTGCTATTTAGATACCTATTCGGATTAACCGTTTGCATTTTATTTTTTCCTTTGGCTGTATCGGCCGCCGACAGCTTCATTCATTTTAAGCGATTATCCGTGGATGACGGGCTGTCGCAAAATACTGTGCTTGCTCTGACACAAGATCATAATAATAAGCTTTGGGTAGGCACCATAGACGGACTGAACTGGTATGAAGGTTCCCGTTTCGTTTCGTATTATAAAGCGCCGGATGATACGACCAGTCTGGCAAACAATCATGTCTATTCACTTCATACCGATTCGAAAGGTACGGTATGGGTAGGTACACAGGTCGGTTTATCCCGTTATAATATAGTAGGGAATAATTTCACCAATTATTCGTCACCGGACAATCAGCCGATGCAAGTATTGGCTATCGGAGAACCGGAGGAAGGCGACCGGCTTTTGCTTGCTACCAATATCGGCCTGGTGGTTTTTGATAAAAAGACCGGGCGGATGAAAGTGCTGCCGGAACTTGCCGGAAAAACAATCTATTCTGTTTGCCGGATGAATGACGGTTTCCTGTTGGGAACTTCGGAAGGTGTCTATTTCTATTATGTACGCAACGAAAACGTGACCCGGCTTCTTCTCCAATTGAAAGGAGAAACCATCTCCGATATGCTCTATGATGACAAAACCGGCAACTGTTGGCTGGCTTCATTGACAAACGGCGTGTATTGTGTAGATAACAACTTTCAAATAAAACATCATTATAACAAGCAAAATACTCCTGCTTATTTCCTTACGAACTCGGTCAGGACATTGTCCGGAGATGATAAAGGAAGGGTTTGGATAGGAACCCTGGAAGGTTTGCTTATCCTTGAACCGGAGACGGGAACTTTCCGTATCTGCCGTTTTTCTCCTGAAGATCCGACTACCTTGGGGCATAATTCCATCCGCTCTATATTGAAAGACAATCAAGGGGGAATGTGGATCGGTACATTTTATGGCGGGCTTAATTATTATCATCCTCTCGCTCCGTCATTCGGGCGCGTGCAACATTCCGCCTGGCGGAATTCGTTAAGTGATAACACGGTGAGCTGTATTGCCGAAGACCCGGATAATGGCAATCTCTGGATCGGCACGAACGACGGCGGATTAAATTATTATAACCGGAAAACCGGAGTCTTTTCATATTACCGGACGGGTACTTCCGCCAACGCTTTAAAGTCGGACAATATAAAATGTATATGGACGGACAAGGATGGAAGTGTCTATATTGGCACTCATGGAGGGGGAATGAGTCGTCTGCATCACCGGAGTGGCAGGATAGAAACATATTCCTTTCCCCATTCTACTTCCCTGACTAACAGTTGTTACTCCTTATTGGACGGAACGGATGGAACGCTTTGGGTAGGTGGCATGAGCGGGCTTTACCTTTTCAACAAACAGACCGGCGAACTTTCACAGCATCCGTTGGCTAAAAAGCATAAAAAGTTGGAAAATGTATTGATATATACGTTGTTCCGTGATTCCAAAGGAAGAATCTGGATCGGTACGGAAGAGAGCCTGTTTTTGTATGCCGGCGGGAAACTGGAAGAACTGCATCTTTCCTCTTCGGCTTATCTGCATGGGTTGATACAGGCTTTCTGTGTACAGGAGGATAGCCGTCATGAAATCTGGATTGGTTCTTCCACAGGATTATATTGCTATAAGGAAGGAGCACCGACTGCCTGGAAACACTATACGATGAAAGACGGTTTGCCAAACGACTTTATTTATAATATACTGGAAGATGAACGGAGGCGTTTATGGTTGACAACTAACAAGGGACTGGCTTGCTTCAATACGGAGGAGGGTACTTTCCTCAACTATTCAAAGCAGGACGGATTGCCTCACGATCAGTTTAACTATTTCGGAGCTTGCAAAGCGCACGATGGTACATTCTTCCTGGGGTCTCTTGGGGGCGTTGCCTATTTCAAGCCATACGAATTGGGTGATAATCCATATTCCCCGGATGCGGTGGTAACAGGAGCCGTTGTCTTAAATCAGGTGATTACGGATATGAAAAGTGAACGGGTGCGTTATTATCAGGACGAGCAAGGGCGGATGCTGGGTATGTCGTTCCCTTCCGATCAGAAACTTTTTAATATCCGGTTTGCCGTTATCAACTATTTGGCTGGCAAGCGGAATCAGTTCGTTTACAAATTGGAAGGCTTTGAAACCGAGTGGAACTACTCCCGTCATGTTTCCTTTGCACGGGCGAGTTATTCTAATCTTCCGCCCGGTGAGTATGTGTTTAAGGTGAAGGCATGTAACAACAATGGAAAGTGGAGCGAGGCGACCACTGAATTTTTTGTGCATATCATTCCGATGTGGTATCAGACTTGGTGGGCAAAGACACTTTTCATTTTCTTTTCTTTAGGGCTTCTCGTCTTTGTGATCTATTTCTTTATTGCCCGTGCCAAAATGAAGATGCAAGTCCGGATCGAACAGATAGAACGAAACAAGATAGAAGAAATCAGTCAGGAGAAAGTACGTTTTTACATGAATATGTCTCATGAGTTGCGTACTCCGTTGAGTCTGATACTGGCTCCGTTGGAGGAACTCTTGGGGCAGAGCAATCTGAAAGGTACTCCGGTACAACAGAAACTAGATTACGTTTATAAGAACGGTCGTAAGTTGTTGCACATTGTCAACCAGTTACTGGATTTCCGTAAAGCTGAAGCAGGTGCAATGCCTATTCATGTTGCGCAGGTAAATGTGGAAGAACTGTTGCAAGATGCTTTTGCCCTGTTTAAAGAAAATGCGCAGAAACGTGCTATCAGCTTTCATATAAAATCCGATCTGGAAGGACGATTGTTTCCTGCGGACCGGACGTATGTAGAGACCATCTTGATGAACCTGCTGTCTAACGCCTTTAAGTTTACACCGGATGGCGGAAGTATTTCGCTTTCCTTATGGACAGAGGGAGATACCTATGGTTTCACGGTAAGAGATAGCGGAATCGGTATGTCTCCGGAACAGCTAACCCGCATTTTCGAACGTTTCTATCAGGTAGACGGTCAGCGAAAGGGGACGGGTATCGGGCTGTCATTGGTGAAGATGCTGGTAGAAAAGCATCACGGCACTATTACGGTAGCAAGCGAACCTGCTCAATATACGGAATTTAAAGTCACACTACCTGCTGATATGGCTGCCTTCACGGAGAAAGAACGTGAATTGCCGGCACATGAAGTCGAAACATCTGCTTCTCTCCGGGATCTTCCGGTGGCTGATGAATATTTCTCTGGTGATGCGTCGGCTGTGGCTTCAGAAGAGAAATCGGACGACGATCAGATAGAAGTTGGCAGCGAGGAAGAACGGCCTACTATCTTGTTGGTAGATGACAATAAAGAGATGGTGGATTACCTGAAAGATAATTTCCGGCAGAACTATGTGACGCTTACCGCCGGAAACGGCGAAGAAGCATTGGCTATTATGAAAGAGCACCGTGTGGATATTGTCCTTTCCGACGTGATGATGCCGGGTATTGACGGTATCAAACTTTGCCAGCTTATTAAACGAAATCTGCAAACCTGCCATATTCCCGTCCTGCTGTTGTCTGCCAAAGGAAGTGTCGATGCACAGACGGAGGGTATTCAGGCTGGAGCGGATGATTACATTGCCAAACCGTTCTCGATTCATTTATTGAAAGGAAAAATTGCTAATCAACTGAAAGCACGCCAGCGGTTGAAACACTATTATTCGAATACGATTGATATAGATACTGCTAAAATGACTTCGAATAATCTGGATGAGGAATTCATGAGCAAAGCTATTCAGGTGGTAGAAGAAAATATCAGTAATGAAGACTTCACCTCTGATGAGTTGGCCAGCCAGCTTTGTATGAGCCGTTCGTCACTGTATCTCAAGATGAATTCCATATCCGGTGAACCGCCTGCCAACTTTATCCGGCGCATCCGTTTTAATAAAGCGTGTAAATTGTTGCTTGAAGGGCGCTACTCCATTTCGGAGATTAGCGGAATGGTAGGCTTCGGATCTTCTTCTTACTTCTCTACCAGTTTCAAGAAGTATGTCGGTTGTCTGCCATCGGAGTATGTGAAGCAGCATACTAAGTAATTGCTTTGCGGTTATGTATTTGTTCACCACAGAGGACGCGGAGGACACAGAGGTGAATCTTGTTCAAGCAGGTGCAGAAATGAATGAGAGTTTTTTGTCTACTATAAAGTTGAAAAACATAAAAACATCTGCCACCTGCAACGAAACGCGTGTAATGCACTAATTGATAAATAGTTGGAGCGTGGCAGATACTGTGGCAGATAGGTTGCAGATAAAGTATCTGCAACGCGTTATATAATCA
>ERZ894251.965-NODE-965-length-11464-cov-14.229906_pt1 | contig 11464 bp, 11 predicted proteins | sample MGYA00380301_ERZ894251 | MGnify/ENA primary metagenome ERZ894251 (study PRJEB32331, sample SAMN06328418) | human gut metagenome | biome: human gut microbiome; feature: stool | host: Homo sapiens | collected 2014-02-13 ... | reverse complement strand
TATGCTCTGGAGCTGAGGCAGAGGGCGTTGGAGGGTGAGTTGGTGTTTGAGGAGTATAAAAAAGAAATAAGAAAATGATATTTATGGCATAGGGTACCTGTAGAACGGTGAACGGTATATATTATTTCTTGTATTTGTGTTGATTTTAGTGTATAATAAAAAAGCAAAATATACGAAAGGGTTTTAAAAATGTACTATAAGATTGCCGTCTGTGATGACGAGAAAATATTTGTAAATGACATAATAAAGAAGATTAAAGCAACAAATAACGAATATGAAATAATACCTTTTTATTCGGGCGAAGAATTGCTAAACTCAAAACTTGATTTTAATATAATTTTTCTGGATATCGAAATGACTGGGTTAGATGGTATAAATACAGCTTTTACACTTCGGGAAAATAATTATGATGGTATTATTATCTTTCTTACAAGTCATACAGAATTTATGCCTGATGCATTTAAAGTCAATGCATTTCGTTTTTTAAACAAGCCAATAGAAGAAGATAAGTTTAACGAAGCATTTACTGCTGCTCAAAAAAATATACTTAACATCAATCATATTTTGATAAATAACGAAAAAAATGCAGTATATCTTAAATATACTGACATTATTTATTTTGAAGCATTTGGAGATGGTACCTACATATACGATAAGAATGGAAACATTTACGTTACCGATAAACAATTGAAATATTGGAATGAGCAAATTGGAAACGAGCATTTTTTTCAGATTCATAAATCTTTTACGGTATCATTTCTTTATGTAAAAAACATTTCAAAGGATTTTAAAGTAACATTGAGAAACTGTCAGCAGACTCTTGTAGTATCACGAAGGAAATATCTACCATTTCGTACAGCTTTCTTTGATTATATCAGAAAATATGCAAAGGTAATGTGATAGCTATGGATATTTTAACTCGTGTTTTAGAGACATTTTTTATGTTTATAATAGAATTTGCTAAACTCTTTCCTATTCTATTTTGGGTACTGAAATTGAATATTAAATCAAAAAAACAAATATTTTTCTATTCAATTTCTGCAATAGTACTTATCATTGCTACTGCTTTATTGAATGTATCACAAATTATTCCATTTCATGTTTACATATGCGTGCTGTTAGGTATGGCTCTTTTTAAGGGAAAATATCACATACTGTATACAGCTGTAGTTTATATTGGAATATGTATTTTTGATATGCTTTCCGCAACAATATGGTCAATGCTGACAGGTGCGGCATATGAAGAATTAATTGAAAATAGAGGCTTTAATATAACGATAAATGCCATAAGTATTGCGGTTGTTGCTCTTTTGGCAATTATTTCAAGTGGGATTTCGATAAATAGAAGCAACTATATTTCCTCAAAGAGCAACAGATTATTTCTGTCAATGATATTGTTAGGTGAATTGTCGCTGCTTGATTTTATCACTGTGTTTCAAATAAGCGAAGATGTATCCGATAAATCTGCCAAGACAATGGCGGTAAGTTTAAGTATAGGAAGTATCGTTTTCTTATTATTAGGTGTAATAATGCTTGTAAATTACATGTCAAGAAACTACTACAAAAACATATATGAAATCAACGAAAAGCTTATGCGCAGTCAAGAAAAATACTTTTCAATGTTACTTCAAAAAGATGAAGAAACCAAGCGTTTCAGACATGATATGAGGAATCATATTAACTGTATGTATATTCTATTAAAAGAAAATAATTACTTTGAACTGGACAATTACTTTAAAAAGATGGGGATAACTCTTGCTGAATTGAAAATAAAGGCTCAAACAGGTCATAATATGGTAAATGCAATCTTGAATGATGTATATGTAAAATTTCCTGAAGTGAATTTTGAAATAGAAGGATACCTCCCGGATAAAATTAATTTAAGCAACACAGATATATGTACTCTATTTTATAACTTGTTTGAGAATGCTTTTACTGCTGCCAAGCAATCAAAAGAAAAGAAAGTGAAAATCATTATAAAGATTTTGGGGAGCAATCTTTATATTTCAATTATTAACACTATTCCATACCGGGTAGATATCGTTGATAATAAATTAAAAACTAATAAAAAAGATGTAACTGCTCACGGATATGGTACTGTAAATGCAAGAATATGTGCGGAAGAGAATGGAGGTTCTATAATTTACAAATGTTCTGATAATTATTTTGAAGCGGAATTGATATTGCCAAGTGTTGAAACTTGATAAAATATACCGTTCACCGCCTGACAGATACCGTTCGCCTGAAATATATTGAATAATTTTACGGTTTGTGTTATAAAAAACATAGACCGTATTTTATTTTTCAGGAGGTGAACGATATGCTTTGTTACTTTGATTTCTTCTGGTTTCGTAGATGGTTCTGACACATCAGAACGAATTTTACATTGGCAAGCAATATTTTTGCTTGCCAATGTAAAATTAATTATAAGCTTAAATATGTTTATGGAGGATTTATGAGCAGATTGATTTTGAATTGTTCTGATGCATACCCCAAATATAGAAAGTATGGAAAACATAAAGGCTCAATGATTATACAAAGCACATCTGTATTATTGATATATTTTTAAAATAAGATGAAACGGTATGGTGATTAGCTTTAAAAATTTTCAGAAAAATCAAAGAAATATTAAAAAATTACTGTTAAGAAAGGGAAAGAATGAATATTACCGAAGGAAATTTGTACGAGATGAACAATGTACTTTCATATAGGAGAAAGCTTACAGAATTAGAAATGAAAATTGCTATTAAAGATATGCAGACGTTTATAGAAAAAATCGGTGCAAAACCGACTGGCCCAGTTGTAAGAGCATCATTTCAGATGACAAATGGTGTAGCTGATGTTGAATTAATGATTCCAATAGACCGTGTTCCGACAGTTTTCGGAAACTATGATTTCAAGCCGGTTTTCAGGCTAAAAAATGCGTTAAGACTTGAGTATAATGGTAATTATTCAGATTATCCGGATGCTGTTAAGCAGCTTTCAGACTATATGCTCAATAATAAACTTATTCCAACAACTGTGGGATATACCATTGAAAAAAATATGTCTGACAAATCTGTAAAAAAAATGTATTATGCTGATACATACGTCGGAATATCTGAAAATATCCTTTGATTTTGATTTTTCGCTTTTATATTCTCAGCTAAGCTTATTATGATCATAGAGAAATAGTAGCAAAAATTGAAATATAACGTCAGAAATGACAAAAATTTAAAAAGGAGGTTAACATCAATGAACACAAGAGAATTTGAAATGAAGAATATGGCACTTTCTAAGATTGGTCCTTCATTCGAAGAACTTAATGATTATGAGATGATGGAAATGGATGGACAGGCTACAGCTGCTTTATCTCCAGTAACTGCTGCCGCTTCTGCTTCTAGCGGATGGTGTCTTGCAAGTCTTGGCATCTCTATCATTACTTATTGCACATTTAACTGATAATTAATGTGAAAGGTAAAACAGTTATGAATAACAATGTAAAAAATGAAGCCTTAAAGGCAGTTGGTCCTAGCTTTGAAGAACTTTCTGAGAATGATATGCTAAATATTGAGGGAGAGATTACTCCTACATTTATTGTTGCATCCAAGCTCGTTGTAACTGCTATCACTGGATATGCTGCTACATACACTATTGACAGAATTTTTAATTAAAACTACTAAAAACCGATATGATAATATTGCCTTACCGAATAAACATCATAGAAGAGTGTTACTTTTTATGATATTTATAGGTAGGCATTATTATCATTATAAATAATTCATATGAGCCGTATAGCTGAATGGAAGGATAACTATGGAACATAATAAAGAAGCTAACATTAAGGGCAAACTGCTTTGCAAGGAATTACTGCGCTCTCTGACGCTTGATGAGAGAAACTTACTGACATTTAATACAGAAAGACCTCAGGTTGAAGAGGCACTCAACAAATATGCATCTTTCAGCAGCAGAGCAAATCTTGAAAAGGTAATAAAAAAGAGCACTTCCGAAGGTTTGAAAGAAAATGATTACGCTATGGCCTTTTATGATTTCGACAATAATAAAGTAAATAATAAAATGAAGGTCTACATAGAAAAACAGGAATGGTTCATATTCCTTACCGCAGCACTCTGTAACTTTGAATCAGAAAAAAATAAAAATGAAATATTGTTGGAAAGCTGTTATAATATGACGTATACAACATGGTTTTTGGCAAAATATGCAAAGAAAGAACTTGTTGAACACATAGGAAACATGAAAAATATATCAGTTAGCAATATAGTTGTTGATAAAATAATAACTCAGGCAACAAACGGCTGTTTGCATATACATTGCAAAACTGTTATCTACGACTATTATCTAAATAAAGATAAATATGATGGTGATAAAAAGCTATTCAAGTATATCAAGGACAATTTCAGCAGTGCCGACAGTATAATTGCTTTTTATCTCAAATTTCCTGTAATAATTAGAAGGCTGTGTTGTAAAATGCTCAATACCTTGAATTACTACAAGGAAGTCTTTTCAGATATTGATAATATATATCTGGAATTATGTGAGAAAAAATTTGTTGAAAGCAACGTCATCATAGATATTATATGCGGCGAAGGTGATACACACGAGAACGGAAAATCAGTAGTAATGCTACGCTTCGGAAATAATGAGATACTCTATAAGCCGCGTGAACTTAAAATATCAAAAAAATTCTTCGCCTTTATAAATGCGCTTAATCAAAACTTTAACCTCTATAAGCTGCCAGTCATAAAGTCTATATGGCGCGATACATTTACTATTGAGGAAAAGATCCCATATAAAGGCTGTGTGACAAAGTCAGAGATAAAGAGATTCTATGTTCGTATGGGATATTATCTCGGCATACTTTATCTTTTCAACGGCAATGATATTCATTATGAGAACATTATTGCCAACGGTGAATATCCATGCATCATAGACCTTGAAACCATGTTTGCTCATAGTACTGAACAAATGGAATCAAGCGGTTCGGCAATAGAAAATGTTCTCTATATTGTAAACCATTCTGTAAAAAGTTGTCATCTACTACCTTCATATATTTTTTCCAAGAATAGCAAAAACGATTTCGCTGATGTAAGTGGAATCGGCGGCAAAAGGGCAAAGCTTCCGGAAGAAAAGCTGGTGCTTACCAACTGGGATACAGATGACATTTGTTTTGAAATGAAAGAGCTTTACCTTTCAGACCATAGCAATATTCCTATGATGAACGAAAAAAGAGTTGATTACAAAAATTATACCGATGAAATCATAAGAGGTTTTAACGATTTTATGAGGATTATCATTGGCAATAAGGATTTTTTTAAAGAACAGATAAATCTTTTTAGTGGAGTAAGAACTCGTCAGGTTCTTAGGGCTACAAATGATTACGGATATATGCTTGAATTTGCATCTCATCCAAATTATACTAGAGATATGATTTTGTTTGAGCGGTTTCTTGATGCTGTATGGGTATTTCCTTATAAAAATCCACACATTTCTAAGTGTGAGTCTATTGATTTGCTTAATGACGATATCCCTATATTCTACTGCGATTCAGATTCAAGGGATATCATAAACTGCCACGGTGAAAAAATTAGCAATGTTTATGAGATATCCGGAATTAATTCTGCTCTCACACGTATTGACGAGATTTCGGAAAAAAACGTAAAAATGCAGACTCTTCTTATCAGAGATTCCTTAGGGCTGCTGAATGACTGGCTCATAGAAGAAACGAGAAAGGCTATAGACAGGTATAGGTTTGCTCTGTCAGAAAAAGAAACAGATATCAAAAACCTATGGGAAAACAAGCTCTCCCGAAAAATAATGAATATTCTTAATGATAGTGCAATCTACGGCAGCAATGATGTGTCCTGGCTTGCACTTAAAAAACTAAACGGAAAGGTAGTTTTTAATTCGGTATCGGATATATCTGTTGCATTATTCGACGGCCTTGCGGGAATACTTTATTATCTGCTTAGCGACAGAAAAACGTCGGACACAGAACTTGTCTCAAAAATCGTTGTTAGCATTGGTCAAATACGTGATATGGATGTATTGAAACAACCTATTAGCGGAACTTGCGGTATGGCTTCGGTACTCCTACCACTTTATATGTATTCGATTGGGAAAAAAAGTAAAAATTCTACTCCTGAAATATACAACAGTATTCTTAATTGGTGCGAAAGTCAGTTAAACACGCAGGAAAATATAGAGTTTTCTGAACTTGCATCAGCACTTATACTCTTTACTCTAATTTACGAAAAGAGTGAAAATTACCGATATATAAGTTTTATGAACAAAACTGCAACTATATTTGTTAGCGGATGCAGAACATATATCAATCATAGTACGTATATGGTTCGTGAAAAAATACGCTATGCGCTTTATAGGGCAAATCTTACTCTTGAAGACGAGTCTGTTGAAAAACTTATAAGTGATATTAGTAAATTAAACGAACCATTCTATAAATCAGGGAAATTCATTCAAAGTGAGAAGTTGCCCGATATATACGAATACTATAGGCTGTGTTCTTATATTACAAAAGAAGTAAATGCCGGTATAGATAACGAATATACTGTGAGTATTATGAAAAATGCTCTGGAATACGTACGTATTAGCGAAGAATATGATCCAGAGCTTATATTGCTTAGAATTGATTTACTTCAAGAATATTATGCTGCAAAAGATTTTTCGAAGGAGGCGGATAAGCTGTGCGGCAAAGAACTTGAAAAGCTCATATGCATAAGCGGTCTGTCTGACGATGAAAACTGTACGTATGATACTATAGTAAATGGTATCAGTCTTGATTCATTGCTTTGCGGACTCGGCATCAGGATAAAGAGATATCTTGGTATGCTTGATGACACTTCATGGTTCTTATTCTGAGTTGAAGTATATATGCGGTAATATCCGTATTTGGAGGAAATAATGAAGAGTATTTTTATATATGCTGCAAGTCGCAGCGACAATTATTCGCTGAAAATAGCTGAATGGATAGCTGACGAGATAAAAAATGCTTCAAATGATGAAATAGAATTCAGTATCCACACTCCGAAAGAACTGAATATCTATAATTGCAATGGATGCAATGGCTGTTTCTATACAGGCAATTGTTCTATCGATAAACTTGATGGTTTTGGACAAATTAAGAATGAATTACTGCAAAGCAATCTCGTTATACTTATTTCTCCCGTATATGCTCATAATGTTTCGGGTGACATGAAAGTCTTTATCGACAGGATATCTCATTGGCTTCACCTTATGAGGCTTGCAGGGAAAAAATCAGTTTCGATATCAGTATCAAGCAATAACGGAAACGATTATGTTGACAATTATCTGCACAAAATACTCGAATGGATGGGAACGGAAGTAATTGCAAAACTGTCCGTAACCGTAGACTATCCACCGATGTTGAAGGACGAATTCTTCTTAAAAAAGCAATTTCCGAAAATATGTAAGAAAATAGCTTCGGCGCTAGATGAAGGTGATTTTCATTCTACAAGCACCCAGGAGATTTTTTTTCATTCGCTGAAACAAAATTTTGAAGGCAAACCTAGTACTGATAGCGCAGAAGTTCGTTACTGGCTACAATCGGGAATGCTTGAGTATGATTCTTTTGAGAACTTTGTGCGCCATAAAGTGCTAGCTCTGGTGTAATGATATTATGAGAAATATTAAATTTAACAAAGAAATATTAAAAGATGAGGCACAGCTTAAAAGTGGAAGAAAATTACCGAATGATGCTGTGGAGGTGATGCAGATGGGAACACTGCTGCATCAAATTATTCCTGCGGTTTTATTTACAAGTATCATCATAACCACAGCAGGTTGGTTTGGAACCTTTTTGTTAAAGCACTCTGATAAGCCTGCTCCGGAGATGGATATATTCTTTGCTTTGAAACTTATGGTAATATTTGCAATATACTTCATGATTTTTCCATATATTCACGAATTGATACATGGTATGTGTTATCCTTCGCAAGCAGTAAAGAATGTATGGAAAAGACCGACATCGTTTTTTGTATATTGTGAAGCACAGGTGAGCAAAAAAAGAATGATTGTAATATTGATTATGCCATTATTTCTGCTTGCCGTAATACCTTATATAGCATGGTTATGGCTATTGCCGGAGCTATCTGCTACAATGGCATATATATTGCTGATTGCGGATTTATATATAGTTTTTACATGCATCTCTGATATAGGAGCGGTATGGGTAATTGCAAAATACGTTCCCAGAAATGCAGAAGTTTTTTCAAGAGGATTTAAATTTTATTATAGGAAAACTAACCGGAGGTCATAACAGTGAAATATGTATGCATCAAAGCACATGATACAACCGATTGTGGTGCTGCAAGTATTGCCACCGTTGCAAAACATTATGGTATTAAGCTACCTATTTCAAAAATAAGAGAAATTGCGGGAACAGATAAGTCAGGCACAAATGTATATGGAATCGTTCATGCTGCTGAGCAGATCGGTTTTACTGCAAAGGGTGTTAAGGGTGACAAAGCAGCGTTTTTTTCGCCTTTTCCGCTGCCAGCAATAGCTCATGTTATTGTAAACGGCAATCTCATGCATTATATTGTGATACATAAGATAACAAAAAAACAGGTTATTTTAGCTGATCCAGCAAAGGGAATAATAAAGTGTAAAATTGACGAATTCTTTAATATGTGGTCTGGCGTTTTGATACTTCTTGTCCCTACGACAAAATTTTTAAATAGCGAAGATATAAAGAGTGTTGGCTTCAGATTTCTAGAACTTCTTAAACCACAGAAAAGGTTGCTACTGCATATTTTTCTTGCCTCGCTGCTAATAACAATATTTGGTATATTATCATCATTTTATTTTAGGTTCGTATTGGACGATATTGTGCCAAATTCTTTGAAAAGCAGTTTAATAACCATTTCGCTTGCTGTGATAGGAATGTATCTTTTCAAAGGGATTCTAGAAGGATTCAGGACGCACCTTATGCTTTGTCTGAGTCAAAAGCTTGATATCCCCTTGATACTTGGATATTATCAACATGTATTAAAACTTCCCATGAACTTTTTTGGCAGCCGAAAGATAGGAGAAATTGTATCGAGATTTATGGATGCTTCAAAGATAAGGGATGCTATTTCAAACGCCTCTATTTCAATAATGATAGACAGCCTTATGGCGATTGCCGGAGGCATTATACTTTATTGCCAAAATAGTAAACTTTTCTTTATTGCACTTCTGATAATTTTAACTTATGGAACAATTGTAGTTGGATTCAACCGTTCTGTAAAAAGTATAAACGAGAAGCAGATGGAGAATAGTGCACAGCTCAATTCATATCTATATGAGTCGCTTAACGGCATCGAAACTATAAAGGCATTTAATGCTGAAAACAAAGCTCAGTTCAAGACCGATACGCTTTTTGTAAAACTGCTTAGAAGTATCTTTAAGGGCGGAATGATTTCTAATTTACAACAATCTCTTACTAATTCCGTATCAACTATCGGAAATACAATTCTGCTTTGGGTAGGTGTAATAAATGTGTTAAACGGAGAGATGACTTTAGGAAGTTTGATGACATTTAATGCATTGCTTATATATTTTCTTGACCCGATGAAAAATCTGATAAATCTTCAGCCGCAGATGCAGACAGCAATTGTAGCTGCAGAAAGGCTCTCGGAGATATTTGAGCTTGAGCCGGAGGACAACAATCAGAGCAACAGCAAGCTTCAGCCGTCATCTCTGAATTATCCGATAAAGATACGAGAACTCAATTTCAGATATGGAACAAGAAAACCTGTGCTTGAGAATATAAATCTTGATATAAAAGCTGGAGAGAAAATAGCATTGGTTGGTGAAAGCGGTTCCGGAAAAACAACTCTTGCAAAACTGCTGATGAACTTTTACAGCTGGGAAAAAGGAGATATTTACATCGGCGATTATGATATCAGAGATATAGACAAGAGGACTCTTCGTAGCAAGATTGCTTACATATCACAGGATATATTTCTTTTCAGCGGAACTATATATGATAATCTGAGATTAGGTAATGAAGGTGCCACAGCTGAAGAGGTGGTAGAGGCATGTCGTCTGAGTAAGGCTGATGAATTTATAAACGCAATGCCATTCCGGTATGCTACTGTTCTTGAAGAAAACGGCGGGAATCTTTCAGGAGGACAGAAACAGCGGCTTGCTATAGCGAGAGCCTTACTTACAAAGCCAGACATACTCATTATGGACGAAGCAACCAGTAATCTCGACTCAATTACCGAAAAAGCTATTGAAAAAACGATAGCTGCACTTTCAAAAAATATCACCACAATAATTATAGCTCATAGACTCAGCACTATAATGTGCTGTGATAAAATAGTAGTTATGGATAAAGGAAAATTTGTCGAACAGGGTAGTCACGATGAACTTATGCGCAGAAAAGGAATTTATTACAGACTTTGGAAAGAGCAGACACCTGAGGATGTATCAGATACAGACTCGGAGGAAGCTGAGGATAATTTGAGCCAGGTTTATTCAGAGTTTCCTATGTTTTCAGGCAATATTCTCAGAGAGGTAAATAAATGAACGAAGTATTATATGAACTTAGTGAAATGACTGATAGTCGTGAAATAATGGAATCTAAAGAACCAAAGGCTATGCGGATGTTTATTTTAATATTATTTTTTATAGTGATAACGGCAGCTGTTGGAGGATGCTTCTTCAAAGTTGAGGAATATACAAGTCTTACTGGAGAAGTATGCTATTCTGAAGCAAATGAGTTATCAACATATTTCGGAGATGCTAATACAGAAAAGCTTGAAATAATGATATATGTCCCTGAATCAGAATTTTCGAGAATTTGCATCGGTCAAAAAGCAGAATATGCCTTTACTGCTCTGTCTTACAGCAAATATGGAAAAGCTTCTGGTGAGATTGTTTATCTGTCAGCAACTCCTGCTATTGAAGAGGCTACGGGGGCAAGGTATTATGTTGCAAAAGCAAGTATTAATGATAATACTCTAAGTGATGATGATGGCAATTTAATGATGATAACAAATGGTATGACAGTAAAAGTCAGCATTATAAATAAGACCGAATCAGCTATGTCTTGGCTGATTAAAAAAATCGTGTGATAGATGAATAACAAGAATTTTATTTCTAAATTATGAAGAATGAAGACTTTCTCTTTTGCTTGCAAACGGGAAGAAATTTATAAGACGATTGGATGTAAAATTAATTTTAATAACATTACACTCCATCCTATGTTAATTTTTGATGAAGATAATATAAAAAATGTAAATTAAAAAATACAAAGGAGCATAGACCTTGATGAAAAGTCATCTTGGTGTATGTTCCTTTTTTTTGATAAAACAACGCAAAATCGGCATTTGTTTGAGTTGTTAGAGTGTGAGTTTAGGCACTCCTGTTTCAAATTCGATGGTAGTGCGCCCGTAAGGGGCTGTAATAATCTTACCTTGAGCAAGTAATAGGGCAAGGT
>ERZ894251.962-NODE-962-length-11494-cov-8.421890_pt1 | contig 11494 bp, 9 predicted proteins | sample MGYA00380301_ERZ894251 | MGnify/ENA primary metagenome ERZ894251 (study PRJEB32331, sample SAMN06328418) | human gut metagenome | biome: human gut microbiome; feature: stool | host: Homo sapiens | collected 2014-02-13 ... | reverse complement strand
TTTTGATACCCTTTTGTCCTTTCATCACATTGCGCCCAAAGTTATTTTTCCAAGCGGAAAAACCCGCTACAAGGGAAGCGTCCGGCTTCTGCATGGCGATAAGCAGCGTATTGTTGAAACTGTAATTATGAAATTTTGACATAACGCGCAGATATTCCTTGTAACGCTCGCTGTCAAAGAGTTCCGTAATGCCCTGTTCCAGTCGGTCGGTTATCTCTTTCAATTTTTCGGCGGGCTTTTCGCTCGTTAGCACGATAGGGATAACGGGGCGCGGCTCCTGCGGCTGCTCGGCGGTCTGCGCCGCTTTTACTCCCGGCGCGGCTGCGTCCATTTCTACCTTTGACGGGTCGGGGCGTGACCGCTGCGGGAAGCTCATAATCTTGTATTCTTTCGGTATGTCGCTTTCGCGCCCATTGTACCATTCTGTAAAGGTGTTCTTGTTATTGTAGATGTAGCCCTGTTCCGTAAAGCGTCCTCCGTCGTTGATAGCAGCGTCGCGCCCGTATTCCTCATACATGAAATACTTTTTTGCTTCTTCGGGCAGCTCCAATTCGTCCAGCTCGTCAATCAGATAATAGCCGTAATCTTCCTCATTCTGGACGGTGGGATAAATCCAATAGCAATCAAGATTTTGCGCAAGGTTGATAAGGTCTTTCAAGTTCCCGGCGCGTTCCCCAAGCGTAACCGCCGCCGCAAACTTTTCCCTGTCCTCGTCCCGCTGCATATCAAGCAGGGTGGCTAAATAGTTCAGCTCGTTCATGCGCCCGCTTTGGATAACGGAAAGCGGAACATCAAAGGGGCAGCCCTCGGTATTCGCAAAACCATTGATAAAGAAGTCCTGCGGATTGTCTGCGGAAATACCGACGCTTTGCATTGCGTTGTGAAGCTGCTCCGTTGTGGCGGGCATGGGAAGCCATGTGCCGCCCGGTTCTCCCGTGTCAAAGCGGCTGCGGCTGTCAATCAGAATAGAAAATTGTTCGCTCATTCATTCGCTCCTTTCGTTTTTTTAGAGGGTTTGGGAAACTTCCCAACAAGCAAAATCCCCGCTAATCTCGTCAGAGAAAAGCAGGGATTTTACGGAAGTGGGTCCCCGCTTCCTATGCTTGCTATTCAAGTTCTTTGCCCTTTGAAATGGTTACTTTGTAATTCACATACTTGCCGCCCGTGTCGGCTAAAAGTACCGTTCCCTCATAGGTCTTGCCTGTTTTCGGGGAATACAGTTTTTTGATTTTTGCCTTGCCGGATTTTAAGAGTGCGGCGGCAATCTTCGGGGTAAAGGCAGTTTTGCGTTCCTCAAAGAAGCGGTCGTTTTTCCACATGGCAAAGCTGCACTCTTTGTTGGAACAGTAGTAGTTTTTTCTGCCCTCATAGACAGGAGATTGACAGCGGGGGCATTTGCCGATAACGGGCTTTTCCTCTTTGAAACGCTCCTTGTCAGTATCAGAAAGAAATGGATAGGCTTTTACAAGCTCCCGCGCCATAGCTTCAATGCCCTGCATAAAAGCGTCCGGGTCGGCGTTGCCCTTTGCTATCTGCGTCAGATTGTTTTCCCATGCAGCCGTAAGCTGCGGAGAGGTAAGGCTGTCCGGCAGGACGCACACAAGGTTTGTGCCGTTTTTGGTAGGAAGTAGCTGCTTGCCCTTGCGCTCCACAAAGCCGCCTCCCACTAACTTTTCAATGACAGCGGCGCGGGTGGCGGGTGTACCAAGCCCCCGGCGTTCTGCGTCCGGGTCGGTGTCCTCATTTCCGGCGCGTTCCATAGCGGAAAGTAAGGACGCTTCATTGTGGGGCTTTGGGGGTGTCGTTTCATGCTCCGTTACCTTTGCGGCAGGGTTTTCAAAGGTCTGCCCCTCGGTAAAGTCCGGCACATCTAAAACAAGTTCGTTTTCGTCGTCGCTGTCCGGCTTCTTTTTGAGGGTCGCCCGGTAAAGCCGTTCAATCTCTTTCCACCCGGCAGCGATTACCGCCTTTCCCTTTGCCGTAAATTCATGGTCGGCGCAGGAGAAAACCGCCGTTACCGCTTCAAAACTGTGCGGCTCGGCGGTTGCCATAAGCAGACGCGCCCCGGCAAGGGTCAGGATATTGCGCTCGCTTTCCGGCAGCGCGGTAAGGTCAGCCTTTGCAAGCTCCATAGTGGGAATGATTGCGTGGTGGTCTGATACCTTTTTGCTGTTCAGAACGCGGGAAACTTCCGGCGTAAAGGAAACGCCCGCCATAAAGGGCAGCTTCCCGCATAGCAACGCGATAATGCTCGCCGCTGTTTCTCCCATGTCGTCGGTCAGAAATGTGCTGTCCGTTCTCGGATAGGTCAAGAGCTTCTTTTCATAGAGGGCTTGCGCCAGGTCAAGGGTCTGCTTTGCGGTGTACCCGTAAATACGGTTTGCTTCCCTCTGCAAAGAAGTAAGGTCAAAGAGCTTCGGCGGGGCAATGGATTTCTTTTCACGGGTCAAGGAAGTACAGACAGCCGCCGACGCTTCGCAGGCTGCTTTCAGTCTGCTTGCTTCATCAGCGGCGCAGATCTTCGCGCTTGCCGCTTCTGCGCCGGGGAGCATAAGGCGCACATGATAATATTTTTCTTTCTTAAAGCCTGTAATGGCAGCGTCCCGGTCTACAAGCATTTTGAGGGTCGGGGTCTGCACACGCCCCACGTTCAAGGTCTTTCCATACAGGCAGGAGAAAAGGCGGGTGGCGTTAATGCCGATAAGCCAGTCAGCCTTTGCCCTGCATAGTGCGGAATGGTAGAGGGCGTCGTATTCCCGCCCGTCCTTCAGATTGTCAAAGCCGCTTCGGATTGCTTCGTTTTCCATTGAGGAAATCCAAAGACGGGTAAAGGGCTTCTTGCAGCCCGCTTGATGATAGACAAAGCGGAAAATCAGCTCGCCCTCGCGTCCTGCGTCGCAGGCGTTGACAACCTCGGAAACGTCGGCGCGGTGCATAAGCTCCTTTAGGATTTTGAATTGTTTTCCCTTGTCGGCGGCTACGGTGTATTTCCATTCCTGCGGCAGAATGGGTAAGCTGTCATAAGTCCACTTTTTGTATTGCTCCCCATAGGCGGCAGCTTCGGAAAGCTGTACCAAATGCCCGATACACCAAGAAATGAGGTAGCCGTTTCCCTCGATATATCCGTCTTTTCTGCCCGTAACGCCGAGGGCGGCGGCAACCGCCGCCCCGACGCTGGGCTTCTCACATATCACTAATTTCATGCTTCCTCGCCCTCCTGTTCGGCGTCTGCGCTGTCCGCTTCTTCTTCCGGCTCGTCCTCGTCGTATTCGTCAAATTCAAAGTCGTCAAGGTCGGTGCCGCCCTTTACGTTCTGCTTGCGCTTAATAAACTTAAAGTAGTAGAGGGCTGCGCCGCCGCCAAGCAAGCCCACGACAAGGAAAATCAAAAGCCCGCCCATGCCGTTTTGGGGCTGTTCCTGCTCGGTGGGTTCCTCCGGCGCGGCTTCCTTGCCTGTGCAGCTATCCATGTTGACAGAGCAGACAGGGCAGGCGGTGTTTACTTCGCCCGTCTTGCATTTCTCGGTACAGTTGCAGACAGCCGGGGGCTGTTCGGTCTGTTCCTCCCCGATAATCGCCATAAGGTCGCTTTCGTCTACTTGATTTAGGAAGTGGACGGAATTTTCGCCCTCGGCTGCCCGGTCAACGATAATGTAAAAATAGTTGCCGCCTTTGCTTTTCACGACGATAAACTGCTTATCTTCGGCGGCGTCCCCGTCAATGTCGTCCACAAGGGTCATGTTGCCCTCTGGGGTTAAGGGCTGCGGCTCGGTTTCCACGATTACGCCGCTGTCGTCGGTTTCTTCCGTCGTAGGCGTCTGTGCAAAGGCGGTAACAGAAAAGCCGCCCATGAGCATAAGGGCGGCGCAAAGTGCGGTAAGGTTTCTAAGGATTTTATTCTTCATCTGCATTGTCCTCCTGTTCTTCGTAGTCGGCTTCCTCAGCGGGCGCGGCGGTCATGCCGGGGATAGTGCCGCCGGAAAGCATAGCGGAAAGCTCCTGCGGGGTCATACGCATGGCGCGTACAAGCTGCACGATTTCAAGGTTTTCCGCTTCGGTTTTCTGCGCTTCCAGTCCACGCAGCTTGTTCTGGTACTCCGTGATTTTCTCACGGGTCTTTTGGATTTCTTTGTTGATACGGTCAATTTTGCTCATAGCCATAAATGTTGTTCTCCTTTCGATTTTGAAAATAGGTCAGTTCCAGTTCATCAGCCCGTAGCCTTTGATACAGGCATAGTCAAGCGGATAGCTTTTGATTTTGCAGGCGTCGCCGGAGTTGCCCTCAACGGTATAGACGCGGCTTTCGTCCCTGCCAATCACAAGCCCTACATGGTCTGCGCTTCCGTCCAAGTCCCAGTCAAAAAAGATAGCGTCGCCGGGGGCAATGTTCTCATAGCCCCGCGCGCCCCATTGCCCGTGAGAGGTAAACCACGGAATATCCTGCGACTGGCAGGCGGCAAAGCGCGGCTCGGAAAGCCCTGCCTGCCCGTAGCACCACGAAACGAAACAGGCGCACCATTCCACACGGCTATTAAAGCCGTACCAGCTCCAATAGGGGTAGCCGCCCACGTTGCCGACTTGCTGCTTTGCAAGGTCAACAACGGCGGTATTGCCGGGGCGGGTGCCGTTTACAAACTGTACGCCGCTTAAATCCTCGGACGCGGACGTATCGGGAGAGCCGCCGCCGAAAATCAGCGGTTTATTCCCGCTTGTCTGTAAGTACACCCGGTATATTTCAAGCTGTTCTGAGGTCAGATTGTTTTCCGCAATGGTAGAAAGCGGGGTGTTCGTCAGCTTGATATGGAGAATGTAATAGTTGTAGGGTACTTCAACCTCATATTCGTAGGTTTCTGTGGTCGTTTCTCCTGTTTCCGGGTCGGTAACGGTGTAGCTGCCTGTCCTTGTTTCTGTGCGGTAGCGTACTTCCACTTCCTCGGTCAAGGTCAGCTTGTATTGCTGCTCAAAAATCCGCTGCAATTCTGCCTGTACGTCGGCGCGGGTGTAGCTTTGGTATTTTGCGGTCAGATAGGACGCTAATTCATGGGGGTTATGCCCGATATTCGCAAGGTCATAGCGGTACTCGTCATAGCCGCTATGGGTGCGCTCGATATTGTCAATTTCCCGTTGCAGCTCGCTTTCCAGTCCGGCATAGGCATTTTCCACTTCCACAAGGTCGCTGTCCTCGGACGTGTAGGACGTTCCAAGAACGCCGTTTAAGGTGCCGGAAAACATTGCCCCGCAAGAGGACAGCCCCGACATAATGAGGATAAAGAGAAGCAGCGCACCGACAGCGATTGCAACGCCTACCGGGTGCCTTGCCACAAACGCCGCTGTCTGTTTTGTTTTCTCTGCGGCTTTTTTTGCCGCTTTCCGGGTGTTCTCGGCTGCGGCTTTGATACCCTTTGCGCTTCCTTGCTTCGCTGCCTTTGCATACTGCTTTTTAATCTGCTGTTTCTGCCAAAAGCGGGAAAGGGGGTTAGAGGTAAGCTGCGGGTTATCGTGCAGGGTTTTGTGATACTGAAAATCCACGTTTGCCTTAAACGCTGCTTTTTCAGCCTTTGCCGCTTCCCGGTAGGGTTTCAGCTTATGGCTGCGGTAGCCCTGCTTGAGTTTCCGCGCCCCGTACTTTACGCCGCGCTCGGCGGCTTCCTCGGTCTTGTGTGCGCCCTCCACGCCGGAATTGTCCTTTTCAACGGAATGGATTTTGTTGTGGACGAAAATACCCGCTTCCTGCGCGGGGCGGGATAGCGGGTTATGCTTCTCCTTAAATCCGGGCGGCTTGTCCTGTTCCTCAAAATGCAGGCGGGTTTTGCCTTTCCCGGTGGCTTCGTCAAAGATACGCTCACGGACAAGTTTCTTTTCCTTTGGAATGGCAGCTCTCGCCGCGTCCAAGCGGTCGGCGGCTTTGTCGGATTTCCTGATGTACTTTTCAAGCTCCGGCGTGGCAAGTTCTTCGTCGGTAAATTGCAGCCGGGAAGATTTCGTTTGTGCGGCGGTTTCCTCCTGCGCCCTGCGTACCGCCTTTTTGCTTGCCTTGCGGGTGTGGGCGGCGTCAAGACGTTCCATGACGCGCTCCACTTTTCCTGTGTCCGCTTTTGGGGCTGCTCCCGGCGTATGGGGAAGCGGGATTGTATCAGCTACCGGGGGAAGCTGCATAGCGTCCTGTGCCGCCTGTTGTTCCGGGGTCTTTTGTAAATCCGCGTCCCGTATGCGGTTGCTGATACGCTGCGTTTCGCCCGTGGTCTGATTTTCCGCGATAGCCCCGTCGCGGGTCATTTTCTGCGTGATTTTATCGCGGGGCTTTAGTTCGTCTTTCAAGTGTTACCACCTCCAATCCGCGCCCCCGCAAGGGCGCAATACTCTGTGTTCAGTTCAATGCCGATATAGTGGCGGTCAAGGTTTTTTGCGGCAAGCCCGGTAGTGCCGCTTCCAAAGAATGGGTCTATCACAACGCCGCCTTTCGGACAGCCCGCAAGTATGCACGTTTCCGCTAACTTCGGGGGATAGGCTGCAAAATGCCCGCCCTTGTACGGTACGGTATTGATAAGCCAAACGTCCCGCTTGTTCCTTGTGGTCGGCATGAGGGCGTCGTCATAATAGCCGCCGTTTCGGGCTTTATTGATACCCTGTACCTTTCCCTGTCCGGGTACTTCTCCGGCGTATTTGTGTCCTGCGCCGCGCCCCAGACGGTACCGCGCCGCCGTTCCCGGCGCGATCGGCTCCGCAATGGCGGCAGCGTCATAGTAGTATTTCTTTGATTTTGTCAGCAAAAAGATGTGTTCATAGCACCGGCTCGGTCTGTCGCGGCAGCTTTCCGGCATGGGGTTTTCTTTCAGCCAAATAATATCGCTGCGTAAATACCACCCATCAGAGCGCAGGGCAAAAGCTAAAAGCCACGGAATACCGATTAAATCCTTTTGCTTGCAGCCCGCCGCCGTTCTTGCGATAGATACGGCTTGCCCGTTCCTGCCTTTGGGATTTTTGGGGTCGGTGTAACTTCCCTTATTGCCTGTGCCGCAGTAGGTGTCTGCGATATTCAGCCAAAGAGTGCCGTCGTCTTTGAGTACCCGGCGCAGCTCCCGGAACACTTCAACAAGCCTGTCAATGTATTGCTCCGGCGTGTCCTCCCGCCCGATTTGCGCGTCAAGCCCATAGTCCCGCAAAGCATAGTAGGGCGGGCTTGTGACGCAGCAGTTTACGCTTTCGCTCGGAAGCTCCCGCAGGGCATAGAGGGCGTCGCGGTTGATGATTACGTCGGTGTTCATGTCTGGCTCACTTCCTCCGGCTTCGTCGTCATAACCTTGTAAAGCTCGGTATCGGTCGGGAAGCGGTCAATGAATGGCAGCACCACGTTTCCGTAGAAGATAAGCCCCTCGCCCGCTTCGGTATGGGTAACGTATTTCATCTGCTGCGGGGAAATGTTGAGTTGCTTTGCAAGGATAGCCCTATCTCCGGCAGCTTGATTGAGCATGAGGACAAAATCGGAGTTTTCAAAGATATTCTCCACTTCGCGGCTGCTCAAAAGGTCTTTGACGTTCTGCGTGATAGCGGTCGGTATGCCGCCCCATTTACGAAAACGCTTCCAAATCTCCACGCTGTAAGCTGCGGTCTGTTCCTCTTTGAGCAGCAAATGAAACTCGTCCATGTAGTAGCGGGTCGCCTTTTTCTCGGCGCGGTTGATAGTAACGCGGTTCCACACCTGGTCTTGCACAATGAGCATACCTAACTTTTTGAGCTGCTTTCCAAGCTGCTTAATATCAAAGCAGACAAGGCGGTTATTCAGCTCCACGTTGGTACGGTGGTTAAAGACGTTCAGACTGCCCGAAACGTAAAGCTCCAACGCCGACGCAATGCGGGCGGCTTCCGGCTCCGGCTGTCTTAACAGTTCGTCGTAAAGGTCGCCCAAGATAGGCATTTTCTCCGGGGCGGGGTCGGCAAGGAACGGACGGTACACGTTCCGAACAGCCCGGTCAATGACGGTCTTATCAATGGGCTGCAAGCCCTCCTTGCCGCCAATGACAAGCTCGCAGAGGGAAAGGATAAAATCGCTTTTCAGCGCAAGAGGGCTGTCGTCCTCGGAGTAGTTTAAGTTTATATCCATAGGGTTTACATAGTGGCGGCTTGTCGGGGAGATATGCACCACCTGTCCGTGTAGCCGTTCCACAAGGGGGTAATACTCGGCTTCCGGGTCGCAGATGATAATATCGTCGTCGGTAATGAGGAAAATGTTTGTAATCTCCCTTTTTGCCGCAAAGGATTTGCCGCTTCCCGGCGTTCCGAGGATAAGCCCGTTGGGGTTTTTAAGCTGCTTGCGGTCGCAGAGTATCATGTTGTTGGAAAGCGCGTTTAGCCCATAGTAAAGGGCTGCGCCCTGCTGAAAAAGCTCCTGCGTGATAAAGGGAATGAAAATCGCGGTGCTGCTTGTCGTAAGCCCCCGCTGAATAGGGATAAGGTTCTCCCCAAGAGGGATAGAGGACATAAAGCCCGCTTCCTGCAAATAGTCAAGGCGGGTCAGAGCGCAGTTGTTTTTCTGTGCAATGCCCGCCGTGGCGAACACGTCATTTTCCAGTTTCCGCTTCGTGTCTGCCATGTTTACCACAAGGAATGTGAGCAGAAACATTCGCTCGTTGCGGCTCTGTAAATCCTGCAAGAGATTTTTCGCTTCGCTGCCGAATGTGGCAAGGTCGGACGGGATTATATCCATGTCGTAGCCGCTGCGGACAGCTTTTTTCTGTTCTTCAATCTTCATCTTGTCGAGGTCGGTAATCTTGCGCTTAATGGTCTTGATTGCTTCGCTCTGGTCGATACTCTTTACATGGAGATTGACGATAATCCCGTTTTCAAGGTCGAGAATATCCGAGAGCAGGCGGTCGTTCAGCTCCGGCGCAAGGATTTCAAGGAACGATACCGCGCCCAGCTTTCGCCCCATGCGGAATGTGCGCCCGTCGCCAAAGCGGAACGAGGACGGGGCGATAAAGTCCTTTGTACTAAGCCCCGACGGGGCAAGCCAATCCCAAGAGAAACGGAACGGCTCGCCCTCCGGGTGGAAAATCCCATGCAGCACGTTCAAGCGTTCCTGCCCGTTCATGGGGCGGGCAGCCGCGCCAAGCACCTTAAAATTATTGAGTACGTCGGTTTCGATACGGGAAAGACGGGCTTTTGCCGCCGCAAGGTTATCCGCTTCAATGGAAAACGTGATGTACTTGCATTTTTCCAGTCCGTTGTTGCCTTTTTCAAGCTGCGCTTTCAGCATATCCGCGTATTCTTTGCGGATAGAGTTAAAAGCGTCGTCCTGCGCCGGGATTTGGATAGCCGCCTGCGCCTTTTCCTGCCTTGCGCCCTGATTGATGAAAGAGAGCTGCACCGAAACGGAAGCGTCAAAGTAGTTGAGAAAATCGCACCAGTTTTCAAAAATGGCGGTCTTGTCGTCTGCCTGTGCAAGCTGATAGTTAATATCTTCAAAGACAATGCTTTTTGAGTATTTCTTTTCCGTTACCCTGCAAATCCCGTCCGGGTACATCTGCAAGTAGGGAATGGTCTGCTGCGCGGTGTGGGGCTTCCCGTCGCCTTTCGCCGCCTGTATCACGGCGGCAATCTCTTTCTTTTCGGCGCGGGTCAGCTTGCGCCTAACGGGATTTTTTACCGCGCGGCTTTGTGTTTTTCGTTCTGCCATTGACAATAGCCGATACCTCCTTTTCCAGTTTTCGTTGCTTTTCTATGACGGAATAGAAATTGTTGGTCTGATAGGGGCGTTCCTTTGGTCGGATAAACTTTGTCTGAATGACATTCTTTATCACGGTTTCAAGGGGCTGCCCGTGTTTTTCATACATTGCCAAAAGGAAACAGGGGAGCATGACGATAATCATTGCAAACGCCGCCATGCTTGTGCCTGTGCTGCCTTTGAGCAAAAAGAAAAGCGGTAGTCCTATGGCGAGGGCTGCCGCAAAACAAATAATCTGCCGCTTTGTCAGATTAAAAGCGACTTTGGTTTTGATTTTGGATAGGTCTTTGGGTACGGGTACATACGCCAAGCGAAAACCTCCTTTCTGCGGGGAATGTACGGTATGCCCTTTAATGGGCGTTGAAAATTGACTTTGCAAGTGCGCCTGTTTTGAATAACGAGAAGCACAAAATCACGGTATAGGCTGCAAGGGAGAAAATCGCGCTGTGCAGGTTATCCGCTACAATCATGCTGTTTACCAAAACCGCATAAATGCCGACGCATATCATTATGAGGAAGCCTTGAAAACCGAGGGCGAACAGGGCTTTTAAGTAGTTGTTGCCTATCTGTCCCCATTCCCGGTTTGTCATGGTCGCAAACGGGATAGGCGATACCGAACAGTAAAGGTAAATTTCTATCATTCTGCCATACAGGATAACCGTGATAAGCACCGACATGATTTTCATGCAAAGGCTCACAAGGCTTGTTTCCATGACAAGTAAAAGCAGTTCGGGGATTTCCATAGCGTCAAGTCCAGCTTGCATAGACGACAGCGCGGCGTCAACGTCAATGTTTGTGTTGCCGCCGATTACGCCCGCCGCGCCGGAAACGACGTGCTGCGCCATATCGAACACCGCCATAGTGATAGTAAAGGTGTGGGTAACGAGGTACACCGCTACCCACGCCTTGAAAAACCACTTAAAGAACATGAACGTATCAATATCGTGCATATTGTTCTTTTCCGTTACCATGCTGATAAGCTCCACGCATAGAACGTAGGTAATGACAAGCCCCGCAATGGGTACAATCACATTTTCCGATAACGTCTGTATCATGGAAAATATGCTTGCGTTCCACCCCTGCGGGGTCTTGCCTACCTCTGCGGCGATAGTTCCGACTTTTTCGTTTACGTCCCCGAACATAGTTGACAGATTACCGTTAATGGCTCCGATAAGGATTCCCTTTATCCATTCGTTAATCGCGTCAAGTATGCTCTGCATAGGCTATACCCGCAGCTTAACCGAACAGTCCGGCAAGCAGAGGTACAAGGGTGCCGCCGATAAGGGCAACGCCGCCGCCCGCCATGAGCTGCTTAATGCCTTGTGATTTTGCACCCGGATTGTCATTTCCATATCCCTCTAAGAGATTGATAACGCCCCAAATGCCTAAGCCTGCGCCCAGTGCGATAACAAGGGTCTGTAATACGTCGATAGCAGAGTTAAAAAATTCCATATATACCTCACTTTCTGCCGCGTGTCGCGGCTGTAAAAATTTTCAGTGTTGTGTTTTGGGTAAAAAAATAGCGGTAGTCCCTTTGACTGCCGCCTGTGCTGCCGGATAGTTCCCAGCGTTTCCTTATTCTGTTGTTGTAGGTGCGCTTTTAGTAGGGGCGCGCACCATGTAGTCTGTGTTTATGTTGGCTATGTAGCTTCCTCCTTTCCAAAGTTTAATAAGATTTTTTGCATAATAAAACGACGTTCCTATATTTCTAAAAAAGAAATCAAAAAACGCCGTTTTGCGAACTCTATAATTTGTTGTTTTGCCTATTTGATAT
>ERZ894251.959-NODE-959-length-11514-cov-6.533205_pt1 | contig 11514 bp, 9 predicted proteins | sample MGYA00380301_ERZ894251 | MGnify/ENA primary metagenome ERZ894251 (study PRJEB32331, sample SAMN06328418) | human gut metagenome | biome: human gut microbiome; feature: stool | host: Homo sapiens | collected 2014-02-13 ... | reverse complement strand
ATATGATTGAATTTGCAGGCATCGACCCGGCAGACGGTGAACCGATGTTCTATAAGAATACGACGGATGAAAATGGAAATCTGAACAAAGAAACTACTAAAGATCCGCGTAGTGCGGAAAAAGTGATACTGCAATGTGCCGATCCTACTATCACCGGTGGACTGAGTAACAGCATCTCTTATAAGTGGTTTGATCTGAATTTTAATGTGAATTTCTCTTTTGGAGCATGGAACTATGACGGCTCGGCAAGTAAACTGGAACACGGTGGCGACGGAACGCTGAATATTCCTATTTATTATCGGAAACGCTGGCAGAAGGAGGGTGATGAAACGAGTATTGAACGTTTTGTAGTCGGTAGATCAATTTCCATGACCGATTATGCTACCACACGTCGTTTATACAGTGGAGATTATGTTCGTCTGAAGAATCTGACTTTCGGCTTTACACTGCCGAAGACATGGACCCGGAAAGTGGGTATAGACAATATACGTCTGTATGCATCGGGCAATAACCTGTTAACTTGGGCGGCATACGATTATATTGACCCCGAATCGGGTTCATCACCTAGTTGGGATACTCCTCCGATGAGAACTTATACATTCGGTTTGGAAGTGAAATTCTAAGTGCATTAATCTATAAATGAATAAGTATGAAAAAGATAAAATATATAGCTTTAGGTGCCTTTGCAACCTTATTGAGTAGTTGCGGAAATGATTGGTTGGATTTGCAATCTTCCACAGCTATAGAAACTGATGGTTCATTGACCGAATTAAGGGATTTTGAATTTGTGCTGAACGGTGCATACAGCAGTATGCAGTCATCCAGTTATTATGGAGCAGATATGTTTTGTTATGGTGATTTGAGGGGAGATGATATGAAATCTTATAAGTCTTCCAGCACCAATGTCAGTTTCTATACATTCAAGTACAATAAGACGAATGGACCTAGTGGTTTCTGGGGAATGTACTACGGTATTGGTAAGAACCTGAACATTTTATTCCGGGATATTGAAAAGATAAAGCTTGTTCCCGATCGGGAAATTACAACTCCGAAACTGGAGAAGCTGACAGAGCAGGAGTATTATAATGACTTGAAAGGAGAGGCTTTGGCAATACGTGCCTTGTTGCTGTTCGATATGACACGTATTTACGGGTATCCTTATCTGAAAGATAACGGGGCATCATTGGCTGTGCCCATTATTGATAAAGTGGTAGAAGATAAGAATATCAAACCTTCCCGCAATACGACCGCCCAATGTTATAAGGCCATCACAGACGACCTGACAGATGCGGTGAAGCTGCTTCGTCCGGTAAAGAAAGAGGGTAAGATCAATAAATGGGGGGCAATGACATTATTAAGCCGGGTTTATCTCTATATGGGGAATGACAAAGAGGCATACGATGTGGCTGCCGAAGCTATCAAAGGTGCGGAAAAACAAGGCTATAAGTTGTGGACCAATGATGAATATGCCAAGATATGGGCTACTCCGTTCAATAGTGAACTGTTGTTCGAAATTGTGAATCTGACTACTGATAGTCCGGGAAAATCATCCATCGGTTATCTTAGCACCAAATATAATCTGATAGCCACCGAAAAGTATTGGAAAGACTACATGAAAGACAATTCCGATGATGTTCGTAGTCAGATGGTGTCTACGGCAAGTAGCAGTAAACCTTATTGCTTGAAATATCCGGCACAAGGTTCTAAATCGTATGAAGATGCCAATATCCCGGTTTTCCGTCTGTCGGAACTCTATCTGAATGCGGCTGAAGCTGCGATTAAGAGGAATGATATACCTAATACGCGCAAGTATCTGAAACCTATTTATGTACGTACGGGTAAGGATCTGGATGCTGTGGTAGATGAAGATATAAATCTGGATCTGGTGCTTGAACAGCGTCGCATTGAATTTTGGGGAGAGGGACAACGTTTCTTTGATTTACTTAGAAATAACAAGAAAGTGATACGTGAAGATTATTTGAGCGAAGTTCCCAATGAAGCAGTAGAGTTTGATTGGAGTTATTATAAAATCGTTCTTCCTGTTCCTAACCACGAAATGGAGTACAATGAAAATATGGTTCAGAATCCGGAATATGAATTGCATTAATTAACGCATTAACGTATAGAAATTATGAAAAAGATATATAGCATCTATTTCCTTTTGGGTTTGTTCATCACGGCCTTTTATTCGTGCGGGGAAGATCTGACTCCTGTGGGACCGGACATAGCTGAAATCACTCATTTCCGCAATGATGGTCCTTACCTTTTCTATGAAAACGGTAAACTTAAAATTCTGGAAGTGACTAAAGAGAATACATTGAACATTCGTGAAGAATCCGGATTACCGGCCGGATTGAAGCTGGATGTGTATTCGGATGATAATCAACTCCTTTTTCAGGTACCCATTAATAAGATTGAGAATTTTGAACGTCCGGCATGGGAAGACCGTACCGAGTATGCTAAAACATTTGCCGTATCCGACCTTCACGGGCGTTTCGACTTGTTTGCCGCTATTCTGAAAACAGGGGAAGTGATTAATGATAAATATGAATGGATATATGGCAGTAACCATTTGGTGATTGATGGTGATATTTTCGATCGTGGAGCAGACGTACTTCCTATTTTATGGCTCATATATAAATTGGAATTTGAGGCGAAAGCTGTTGGTGGCAGAGTGACAACTATCTTGGGGGATCACGAAGAAATGATAATGCGTGATAATCTGAAATATACGTATGCCAAGTACAACACTCTTTCGCAAAGAGCGATGAACATGACCTATGGAAAAATGTGGGGACTGACGAATGTGATGGGTAACTGGCTGCGTTCTAAAAACACCATTCAGATTGTAGGTGAAAACCTTTATGTTCATGCAGGATTGAGTAAGGCGTTTATGGAACGCGAAGAGACGATTCCCGAAATCAATGAACTGGTGAGCAAGAGCATTTACCTTTCAAAAGAGGAACGGAAAAAACAATATCCGGAGATTGCCGATTTCCTTTATAGTGATAGTTATAACGGTCCGTTGTGGTATCGTGGAATGGTTAAGACTGGCAGTGAGTACAGTCCGATAAAAGAAGCGGATGTAGATAAACTTCTGGCTAAATATGATGTCAAACGTATTATTATCGGTCATACGGAAAATAGTCGTGTGAAGTATACCTATAATAAAAAGGTATATGATATTTGTGTTAATCATCCCAAGGCTTTTGAAAAAGAGACTCGTGCCGTGGTTATTGAAGGAGATGATATTAAAGCCATCAATGACGAAGGAGAATTAGTAACGATTAAAAAATAAACTTCAAGAAAAAAAAGAATATGAGCACTCGTTTTTTGAGATTATTTCTTTCTACTCTTGTTCTCGTTTTAATAAGTTCCGGCATTCAGGCCGGAACTTATCATTCAGGAGATAAGAAGAAAGAGAAAAAAGAGAAATTGTCTGGTGACGGACCCTATATACTCTATCAGGCAGACGGTAGTACACGGGTTATTAATGTCAATAAGAAAGGACGGATTACAGACAAGACTTATGCGACATTACCTAAAGATTTCAGTTTCCGTGTGACGGATCATGAGGGACGGTATCCATTTGATGTAAAACTCCATCCATTGAAAAGACCGGAGTGGCAGTATACCCGTCCGGAAAAAGTTTTTGTGATGTCCGATCCTCATGGGCGGCTGGATTGCGTGATTAGCCTACTACAAGGAAACGGAGTGATTAATGATAACTATCAGTGGAATTTCGGTAGCAATCATTTGGTGATTATCGGAGATATTTTCGACCGTGGCAAGGATGTACTGCAGATCTTCTGGCTGTTCTATAAATTAGAAGACGAAGCGGCTAAAGCGGGAGGTCATGTCTCTTTCCTTTTGGGAAACCATGAGGCTTTGGTGTTGTCTAACGATCTTCGCTATACAAAAGATAAATATAAATTGCTGGCAGAAAAACTGGGAGTGGAATATCCTTCATTATTCGGCACAAATACCGAATTGGGCCGTTGGCTTGCAACACGTAATACAATGCAAATTATTGGAACCGATTTATATGTACATGCCGGATTAGGAAAATTATTCTATGATAAGGACTTGAATATCCCCACTGTGAACGAGGAAATGAGCCGGGCACTTTTCATGAGCAAAAAAGAGCGTAAGGCACTTTCTCCATTGACTGATTTTCTGTATGGCAATGACGGTCCGATCTGGTATCGCGGCCTGGTGAGAGAAGATCCCAAGTATAAGCCGTTGGTACAGGACTCTTTACAAATGATGTTGGATCGTTATATGGTAAAACATATCCTTGTGGGGCACACTATCTTCAAGGATATTTCAACCTTTTATAATGGTAAAGTCATCGCTGTCAATGTTGACAATAAGGAGAATCGGAAGAAAAAGCGTGGACGGGCTGTATTGATAGACAATGGAGTTTATTACGTCGTTGGTGATGACGGTGTTCAGAGAAAACTATAATCTGTCCCGGTTTCCAGTTAATATTTGGTATATTGCTTAGGATTCATCCCTATGTGTTTTTTAAAGATTCTCGAAAAATGACTTAGGTTGGTGAATCCTAACTGATATCCGACTTCTGAAACAGAAAGTTTTTCCTCTTTCAATAAACGGGCTGCTTCTTTCATTCTGAAGTCCTGATAATAGTTGAAGATGCTGTTACCAAAGATCTGTTTGAATAAACGTTTAAGCTTGGATGGACTCATGTGGACAGAGATGGCGAGTTCTTTTATAACAGGAGGAGTATCCAAATGGTGAAGTATTCGTTCTTTTATCTGGTAGATACTTTTTGTATCATGGCTATTCAAGGCATAAATTTGTTTTTCTTCCCGCTTTTCTAATTCCATTAATAGCCGACAAACCAGTTCCTCTGTTTTTATTCTTATAAAATACCGTTTAAAGGTTGTATTGACTGCCTCTGTCATCATTTCATTGATGATTTTCAGCAAAGAGGGATAAAGTATTCGGATTTGTTCATTGAACACATATCCGGTACAATACCCTTTGCCATACTTTGGGGGGATTTCCAGTCTTCCGTCTTTTACTTCTGTTCCTAGTAAATGAGCAAATTTTAATAGTACATTGGGATCTGTCTGTTGTATTTCCTTTTTCATAAGAGGTCTTTTACGACTATTTTTATGACAAAAATAGCTATTTTATTCGTTTCATATCCCATAATTTTGCATTGTTGTTTTTTAGAAGTAATAGATTCAATAAAAAATTAGAAGATGGAAGCAATCAAGCGTATGAATGTTGAAGAAAACGATTTTAAACAGTTGTTCTGGCAAATCTCTCCGAAGGAAATCAGTGACAATATGTTCACACTGGTCATGGATAATTTCTATGTTATAACTGCAGGTAATGAAGCACATTATAATTCTATGATAGGTAGTGGAGGCGGTTTTGGACTTCTTTTCAGGAAGCCCGCTAGTTGGTGTGTGATCCGGACAGACCGCTATACTCTTGAACTTATTCAAAAGGAACAAACATATACCATCGCATATTTCTCCGATAGGTATAAGGAACAGTTGCTTTTTCTAGGCAGCCAATCGGGGAGGGATAGCCGGAAAATGGAGGAAGTGGAACTGACAGGTATTCAAACTCCCTCCGGAAATATGTCTTTCAAAGAGGCCCGGCTTATTTTTGAGTGCAAATTAACACAGATTACGACTCCTGATCCCGATGATTTCTGCACACAGGAAGCACGGGATTATATAGCTGATGCTTATCAGAAAGCAAGTGATTATCGTAAATATGTGTTTGGCGAAGTCACCCATGTCTGGATCAAACAGGAGTGATTTCATATCTGATCTGCCACAGATTCTATAAAATCACAGAAGTTATCTACCGACCGCTCCTCACGAATTTGTCCGGCTAATTCCATTGCTTTTGTTTTATACACAGGATTAGTCACCAAATCATTCACTTTTTCTTTTAATTCCCGGTCGGAAACTTTATTGATTTTGATGTATTTCGGTCCTATTCCCAACTGTTGAACACGATAAGCCCAATAGGGCTGGTCGATGATTAGCGGCATGACAACTTGTGGTTTACCTGCACGGGCTACACTGTGTGTTGTTCCGCTTCCTCCATGATGCATGACAGCATCACAGTGAGGAAATATCAGACTGTGCGGAATGGTGTGTGTCAATAGGAAGATATCCTTATCGTTTGCTAAGGACTTTCCTGTACCCGACCAGCCGGAGCCGATAATCAACCGGAAATTCAGTTGTCGGCAGATATGGATTAACCGATTACAAAAAGCATCGCTTTCTTTTGCGCTGCAACTCCCTAATGTAAAGAAGATAACAGGTCTTTGTTCTTGCTGAATGAAATCCAGAAGTTGCTGATAGGCATCCGTATCATAGTGTAGTGCGTCATTGAAACAGTATCCTCCAATATCCCATTTATACTTCCAATCGGGATCTGTATTACCGAGATAACGGCTGTACAGCATATAATTAAAGGCTCTTTCCGTGGAATAATAACCGCAGTTCTTTAAAGGCTTCAGTCCTAACTGCTCCCGGTTCTTATTAATGGTTTTCTGCGTCATATAGTTGTTGCCGATATTGAGCAGCTTCCAGATAAACCGGGGAGTGAAAATTGGATGAGGCTTTGGATAAGGGAAGATAGGAGGGGGATATGCCTGCCGGGTATAAAAGGGGCAAAGGCAGTCCGGATAAATGGTTTCTGACAATAATCAGCAACACTGGCTGCTGCAAATTCGGAGTTGGTGGCTATCAGTATGTCATGCTCTTTCAGTAGAGGAATCAGTTGCTTGAACTGTACGTCAATCACATCGCGCATCCACTTTAGATAAGGTTTGGCTCCTTCCGATTTCTCTCCTGCTTTCGATACCATTCCTTGTATATCATCAAAATCCTGTAAGACATAATCCAGCTGATATGCTTTTGCTTCTTTTTCAAATATTTGTGGAAGATTCAATGTGACTTGATGCCCTCGTTTTATCAGCGCGGAGGTAATGGTCAGATAAGGATAGATATCTCCTTGTGATCCTCTGGTAACCAAAAGTATTTTCATGGCGGAACGTTTATAGTGATTAATTCCGGATAATGCCGAGCAGACGTAATTTTTCCCGGTCGAGGTGGTAATGCTCTTCCATTTTAGACATATTGTCCTCGCCGAAATCAATGGGTTTGTCGAGCTTGTTCACTTCACGATAACCTTTATATACTTTCTTAATCATTTTGCGAGGATTGAAAGTTAAAGAAGAAGTGATAAAGCAACCATGTGTACACCAGCAGTTTGCTTTATATCCATGTCCGATCGCTTCTATTTCTTGCTTCATAGCTTCACTTTGCATGATTTGCTGTACGTCGCAATCGTAATCTTTCACGTTGCCAAGCGGTTCACGCAATTCACAGGAACGGAATCGACCGTCATAATCAATAACCAATGTCGTTTCTCCTGCCGTACAGTCCATACCCCAGGGAGTTGGCTGGTCGATATTACTTGCCCGGATATCATATAAAGCTCGGATAATACCTATATAGAAGAACTTTGTGATAGGTTTGCGCAAACCGGAAGTGTTACTCACCATTCGTTTGGCATAAGCTCTATATATAGGGGCTGCTTCATCCTGAATCCGTCGGAGGGTGGATTCGTCCAATGCTTTGACTCCGTCTTCGCGGGTGACGCCACGGGCTGCTTCAATCGTATGAGTAGATAAATGGAAACGTCCATACATCCACGTCATGAAATCATTAATCTGGTCTATATTATATTTAGTGATAACCGTGGCTACATTGAGCAATACTTTTCCATCGTCTTTAAAATGTTCGCTTATTTTCCGTATGGTATCTGCCGCTTTATAAAAATTGCCCGGTACCCCTCGTTGTGTATCATGTGTATCTCTGAATCCATCCAGTGAGATGCTGACATTGATATTACAATCCGGACAGTTGATGCGGAACCGTTTCACCCATTCGATGACACGATCCGGCTTCAGTCCGTTTGTCGGCATATTGACATCTTTGATTTGGTTATTACGGTAAAACATTTCAAGAATTTCAGGAAGATCTTCCCGGAGCGTCGGCTCGCCTCCAGATACCCACAACTTGTTGATTTCTCCGGCCGTCTCTGATATTTTCCTGATTTCTTCGAAAGTCAAATCCCTTTCTTTCTTAGCCATATCGTTGGCATAAAAGCACATGGCACATTTGGCATTACACTTTCCGGTAACAAATAAAAAGATGGACTCTAACCTTCTTTCCGAATTCATAGAACGAAAAGAACTTCTTGTACGCTTGGTCTTCATATTATTAGAATATTGCTTTAATTATTGGCTAATACATATCTATATGAGACAAAAGTACATAAATCTTCAATTCGAAGTCCAGCGGTGAAAAGTAAAATTCTTACCTTTTCACTGTAAATGAATACCATAAGGCAACCTATTATAAAGAACTAGCCCTCTATCCATCTTCAAAAGACGAATAGAGGGTAGTCACCATGACGAGAAAAAAGTCGAAGTCTATTGCTTTGCTTCGTTATTTTGTTTCAGAAGAAATTCATCAATTGCTTTTTTAAGCTGGTCTTTGGGCATAGCTCCCTGCATGATTCTAGGTTCCTCTTTCATCGGAATCATCAATAAGGTAGGGATGCTGCGGATACCGAATGCCGCTGCTAGATCTTGTTCTTTGTCCACATCAATCTGATAGATATCTACTTTACCGCTATATTCTTTGCTCAGTTCTTCCAGAATCGGGTGCATCACCTTACATGGACCACACCAGGTAGCATAGAAATCTACGATAGCAGGACGGCTGCCCTCAAATTTCCAATCGTTCGGATTGGCTTCATAATTATATACTTTCTTTAAAAAATCTGCTTTATTTAATGCTACTACTTCCATTTTATTGTCCTCCTTTGTTGATTCATTACTCTTTTTATTTTCTCCGCTGTTGCCTGCACAAGCTGTGGTTGCCAATACAACGGCAAAAGCACTCAATAAACCTTTCATTAGTTTCATATACTATCTTTCTTTTTGTTTTCTCTGTTGCAAAGATAGGGGATATAAAGGGAGTGAAAAATAGCAATTTGACAGAAACTCTTGGCAAAACTTCCCTCGGATAGTTACTGAACGCTAAAATTTGTCTATTATTCTTTGGAGGAAATAAAAATAAGCACTACTTTTGCCGCGATAAAATGAGTATTCACCCTTTAAAAACAGATGGAAAGGGTATTAATTATGTTGGAGCTATAATATTTTTAAATTAGGACTAAGTTGTCTCGTCGAGAGGATGAGGCTTTGCAACTTATTGTTTTTACACTGAACCTATGGTTCTTATATTGACCGCAATTCTACTAACAAGCGGTAATCGTTGATTAGTCCTGCAATCACTTTTTATATTTTAAATTAATCACTTCAATGCGGTGGTGAGGTATTTCATATCCATATCCAAAGCATTGGTATCACGTGTATTGCATTGTTGTCTGCCGGTGAGGCCGACAGGGAATGCTGTATGCGAACGAAAAAAGAGTATGGGAATACGATTAAAAGATTTAAGCAAACTGGGATACCGGGATAATGTTGCCCGTAGTCTGGTAGTGGACATTGTGAGCAAACATTGCAAATACGACACTAAAGAACAGATTGAAATGACATTGAGCGATATACTCGAGCATCCCGAATTTTACAAAAATAATGAAATTTGGAATAAGCTGGCCGAACGCCTTTCGCCTACTATCATAGCGAAAGAGTTTATAGCTTATGATTTATTGGATGAGCCGTTGATGTATAAAACCTATGGAGGTAAATTTATCGAAACGCTTGCCAAACAACAGATGAACCTGGCTATGCGCTTACCTGTAACGGTGGCCGGAGCATTGATGCCTGACGCTCATGCCGGATACGGGTTACCTATCGGTGGAGTGCTTGCTACGGATAATGTCGTGATTCCGTATGCCGTAGGCGTTGATATCGGTTGTCGGATGAGCCTGACGGTATTTGATGCCAGCGCCGACTTTCTGAAACGATATACCTATCAGATGAAAGAAGCCTTGAAAGATTTCACTCATTTCGGTATGGATGGCGGATTGGGTTTTGAGCAAGAACATGAGGTGTTGGATAGGGAAGAATTCCGTTTGACGCCTTTGTTGAGAGATTTGCATGGAAAGGCAGTACGTCAACTGGGGAGTTCCGGTGGTGGCAATCATTTTGTGGAGTTCGGCGAGATCGCTCTGCAAGAAAATAACGTGTTGAATCTTCCAGAAGGAAATTATCTGGCATTGTTGTCACATTCCGGTTCACGAGGATTGGGAGCTGCCATTGCCAAACATTACAGCCTGTTGGCACGTGAAGTGTGCAGGCTTCCCCGTGAAGCACAGCATTTTGCCTGGCTGGATTTAAACACTGAAGCGGGACAGGAGTATTGGATGAGTATGAATCTGGCAGACGATTATGCCCGTGCCTGTCATGAGCGGATTCATTTGAATTTGGCGAAAGCATTAGGGTTGAAGCCGCTTGCTAATGTCAACAACCATCATAACTTCGCTTGGAGAGAAGAAATAGCACCGGGGCGTATGGCAATCGTGCATCGCAAAGGAGCTACTCCGGCACAGAAAGGACAAGCGGGATTGATTCCCGGTAGCATGGCTACTGCAGGTTATCTGGTTTGTGGCAAAGGGATGGAAGCTGCTTTAAATTCGGCTTCTCATGGAGCCGGCAGGGCGATGTCCCGCCACAAGGCAAAAGGTAGTTTTACGCAATCGGCTTTGAAGAAACTACTGTCGCAGGCGGGAGTGACTTTGATTGGTGGGAGTGTGGAAGAAATGCCACTGGCATATAAGGATATTGACAGAGTGATGCATACGCAGGAAACGCTGGTGGAAGTGCAGGGCAAATTTATGCCTCGCATCGTTCGAATGAATAAGGAGTGATGTGATGAAAGAAAAAGTATATTTACAGATTACTTCCGGCAGGGGACCTGCCGAGTGTTGCTGGGTAGTGGCATTGGTGCTCGAAAGAATAGTGAGACAAGCGTAAGCGAGAGGATTGAAGGTGGAAATGATAGAACGGGAAGTAGGGTCGGTGAACCGGACATTGCTCTCTGCTGTCATTTCCCTTCAAGGGGCGGCTTGTGATGAAGTTGTGGATGAATGGGAAGCTATGATACCATGGGGAAATCATAGTGCTTTTGCTGCCAAGTTGCAACATTTTTTTTCATGTATGCAAAAAAGATTTTTGTTGATCTTATATTGTTTCTACAAAGGTATTTGTTATAGAAGTTCCTGAATAAATGAAAGAATGTTTCCCCTCTTCATCTTTTGTTTTAAAAGTTGATGAATAGGCGGATACAAGGTGAAGGGGGGGGGCTTCACCCGACTTTTGTTATTGTTGCGTTTGGTGGAATGTAAAGCTATGCTTTAGGGATTGTAAAGCATAGCTTTAATCTGTTTAAAACGGTGCTTTTTTTTAATCAAAAAGTTTGTTGTGTCTTTTCCTGATTTGAGTAGACGGTTTATCATTTTTATAAGCTATATCAGTAG